>Ga0207976_100125_pt1 | contig 67519 bp, 59 predicted proteins | sample LakWasMe94_HOW11_2_FD_183916 | JGI IMG/M metagenome (GOLD analysis project Ga0207976, IMG submission 183916) | Freshwater sediment methanotrophic microbial communities from Lake Washington under simulated oxygen tension - Sediment Metagenome... | ecosystem: Environmental > Aquatic > Freshwater >...
CACCACTCATCAGGCCGAGCGTTAGCTCGCCTTCCGCTTTTGATCTGAGCGCCCCCTCGAGAGGCCGAGCGCAGGTTCTGCGCAGTGGGCAACCCGGCAAGGATGCCGGGTTAGCCGCCCCCGGCCATGGATGGCCGATGGCGGCGGGCCCACGGAGCAGGACCGGAGCGAGGGGATGCCGAGCCATAGCGAGGCACCGAACGAAAGGGGCAAGAGCCCTTGGTTACTTGGGGCTCTTCCAAGTGACTCGCCGTAAGGGCGAAACCAATAGCCGCCGTCACCAAAAGAACGGATATGTACTCCGACCGAAAACACAGGCCGGCTATCAGTCCGCCATCGCCAGCAAGCCGGCTCCTACAGTTGATCGGTGTACGGCCGCTCCGAAAACACACCGGGCCTTTTCGGCCAAGCGGGCTGCCGTTTCCGGCCGTTTGCCGTTATACTCGCCGGCTTTCAAAAGTTCGCCAACGAGTGCTGCCCGCCATGGAAATCAACCCGATCCTTAACACCATCAAGGACCTGTCCGAGCGCTCCGAAACTATTCGGGGGTATCTTTGACTACGATCAAAAGCACGAGCGTCTGACCGAAGTCAATCGCGAGCTTGAAGATCCGAGCGTCTGGAACAAACCTGAATATGCCCAGGAGCTGGGCCGCGAGCGCTCTGCGCTGGCACAGATCGTCGATACCCTGGACGAGCTGAACACCGGTCTGGCCGATTGCCGCGACCTGCTGGACATGGCCGTCGAAGAAAACGACGAAGGCGCAGTGGGCGATGTCGTCGCCGAGCTGGCCCGTCTCGAGGAAAACCTCGCCAAGCTTGAATTCCGCCGCATGTTCAGCCATGAAATGGACCCGAACAACGCCTACCTGGACATCCAGGCCGGCTCCGGTGGCACCGAGGCCCAGGACTGGGCCAACATTCTGCTGCGCATGTACCTGCGCTGGGCTGACAAACGCGGCTTCGACGCCACCATCATGGAACTGTCGGCCGGTGAAGTCGCCGGCATCAAGGGCGCGACCGTGCACATCAAGGGCGAATACGCCTTTGGCTGGCTGCGTACCGAGATCGGCGTACACCGCCTGGTGCGCAAGAGCCCGTTCGACTCCGGCAACCGTCGTCACACTTCGTTCTCGGCGGTTTTCGTCTCGCCAGAGATCGATGACAAGGTGGAAATCGAAATCAACCCGGCAGACTTGCGGATCGACACCTATCGCTCCTCCGGTGCCGGTGGTCAGCACGTAAACACCACCGACTCGGCCGTACGTATCACCCACGTACCGACCAACACCGTGGTCAGCTGCCAGAACGAACGTTCCCAGCACGCCAACAAGGACACCGCCATGAAAATGCTGCGGGCCAAGTTGTACGAGCAGGAAATGCAGAAGCGCAACGCGGCGTCCCAGGCGCTGGAAGACACCAAGTCCGATATCGGCTGGGGTCATCAGATCCGTTCTTATGTACTCGATGCCTCGCGCATCAAGGATCTGCGCACTAACATCGAGCGCAGTGACTGCGACAAGGTACTCGACGGTGATATCGATGAATACCTCGAAGCGAGCCTGAAGTCGGGCTTGTAAGCAATGCAATACGGGATCGGCTGACACCCCCCGATCCCCTGTAGGAGCCAGCTCGCTGGCGATCCCCGGCCGCAGGCCGGGGGCAACGAACCAGATGGAATATCTAAAGACATGAGCGACCTAGAACTCGACCCGCAAGCCCTGCAACAGGAAGAAAACTCCCTGATCGCCCTGCGCAAGGAAAAGCTTGCTGCCGAGCGCGCCAAGGGCAATGCCTTCCCGAACGACTTCCGCCGCGAAAACTACTGCGAAGACTTGCAGAAACAGTACGTGGACAAGACCAAGGAAGAGCTCGCAGAGGCTGCAATCCCGGTCAAGGTTGCCGGTCGCATCATGCTCAACCGTGGCTCGTTCATGGTGATCCAGGACATGACCGGTCGCATCCAGGTCTACGTCAACCGCAAGACCCTGTCCGAAGAAACCCTGGCCGCGGTGAAAACCTGGGACATGGGCGACATCATTGCCGCCGAAGGCACCCTGGCCCGTTCCGGCAAGGGCGACCTGTACGTTGAAATGACCAGCGTGCGCCTGCTGACCAAATCCCTGCGCCCGCTGCCGGACAAGCACCACGGCCTGACCGACACCGAACAGCGCTATCGTCAGCGTTACGTTGACCTGATCGTCAACGAAGACGTGCGCCAGACCTTCCGCGTGCGTTCGCAAGTCATCGCCCACATCCGCAGCTTCCTGATGCAGCGTGACTTCCTGGAAGTGGAAACGCCGATGCTGCAAACCATTCCGGGCGGTGCAGCGGCCAAGCCGTTCGAAACGCACCACAACGCGCTGGACATGGAAATGTTCCTGCGTATCGCGCCTGAACTGTACCTCAAGCGTCTGGTGGTTGGCGGCTTCGAGAAAGTGTTCGAGATCAACCGCAACTTCCGTAACGAAGGCGTTTCGACTCGTCACAACCCTGAATTCACCATGTTGGAGTTCTACCAGGCTTACGCCGACTACGAAGACAACATGGACCTGACCGAGGAACTGTTCCGCGAGCTGGCGCAGCTGGTTCTGGGCAGCACCGACGTGCCTTACGGCGACAAGGTGTTCCACTTCGGCGAACCGTTCGTGCGTCTGTCGGTGTTCGATTCGATCCTCAAGTACAACCCTGAGCTGACTGCCGATGATCTGAATGACATCGACAAGGCCCGCGCCATCGCCAAGAAAGCCGGCGCCAAGGTGCTGGGCTTCGAAGGCCTGGGCAAATTGCAGGTGATGATTTTCGAAGAGCTGGTTGAGCACAAGCTGGAGCAGCCGCACTTCATTACCCAGTACCCGTTCGAAGTGTCGCCGCTGGCTCGTCGCAACGACGACAACCCGAACGTTACCGACCGTTTCGAATTGTTCATCGGTGGCCGTGAAATCGCCAACGCCTACTCCGAGTTGAACGACGCGGAAGACCAGGCCGAGCGCTTCATGGCGCAGGTGGCCGACAAGGACGCCGGCGACGACGAAGCCATGCACTACGACGCCGACTTCGTTCGTGCGCTGGAATACGGCATGCCGCCAACGGCCGGTGAAGGCATCGGCATCGACCGTCTGGTGATGCTGCTGACCAACTCCCCGTCGATCCGCGACGTGATCCTGTTCCCGCACATGCGGCCGCAAGCGTAAATGTTTCAATTAAAAAGCCGCCTATAACAGGCGGCTTTTTATTGCCTGTCTGGTACAAACGTATCAATTGGTTACTTTTGAAATGAGAGAGGAATTCCTGTCGTGAACCGTGCAATGGCTCAAGAAGGTGCAGCGGGTATCGCCACTGCGGTCGCTGAAAGTGTTCAGTACCAGGGCCGCAAGGCCAGCCGTCAGGGCAGCGAGCAGCGTCGACAGGAGATTCTCGATGCGGCCATGCGCATTGTCGTGCGCGATGGCGTGCGGGCCGTGCGTCACCGTGCGGTTGCTGCAGAAGCGGGTGTGCCACTGTCGGCCACCACTTACTATTTCAAGGACATCGATGACTTGCTCACCGATACCTTTGCCCAATATGTGGAACGCAGCGCGGCGTTCATGGCCAAGTTGTGGGTGAACAATGAAGGGCTGCTGCGCGAGATGGTCGTCAGCGGCGACGGCAGCCCCGAGTCGCGCTCGCAACTGGCGGACGACATTGCACGGTTGATGGCGGACTATGTTCACCGGCAACTGATCAACCGTCGCGAACACCTGATGGCCGAACAGGCGTTCCGTCAGGAAGCGCTGCTGAACCCGCGCCTGGCGGAGCTGGTGCGTTCGCATCAGCAGATTCTCCTGCAGGGTACGTGTCAGCTTTTCCAGGTTTTGGGTTCCCGTGAGCCACACCAGGATGCCAAAGTGTTGACGGCGATTATCGGACGGATGGAATATCAGGGGCTGCTCAACGACGCCGAGCCTGACGCCGAAGCTGAAATGCTCGGTATCCTGACCCGCTACATGCATCTGGTACTGGCGTCGGTGTGATCCTGCGATGAACCTGTAGGAGCGAGGCTTGCCCGCGAAGGCGATTTAACATTCAACAGATGATGTGTTGACTGACACATCGCCTTCGCGGGCAAGCCACGCTCCTACAGGGACAGTGAGCATTCGGGGACTGTGTTCATAGGGAGTATTGAATGAAAGCCTGGCGCGTCGTTGTGATCGCCTTGTCGATCCTGCTGCTCAGTGGCTGTCTGGTGACCTTCAGGGAGCCATTGCCCACGAGCGACCCCGCGCCCAAAGGATTACTCGGCAAATGGACCAGCACCAATGCCTGGGGCGAGCCGCTGAACCTGGAGCTGACGCGCATCGGCGATAATCGCTATCAGGCGGTCAGCTACTTCAAGGCCAAACCCAAGGAACGCGAAGCCTATCCCTTCACAGTCTCGCGCCATGGCAACCGCTGGTACCTGTCGGCGAAAGTCCCGGCGCAGTTTGGCGGGCATTTCACCATTGCCGGTTTCGAACTCACCGACAAGCATGAACTGGTGGTCTACAACCTCGACCTCGAGCAGATCAACCAGGCCCTGGGGCAAAAAGTCCTCAGCGGCGAAGGTTTCCAGACCGACGACGGTGACGGCGTGTTGATCAACACACGCATGGACCAAGTCTTCGCTTACCTCGACGATCCGGCCAATTCCGATGTCTTCGTCGAAGCCGTGCGCTATCAGCGCCTGGCCAAAGCCAAATAAACCCAGCACATAACGGTTTTTCTACAGGAGTTTCGGGTGGACGATTACCAGCAGACGATACGCATGTTGTCCGATCGCATTGTGCTGGCGCAGACGCCGATTCGCGTCCTGGATGCGGTGAAGTGGGACGACAGCATCCGCAAGGGTTTCCTCAAGGCCAAGGGCAAGGAAATGCCGGCGGTGGACCGTGATTACTACCTGAACCGGCCGCTGTCCTTCGACTCCAGCAAAGTGAAACTGGAATTCCAGAACATCGAGCGTGACATCACCCGTCAGCTTGGCCAGTTCAACCCGGTCGGCCAGATCATGCGGCGCATGTGCAAGGAATACCGGATGGTGGTGCGCATGCTTGAAGCGCGCGGCACTGAGGATTTCGGCCTGATTTCCCAAGAGTTGTATGGCGCGGCATCCGATGCGTTTCACGCCGGTGACCCGACCCTGTCCGACCTCGGCCTGATGCTCTCCGATTATTTGAACAACATCGATGGTCGTGGTGACCTGAAGGACGAGCCGAAAATCCTCACCGCCAAGGACGCCGTGCATTTGTTGCAAACCCGGCTGAGCAAAGTGTTTGGCGAGGCCGAGGAAACCATCCGGGTGTTCGAGTCCGACGGCATCGTCGCCGATGCGGCGGCCGGCGCCGACTACATCAAGATCCGCACCGACGCGATGTTCAACGAGCGCGACGTGCGAGCGCTGGAAGTCCACGAAGGGCTGGTGCATGTCGGCACTACGCTCAACGGTCTGAACCAGCCGATCTGCACTTTCCTGTCCAAGGGGCCGCCCTCGTCGACGGTGACCCAGGAAGGGCTGGCGATCCTGATGGAAATCATCACCTTCGCCTCTTATCCGAGCCGCCTGCGCAAACTGACCAACCGCACCCGCGCCATTCATATGGTGGAGGAGGGCGCGGACTTCCTGCAGATCTTCGAGTTCTTCCGCGAGCAGGGCTTTGAAATGGCGGAAAGCTACGGCAACGCCAGTCGGGTTTTCCGTGGTTCGGTGCCGAACGGTCTGCCATTTACCAAAGACTTGTCCTACCTCAAGGGCTTTATCATGGTTTACAACTACATTCAGTTGGCCGTGCGTAAAGGCAAGCTTGAGCAAGTGCCGCTGCTGTTTTGCGGCAAGACTACGCTGGAAGACATGCGCACCTTGCGCCAATTGGTCGATGAAGGCTTGGTGGTGCCGCCGAAATACCTGCCGGAACAGTTCCGTGACATGAACGCGCTGTCGGCGTGGATGTGCTTCTCCAACTTCCTGAACCACCTGAGCCTGGACCGGATCGAAGCGGATTACTCCAACATCCTGTGAGCAATGAATCCCCCCCTGTGGGAGCGAGCCTGCTCGCGATAGCGGCCTGACATTCAACATTGATGTTGCCTGACACACCGCTATCGCGAGCAGGCTCGCTCCCACAGGGGAAAGGTGTGTTCCAACTCCATTTTCGCGAGGTTTCAACGGATGAGAATCCTCGGCATCCTCTTCCTGCTTCTAACCCTCGGCGGGTGCAGCTCTTTGCTGTTCTACCCCGAGCCCGGACAGCTGTTCACCCCGGAAAAAGCCAAGCTCGAATACCGCGACGTCACCCTCACCACGGCCGATGGCCTCAAGCTGCATGGCTGGTGGCTGCCGGCGAAAAAAGGCGTCGAAGTCAAAGGCACGGTGCTGCACCTGCACGGCAACGGCGGCAATCTGCCGATGCATCTGGGTGGCAGCTGGTGGTTGCCGGAGGAAGGCTATCAAGTGCTGCTGATCGATTATCGCGGTTACGGTTTGTCCGAAGGCGAACCGAGTTTGCCGGCGATCTATCAGGACATCGACGCCGCGTTCAAATGGCTCGACCAGGCGCCGGAGGTCAAAGGCAAACCGTTGATCCTGCTCGGGCAAAGTCTGGGCGGCTCAATGGCCGTGCATTACCTGGTTCAGCATCCCGAACGCCAGAAACAACTCAAGGCCTTCGTCCTCGATGGCGTGCCCGCCAGTTATCGCAGCATCGGCCAATTCGCCCTGAGCAATTCCTGGCTGACGTGGGCGTTCCAGGTGCCGTTGTCGTGGCTGGTGCCGGACGGTGACAGCGCGATCCACTCGATGGCGCAGCTCAACGGCGTGCCGAAACTGATCTATCACAGCATCGACGATCCGATCGTGCCTCTTTCCAACGGCATCCGTCTGTATCAAGCTGCGCCGCCGCCGCGAGTGCTGCAACTGACCCGTGGTGGTCATGTGCAGACGTTCGCCGACCCGGTCTGGCGCAAGGTCATGCTGCGATACCTCGATGACCCGCAGCATTTCAACGGCCTGCGCCGCTTGGGTGAAATCCCCAACTACCCGGCACCCCCGAATTCAGAAGATGAACCACCAGAGAGTCCGCAATGAGTGAAGAACGTAACGCCATCCCGCTGATCATCACCGGTATCTGCAGCATCCTCGGCACCGTCGGGGCCCTGTGGTACTACGGTTACCTGCACTTCGCCAAACCCGAAGATGCGCTGCTGCTCAGCGACTTCACCATGCTCAAGACCGTGCCGGGCGAAGACTACAAAGTCTCCCTGGAACCGGCTCCACAAGTGGCCCAGTGCATCGATGGCGTGCTGGTGATGTTCGACACCGAACAGAAAGGCCTGACCGGCGTATTGGTCAACAACAAGAAAAAAGCCGTGCGCTGCATGGGCCAGGAAACCCCGCAGAAGCTGGAGCAGTAACTGTAACGCGGTTAAATCACACAGACCGCGTTGCCTTCATCGCCAGCAAGCCGGCTCCTACAGGTTTGCGTTGATCCTGTAGGAGCCGGCTTGCTGGCGATGGACGCGACGCGGTGTTCTGCCAAACCGCGAAAACAAAAAGCCCCGTCTGATCAGATCAGGCGGGGCTTTTGCGTTACGGCATGAAGCTTAGTTGGCACTCACCGCCGAACGCGGGATCACCGGCTGGTTGTCGTTGGAAATGGTCACTTCTACACGGCGGTTCATGGCACGACCCGAAGCGTCGCCGTTTTCAGCAACCGGGTATTCCTTGCCATAACCCTGGGCAACGATGCGGGCAGGATCAACGCCCATTTTCACCAGTGCCGTGCGCACGGAACCGGCGCGACGCTCGGACAGCGACTGGTTGTGCGACGCCGTGCCGGTGCTGTCGGTGTAGCCTTCGACGATCACCTTGCGGTCCGGGTTTTCCTGAAGGAACTGCGCCAGTTTGTTGATGTTCGCCAGGCCGCTGGACTTCAGGTCGGCACGGTCGGTTGCGAACAACACATCACCAAAGGTTACCAGCGTACCGCGATCGGTTTGCTTGGCGTTCAGGCTGTCCTGCAACTGTTTGATCTGTGCGTCGCGAGCATCCAGACGTGCCTGAGCTCGCTGTGCCGCAGCATTCTTCAGATTGGCTTCAGCGGTGCGCAGGGCGATGGTTTGCTTCGCCACTTCAACACGCTGATTGGTCAGATAGGCCAGTTGATCGACCTCGTTCGCGTCTCGCTTGTCCAGATAAGCCTTGTCGGCCTTGTCCAGATAATCGCTGGCGTCCTTGGTTTCCAGTGCCGCGACTTTGCTCGCCTGCGGGTTGGCTTGCAGGCCGCTGTAGTTGGTGCGGGCCTGTTCAAGGTTCGCATTAGGCGGCGTCGAGCAGGCAGCCAGAGCTACGCTTGCGGCCAGCAGGGCAGGGATCATCAATTGATTGCGCATGTGGGTATCGTCCTTTTAAGTCGAGTAAGAAGTACGTCGTGGCGGCGCTTATTGCACGGTGCGCCGGCTTTCCTGACGCAGTTCCTGAACCCCTATCCGAGAGTCCTTCACCGCCTGTTCGGCTTTAATCGCCTGGGCTTTGCGTTCGGCGACGCGCGCGTCCCACTCGGCCTGTTCGGCGAGCACTCGGGCTTCGTCGTACTTTTTGTCGTGCATCGCGATTTCGGCTTGTTTGAGCTTGTCCTGGGCGGACTTCATCTCAACCGCCGAGAATTCGGTGCCGCCCGCGCTGACGGCGCTGTTCACGGCCGATTGGGTCACGGCGTATTGCTCAGTCGGCGGGTTACCGGCGCAACCGGCCAGAACGAAGCTGCTGCCGATGGCCAGGGCGGCCAGTTTCAGGCTGCGCAGGGGGGTGGAAGCGGGCTTGGCAGTGTTGATCTTCATGGTCTTCAACTCCATTGGAATAACTCCTGAAAAACTGAACATCCATCCTGGGCAAGGAGCCGCAACCATCAATTTTCGAAGCGTTTTGAAACGGCCGTCCCAGGCGTGGTTACTGGTTACGACCCGAGGCATTTTTTAAAAGTTCAGAGAAGATGGCCTGTCGCCCGAAAAAACTTTGACCGAACGGACAAGGCTCTAAATCGGGAACTTTGGCGCTTCGAAGGGGGACGCGCACCTGTAGGAGCCGGCTTGCTGGCGATGGATTCCGATACGCCGCGCTCATTCAGGTATTGCGCGTTTTCGTTGACGACCATCGCGAGCGAGCTCGCTCCTACAGGGGATCTATAGGCAGGAAATCAGTGCTTCTGCTTGTCCTCACCAGACGACAAATCGTGCAAATGCCGCCGGGACAGCGCGAGAAAACGCGGGGTCGGGCCGATGTCTTCGTACAGCGGATCGCCTTCTTCGTCGGTGGCCACGATGGTCGAGCCTTTCACGTACGGGAAGCTCTTTTCCAGCTCTTCGAGCGCCGCGCCGATCAACTCGCCGAGCAGTTCTTCAGGGTGCCGCTTGGGGTACATCTCGATGATCGCCGCCAAGCGCGCGGCGGCCTCCACATCCAGATGAATCGAGTAGCCGGTGTCGGTCAGGCGACCCTTGGCGTTTTCTTCCCAATGATGGGCAAGCTCGCGGATTTTCATAAAAACCTCATGGCACGCCTGTTCGTAGCAGGCCGGGTAAGTGTCCGGCCATGGCCGGCGAAAGCCGTTGTGCGGCTTACTCTTCAGACTAGCTTGCGTGCCCGGGGTTTAAAGTCCCTTCGTCGTGTGCTTGTAAGAAGCGCTTTACGGCGGCACTCTTGAACCACAAGGCACCCCGGATTTTTCGCTGGAGAACGGCTGATGACCGATATTGATGCACGCTTGCGCGAGGATGTTCACCTGTTGGGTGAGCTGTTGGGCAACACCATTCGTGAACAGTACGGGGACGATTTTCTCGACAAAATCGAGCAGATCCGCAAAGGCGCCAAGGCCGACCGTCGCGGTTCGATGGACGCCGAACTGAGCGCCAGCCTCAATCAGCTGAGCGAAGACGAGTTGCTGCCGGTGGCGCGGGCGTTCAACCAGTTTCTCAATCTGGCCAACATCGCTGAGCAATATCAACTGATCCATCGCCGAGAAGAATCCCAACCCGCGCCGTTCGAGGCGCGTGTCTTGCCGGAGTTGCTAACGCGCCTGCTGGCCGAAGGTCATGCGGCCGAATCCCTGGCACGACAGTTGGGGCGCCTGGAAATCGAACTGGTTTTGACTGCGCACCCGACCGAAGTCGCGCGCCGCACGCTGATCCAGAAATACGACGCCATCGCCGCGCAACTTGCCGCTCAGGATCACCGCGACCTGACCAGCGCCGAGCGCGAGCAGATTCAATCGAAATTGCAGCGCCTGATCGCCGAAGCGTGGCACACCGAAGAAATCCGCCGCACCCGCCCGACCCCGGTGGACGAAGCCAAATGGGGTTTCGCGGTGATCGAGCATTCGCTGTGGCAAGCGATCCCGAACTATTTGCGCAAGGCCGATAAAGCCCTGCATGACGCCACCGGCCTGCATTTGCCGCTGGAAGCCGCGCCGATTCGCTTTGCTTCGTGGATGGGCGGCGACCGCGATGGCAACCCCAACGTCACGGCTGCCGTGACCCGTGAGGTGTTGCTGCTGGCACGCTGGATGGCCGCCGATCTGTACGTGCGCGATGTCGATCACCTCGCCGCCGAACTGTCGATGCAACAAGCCAGCGACGCGCTGAAAGCCAAGGCCGGTGACAGCGCCGAACCCTATCGTGCCGTCCTTAAACAACTGCGCGAACGCCTGCGCGCCACTCGAAGCTGGGCCCACACATCCTTGACAACCGCCACGCCGGCCCCCGCCGATGTGCTGCAAAACAACCGCGATTTGCTCGACCCGCTGGAACTCTGCTACCAGTCGCTGCATGAGTGCGGCATGGGCGTGATCGCTGATGGGCCGCTACTCGATTGCCTGCGTCGTGCGGTGACCTTCGGCTTGTTCCTGGTGCGCCTCGATGTGCGTCAGGACTCGTCCCGTCACACGGCGGCGATGACGGAAATCACCGATTACCTCGGCCTCGGTCGCTACGAAGACTGGAGCGAAGAGGAGCGCATCGCCTTCCTGATGCGCGAGTTGAATAACCGTCGGCCGTTGTTGCCGGCGTATTTCAAACCCTCCGCCGACACCGCTGAAGTGCTCGCCACGTGCCGGGAAATCGCCGCCGCACCGGGCGCTTCGCTTGGTTCGTACGTGATCTCCATGGCCGGCGCCGCTTCCGACGTGCTGGCCGTGCAACTGTTGCTCAAAGAGTCTGGTGTATTGCGGCCGATGCGCGTGGTGCCGCTGTTCGAAACCCTTGCCGACCTTGATAACGCCGGCCCGGTGATTGAAAAACTGTTGCTGCTGCCGGGTTATCGCGCGCGCCTGCAAGGCCCGCAGGAAGTGATGATCGGCTATTCCGACTCGGCCAAGGACGCCGGCACCACGGCGGCGGCCTGGGCGCAATATCGGGCGCAGGAGCGTCTGGTCGACATCTGTCGCGAGCAGCAAGTGGAGTTGCTGTTGTTCCACGGTCGCGGTGGCACCGTGGGGCGTGGTGGCGGTCCGGCGCACGCGGCGATTCTGTCGCAGCCGCCGGGGTCGGTGGCGGGGCGTTTCCGCACCACCGAGCAGGGGGAAATGATTCGTTTCAAATTCGGCCTGCCGGACATCGCCGAGCAAAATCTCAACCTGTACCTGGCGGCGGTGCTGGAGGCGACGTTGTTGCCACCGCCACCACCGCAACCCGGCTGGCGCCATTTGATGGACGAATTGGCGGCAGACGGTGTCAGTGCTTACCGCGCCGTGGTGCGGGAAAATCCGCAATTCGTCGAGTATTTCCGCCAGTCCACCCCGGAGCAGGAGTTGGGGCGCCTGCCACTGGGCAGTCGCCCGGCCAAGCGCCGCGCCGGCGGGATCGAAAGCCTGCGGGCGATCCCATGGATCTTCGGTTGGACCCAGACCCGCTTGATGTTGCCGGCCTGGCTCGGCTGGGAAGCCGCGTTAAGCAAGGCGCTGGCGCGCGGCGAAGGCGAGCTGCTGGGGCAAATGCGCGAGCAGTGGCCGTTTTTCCGCACGCGCATCGACATGCTGGAGATGGTCCTGGCCAAGGCCGACGCGGATATCGCCCGCTCCTACGATGAGCGGCTGGTCGAGCCGGATCTGCTGCCTTTGGGTGCGCACTTACGCGACCTATTGTCGCAGGCGTGTTCGATTGTTCTGGGGTTGACCGGTCAGTCGCAGCTACTGGCACATAGCCCAGCTACCCTCGAATTCATCCGCTTGCGCAACACCTACCTCGACCCGCTTCATCTATTGCAGGCGGAGTTGCTGGCACGTTCGCGCCTGCAGGAAGTGGCGCAGGGCAGCCCGGTAGAACAGGCGTTGCTGGTGTCTGTGGCGGGGATTGCCGCCGGTTTGCGAAATACCGGCTAAGGTTTTCGTCGTGGGTTCGGGCACTCGACGCGGGCGTCGAGTGCCGGTTTGCGCGGGGTTGGAAAGTGCTGCAAGGCGACACTTAATGATGGGGTTGCGACTTGGGGTACCCCGTCGCAAGGTCACGCAAGGCGCGGGTTTCTCCGACTTTCGACGGCTTGTGTGCGTAGGATCTGCTGTGTATCTTGATCAGCCTTTGGCCGTTTGGGCGGTCACGACCCTGTTTTGAGATTGGCCCCACGAGGCGAATCCTTTGTTATCTATATAAAAATTGAGGAGCACATCGATGCGCGTCATTCTGCTGGGAGCTCCCGGGGCCGGTAAAGGTACTCAGGCTAAGTTCATCACCGAAAAGTTCGGCATCCCGCAAATCTCCACCGGCGACATGCTGCGTGCTGCGGTCAAGGCCGGCACCGAGCTGGGCCTGATCGCCAAGAGCGTCATGGACAGCGGTGGCCTGGTTTCCGATGACCTGATCATCAATCTGGTCAAGGAACGCATCAGCCAGGCGGATTGCGCCAACGGTTTCCTGTTCGACGGTTTCCCGCGCACCATTCCTCAGGCTGAAGCCCTGGTGAAGGCCGGCGTCGAGCTGGACCACGTGGTCGAAATCGCGGTCGATGACGAAGAAATCGTTCAGCGTATTGCTGGTCGTCGTGTTCACGAGGCCAGCGGCCGCGTGTACCACACCGTCTACAACCCGCCAAAAGTTGCTGGTAAAGACGACATCACCGGTGAAGATCTGGTGCAGCGCAAGGACGACACTGAAGAAACCGTGCGTCATCGCCTGTCGGTCTACCACTCGCAGACCAAGCCACTGGTGGATTTCTACCAGAAGCTGTCGGCGGCTCAAGGCAAACCGAAGTACAGCCACATTGCTGGCGTCGGTTCGGTTGAAGCGATCACCGGCAAGGTGCTTGAAGCGCTGAGCTGAAAAGTCTGAACCGCTTCATCTTCTACGGCCCGCTTGCGGGCCGTAGTTGTTTATACTGACGCACTTTTTCTGACCTCTCTTACGGAAACATCGATGAGCACCTTGCTGGCCCTGGACACCGCGACTGAAGCTTGCTCCGTTGCCTTGCTGCATGACGGCAAAGTGACGAGCCATTACGAGGTGATCCCGCGCCTGCATGCGCAGAAGCTGTTGCCGATGATCCAGCAATTGCTCGCCGATGCCGGGACCACCTTGCAAGCGGTCGATGCCATCGCTTTTGGCCGTGGGCCGGGCGCATTCACTGGCGTGCGTATCGCCATCGGCGTGGTACAGGGCCTGGCGTTTGCCCTGGATCGCCCGGTCCTGCCGGTGTCGAACCTCGCGGTGCTGGCGCAGCGGGCGTATCGCGAACACGGTGTGAGCCAGGTCGCGGCCGCCATCGATGCGCGCATGGATGAAGTGTACTGGGGCTGCTACCGCGAAACGGCGGGTGAGATGCGTCTGGTCGGCAAGGAAGCCGTATTGCCGCCGGAAGTGGCGGCGTTGCCGGCGGATGCCAGCGGTGACTGGTTTGGCGCCGGCACCGGTTGGGGCTATGCCGAACGCATCGCCGTCAGCCTGAGCGGTCAGGACGCAGGCATGCTGCCTCACGCCGAAGACCTGTTGACCCTGGCGCGATTTGCCTGGGAACGGGGTGAAGCGATTGTGGCGGACGAGGCGCAGCCGGTTTATCTGCGGGACAAGGTTGCGACGCCGAAAGCGCGTTGATACCCGAAACCGAGTTGGCTCATTCGCGGGCAAGCCTCGCTCCTACAAGGGTTTGAGTGAATCCTGTAGGAGCGAGGCTTGCCCGCGAAGACGATCTAATGGGTGTAACCAATCGTCGTTTTATCCCCCCGCCTTTAAACCTTTTCGCAATTCTGTGTTCTAGTTATCACCAAGCGGTTTGCGAAGTGGGCTATGCGCCACTAAACTGCCATCACTGATACCGAGCATGACATTATGCGCATAGACGGCCTTTCCTCTCAGTCCTACCCCATCAAGCGCAAGCCTCGCAAAGGGCATGTGGTTGAGGACGATTCCGTCGATATCGAGGGCGAGCTGGAATTCCCTTCGGAAGAGCAAATGGCCGCCCGCGCTGCCAAAGCCTCCGCGCAGCGCCTGAGCAATCTGCCGGCGCGCCAACAAGACATGATTTACCACCGCGCCATGAGCAAAAGCGTCGCGATGGCCCTGGCCAGCTACCTCAGCACCGCCAATTTTGTCGATTGGGATTCGGATGTGATGGGTCTCGACCTGTATATCTGATGCGGCTGCCTTACTACCTTGGCTGCCCGTCCTGGAGTGAAAACGCCTGGCGCGATTACCTTTATCCGCAAGACGCGAAAACCTCCGAATTTCTTAATCTGTATTCTCAAGTATTCAACGCCGTGGAAGGCAATACGACCTTCTACGCGAGCCCGGCTGCCAGCATCGTGCAGCGTTGGGCCGAGATCATGCCCGAAGACTTTCGCTTCACCGCCAAATTCCCCGGCGACATCAGCCACGGCGGTGACCTGCGCGAACAATTGACCGCCACCGAAACCTTCCTGCAATTGCTCAGCCCTTTGGGCGAGCGGGTGTCGCCGCTGTGGTTACAGTTGTCGAAAAGCTTCACGCCGCAACGATTGCACGAGCTGGCGGGTTTTATCGACGCAGTGGACCGGCCGCTGGCCATCGAAGTGCGGCATGACGATTTCTTCGCCAAGGGTGAGGCCGAGCGTTCGCTCAATCGCCTGCTGCTGGATCGCGGTGTTGAACGTATCTGCCTCGATCCGCGGGCGTTGTTCAGCTGCACGTCCACCGATCCTTCGGTGCTCCACGCCCAATCGAAGAAACCCAGAGTTCCGCCACGTCCGGCGGCCTTCACGCAATTCCCGCAAGTGCGCTTCATTGGCCATCCGCAACTGGAAGCCAACGACCCGTTCCTGGTGCCCTGGGTCGAGAAAATCGCCCTGTGGATCGAAGAGGGGCGCACGCCGTATATCTTCCTGCACACCGCCGACAACCTGCTGGCGGCGAAACTGGCGCAACGTTTTCACGCAAAGCTGATGCTGCGTTTATCTGGCTTGCCGCCGCTGCCTGAGCTATACAGAGAGCCCGCCGCCGAGCAACTTGGCCTGCTCTGAGGCGGATTCCCTGCCTTTTTCAGGAGCCTGCCAATGGATGCGCAAACCCTTCGAGCCCAAGCCTTCAAAGCACTGCATGAATGCGCCGGGGCTTTTGTCATTCCCAACCCGTGGGACGCCGGCTCGGCGAAAATGCTCGCCAACCTGGGCTTCGAGGCGCTGGCGACCACCAGTGCCGGTTTTGCCTTTTCTCAGGGGCGACCCGATGGCGGGCTGACGCTGGACGATACCCTGGCGAACGTTCGGGCGATTGTCGCGGCGACGGACCTGCCGGTTGCGGTCGATCTGGAAAACGGTTTTGCCGACGATCCCGCCGAATGCGCCCAAAGCATTCTGCGAGCCGCTGCAGCAGGCGCTGTCGGTGGTTCGATCGAAGACGCCACGGGACGTGCAGACGCGCCGATTTACTGCTTCGAGCATGCAGTGGCGCGAATCGAAGCCGCCGTCGCCGCCGCCCGCAGTTTGCCGTTCCCGTTCACGTTGACGGCCCGGGCCGAGAATTTTCTGCATGGCAATCCCGATCTGGACGACACCATTCGCCGCTTGCAGGCCTTTGCCGAAGCGGGCGCCGACGTGCTCTATGCGCCGGGTTTGCGCAGTGCTGAAGACGTGTTGGCGGTGGTGCGCGCCGTGGCGCCGAAACCGGTCAATGTGTTGATGTCCGGCGGGTTGAAACTGACGGTCGAGCAGTTGAGCGAAATGGGCGTCAAGCGCATCAGCGTCGGTTCGGCGCTTGCGTTGGCAGCGCTTGGCGAATTCTACCGCGCAGCCGAAGAGATCAAGACCTCGGGCACGTTCGGCTTTACCTCGCGGTCGATGCCGTACGCACAGGCCAATCAATTGTTCAAAGGCTGACAACGCGGTTTTTGCGGGTGATCGCTCACCCGCTACAAGCTGATGCGGCTGCGTGAGGAGAGGGTGTCGCTGAGGGTCAGGCGGCGATGCGCAGGTTCTGCAGCACGATCGGGCGAGCCCAGCCGATATCGAAATCGAAGTTTTTCTGTTGTTCCGCCAGCTCTTCCGGCGGGAACGGCGGGAATGGCTTGTCCAGCAGGTCCATTTCGAATTCGGCGATCGGCAGGTGCAGTGGGCGTGGTTGCGGCGCCGGACCGGCTTCTGGCACGGGTTGCCCCGCCGTCAGTACGATCGGGCGAACCCAGCCGCTTTCGAAGTTCTGCTGCTTTTGCTGGGCAGCGATTTCTTCCGGTGGGAACGGTGGGAATGGTTTGTCGGCCAGGTCCATTTCGAACTCGGCGATCGGCAGGAACAGCGGCTCGGGTGGCTTGACCTGGGTTTCCTTCACATCGCATTCGCGCTGGGAAACGATGTGCGCCAGCAGTTCACTGCCAACCGTGGGTTCTTCCGGGCTTTCGAGATCGACCGGTGGAAAGTTGAGAGACGCCGGCACGACATCGCCCGACTGATCGGCCAGGGCCTGGGCAAAGAAATCCTGCCACAGGTGACTGACGCCGCTCAGTGCTTGGGAGTTTCGCAGGCCAAAATCGCCGTGGGGCGAGATGTAACCTATCGATGTGCGTTGAATGTCTGACATTTCTCTCGGTCGACGCTCAGCTCTGGCAAAATGCTCGTTAGTTTTGTTATCGGCCGTTTCTGCCGATCATTAATTTTTTTGAGCGTGTTTTCCCATGATTGAGCAACCGGCGGCTTGCCGCATCCATGTCGAGGCCCTGGGCACGGCTTTTCAGCCACAGGCCGAGCAATGGGCCGAGCGCCTGGGCCTGCCTTTGCAGGTCGATGACGGCGAATTTGCCTTGCAGGTGGGTGAACAGGGTTTGCAACTGCAACAGCTCGGCCCGGACGCACCGGGACCGGTGCGTGTGGACTTCGTCGAGGGTGGTGCTGCCCATCGCCGGTTGTTCGGCGGTGGCACCGGTCAGATGATCGCCAAGGCGGTCGGCATCGCCCAGGGCGTGCGCCCGCGGGTGCTGGACGCCACGGCGGGGCTGGGCAAGGACGCGTTCGTGCTGGCGAGCCTGGGTTGTGAGATGAGCCTGATCGAACGTCAGCCGCTGATTGGCGCCTTGCTTGAGGATGGCCTGGCACGCGGCGCGGAAGATTTCGACGTGGCGTCGATTGTGGCGCGCATGCGATTGCTCAAGGGCAACTCGATCGAAGTCATGCGCAACTGGGAAGGCGAGCCGCCGCAGGTCATCTACCTCGACCCGATGTTTCCCCATCGTGAGAAAACTGCGCTGGTGAAGAAGGAAATGCGCCTGTTCCGGCCGTTGGTGGGGGATGACCCGGATGCGCCGGCGTTGCTCGAAGCGGCGTTGGCATTGGCCAGCCACCGGGTGGTGGTGAAGCGTCCGCGCAAGGCGCCGTGCATTGCCGGGCCGAAGCCGAGCCATGCGCTGGACGGGAAATCCAGTCGGTATGACATTTATCCGAAGAAGGCGCTCAAGCCTTAAGACCGCGTCGCGCCCTTCGCGGGCAAGCCTCGCTCCTACAAAAGCACCGCGGCCCCTGTAGGAGCGAGGCTTGCCCGCGAAGAGGCCAAACCAGACAACCAATAATTATCAGGCTGTCTCTGGTCGATAAGCCCGCATAAACAACTCCACCACTTCCCGCACATGTTCCTCCGCCGCATCCCCGGTCAACGGCTCGCCACAGCCATACAACAACCGGAAATTCCCCGCGCCCTTTAGCAGGCAAAAGAAATGCTCGGCAGCGTTACGTGGCTTGTCGATGCTCAACACACCGCTCTGATCAACCTTGGTCAGCAGCCGTTCCATGCCATGCAGCATGCGCTCCGGCCCGGCCTCGAAGAAGATCTGCGAGAGTTTCGGGTCCTGGCTGCCCAGCGTCATCATCAGCCGGTGCAGGTTCACCGATTCATCGCTGTTGATCAGGTGATGAAAACCGCGCGCGATATTCAACAACACCGTTTCCACTGAAATGCCGTCAGGCAATTCGAAAAACAGCGTAGGCAATTGCTCTTCGCATTTGGCGACAACGGCGGCGGAGAACAGCGTCTCCTTGTCGTTGAAATGGCTGTAGACGGTCAGCTTCGACACGCCAGCTTCAGCCGCGACGGCGTCCATGCTGGTGCTCGCATAGCCATTGCTCAGGAACAGGATTTTCGCCGCATCGAGGATTGCCTGGCGTTTGGCCAGATCCTTGGGGCGGCCCGGACCATTGGGTGCTGAAAAGTTGTTCGGCATTATTCGCTTTTAATACTGGACTGGTGAGTTTGCTATTAATAACATACTGGTCAGTATAATTATTCCAAGCACCATTAGCGAAAGGTCCTTCACCATGTTCCGCTATGCCTTGCCCCTCGCATTGCCAGTCAGTCTGGCGCTTTTATTGTCTGCGTGTGGTCACGAAGAGGCACCGCAAGTCACCGTCCGACCGGCCATGGTGGTGCAGCCAGAGCCTTCGACACAGGCGATGGAAAGCTATCCCGGTGAAGTCCGTGCTCGCTACGAGCCGGATCTGGCGTTTCGCATTGGCGGCAAAGTCAGCCGACGACTGGTCGAAGAAGGGCAGCGGGTCAAGGCCGATCAACCGCTGGCCGAACTCGATCCCCAGGACGTCCGCCTGCAACTGGAGGCCACCCGCGCTCAGGTCGCGGCGGCCGAAGCCAATCTCAATCTCGTACGTGCCGAGCGCGATCGCTACAAGACTCTGATGGATCGTCAGATGGTCAGCCGCTCGCAGTACGACAATTCCGAAAATCTATACAGATCCGGTGAAGCGCGCCTGAAGCAGATCAAGGCCGAATTCAACGTCTCGACCAACCAGGCCAGCTACGCTGTGCTGCGTGCGCCTCAGGACGGTGTGGTGGCCAAGCGTGCGGTGGAAGTCGGGCAAGTCGTCGCCGCCGGTCAAACCGTGTTTACCCTCGCCACCGATGGCGAGCGCGAAGTGTTGATCAGCCTGCCGGAACAGAGCTTCGGTCGTTTCAAGGTCGGCCAGCCGGTGTCTGTGGAACTCTGGACACAACCTGACCAGCGTTTTGCCGGGCGCATCCGTGAGTTGTCGCCTGCCGCCGACCCGAAATCCCGCACCTTCGCTGCCCGCATTGCCTTCAACGCCGGCAAGGTTCCGGCCGAGCTCGGCCAGAGCGCCCGGGTGTTTATCCAGACTGCCGACGTCGTGGCGCTGTCGGTACCGCTCTCGGCGGTTACCGCCGAAAACGGTGCCACTTACGTTTGGGTGCTCAGCGCCAACAACACCCTGAAGAAAGCGCCGGTCCGGGTCGGCCCGTTCGGCGAGAAAACCGTGCCGGTGCTCGAAGGCCTGAACGCCAGTGACTGGGTGGTGGCGGCCGGTGTGCATGTGCTTCACGACGGGCAGCAAGTGCGCCCGGTGGATCGCTCCAACCGCGTGGTCAATCTAGCGGGCAAGGAGTAATCCCTGATGGGTTTCAATCTTTCCGAATGGGCGCTGCGTAACCGCCAGATCGTACTGTTCCTGATGCTGTTGCTGGCCATCGTCGGCGCACTTTCCTACACCAAACTGGGCCAGAGCGAAGACCCGCCGTTCACCTTCAAGGCCATGGTGATCCGCACCAACTGGCCGGGGGCCACCGCCGAGGAAGTGTCGCGCCAGGTCAGCGAGCGCATTGAAAAGAAGCTGATGGAAACCGGCGAGTACGAGCGCATCGTGTCGTTCTCTCGACCGGGTGAATCCCAGGTGACGTTCGTTGCGCGTGACTCCATGCACTCGGTGGAGATTCCGGATCTCTGGTACCAGGTCCGCAAGAAGATCGGCGACATTCGTCATACCTTGCCACCGGGCATTCAGGGCCCGTTCTTCAACGATGAATTCGGCACCACCTTCGGCAACATCTACGCGCTGACCGGCGACGGTTTTGATTACGCGGTGCTCAAGGACTACGCCGACCGCATCCAGATTCAGCTGCAACGGGTCAAGGATGTAGGCAAGGTCGACCTGCTCGGGTTGCAGGACGAGAAGGTCTGGATCGAACTTTCCAACGTCAAACTCGCCACCCTCGGTCTGCCGTTGGCGGCGGTGCAGCAGGCGCTTGAAGAGCAGAACGCGATGTCCACGGCCGGTTTCTTTGAAACCACCAGTGAGCGATTGCAGCTACGGGTTTCGGGGAATTTTCAGACGGTCGAAGAGATCAGGAACTTCCCGATTCGCGTCGGTGATCGCACGTTCCGTATCTCCGACGTCGCGGACGTGCGTCGTGGTTTCAACGATCCTCCGGCGCCGCGCATGCGCTTCATGGCCGAAGACGCCATCGGTCTGGCCGTGGCGATGAAGGACGGCGGCGACATTCTGGTGCTGGGCAAGGCGCTGGAAATCGAGTTCGCCAGGATCCAGAAAAACCTTCCGGCCGGCATGCAACTGCGCAAGGTTTCCGATCAACCCGCCGCGGTGAAAACCGGTGTCGGTGAGTTTGTACAAGTGTTGGTCGAAGCCCTGGCCATCGTCCTGTTGGTGAGCTTCTTCTCCCTCGGCGTACGCACCGGCATGGTGGTGGCGCTGGCGATTCCGCTGGTGTTGGCGATGACCTTCGCCTGCATGTATTACCTGGGCATCGGCCTGCACAAGATTTCCCTTGGCGCGCTGGTGCTGGCGTTGGGCTTGCTGGTGGACGACGCGATCATCGCCGTGGAAATGATGGCGATCAAAATGGAGCAGGGCTTTGACCGGATCAAAGCCGCGAGTTACGCCTGGACCAGCACCGCGTTCCCGATGCTCACCGGCACGCTGATCACGGCCGCCGGTTTCCTGCCGATTGCCACTGCGCAATCGGGCACTGGCGAGTACACGCGTTCGATCTTCCAGGTAGTGACCATCGCGCTGCTGGCGTCGTGGATTGCCGCCGTGGTTTTCGTGCCGTATCTGGGGGAAAAACTCCTGCCGGACCTGGCGAAGATTCACGCAGCGAAACACGGCATTGGTCAGCCTGATCCCTACGCCACGCCTTTTTATGAACGTGTCCGACGCCTGGTGGAGTGGTGCGTGCGCTGGCGCAAAACGGTGATCACGCTGACAGTGGTGTTGTTTATCGCGTCCATCGTGTTGTTCCGTTTTGTACCGCAGCAGTTTTTCCCGGCCTCGGGACGACTGGAGTTGATGGTCGATCTGAAACTGGCCGAAGGCGCTTCGCTGAGCAACACCGCCGACGAGGTTAAACGCCTTGAAGGTTTACTGAAGGATCACGCCGGCATCGATAATTACGTGGCCTACGTCGGTACCGGTTCGCCGCGCTTTTACCTACCGCTGGATCAGCAACTTCCTGCGGCGAGCTTCGCCCAGTTTGTCGTCCTGGCCAAGACCATCGAGGACCGCGAAACCCTGCGCACCTGGCTGATCGAAACCCTCAACGAGCAATTCCCGGCCCTGCGTTCGCGGGTGACGCGTCTGGAAAACGGCCCGCCAGTGGGCTATCCGGTGCAGTTCCGGGTCACCGGCGAACACATCGAGGACGTCCGCGCCCTGGCTCGAAAAGTGGCGGCCAAGGTTCGTGAGAATCCCCATGTGGCCAACGTCCACCTGGACTGGGAAGAACCGAGCAAAGTGGTTTATCTGAACGTCGATCAGGACCGCGCCCGTGCGCTCGGCGTGAGCACCGCGAACCTGTCGAAGTTTCTGCAAAGCTCGCTGACCGGTTCCAGCGTCAGTCAGTACCGCGAAGACAACGAGTTGATCGAAATCCTGCTGCGCGGCACGTTGCATGAGCGCACTGAACTGTCGTTGCTGCCGAGCCTGGCGGTGCCGACCGACAACGGTCGCAGCGTGGCGTTGTCGCAGATCGCGACGCTGGAATACGGTTTTGAAGAGGGCATCATCTGGCACCGCAATCGCTTGCCGAACGTGACGGTCCGCGCCGATATCTATGGCAAGGAACAACCGGCGACGCTGGTGCAGCAGATCATGCCGACGCTCGATCCGATCCGCGCGGAACTGCCTGACGGCTACTTGCTGGAAGTCGGCGGCACCGTGGAAGATTCCGCCCGTGGGCAGAATTCGGTGAAGGCCGGTGTGCCGCTGTTCATCGTGGTGGTGCTGACGTTGTTGATGCTGCAACTACGAAGCTTCTCACGCACGGTGATGGTGTTTCTTACAGCGCCATTGGGATTGATCGGGGTGACCCTGTTCCTGATGGTGTTCCGCCAGCCGTTCGGTTTCGTGGCCATGCTCGGGACCATCGCGCTGTCCGGGATGATCATGCGTAACTCGGTGATTCTGGTAGACCAGATCGAGCAGGACATCGCCGCCGGGCTCAAACCGTGGCAGGCGATTATCGAAGCCACAGTGCGCCGTTTCCGGCCGATCGTGCTGACCGCACTCGCCGCCGTATTGGCGATGATCCCGCTGTCACGAAGCGTGTTCTTCGGGCCGATGGCGGTGGCGATCATGGGTGGATTGATTGTCGCGACGGCGTTGACGTTGCTGTTTTTGCCGGCGCTGTATGCGGCGTGGTTCCGCATCAAGAAAGAACCCGCCTGACCCTGTAGGAGCCGGCTTGCTGGCGATCCATTCACCGTGGTGTATCTGATGCACCGCGGTGATGCGATCGCCGGCAAGCCGGCTCCTACAAGTATTTCAGAAACCTCTGATATTGAGTCAGAGGGACCTGAATGCTGTACTCAAGCCTCAGTTTCATGAGGTTTTGAGACAGCAATAATGAAAAAGCCACCGAAGCTGAAGGGGCGGACCGATCCGGTGTTCGACCTGTTGGGGAAGTCACCCCACAAAGAACGCCTCTCGGATTACCTCGCCCTGCTCAAACCGCTGGATGATCAGGGACGCTATCTTCCCTTCGATGAATTGCGTTATCGCTGGGCGCCGGGGCTGGATTCGAACCTGTGTTGGGCGCTGGTAAAGAAAGCCAGAACGGTACAATACTCAAGTCTTTTGCCGCTGGGCGAGCCTGTTCGGTGGGGTAACTTTATGCTCACGCCGCTGGCGCACAAGGCGGTTTCCGCCGTCGATCGACAAACCACAACGGCTGCACTGGAATTCATGACCAGTCAGATCGGCGAGCATGCGCATTTCAGCTATCTGTTGAATGATCTGATCGAAGACGAAGCGATCAGCAGCAGCCAACTCGAAGGTGCAGCGACGACCACGCGTGTGGCCAAGGACATGCTCAAGCGCAAGCGCCGGCCGCGCACGCCGGATGAGCGAATGGTGATCGGCAATTTCAAAATGATGAACTTCGCCTGGGAGAAACGTTATGAACCCCTGAGTGTCGCGCTGATTTTGGACATGCACCGGGTTGGCGTCGAAGGCATTGATGATGCGCAATACTCGCCAGGGGAGTTCAGGGGCAACGATGACGTGGTGGTGCAGGATGGCGAAGGCAACACCGTTCATACTCCCCCTCCTGCAGCGGGGGTGATGTCACGATTGCAGTTGCTGGCGAAGTGGATCAACCAGTCGCACAACGATCCTGAGCACGTGGAATACCTTCACCCACTGATCAAAGGCATCGCGCTGCATTTTGCCTTGGGCTATGAGCATCCTTTCCGTGATGGGAACGGGCGGGTCGCGCGGGCGTTGTTCTACTGGTACATGTTCAAGAGTGACTTCTCTGCCTTTCGTTACATTGCGATCAGCATTTTGTTGCGCAATGCGCCGGTGAAGTACGGGCGCTCTTATCTGAACACTGAAGCTGATGACCTTGACTTGACGTACTTCATTGATTTCCAGTGTTCGGTCATTCTGCGGGCGGTCAGCGGTTTTACCCAAATCTGTCAGAACCATTGTGGGAGCGGGCTTGCTCGCGAATGCGGTGGGTCAGTCGGACTTTATGTCGACTGACCCACCGCATTCGCGAGCAAGCCCGCTCCCACAGGGTTTAGCACTAAGGCTTAAAGCGAACCAAACACCTTCTTCGCCAAACTGGTCGCCGCCGCCGCAGGGTTCTGGCGAATGGTTTCTTCCTGTTTGCCGATCATCTCGAACAAACCGTTCAGGGCCTGCTCGGTCACGTAGCTTTCGATGTTGGCGCTTTTCGCATCCACCACACCCATGGTCGCGGCTTGTCCGGCGAACGAGTTGTACTGCTTGGCCAGGCCAACCTGGTCGGTGGCTTGTTTGACGATCGGCAGGAACTTGGCGCGGATCTGTTCGCGGCTGGTTTTGTTCAGGTATTGCGTGGCGGAGTCATTACCGCCGCTGAGAATGCCCTTGGCATCGTCGACCGTCATCTTCTTCACGGCATCCACGAGGATCGGCTGAGCCTGGACCACGGCCGTTTCCGCTGCTTTGTTCATGCTGGTTTCCAGCTGATCGACCTGATCACCCATGCCGAACTGTTTCATTTTGCTGGCGACCTTGCCCAGTTTGCCCGGCAGTTCGATCTTTACGTCCGGGTTGTTGCTGAAGCCGCCCGGTGTACCGAGTTGTTTCACGGCCAGTTGCGCGCCTTGGGTCAGGGCATCCTTGAGGCCGCCGGTAGCGTCCTTTTGCGACAAGTCACTGAGCGACAGCGCCATGGCACTGGCGGAAATCATCAAACCTGCACACAGGCCGGCAAAGCGAAGGGTAGGGCGGAACATGGCGGCTTCCTTGTTCAAAAAAAGAATTAACGGACGGCGTCGACGCGAATTTTCAATGGCTGTGGGTCGCTGCCATTCAGTTGCACGGCGTGATGTTCGGTGGTGATGAACATCAGCTGGCCATTCACTTCGATTCGCGCGCTGACGGAATAACGATGGCCGGGTTTGACCTGGGCCGGATCGTAACTCAGATGGAACGGCAGTGGCACCTGGCCTTTGACCGGGCCTTTCTGCTCGTCGAGCACCACGGCAGGAGCGTCGGCCAGCGATACGTCCTGCAAGCTGACGCTCAGGGTGGCAGTCGGCGGCAGGGCGATGCGTTGCAGGTAGAAGACTTCGCCATCGAGGCTGGTTTTGGCGGCGGGTTGCATGGACTGGCAGGCTCCGAGCAAAGCGGCGATGGCCAATAGAGAGAGTTTTTTCATCGAATATCTCCAATCTAATGTAGGAGTGAGACCGGCTTGCCGGCGATTGCGGTGTGTCAGTCAGCGATGAGGTGACTGAACCATTTTCGCGAGCATGCTCGCTCCTACAGGGTTTTGCGTTAGTTCTCGGGCTGTGTGGCGACCAGATCCGCCGCATCTTCACTGCGATGCAACGCCACCTGACGGATCGACAAGCGGATCTCCGCCGACAACACCCGTTTCGCCGCGCCTTCGGCCAGTTCGCCGAGCAGTTCGTGATAGCTCAGCTTGCCGGCCTCGTCACGCTTGAGCACGTCGAGGTCGAGCATCGTCTGGATGAAGTGGCGGAACAGGCTCTTGTCGAAAAATTCCGGCGCGTTCAGGCCATGCAGGATCGACAGGCGCTGGGCCATGACCGTGCACAGGTCTTCCAGTTCTTCGGCGCTGATGCTGTTCTGGCCGCTGTTGAGCAGCAGCGAAACCGTCATGTAGAAGCGCTGCAAGGTCTGGGCGATGCTCTTCGACAGCAGCGTCAGCAACACGAAATGCCGCGAGCTTGGTGCCGGACGCAGGTAAACGTCGTTCTCGAAACGCAGCAGGCCTTGCTCGACGAACGCTTCGAGCCATTGATCGATCACGGCATCCAGTTCGTCCAGCGACCAGCGAATGAACAGCTCCGATTGCAGGTACGGATACAGTGCGCGGGTGTAGCGCAGGATCTGCTCGCGGCTCATGCGCGACGCACTCTGGAAGAAACTCGCGAGCAACGCCGGCAACGCGAAAATGTGCAGCACGTTGTTGCGGTAGTAAGTCATCAGGACGGCGTTTTGCTCATCCAGATAGAGGATTTTGCCCAGCGCATCGCTTTGCTCGGACAGCAGGTCCATGTCCTTCACATGCTCGATCAACGCGCGGCCGTCACCTTCCGGCAGCGTGGTGTGCGGCGAGTACGGAACCTTGCGCAGCAGCGCCAGATACAGGTCCAGCACCCGCGCCATGGCGCGATCGTCCAGTGCCAAACGACTGGTGGACAGCAATGCCAACGCCACGAGGTTGACCGGGTTGATCGCTGCCGCTTCGTTCAGGTGCTGCGCCACTTTCTCGCCGAGGCGGTTGGTGGTTTCGTTGAGCCAGGCCGGTTTGAACTGCGGGCCGAGTTCCTGTTGACGCCAGTCTGGCTGTTCGCTGTCGAGGAATTCCGCCAGTTTGATCGGCTCGCCGAAGTTCACCGCCACCTGGCCGAAACGCTGTTTGAGTGCGCCGATGACTTTGAAGATGTCGAAGATTGATTCTTTCTTCTTGCTCGCACCACGCAGTTCGCCGAGGTAAGTCCGGCCTTCCAGCACGCGCTCGTAGCCGATGTACACCGGCACGAACACGATCGGCATGCGCGAGGAGCGCAGGAAGCTGCGCAGGGTGATCGCGAGCATCCCGGTTTTCGGTTGCAACATGCGCCCGGTGCGCGAGCGGCCGCCCTCGACGAAATACTCGACCGGAAAACCTTTGGTGAACAGGGTGTGCAGGTATTCGTTGAACACCGAGGTGTACAGCGGGTTGCCCTTGAAGGTACGGCGCATGAAGAACGCACCGCCACGACGCAGCAGGCCGCCGATCCCCGGCATGTTGAGGTTGATCCCGGCGGCGATGTGCGGCGGGGTCAGGCCGTTGCGAAACAGCAGATAGGACAGCAGCAGGTAGTCAATATGGCTGCGGTGGCACGGCACATAGATCACTTCGTAACCCGGGGCGACCTTTTGCACGCCTTCGATGTTGTTGACCTTGATGCCGTCGTAGATCTTGTTCCAGAACCAGCTCAACACCACTTCCATGAAGCGGATCGCGGTGTAGGTGTAGTCCGAGGCGATCTCGTTGCCGTAGCGCAGGGCTTGGGCCTTGGCTTTCTCCGGGGAGATATTCTCGCGTTCGGCTTCGTCGAGGATCGCTTGCTTGACCAGCGGCTGGTTGAGCAGGCCTTTGACCAGGTTGCGGCGGTGGGAAATGTCCGGGCCGATCACCGCGGCTTTGAGGTTGCGGAAGTGCACTCGCAGAATCCGTTGGGCCATGCGCACGGTGCGCTCGTGGCCCTTGTTGTGCTCGATCAGTTCACGCAGGTGGATCGGCGCGGAGAATTGCACGCGGGTCTTGCGCCCCAGCACGATGATGCTCAGCAAGCGGCGCAGGCGCCCGGTAACTGCCCAGCTATCGGCGAACAGCAGCTTCCACGGACTCGATTCGCTGTCCGGCGATTGGCCCCAGAACACGCTGACCGGAATGATCTGCGCGTCTTCGGCAGCGTTCTGGCTCAGGGCGCTGACCAGTCGGGTCAGGGTCGGTGGCGCGCCGCGTTTGTCCTGGCGACCGAGCCAGTCGGGCTCCGGTGTCAGGTAAAAGAACGCGGCGGGTTCCAGCAGATTGCCGACAGACACCGGCAGCACCGGGCGCGGCAGGCCCGCCTTGCTGCATTCGGTGTCGACCACGGCGAGGTCGGTCAGCGAAGGGTTTTGCAGGACGTAGAACACCGGACGGCTGCGGTCGAGGTTGAGGGTGAACGACGACTGATTGATCGTCTCCGAGCGAACCCAGAGATAGAGCAGTCGGCGCAGGGTGCCAAACACAAGACGGCGGAACGGGGAACGGGTCATACGGCTTCTGCATGAGTGGAATAAACCGAGCGTTTGCTCGGGCGGTCGATAGTGTGCCGGATTCACTGAAAATCGGCAAAAAAGCGGCAATCAAAGTGCTATTGAGAGATTAAATGTCTGACATATACTCGGCGCACTGTCGCCGTCACCCTCATGGGACCGGTATGCGCAGGCTGACGTTCCCGAGGCTTTCCTGCGAAAAGCCCGATCAATAATAAAAAGGGAGTATGAACAAATGGCAACACGCGAAACCGGCAACGTGAAGTGGTTCAACGACGCCAAGGGCTATGGCTTCATCCAGCGCGAGGACGGGGTGGACGTGTTCGTGCACTACCGCGCGATTCGCGGTGAAGGGCATCGTTCGCTGACTGAAGGCCAGCAGGTCGAGTACGGCGTTGTGACGGGGGAGAAGGGTTTGCAGGCTGAGGATGTGGTGGGGTTGTAAACCCACACTTCAGGACACGTATAACCAATGTGGGAGCGGGCTTGCTCGCGAAGGCGGTGTGTCAGTCGACATCAACGTTGACTGACACACCGCCTTCGCGAGCAAGCCCGCTCCCACATTTGATTTGTGTCGCGGCTTTTAAGCAGTTTTCCAGGTGATCTCTTCTTCGCCATCGGCGCTGATGCGCATCCAGCGATCCGCTGTATCTTCACCTTCTTCCTCGACCCAACTGCCCGGCGCACAACGTACTTCTACGTTCAGCGCGGCAAACGCGGCGCGGGCGCAGGCGATGTCGTCTTCCCACGGGGTCTGGTCGCTTTCCAGGTACAGGCTGTTCCATTTTCCTACCGCTTTCGGCAGCCAGGTCACTGGCACGTTGCCGGCCTTGCACTTGTAGGTCTGACCTTTCTGAACCCAATCGGTGCACGGGCCCAGAGCAGCGCCGAGCCAGACGGATACGGCCTTGTGGTCGACGTCGGCGTCTTTCAGGTAAATCTCGATATCGGGTTGGCGCATGGATGTCCTCACTGCGGGTCTGAAAAATCCATTCGCGGATTTAGCCGGCCTCAAGCTGCTGCTCAAGACCAAAAATTAAGATTGAAGAACAAAGTAATCGTAGCGCATCGAAACAGTGACCTCGAACGGCTCGGTCTGCTCGATGACCGCCGCCCGGCGTTCGGCACTGGCGCGCCAGCCGTGAGGCGTCATGGCCAATAGGTTGGCGCGATCCTGACCACTTGAAAGCGTCAGTTTGAATTCCAGGGTTTCACTGTGTTGCAGCGCCATGCCATCCGGCACCAACGCCAGATGCTTGTCGTCGGTGTATTCACGCACTTCGTCGTACAGCCGCTCGCGCAATTCCATCAGGTGGCCGCTGGTCGGCCCGACTTTCATCAAACCGCCGCCGGGGCTGAGCAGGCGCTTGGCTTCCTCCCAGTCCAGCGGGCTGAAGACGCTGGCGAGAAACTGACAACTGCCGGACGCCAACGGCACCCGCGCCATGCTGGCGATCAACCAGGTCAGCTGCGGGTTGCGTTTGCAGGCGCGTTTGACCGCTTCCCGGGAGATGTCCAGTGCGTAACCGTCAGCGTTCGGCAACGCCTCGGCAATTTGCGCGGTGTAGTAACCCTCGCCACAACCGATGTCAAGCCAGCGCTGCGGCGCGTATTGCGCCGCCAGCTCAGCGAGACGCCTGGCCACCGGCGCGTAATGGCCGGCGTTCAAGAAGTCGCGCCGGGCTTCGACCATCGCCAGGTTATCCCCAGGGTCGCGGCTGTTCTTGTGCTGCACCGGCAACAGGTTCAGGTAACCCTGGCGCGCACGGTCGAAACGATGCCCGGCGGGGCAGGCCACGCCGTTGTCCACCGCGTTCAGCGGTTCGCTGCAGATCGGGCAGGCAAGCATCAGGCGAGCAACTTGATCAGGGTCTGGTAGTAGATTTCGGTCAGCACGTCGAGGTCGGCGGCCAGCACGCGCTCGTTGACCTGGTGGATCGTTGCGTTGACCGGGCCCAGTTCAACCACCTGTGTACCCATGGTCGCGATAAAACGGCCATCGGAGGTGCCACCGCTGGTGGAGGCTTTGGTTTCGCGACCGGTGATGTCCTTGATGCTCGACGCGACGGCGTCCAGCAACGCGCCTGGTTCGGTGAGGAATGGCAGACCGGACAGCGCCCAGTCGATGTGCCAGTCCAGGCCATGCTTGTCGAGGATATCGGCGACGCGCTTCTGCAAGCCTTCAACAGTGGACTCGGTGGAGAAGCGGAAATTGAACACCGCCACCAGATCACCAGGGATCACGTTGGTCGCGCCAGTGCCGGAATTCACATTGGAAATCTGGAAACTGGTCGGCGGGAAGAAATCGTTGCCGTGGTCCCAATGCTCGGCGGCCAGTTCGGCCAGCGCCGGGGCGGCGAGGTGGATCGGGTTCTTGGCGAGGTGCGGATAAGCGACGTGACCTTGCACACCGCGTACGGTCAGCTTGGCGCCGAGGGAACCGCGACGACCATTCTTGACCACGTCACCGACCAGCGTAGTGCTCGACGGTTCGCCGACGATGCACCAGTCCAGACGCTCCTTGCGCGCCGCCAGGCGTTCAACCACCGCTTTGGTGCCGTGGTGCGCCGGGCCTTCTTCATCGCTGGTGATCAGGAACGCGACTTTGCCCTTGTGATCCGGGTAATCGGCGACGAAGCGCTCGGCGGCCACGGTCATGGACGCCAGGCTGCCTTTCATGTCCGCTGCGCCACGACCGCAGAGCATGCCGTGTTCGTCGATCAGCGCGTTGAACGGGTCGATCTGCCAGGCGGTCACCGGGCCGGTCGGGACCACGTCGGTGTGGCCGGCGAAGCACAGCACCGGGCCGTCGTGTTTGCCGTGGGTGGCCCAGAAGTTATCCACATCTTCGATGCGCATTGGCTCAAGCATAAAACCGGCATCGCCCAGGCGCTGCATCATCTGCTTCTGGCAATCGGCGTCGACCGGCGTCACGGACGGACGGCGGATCAGGTCGATGGCGAGTTGAAGGGTCGGCGAAAGGTCGGCGTGGGCCGTCATGGAAAACTCCGGTGCTTTATCTGTAGGAGCGAGGCTTGCCCGCGAAGAACGATAATGAGGTGTATCTGTTACACCGAGTCGCTTCGTTCGCGGGCAAGCCTCGCTCCTACGGGAAATGGGGGGCAAGGCCAGGAAAATGGCGGTTATCTTAAAGCAAAACGGCGGCCATTGGCCGCCGTTTAGTGCATCTGCAAAGATTTAGACTGCCGGTGCCGTTTCGGCCTCGACGGCCGGTTTCGGCAGCGAGGACAGGAACGCCATGATCAGCGCCGCCAGGTACGGCAGCGACTGCACCAGCAACATGATCACCCAGAAGCGCATATCGTTGCTCGGCAGCCCGTTCACCAGGAAGATCCCCAGCGCCGCGCCCCACAACAGCAGCATGATGAACATCTCTTCACGCGCTTCAGAAATCGCCACCCAGAAGCCGTGGTTGTCGGCATTTTTCGGCGTACGGAAGAACGGAATGCTGCTGGTGAAGAAGCCGTACAGCACCGCTTTGGCGATGGTGTGCGACAACGCCAGCCCGGCCAGCGCCGCGCAGAACGCATCCTTGAGGTTCACGCCAACGGCGCGACGGTAGAGGAAGATGATCTTGCCGACCTTGAACACGAACAGCGCCAATGGCGGGATCGCGAAAATCAGCAACGGCGGATCGACCCGCTGCGGCACGATGATCATCGCCGCCGACCACAACAGTGCGCCCACGGTGAAGAAGATGTTCATGCCATCCGCCACCCACGGCAACCAGCCCGCGAGGAAGTGGTAACGCTGGCCACGAGTCAGCTCGGTGTCCTTGCCGCGCAGCAGGCTGGCGGTGTGACGCTTGATGATCTGAATCGCACCGTAGGCCCAGCGGAAACGCTGTTTCTTGAAGTCGATAAAGGTATCGGGCATCAGGCCTTTGCCGTAGCTGGTGTGGTAATACGCCGCCGACAAGCCTTTCTCGAACACGCGCAGACCCAACTCGGCGTCTTCGCAGATGCACCAGTCGGCCCAGCCTAGCTCTTCAAGCACCGAGCGCCGGGTCATGGTCATGGTGCCGTGCTGGATGATCGCGTCACGGTCGTTACGGGTGACCATGCCGATGTGGAAGAAACCTTTGTATTCCGCGTAGCAGAGCTTCTTGAAGGTGCTTTCGTTCTGGTCGCGATAATCCTGCGGCGACTGCACCACGGCGATTTTCGGATCGGCGAAGTGCGGCACCATGTGCTTGAGCCAGTTCGGGTCGACGCAGTAGTCAGAGTCGATCACCGCAATCACTTCGGCATCTTTGGCGGTGTGCGGAATCAGGTAGTTCAGCGCGCCGCCCTTGAAGCCGGCGAGCGGTGCGACGTGGAAGAACTTGAAGCGCGGACCGAGGGTTGCGCAGTAATCGCGCACCGGTTCCCAGACGGCCGGGTCCTTGGTGTTGTTGTCGATGATCAGGACTTCGAAGTCCGGATAGTCGAGGTTGGCCAGGGCGTTGAGGGTCTGTTTGACCATCTCCGGCGGCTCGTTGTAGCACGGCACGTGAATCGACACTTTCGGCCTGTAGTCCGAATCGCCCACCACCGGCAGGAATTCACGCCGACGCTTGTGGGTCCAGACCGCTTCGGCCAGTTCATGGGCCTCTGTCAGCAGTACGATAAAGACCCCGAGTGCGCCGAGTGCGAGGAGAAATCCTACGGTCAGGCTGAACCAGGTGCTGTACTGCTGGCTGTAGTCGTAGCCGATCCACACCAGCACCGAACCGCACAAGAAAGCGATAAAAGTCAGGAAGGTGCGGCCACGTTGACGCAGGGCCGAGCCGTCAATCATCAGCAAGGTCAAGGACAGCAGGGCCAACACCGCCGAGCCGATGGCCAGCACGCGCCATTGCGGGATCGCGACGACCGGGCCTTCGAAGTTGAATTTCTGCTGGCGCGCAGCGTTGAACACGCCCCAATACGCGCCCACCGAACCTTCGTCACTGGCCTTCCACGGCTGGTCGAACGCTTCGATCACGAAGTAGTTGAAACCCTGGCGGTTAAGCTTGTTCACCAGCGTACGCAGGTAGATCGCCTGATCTGCCGGGCTGGCATCGGTGCCGCCACGCATGCGGCCGTTGCTCGGCCAGCCAACCTCCGAGAGCAGCAGCGGTTTTTTCGGGAACATCTTTTTCAGGTCGCGAGCGCGGTCGAGGACGAACTGGCCGGCCTTGTCCACCGGGATGTATTCCCAATAAGGCAGGACGTGCGCGGCAATCAGGTCGACGTGCTTGGCCAGTTCCGGGTGTTCTTCCCAGACGTGCCATTGCTCGGACGTGGTGACCGGCACTTTCACGGCAGCGCGAACGCGATCAAGGAGCACGCTCAGTTCGGCAGCGGTAATTTCCTTACGGAAGATGGCCTCGTTGCCTACGACCACACGAACCACGCTGCGTGAGGAGTTGGCGATTTCGATGGCCCGGGTGATTTCCCGATCGTTGCGTTCCAGGTCCGGGCTGATCCAGATCCCCAGGGTAACCCGCAGGCCGAATTCCTCTGCCAGTTTAGGAATGTCTCCCAGGGTGCCATCGACCGAGTAGGTACGGATGTTGTCCGTCAGCTTGCTCATGATCTCCAGATCGCGACGCATTTGATCGTCGGTCGGGTACTGCTCTTTCTGCGGATACTGGCCTTGCTGGAACGGCGAGTACGAGAAACCGGAGATCTGTTCAGGCCAGTTGGGGGCGGTGACCGGGCGATTGATCAGCGCCCAGAAGCCGGTAAACAAGGCTGCGATGGCGAGCACCACGACCAGGTTGAGTCCAAATTTACGCGATGACATAGCTATTTCGGGTTCCAAAGGCTGTGGAACGAAGGAACGGTTGGCGATCGCCAAGGGGCGCGCATCCTACACCGGCAGTTCACTGAACGTACATCGGACAGGGAATTGCACGACGTTGGGCAATCGGCTTTCACATAAGTTCTTACACTTGTCGCTTGTAGCTTAGATCTTTTGGCGTGTGGCCCTATAATGCGCGCCGGTTTTTGGGGTAATGGTCATGAGCACAGAAGATCCGCGGTTTGCAGGCATCGCCCGTTTGTATGGCATCGAAGGGCTAGAGCGCCTGCGCGCGGCGCACGTGGCGATTGTTGGCGTCGGTGGCGTCGGTTCCTGGGCTGCGGAAGCGGTGGCGCGGTGTGGCGTGGGCGAGATTTCGCTGTTCGACCTCGACGACGTCTGCGTCAGCAATGCCAACCGTCAGTTGCATGCGCTGGACAGCACCGTCGGCAAGCCCAAGGTCGAGGTGATGGCCGAGCGCCTGCGCGGGATCAACCCGGATTGCACGGTGCACGCGGTGGCGGATTTCGTCACCCGCGACACCATGGCCGAATACATCACGCCGAACATCGACTGTGTGATCGACTGCATCGACAGCGTCAACGCCAAGGCTGCGCTGATCGCCTGGTGCAAGCGCCGCAAGATCCAGATCATCACCACGGGCGGGGCGGGCGGGCAGATCGACCCGACGCTGATCCAGGTCTGCGACCTGAACCGCACATTCAACGACCCGTTGGCTTCGAAAGTGCGCTCGACCCTGCGTCGCGATTACAACTTCTCCCGCACCGTGACCCGTCATTACAGCGTGCCGTGCGTGTTTTCCACCGAGCAGCTGCGTTATCCGAAACCGGACGGCAGCATTTGCCTGCAGAAGAGTTTTGTCGGGGATGGCGTGAAGCTGGACTGCGCGGGCGGGTTTGGTGCGGTGATGATGGTGACGGCGACGTTTGGCATGGTCGCGGCGACCAAGGCTGTGGATAAGATTGTGGCGGGTGTGCGGCGCCCGGCAGACAAAATCAAACCAGAGGCATGAAACACAACTTTGTAGGAGCCGGCTTGCTGGCGATGGCATCGATGCGGTCATTCAGTTACACCGCAGTGATGCCATCGCCAGCAAGCCGGCTCCTACAGGGCGAGTTCTCGCATTCGCTGGAGCACGGCATTGAGGCCATTGCTGCGCGAAGGTGACAACTGTCGGCTGAGTCCAAGCTGGTTGAACCAGTCCGGCAAATCCACCTGCTGCAATTCGGCCGCCGACAACCCGTTAACCCGCGCCAGCAGCAACGCCACCAACCCGCGAATCAATCGTGCGTCACTATTCGCGGCAAACTGCCAGTGACCGTCCTGCAACGATCCCACCAGCCACACCTGACTTTCACAGCCATGCACGCGGTTGGCGTCGACTTTATCCACATCGCTCAACGCCGGCAGCCGGTCGCCCCATTGCATCAGCAGTCGCGCCCGTTGCTCCCAGCCGGTGGCGGCCTGAAAAGTTTCGAGCGCCATTTCGGCATCAGCGGGGAGGTTCATCGCAACAACTCCAGCGCTTGATCCAGCGCATCAAAGAACCGTTGCAGGTCCTCGGAATCGTTGTAAAGCGCCAACGACACCCGAATCGCCCCGGCCAGTTCAAAGCTTTTCAGCAGCGGCATCGCGCAGTGATGACCGGCGCGAACTGCGATCCCCTGTTCTGTCAGCAAGTGCGCCAGATCAGAGTTATGCACACCCTCGACGACAAAACTCGCCAGGGCCAGTTGCGGTTTGCCCAGCAAGCGAATGCCGTCGCGCGCCTCAAGACCTTTCAACAAATAGTCATGCAGCGCGGCTTCATGGGCCGAAACCGCGCTTTGATCGAGGCCGGCGAGGTAATCGAGCGTCGCCCCGAGACCAATCACGCTGGAGATCGGCGGCGTTCCAGCCTCGAAACCGAGCGGAGCAGGACGAAAGCGCGCGTGCTGGTAATCCGCATCCAGCACCATTTCGCCGCCGAACTGCCAATGGCGCACTTGCTTGAGCGCCTCATGGCGGCCGAACAACACCCCCAGGCCATCCGGGCCATAGAGCTTGTGGCTGGAAAACACATAAAAGTCGCAACCCAGCACCTGCACATCGTGCCGGCCATGGACCACGCCCTGGGCGCCATCGACCACGGTCAACGCGTTGTGTGCCTTGGCCAGCGCCAGCAGCGCGGGCAATGGCTGCCAGGCGCCGAGCACATTGGACAGCTGACTGACCGCCAGCAAGCGGGTTCGCGGGCCGATCAACGCGGCGGCGGCATCCAGGTCGATCAAGCCGTCGGCGTCCAGCGGCAGGATCACCAGTTTCAGATCGCGACGGTGGGCCAGTTGCTGCCATGGCAGCAGGTTGGCGTGGTGCTCCAGGGCGCTGATGACAATTTCATCGCCCGGATTGAACAGGTGTTCCAGGCCATAGGCCAGCAGGTTCAGCGCAGAGGTCGCGCCGTGGGTGAAGATGATCTGCCCGCAATCACCGGCATTCAGCCATTGCGCGACTTTATTGCGGCTGTCCTCGAACGCCTGGGTGGCATGCGCGCCGGGCAAGTGTTGCGCCCGATGCACGTTGGCTGCGCCATTGGCGTAGTAATGCGCCAGGGCATCCAGCAGGGCTTGAGGCTTTTGCGTGGTGGCGGCGTTGTCCAGATAGGTCTGGTCTTGCCGTTGCAGGGCGGCGATGGCCGGAAAATCGGCGCGCCAGGGGGAGAGAATCATCATGGTGTTCGCCTGTACGCCTGACCTATGTAGGAGCGAGCTTGCTCGCGATGATCGCGCGGACGACACGGGCTGTCTGATGCCGCGCGTTATCGTTGACGTCCATCGCGAGCAGGCTCGCTCCTACACAGGTGCGGGTGGTCGTGTGGCTTAGTTGTGAGCGTGCAGCGCTTCGTTCAGTTCGATCGCCGATTTGTGGGTTTTGCATTCCACGGCACCGGTTTCCGAATTGCGGCGGAACAGCAGGTCCGGCTGACCGGCCAGTTCACGAGCCTTCACGACTTTGACCAGTTTGTTGTTTTCGTCCAGCAGCGCCACTTTGGTGCCAGCGGTCACGTACAGGCCCGATTCAACGGTGTTGCGGTCGCCCAACGGGATACCGATACCGGCGTTGGCGCCGATCAGGCAGCCTTCGCCAACCTTGATCACGATGTTGCCGCCGCCCGACAGGGTGCCCATGGTCGAGCAACCGCCGCCCAGGTCCGAACCCTTGCCGACGAACACGCCAGCGGAAACGCGGCCTTCGATCATGCCCGGGCCTTCGGTGCCAGCGTTGAAGTTGACGAAACCTTCGTGCATCACGGTGGTGCCTTCGCCGACGTAAGCGCCCAGACGGATACGGGCCGCGTCAGCGATACGCACGCCGGCGGGCACGACGTAGTCGGTCATTTTCGGGAATTTGTCGACCGAGAACACTTCCAGCAGCTCGCCGCGCAGACGGGCTTCCAGTTGATGTTCGGCCAGTTCGGCAAGGTCGATCGCGCCCTGGCTGGTCCATGCGACGTTCGGCAGCAGCGGGAACACGCCGGCCAGGTTCAGGCCGTGCGGCTTGACCAGACGATGGGACAGCAGGTGCAGCTTGAGGTAAGCCTCAGGCGTGGAAGTCAGCGGCGCATCTTCGGCCAGAATGGTGGCGACCAGCGGCTTGTGGCTTTCGGCCAGACGGGTCAGCAGGGCAGCCTGGGCTGCGTCGACACCTTTCAGTGCTTCAGCCAGTTGCGAAGCCTGGGCGGTGCTGAACGCGATGGCCTGATTGCCTTCGGTGTAACCCAGAACCGGCGCGATGGCCGCGACCAGATCGGCCGACGGGTTGAGCAGCGGCTGAGCGTAAAACACTTCGAGCCATGCGCCCTGACGATTTTGAGTGCCGACACCAAAGGCCAGGCTGAATACGGAAGTGGACATGTAAATACCTCTAACAAAATTGAACGGGCTGGCTTACTTGAGCGCTGCCGCGTAGATATCTGGCTTGAAGCCAATCAGGGTTCGGTCACCGAGATCGAGCACCGGGCGCTTGATCATCGAGGGTTGTGCGAGCATCAGTTCGATGGCTTTCGGCTGGTCGAGATCGGCTTTGCGTTCGTCGTCGAGCTTGCGAAAGGTCGTGCCTGCACGGTTCAACACCACTTGCCAGCCGTGCTCGTCGCACCATTGGCTCAGGTGTTCACGGTCGATTCCGACCGCTTTGTAATCATGAAAGTCATAGCTGACAGCGTGTTCATCGAGCCAGGTGCGCGCCTTTTTCATGGTGTCGCAGGCTTTGATGCCGAAAAGGTGCAACGTTTTGCTTGAATCGGTCAAGGAATTGCCCCCTTTACAGGTGCTGGAAAAAAAGGTGACGGATTATGCCATGACCGTCCGCTTAAAACGCAAAACCCTGTAGGAGCCGAGCTTGCTCGCGAAAGCGGCAGGTCAGCCACTATCAATGTTGAATGTCAGGCCGCTTTCGCGAGCAAGCTCGGCTCCTACAGGGTTTGGGGTTTTTTCGAGACTGGCGACAGCCTGCGACATTGGTACAACGGTCAACCCGCAGTCTAAGCGGCTAATATGGCACTTCAATGCTGTCGATTGTCCGGGAACCGCGCTTTATGCAAACCGCCTACACCGTCCTGATCCTGTTGATGCTGGTCAGTGTTTCTCGCTTGGTCGGACGCGTGATCCTGTTGCCATTGCCGCTGGTGCAAATCGGTGCCGGTGCCTTGCTGGCCTGGCCGACACTCGGTTTGCACGTCGCCCTGGACCCGGAATTGTTTCTGTTTTTGTTTCTGCCGCCGCTGCTGTTCTCCGACGGCTGGCGCATGCCCAAGCGCGAACTTTGGCGACTGCGGGGGCCGATCCTGACCTTGGCGGTCGGCCTGGTGCTGTTTACCGTCGTCGGTGCGGGTTACTTCATCCACTGGTTGCTGCCGAGCATTCCGCTTCCGGTGGCCTTTGCCCTTGCGGCGGTGTTGTCGCCAACGGATGCGGTGGCCGTCTCGGCGATTTCTCAAAACCGTCTGCCGACGCCACTGATGCACATGCTGCAGGGCGAGGCGCTGATGAATGACGCGTCGGGCCTGGTGACCTTCAAGTTCGCCCTGGTCGCGGCGGTGACCGGGGTGTTCTCGCTGGCCAACGCCAGCCTGACGTTCGTGTTTGTGGCGGTCGGTGGCCTCGCGGTCGGTGTTGCGTTGAGCTGGCTGGTCGGGCGTTTGCGCTCGTGGATGATCGCTCGCGGTTGGGATGATCCTGCGACGCACGTTGTCTTCATGTTGTTGCTGCCGTTTGCGGCTTACGTGCTGGCCGAACGCCTGGGGGGCTCGGGGATTCTGTCTGCCGTGGCGGCCGGGATGATGCAGAGCTGGCTCGATCTGCTGCCGCGCCAGACCAGCACCCGACTGCTCAACCGCAGCGTCTGGTCACTGCTGGAGTTCGCGTTTAACGGGCTGATCTTCCTGCTGCTGGGGTTGCAGTTGCCGGACATCATCAAAGCCGTGGCCAGCCACGAAACGTCGTTGTGGCCAACGCTGCTGTATCGCTGCCTCGACGTGGTGGCGATTTTCCTGGTGTTGGTGGTGTTGCGGTTTGTCTGGGTGCAGAGCATCTGGCGATTGTCGGGGCTGCTGCGTCGCTGGCGCGGCAAGGGCGAAATGACGCAAGTGCCGACGGCGCGTTCCTGCTGGTTGTTGACCGTCGGCGGGGTGCGCGGTGCGGTGACGCTGGCGGGTGTGTTGTCAGTTCCGATACTGATGGGGAATGAGGCGTTTCCTGAGCGCGATCTGCTGATTTTCATCGCGGCCGGGGTCATTCTGCTGTCGCTGATTGCCGCGTGTATTGCATTGCCATTGCTGCTGCGCGGCATCGAGAAGAGCCCTGACGACAAACGTCGCAGTGAAGTGCGCGATGCCTGGCGCAAAACCGCCGAAGCCGCCATTCATGCGCTCGAAACCGAAGAGGCCAATCCGCAGGACGCTGCCCAGGCAGCGCTCGCTGTCGAACTCAAGGCACGGATCATGTCCGAGTATCGGCATCAACTGGAGGTTTTCAACGATTCGGCGGAAGCCCAGGCGCTGGCGTTTCAGATGGACCTGCTGGAACGGCGTCTGTGCTTGAAGGCGCTGCGGGCGCAACGCCTGGAGTTGTACAAGCTCAGCCGTCACCACCAGATTGGTGATGACGTGTTGCGCGAGGTGCTGGGAGAACTCGATTTGAGCGAGGCTAATCTGGGCGTCGTGAAATAGCCCTGTTGCGGCTGATGCCGGTCGCCCTTGGCGAGTTCCTTGAAAGCTTGATAATGCATCACTGAATGCCGGTCGTAAGAGGCATTAGTGCGACAAGGCAAATGTTCAAGAGAGAGACATTAGTCCGTGGTGGAAGAGGGATAAACTTCGGCCATGAATGCTTTGTCTTTTTCGCTGAGAACAAGGTTGAGGTAGATCTCGAAGTCGCCTTCGGTCCAGTCCTGCTGCACGGGATAGTGCATGATCGACTTTGGATCATAAGGTGAGTGAACAACTTCGCTGGGGTCAAGGAGGTTGAAGTAGCGTGCGTCAACGATGCGTCGCGTGTAGTTATCCTCGTCAGCGCCTTCAGGCACGCCATGTGCCGCGTAGACGGCCTGTCTGTTCCAGGGAATGTTCGACTCCGGGTGCAGGTGTTCATGTTCTGCGCCCAGTACATGGCCAAATTCGTGCATGGTATTGGCGTTGAAGAATTTCAAGGAAAGTTGGTGGTCCGGTGACAGAAGCATGGTCGGGAGGCTTTGATCTGTCTCGGTCAAGGCGCTGGTGCCGATGTGGGACCAGTACACGCCTGGTTCGCTCTTGATACGAATATCACCTTCCTCGCCTTCGACGAATTCGAACTTCAGGTTAATGTGTGGCAGCCAGTTATTGGCCGCAGCCTTGACGGCGTCCTTAAAACTTTGATCACCGTTCAGAAAAGCAATGCGCAATGTGCGGCCCGGTGCCCAGAAGTAGGTGTGCCTGGCGACTGCGCGCTTTTTACGTCCGGGCACTGAAGTTAGCCGATTCGCAGGGTTTTCGGCGATGGCAGTCTCGTAAGCAGCCTGGAGGTCTACTGGTTTTTCAATGAGGCAACAAGGTGCGTTTGTCATATATACATCCATGTATTATTAAAGTTGTTTTTTCTGAAGATGTTTACTTGGTTTTGTTTTGCGCATCAGTCTTGGGTTGTAAAACTATGAAGTTGTTAAGTTGATGCGGCTCTGGCGGGAGATTAGTTGAGTGTGTAGTTGGGCGTAAAGTTGGTATTTATTAGTTGTTATTGCGAGGGTGGTTAATGCCTGCACTGCGTTGCACAGTGCAGGCAAGTTTTGTTTTATTTGTGGCGAGTTATAAAGCTGCGAATACGTTCAGCGGCTTCCACACACTCAGCCAGTGGCGCAACCAGCGCCATGCGCACCCGACCGGCACCCGGATTCGCGCCGTCAACGTCACGGGACAGATAGGAGCCAGGCACCACGGTCACGTGTTCTTCGACGAACAGATCGCGGCAGAACGCCTCGTCATCACCTTCAACATTCGGCCACAGGTAAAAACCGCCATCCGGGCGCTGCACGTCCATCACCGGGCCGAGGATTTCCAGCACCGCGTCATACTTCTCGCGATACAACGCACGGTTGGCGCGCACATGCACTTCGTCATTCCAGGCGGCAACGCTGGCCAGTTGAGTCTGAACCGGCATCGCGCAGCCGTGGTAGGTGCGGTACAGCAGGAAGCCTTTGAGAATGTCGGCATCACCCGCCACAAAACCCGAACGCAGGCCCGGCAGGTTGGAGCGCTTGGACAGACTGTGGAACACCACGCAGCGTTTGAAGTCCTTGCGGCCCAGTTCCGCGCAGGCGCTGAGCAGGCCGGCGGGCGGGGTTTGTTCGTTGAAATACAGTTCGCTGTAGCACTCGTCCGCAGCGATCACGAAGTCGTACTCATCGGCCAGGGCGATCAGCTTTTTCAGGGTTTCGACCGGGATCAACGCGCCGGTCGGGTTGCCCGGCGAGCACAGGAACAGGATCTGGCAACGCTTCCAGATGTCCGGGGAAACGGCATCGAAGTCCGGGTTGAAGCCATTCTCGTCCAGGCACGGCAGGTAATGCGGCTTGGCGCCGGCGAGGAACGCGGCACCTTCATAGATCTGATAGAACGGGTTCGGGCTGACCACCAGGGCGTCGTCGCCACGGTTGACTACGGTCTGAGTGAACGCGAACAGCGCTTCGCGGGTGCCGTTGACCGGCAGTACGTTGCGCGCCGGGTCGAGCCAGCCGTTCGGCACGTTGAAGCGGCGTTCGCACCACGCGGTGATGGCTTCGCGCAGGGCCGCAATGCCGAGGGTGGTCGGATAAACGGCCATCTGGTCCAGATTGCTTGCCAGGGCTTCGGCGACAAAGCTTGGCGAACGGTGCTTCGGCTCGCCGATGGACAGCGCGATAGGGCGTTTGTCCGGGTTTGGCGTGACGCTGCCGAGCAGGGCGCGGAGCTTCTCGAACGGGTAAGGCTGCAATTGGGACAGAGCGTTGTTCATCGGTAGATCTCGTTCAATGTGGAGGCCTGCCTGCCCTTTGTAGGAGCTGGCTTGCCGGCGATGGTCGTTAACGATGACGCGTGCTTATCGGGTAAGCGCGGGGCCTTCAAGTCCATCGCTGGCAAGCCAGCTCCTACAAAGAGCCGGCCAATTCAAATGCTTATGCGCGACAGTTTGATATCGGGTTCCTGGCTGACACTGAGCTGTTCGACGATCGCATCCTGCAAACGGCTGCACAACAGTGGGTCAGACAACGGTTGGTTGTTGGCGTCGGTAATGAAGAACACGTCTTCCACGCGCTCGCCGAGCGTGGCGATCTTGGCGTTCTGCAATGACAGGTCGAATTCCAGAAAAATTGTACCGATCCGCGCCAGCAAGCCCGGGCGATCCGGGGCGCTGAGCTCCAGCACCGTCACCGGGCGCTGGGCGTCGTTGTGGATCGTCACCTGAGGCGCGAACGCAAAATGCTTGAGCTGGCGCGGTACGCGACGCTGGATGATCGTCGGGTAATCGTCCGGGTTGCGCAGGGCTTCGGTCAGGCCTTCGCGGATCTGTTTGACCCGCGCCGGGTTATCGCCGATCGAGTCGCCGTCGGTGTCGAGCACGATGTAGGTGTCGAGGGTGAACTGGCTGCTGGAGGTGATGACCCGGGCGTCGTGAATGTTCAGGTTGAGTTGGTCCATCGCGGCCACGGTCACGGCGAAGAAGTCGTGCTGGTCCGGTGCGTAGATGAAGATCTGCGTACCGCCCTCGAACTCGCGCTGGGTGGTTTCCTTGATCAGCACCAGCGGGCCGCCATCGGCCGGCTGCTGGAGGATCGCATCGGTGTGCCAGGCCACATCGCCGGCGGTGTGACGCAGAAAATAGTCATCGCCCAGTTGCGACCACAACTGCTCGACGTCGTCGGGGTCGTTGCCGCCGCGTACCAGAATGTCCAGGGCGGCGCTCTGGGTCTGGCGGATCTGCATTTCGCGATCCACCGGGTTTTCCAGGCCGCGACGCAACGCACGCTTGGTCTCGGTGTAGAGTTGGCGCAGCAGGCTGGCGCGCCAGGAATTCCAAAGCGTCGGGTTGGTTGCGTTGATGTCGGCGACGGTCAGCACGTACAGGTAATCAAGGCGGGTTTCGTCACCGACGATCTGCGCGAAATCATGGATCACCTGCGGGTCGGACAAGTCCTTGCGCTGGGCGGTGGTCGACATCACCAGGTGGTTCTGCACCAGCCACACGATCAGGCGGCTGTCCCAGATCGGCAATTGATGGCGCTGGCAAAAGGCTTCGGCGTCCACTGCGCCGATTTCCGAGTGATCGCCATGCCGGCCCTTGCCGATGTCGTGGTACAGGCCGGCGAGGTAGATCAGCTCGGGCTTGGGCAGCTTGCCCATGAGTTTGCTGGCGAGCGGGAATTTTTCCGACACTTGCGTGTACTGCAACTTACGCAGGTGTTTGATCAGGTTCAGGGTGTGCGCGTCGACCGTATAAATGTGAAACAGGTCGTGCTGCATCTGCCCGACAATGAAGCCGAACTCCGGCAAATAGCGCCCGAGGATGCCGTAACGGTTCATCCGCCGCAGGTTGCGGTGAATGCCGATCTTGCACTTGAACAGTTCGATGAACAGGCTGGTATTACGAATGTCGTTGCGGAAATCGTCGTCGATCAGGTGCCGGTTTTCCCGCAGCAGACGAATGGTGTCGGCACGCACGCCTTTGATTTCCGGTTGCTGGGCCATCAGCACGAAGATTTCGAGCATGGCGAACGGCGTGCGGCGGAACACGTTGTCGTTGCGCGCCTCGATGTAGCCGTCGTGCAACTGGAACCGCGAGTTGATCGGCTGCGGCGGCGCTTCGTCTTCGGGCGCGAGGATGACTTCCTCGAAGTGCTGGATGATCAGGTCGCTGAGCTGGGCGATGCTCATGACCACCCGATAATACTGTTGCATGAAGTTTTCGATGGCTTGCTTGGCGTCATCGCCCTTGAAACCCAACAGGCCGGCAATCGAGCGCTGGTGGTCGAACAGCAAGCGGTCTTCGGAACGGCCAGCGAGCATGTGCAGCGCGTAGCGGACTTTCCACAGGAATTCCTGGGATGAAGCCAGCAAGGCGTTTTCGCTCTCGACCAGAAACCCTTCGCCGGCCAATGCCCGCAGGTTCAGGGTGCCGTATTCGCGACGGGCGACCCACAGAATCGTTTGAATATCCCGTAGTCCGCCGGGCGAGCCTTTGACGTTTGGTTCCAGGTTGTATTCGGTGTCGTTGTACTTGTGATGACGGGCTTTCTGCTCGGCGCGCTTGGCGAGGAAGAAGTCCTTGCTCGGCCACATGTGCGCAGTGCTGGTGACGTCGAGCATGCGCTGGCGCAATCGCTCGGGGCCGCAGATGGTGCGGCTTTCCATCAGGTTGGTGACGACCGTCAGGTCGGCGCGGGCTTCAACGGCGCATTCTTCAACCGAGCGAACGCTCTGACCGACTTCCAGGCCGATGTCCCACAACAACGTCAGAAAACGCTCGATGGAATCGCGGAAAACTTCGTGGTCGGCGCTGTCCAGCAGGATCAGCAAATCGATATCGGAATAAGGGTGCAATTCCCCGCGACCGTAGCCGCCGACCGCGACCAGCGCGATGTCGGCATCTTCACTCCAGTTGAACTGCTCCCAGGCCTTTTGCAGGATGTTGTCGACGAACCACGCACGATCCTCGATCAGCCGGCGAATCTCCCGGCCGCTGCGAAAGCGCTCGTCGAGCACCTCGCGCGCCTGGCGGATCGCCTTCTTGAAGGCCGCGATCGGGCTGGCCTTCAGGGCTAGTTCAGCCTGGAACTGGCCACGGTCGAAGAGTTCGGGATCCACCTGCGGCATCGATTGGCTTTCCTATCTATAAGGCTGAGAGCTGTGCGGACCGGATCAGGCCGAAACGCGCGGGATGGTGTCGTCGCTGCGCAGGGTGAAGATCTCGTAACCGGTTTCGGTCACTGCCAGGGTGTGTTCCCACTGGGCCGAGAGCTTGCGGTCCTTGGTGATCGCGGTCCAGCCATCGCCCAACACCTTGGTGTCGGCCTTGCCCTGGTTGATCATCGGCTCGATGGTGAAGGTCATGCCGGCTTTCAGTTCCATGCCGGTGCCAGCACGGCCGTAGTGCAGGATCTGCGGTTCTTCGTGGAACACCTTGCCAATGCCGTGGCCGCAGAACTCGCGAACCACCGAGAAGCCGTTCTTTTCGGCGTGCTTCTGGATCACTTCACCGATGTCGCCCAGGCGGCAGCCGGGTTTGACGATTTCGATGGCCTTGTACATGCATTCCTGGGTCACTTGCGACAGGCGCTCGGCCCAGACCGGCACGGTGCCGACGTGGAACATGCGGCTGGTGTCGCCGTGGTAGCCGTCTTTGATCACGGTGACGTCGATGTTCAGCGTATCGCCGTCCTTCAATGGCTTCTCGTTCGGGATGCCGTGGCAGACCACGTGGTTGATCGAGGTGCAGATCGACTTCGGATAGCCTTTGTAGTTGAGCGGGGCAGGGATGGCCTGCTGCACGTTGACGATGTAGTCGTGGCAGATGCGGTCCAGCTCTTCAGTGGTGACGCCTGGCTTGACATGTTCAGCAATCATTTCCAGCACATCGGCGGCCAGTTTGCCGGCGACACGCATTTTTGCGATGTCCTCCGGGGTTTTGAGGGTGACGGTCATACAGGCTCTCTCTACGCTCGATGGCGCTTGTCAAAACGGAATGGGCAGTGTGCGATCAATGTTCGCCGCCCTGAAAAACGCGATTCTAACAGACGAACAGCGCAAATCTGAGCCTCTGTACATCGCTTCTCTCTATAGATAGGCGCATTCTTGAGCGATTCCAAGGGCGCGGATAAAGGCGCGCGTCAGGAATTGAGAATCCGGGTTCCGTTTTTGCGAGCCTTGTGATATAAAATGCGCCGCTTTCCGGGGATACCTCGAAAGGCTTAAATCCACACACGTGTCGACACGATGACCTGGGTGCCTTCAGCTGATGCTGCTGGTTGGTCATTGGGATACGTGGAGGCCAAACCCGACTTATTAAGGAACTATCATGTCCCAAGTCAACATGCGCGATATGCTGAAGGCCGGTGTGCACTTCGGTCACCAGACCCGTTACTGGAACCCGAAAATGGGTAAATACATTTTCGGCGCGCGTAACAAGATCCACATCATCAACCTTGAAAAAACCCTGCCAATGTTCAACGAAGCTCTGACTTTCGTAGAGCGTCTGGCCCAGGGCAAAAACAAGATTCTGTTCGTCGGCACCAAGCGTTCCGCTGGCAAGATCGTTGCTGAAGAAGCAGCACGTTGCGGTTCGCCGTACGTCGATCACCGCTGGTTGGGCGGCATGCTGACCAACTTCAAAACCATCCGTGCTTCCATCAAGCGTCTGCGTGACCTTGAAGTACAAGCCGAAGACGGTACTTTCGCCAAGCTGACCAAGAAAGAAGCGCTGATGCGCTCCCGTGACCTGGAAAAGCTGGATCGTTCCCTGGGTGGTATCAAGGACATGGGCGGTCTGCCAGACGCTCTGTTCGTTATCGACGTTGATCACGAGCGCATCGCGATCACCGAAGCCAACAAGCTGGGTATCCCGGTTATCGGCGTAGTCGATACCAACAGCAGCCCGGAAGGCGTTGACTACATCATCCCAGGCAACGATGACGCAATCCGCGCTATCCAGCTGTACATGGGTTCGATGGCTGACGCTGTAATCCGCGGTCGCAACCACGTTGCTGGCGGCACCGAGCAGTTCGTTGAAGAAGCTCCGGCAGCTGCAGCTGAGTAACTGACGCCTTGGCGTTGACTCAGTAAGCAAAAAGGGGGCTTGGCCCCCTTTTTGCCACCTCGAAAACCATTTGTCCGGTGGCGCATTTACATCATTTGTAACTTGCAGCTGCTAACAAGGGTGGTTCGGGAAGAATTGAACGCCCGTTCGATCGGGTGGAATGGTTGAAAACCTATCCAAGAGGAATTTTGAAATGGCAGAGATTACTGCAGCGTTGGTCAAAGAACTGCGCGAGCGTACTGGCGAAGGCATGATGGACTGCAAAAAGGCCTTGACCAAGGCTGGCGGCGACATCGAAAAAGCCATTGATGACATGCGTGCTTCGGGCGCCATCAAGGCTGCCAAGAAAGCAGGCAACGTGGCTGCTGAAGGCGCTATCGCTCTGAAAGAAGACGGTAAATCCGCCGTTCTGCTGGAAGTGAACTCGCAGACCGACTTCCTGGCTCTGCAGGACGACTTCAAGGCATTTGTTGCTGCCAGCGTTGAAAAAGCGTTCGCCGACAAGCTGACTGACGTCGCTCCGCTGATCGAAGCTCAAGAAGCTGCTCGCCTGGTACTGGTCGGCAAGGTTGGCGAAAACGTCAACATCCGTCGCCTGGTTCGCGTTGAAGGTGATGTTGTTGGTGGTTACCTGCACGGCAACAAAATCGGTGTTGCGGTTGTTCTGAAAGGCGGCGACGTTGAGCTGGCCAAAGACATCGCTATGCACGTAGCGGCCAGCAACCCTGAGTTCCTGCTGCCATCGGAAGTTTCTGCTGAAGCTATCGAGCGCGAAAAAGCCGTGTTCCTGCAGCTGAACGAAGAAAAAATCAAAGGCAAGCCAGAAAACATTGTTGAGAACATGGTCAAAGGCCGTATCAGCAAGTTCCTGGCTGAAGCAAGCCTGGTTGAGCAGGCGTTCGTCAAGAACCCTGAAATCAAGGTTGGCGAACTGGCCAAGAAAGCCGGTGCAGAAATCGTTTCTTTCACCTACTTCAAAGTAGGCGAAGGCATCGAGAAGCCGGTCGACAACTTCGCTGAAGAAGTTGCTGCCCAGCTGGCTGCCGCCAAGCAATAAGACGGTTTTTTAACTGTCGCCCTGAAGAGGCTGCCCGCTTACGCGCGCAGCCTCTTTTCAGATGGGGCACCAATTTTTAATTGGTTTCCTTTTGGAACTGGCTTACAAAGCCATGTTCCGATGGCGCTGAAGCAGCGCCAAGCTAGAGTGAACGCCAGCTGTAAACAGCTCGCAAAGAATTTTTAAAATACGCCGCAGGAGAGATTCGCAATGGCTCAGCAGGGCAGTGGTTATCAGGCTCGCTATAAACGCATTCTACTCAAGCTTAGCGGCGAGGCCCTGATGGGCTCGGAAGAGTTCGGGATCGATCCGAAAGTTCTGGACCGCATGGCGCTGGAAGTCGGCCAACTGGTCGGCATCGGCGTCCAGGTCGGCCTGGTGATCGGCGGCGGCAACCTGTTTCGCGGTGCAGCGCTGAGCGCGGCCGGCATGGATCGGGTCACCGGCGACCACATGGGCATGCTGGCCACCGTGATGAATGCCTTGGCCATGCGCGACGCGCTGGAACGTGCCAATATCTCGGCCATCGTGATGTCGGCGATTTCCATGGTTGGCGTGACTGATCACTACGATCGCCGCAAGGCCATGCGTCACCTGAATGCCAAGGAGGTCGTGATCTTCGCGGCCGGTACCGGCAATCCGTTCTTCACCACGGATTCGGCGGCCTGCCTGCGAGCAATCGAAATCGATGCCGATGTCGTGCTCAAGGCGACCAAGGTCGATGGCGTCTACACCGCTGATCCATTCAAAGACCCGCATGCCGAGAAGTTCGATCATCTGACCTACGATGAAGTGCTGGATCGCAAGCTGGGTGTGATGGACCTGACCGCCATTTGCCTGTGCCGCGACCACAAGATGCCGTTGCGCGTATTTAACATGAACAAGCCCGGCGCCCTGCTGAACATCGTGCATGGCGGCGCTGAAGGGACCCTGATCGAGGAAGGCCAACAATGATCAACGAAATCAAGAAAGACGCTAAAGAGCGTATGCAGAAATCCGTCGAGTCGCTGATGCACAACTTCGGCCGTATTCGTACTGGCCAGGCGCACCCAAGCATTCTTGAAGGTGTGATGGTGCCGTACTACGGTTCCGACACCCCGATCAAGCAAGTGGCGAACATCACCGTCAAAGACGCCCGTACCCTGCAGGTCGTTGCTTTTGAGCGCAACATGCTCGGTGCCGTCGACAAGGCTATCGGCAGCGCCGGTCTGAACCTCAACCCGACGAACCTCGGTGAGTTGCTGCTGATCTCCATGCCGGCCCTGACCGAAGAGACCCGCAAGGGCTTCACCAAGCAGGCTCGCGATGTCGCTGAAGATGCCCGTGTTGCCGTGCGCAACATCCGCCGTGATGCGAACAGCCAACTCAAGGATCTGGTCAAGGAAAAGGAAATCAGTGAAGACGAAGAACGTCGCGCCACTGGCGAAATTGATGATCTGACCAAGAAGTACGTGGCTGAAATCGACGCGAATTTGGCGCAGAAAGAAAAAGACCTGATGGCCGTATAAGGGTCGCGTTTTCATGGAAAAGACCAAGCAGTCAGTGCCGTCCGCGGTGCCGCGTCATGTCGCGATCATCATGGATGGCAATAATCGCTGGGCGAAAAAACGCTTTATGCCGGGTGTCGCCGGGCATAAAGCGGGCGTGGATGCGGTTCGTGCAGTGATCGAGGTTTGTGCCGAGGCCAAGGTCGAGGTATTGACTCTGTTCGCCTTCTCCAGCGAGAACTGGCAGCGTCCGGCTGATGAAGTCAGTGCCTTGATGGACCTGTTCTTCAAGGCGTTGCGTCGTGAGGCCAAGCGCCTCAACGACAACAACATCAGTCTGCGTATCATTGGTGACCGTTCGCGTTTCCATCCAGAGCTTCAGGCTGCGATGCGTGAGGCGGAAGCGATGACCGCAGGCGCCAATCGCTTCGTTCTGCAGATCGCCGCCAACTACGGCGGTCAGTGGGACATCGCGCAAGCCGCACAGCGTCTGGCGCGGGAAGTTCAGGCCGGGCATCTGCGCCCGGAAGATATCACCCCGGAGCTGTTGCAAACCTGTCTGGCCACCGGCGATCTGCCGCTGCCGGACTTGTGCATCCGTACCGGTGGCGAGCACCGCATCAGCAACTTCCTGCTGTGGCAACTGGCTTACGCCGAGTTGTACTTCTCCGACCTGTTCTGGCCGGACTTCAAACACGACGCCATGCGCACCGCGCTGGCCGATTTCGCTTCTCGCCAGCGCCGCTTCGGTAAAACGAGCGAGCAGGTCGAGGCTGGGGCCCGGGTTTAATGCTCAAACAACGAATCATCACCGCGCTGATCCTGCTGCCGATCGCCTTGTGCGGGTTTTTCCTGCTCGAAGGCTCCGGTTTCGCGCTGTTCATCGGGCTGGTCGTGACCCTCGGTGCCTGGGAATGGGCGCGTCTGGCGGGTTTCACTGAGCAGCCGTTCCGCGTTGCCTATGCTGCAGTGGTCGCTTTGATGCTGTTTGTCATGCACATCCTGCCGGGGCTCGCACCTTGGGTGCTGGGCGCTTCGGTGCTGTGGTGGGGCGTGGCGACGTACCTGGTGTTGACGTATCCGCGTTCGAGCGAGCGTTGGTCCAGTGCGGCGACCAAGCTGGTGATCGGCCTGTTGATTCTCCTGCCGGCCTGGCAAGGTCTGGTGCAGATCAAACAATACCCATTGGGCAACTGGTTGATCATGGCGGTCATGGTGCTGGTCTGGGGCGCCGACATCGGTGCTTACTTTTCCGGTCGGGCCTTCGGCAAGCGCAAGCTGGCGCCACAGGTCAGTCCCGGCAAGAGCTGGGAAGGCGTGTATGGCGGCCTCGCACTGAGCCTGGTCATCACCGTCATTGTCGGCCTGGTTCGCGACTGGACGGTTGCCGAGCTTTTCAAAGGGTTGATCGGTGCCGCAATTATCGTGTTGATCTCGGTAGTGGGTGATCTCACCGAAAGCATGTTCAAGCGCCAGTCCGGGATCAAGGACAGTAGCAATCTGCTGCCCGGCCACGGTGGTGTACTCGATCGTATTGACAGCCTGACGGCAGCGATTCCGGTGTTCGCGGTGTTGCTGTGGATGGCGGCACCGTGAGCCGCCCTCAACAGATTACCGTTCTGGGGGCTACCGGCTCGATCGGTCTGAGCACGCTCGATGTCATTGCCCGTCATCCCGAACGTTATCAAGTGTTCGCCTTGAGCGGTTTCACTCGCCTGAGTGAGTTGTTCGCGTTGTGCGTCCGTCATACGCCACGGTTCGCTGTCGTGCCAGAGCAGGGCGCTGCCCGAGGCTTGCAGGACGACTTGCGTGCGGCGGGGTTGTCGACCCGCGTTCTGGTGGGGGAGGAGGGGCTGTGTCAGGTCGCCGCCGACCCTGAAGTCGATGCCGTCATGGCCGCTATTGTCGGTGCGGCGGGCCTGCGCCCGACGCTGGCGGCGGTCGAGGCCGGCAAGAAAATACTCCTGGCCAATAAAGAAGCACTGGTGATGTCCGGTGCGTTGTTTATGCAGGCCGTGCGTAAAAGCGGTTCGGTGCTGCTGCCGATCGACAGCGAACACAACGCGATTTTCCAGTGCATGCCGCAGGATTTCGCCCGTGGTCTGGGTGCGGTCGGTGTCCGTCGTATCTTGCTGACGGCTTCCGGTGGTCCTTTCCGGCAGACGCCTATGGCTGAGCTGGTGCATGTAACCCCTGATCAGGCGTGTGCCCATCCGAACTGGTCCATGGGGCGCAAGATTTCGGTAGATTCGGCCAGCATGATGAACAAAGGCCTCGAGCTGATCGAAGCCTGCTGGCTGTTTGATGCCAAGCCGTCGCAGGTCGAAGTGGTGATTCACCCGCAGAGCGTGATTCATTCGCTTGTCGATTACATCGATGGTTCGGTCCTGGCTCAGTTGGGTAATCCCGACATGCGCACGCCTATTGCCAATGCGCTGGCCTGGCCGGAACGCATCGATTCGGGTGTCGCACCGCTGGATCTGTTTGCCATTGCGCGCCTGGATTTCCAGGCCCCCGATGAAGAGCGTTTCCCATGTCTGCGCCTGGCGCGTCAGGCCGCAGAGGCTGGCAATAGCGCGCCAGCCATGCTCAATGCGGCGAATGAAGTGGCTGTCGCGGCCTTTCTCGACGGGCGGGTTCGCTATCTGGAAATCGCGAGTATCATCGAAGAAGTGTTAAATCTCGAGCCCGTGGTTGCGGTGGATGATCTCGAGGCGGTGTTCACGGCTGACGCGAAAGCGCGAGTACTGGCCGGGCACTGGTTGAGTCGTCACGGGCGGTAAGTGCTGCAATACGTTGGCCCATGCAGCACTGGATAAGTTGCGGAGAAAGTAGATGAGCGCGCTCTATATGATTGTCGGCACCCTGGTAGCCCTGGGCGTGCTGGTCACTTTCCACGAATTCGGCCATTTCTGGGTCGCACGTCGCTGTGGAGTCAAAGTGCTGCGTTTCTCCGTGGGCTTCGGTATGCCGTTGCTGCGCTGGCACGACAAGAAAGGCACTGAATTCGTGATTGCTGCCATCCCGCTGGGTGGCTACGTAAAAATGCTCGACGAGCGCGAAGGTGAAGTGCCGGCCGATCAGCTCGACCAATCCTTCAATCGCAAATCCGTCCGTCAGCGCATTGCTATCGTGTCGGCGGGGCCGATTGCCAACTTCTTGCTGGCAATGATTTTTTTCTGGGTGCTCGCCATGCTTGGCAGCGAGCAGGTGCGGCCAGTCATCGGCGCCGTTGAATCCGGCAGCATCGCCGCCAGGGCGGGTTTGAGTGCAGGTCAGGAAATTGTTGCCATTGATGGTGAGCCGACTTCGGGCTGGGGCGCCGTAAATCTGCAGCTGGTTCGCCGTCTTGGCGAGAGCGGTTCCCTTCAGTTGCTGGTCCGTGAGCAGGGTTCCACAGCGGATTCGCCGCGTGAGCTGGTGCTGGATAAATGGCTCAAGGGCGCTGACGAGCCGGATCCGATTCGCTCGCTGGGTATTCGCCCATGGCGTCCGGCGCTGCCGCCGGTGTTGGCGGAACTCGATCCGAAAGGCCCGGCGCAGGCTGCCGGCCTTAAAACCGGTGACCGGCTGTTGGCCCTGGATGGCAAGGCGCTCGATGACTGGCAACAAGTGGTCGATATCGTCCGTATTCATCCTGATACCAAAATCATGCTGCGCGTCGAGCGCGATGGTGCTCAAATCGACGTCCCTGTGACGCTCGCTGCTCGCGGCGAGAAAAAGTCGCCCAGTGGTTATCTCGGCGCCGGGGTGAAGGCGATCGATTGGCCGCCGGAGATGATTCGCGAGGTCAGTTACGGTCCTTTGGCCGCGATTGGCGAGGGGGCTCGACGCACCTGGACCATGAGCATACTGACCCTCGATTCGCTCAAGAAAATGTTGTTCGGTGAGCTCTCGGTAAAAAACTTGAGTGGACCGATAACCATTGCTAAAGTGGCGGGCGCTTCTGCCCAGTCGGGCGTCGCTGATTTCCTGAATTTCCTTGCTTATCTGAGTATTAGCCTGGGGGTTCTGAATTTGTTGCCCATTCCGGTACTGGATGGGGGGCATTTGTTGTTTTATCTGATTGAGTGGGCGCGTGGTCGCCCCTTGTCGGATCGGGTGCAGGGTTGGGGGATACAGATCGGCATCAGTTTGGTGGTCGGGGTGATGTTGCTCGCTCTGGTCAATGATTTGGGTCGTCTGTAACACTTCGCTGAATTGCGAATCTGCCGCATTTTGCGGCAGTTTGTTTATTGCCAGTTGGAATAAGAAAGGACTTCATGAAACGTCTGCTGCTAACTGCGGTTCTCACCGTATTGATGATCGCCGAAGTTCACGCCGAGTCCTTCACTATCTCTGATATTCGCGTCAATGGCCTCCAGCGGGTCTCCGCGGGTAGCGTCTTTGGTGCTTTGCCGTTAAACGTCGGTGAACAGGCGGATGATCGTCGCCTGGTGGAATCCACTCGTGCGCTGTTCAAAACCGGGTTCTTTCAAGATATCCAGCTGGGCCGTGATGGCAACGTCCTTGTCATTACGGTAGTCGAGCGTCCGTCCGTTGCCAGTATCGAGATCGAGGGTAACAAGGCGATCTCCACTGAAGACCTGATGAAGGGCCTCAAACAATCCGGTCTGGCCGAAGGCGAGATCTTCCAGCGCGCCACCCTCGAAGGTGTTCGCAACGAGCTGCAGCGTCAGTACGTCGCTCAGGGTCGCTATTCGGCTACCGTTGACACCGAAGTGGTGCCGCAGCCGCGTAACCGCGTCGGCCTCAAGGTCAATATCAACGAAGGCACCGTTGCAGCTATCCAGCACATCAACGTGGTGGGTAACACGGTCTTCCCTGATGAAGACCTGATCGACCTGTTCGAACTCAAGACCACCAACTGGTTGTCGTTCTTCAAGAACGACGACAAGTACGCTCGTGAAAAACTGTCCGGCGACTTGGAGCGTCTGCGTTCCTACTACCTGGACCGTGGCTATATCAACATGGATATCGCTTCGACCCAGGTGTCCATCACCCCGGACAAGAAACACGTCTACATCACCGTCAACGTCAACGAAGGCGAGAAGTACACCGTTCGTGACGTCAAGCTGAGCGGCGACCTGAAAGTTCCTGAAGATCAGGTCAAGTCCCTGTTGCTGGTGCAGAAAGGTCAGGTGTTCTCGCGCAAGCTGATGACTACCACGTCCGAACTGATCACCCGTCGCCTGGGTAACGAGGGTTACACCTTCGCCAACGTCAACGGCGTACCTCAGCCGCATGATGAAGACCACACCGTCGATATCACTTTCGCGGTCGATCCGGGCAAGCGTGCTTACGTTAACCGCATCAACTTCCGTGGCAACACCAAGTCCGAAGACGAAGTGCTGCGCCGTGAAATGCGTCAGATGGAAGGCGGCTGGGCTTCGACTTACCTGATCGACCAATCCAAGACCCGTCTTGAGCGTCTGGGCTTCTTCAAGGAAGTCAACGTCGAAACCCCGGCTGTACCGGGTGTCGATGACCAGGTTGACGTGAACTACAGCGTTGAAGAACAAGCGTCCGGTTCGATTACCGCCAGTGTCGGCTTTGCACAGAGTGCCGGTCTGATCCTCGGTGGTTCGATCACCCAGAACAACTTCCTCGGTACCGGTAACAAGGTCAGCGTTGGCTTGACCCGCAGTGAGTACCAGAGCCGCTATAACTTCGGTTATGTCGACCCGTACTGGACTGCTGACGGTGTGAGCCTGGGTTACAACGCGTTCTATCGCACCACTGACTACAAAGACCTTGACGTCGACGTTGCCAGCTATGCCGTAGACAGCCTGGGTGCAGGCGTGAGTGTCGGTTACCCGATCAGTGAGACTTCGCGTCTGACCTTCGGCCTGACTGCACAACAAGACAAGATCAAGACCGGTGTGTACACCGTTGACGAGATCTTCGACTTCGTTAACAAGGAAGGCGACAACTACCTGAACTTCAAGGCTTCGGCCGGTTGGTCCGAGTCGACCCTGAACAAAGGCGTGCTGGCGACCCGTGGTCATTCGCAAAGCCTTGTGCTGGAAACCACGACGCCTGGCAGCGACCTGTCGTTCTTCAAACTCGACTACCGTGGCCAGTTGTTCCAGCCGTTGACCGAAAACTACACCATGCGCCTGCATACCGAGCTGGGTTATGGCGATGGCTACGGTTCGACCGATGGCTTGCCGTTCTATGAAAACTACTATGCTGGTGGTTTCAACTCGGTTCGTGGTTTCAAGGACAGTACCTTGGGTCCTCGCAGTACGCCGAGCCGTGGTACCAACCCGGGTACGGCGCTTGATCCGGACCAGGATCCGCTGCCGTTCGGTGGTAATGTCCTGATCCAGGGCGGGGTCGAAGTTCTTTTCCCTCTGCCGTTCGTCAAGGATCAGCGTTCCCTGCGTACCTCGGTATTCTGGGATGTGGGTAACGTTTTCGACTCATCGTGCAAAGACACCACCAACGCGAACGGTTCGTCGTCCAACACCAAGTGCAACGACATCAGCCTGAGCAACATGGCCAGCTCTGTCGGTGTAGGTGTGACATGGGTTACCGCACTGGGCCCTCTGAGTTTCGCGTTGGCCATGCCGATCAAGAAACCGGATGAGGCTGAAACTCAAGTGTTCCAATTCTCCCTCGGCCAGACGTTCTAAGCGTCTGACCCAAGATAACGACAATGGATTTTGTAGGAGTGCATCGTGCGTAAGTTGACTCAATTGGTTCTCCTGGCGACCGTACTGGTAGCAGGTCCGGCTTTTGCCGACATGAAAATCGCCGTTCTGAACTATCAAATGGCTCTGCTGGAATCCGACGCGGCCAAGAAGTACGCCGTGGATGCAGAGAAGAAGTTCGGCCCGCAACTGACCAAGCTCAAGACGCTGGAAAGCAGTGCCAAGGGTATTCAGGACCGTCTGATGGCTGGCGGCGACAAGATGCAGCAAGGCGAGCGTGAGCGCCTGGAACTTGAATTCAAGCAAAAGGCCCGTGACTTCCAGTTCCAGTCCAAGGAATTGAACGAAGCCAAAGCCGTTGCCGACCGTGAAATGCTGAAGCAGCTCAAGCCGAAACTGGACAGCGCTGTGGAAGAAGTCATCAAGAAAGGTGCTTTTGACCTGGTCTTCGAGCGTGGCGCAGTGATTGATGTCAAACCTCAGTACGACATCACTCGCCAGGTTATCGAGCGCATGAATCAGCTGAAGTAATCCATGACAGCGACCATAAAACTCGGCCAGTTGGCCGAGTTCCTCGGCGCCACTCTACGTGGCGACCCAGAGAAGGAAATTACTGGGCTAGCCACTTTGCAAGAGGCTGGCCCAGCTCAGTTGAGCTTTCTGGCAAATCCTCAATACCGCAAATACCTGGCTGACAGCCGGGCTGCAGCTCTGTTGCTGAAAGCCGCTGACGCTGAAGGTTTTGCCGGGAATGCATTGGTCGTACCTGATCCGTACGCCGCCTACGCTCGTGTTTCCCACCTGTTCGATCCCAAGCCCAAGGCGGCTGCCGGCATTCATCCGACCGCAGTGATTGCGGCGGACGCGGTGGTTGATCCAGCGGCGAGCATCGGTGCCTTTGTGGTCATCGAGAGCGGGGCGCGAGTTGATGCAGGTACGACCATCGGCGCACATTGCTTCATTGGCGCTCGTAGCGTTATCGGCGAAGGTGGCTGGCTCGCACCGCGCGTCACGCTGTATCACGACGTGCGTATCGGCAAGCGGGTGGTGATTCAGTCCGGTGCAGTATTGGGTGGCGAAGGCTTCGGCTTTGCCAACGAGAAAGGCATCTGGCAGAAAATCGCCCAGATCGGTGGCGTTCTGGTCGGTGACGATGTGGAGATCGGCGTGAATACTGCCATCGACCGCGGTGCACTGGCCGATACCATTCTTGGTAATGGCGTCAAGCTCGACAATCAGATTCAGATCGCCCACAACGTTCAGGTCGGTGATCACACTGCCATGGCTGCGTGCGTGGGGATTTCCGGCAGCACCAAAATCGGCAAGCATTGCATGCTCGCCGGTGGCGTAGGGCTGGTGGGACATATCGAAATTTGCGACAAGGTTTTCATCACCGGAATGACCATGGTGACCCACTCGATTACCGAGCCGGGCTCCTACTCTTCCGGCACGGCCATGCAACCGGCTGCCGAATGGCGCAAAAGCGCGGCACGTATCCGTCAGCTCGATGACATCGCGCGGCGGCTGCGACAGCTGGAAAAGCGAGTAGGGGAAGTGACCCCTGACGGTATTGCTTCATCAGATGGCTGATACCATTTCCATATCAAGTGTGCACAGCCGCTAGACTGCCTCCTTGATTTGCTAGAGGAGCGCGCGTCAGTCGCGCGTTCCCAATCTTTACATAGGCTTCCCCCCGAAATGATGGACATCAACGAGATTCGCGAATACCTGCCTCACCGTTACCCGTTCCTGCTGGTGGACCGGGTCGTGGATCTGGATGTGGAAGGCAAGCGCATTCGCGCCTACAAGAATGTCAGCATCAACGAACCGTTCTTCAATGGTCACTTCCCTGCGCATCCAATCATGCCGGGCGTACTGATCATCGAAGCGATGGCTCAGGCTGCCGGGATCCTTGGTTTCAAGATGCTGGACGTGAAGCCGGCTGATGGCACCCTGTACTACTTCGTAGGCTCCGACAAACTGCGTTTCCGTCAGCCGGTCAAGCCTGGCGACCAGTTGATCCTTGAAGCCACGTTCATCAGCTGCAAGCGCAAGATCTGGAAGTTCGAATGCCAGGCATCGGTAGATGGCAAGCCGGTCTGCTCGGCCGAGATCATCTGTGCGGAACAAAAAGTATGAGTTTGATTGACCCTCGCGCAATCATCGATCCGACGGCCGTCCTGGCCGACGACGTCGAGGTCGGCCCTTGGTCGATCGTCGGCGCTGGTGTGGAAATCGGCGAGGGGACAGTAATCGGGCCGCATGTGATTCTCAAAGGCCCGACCCGAATCGGTAAGCACAACCGCATCTACCAGTTTTCTTCGGTAGGCGAAGACACGCCCGATCTGAAATACAAGGGTGAAGAAACCCGTCTGGTCATCGGTGACCACAACGTCATCCGTGAAGGCGTGACCATTCACCGCGGGACCATTCAGGACCGTTCCGAAACGACCCTGGGCGATCACAACCTGATCATGGCCTATGCTCACATCGGCCACGACAGCGTCATCGGCAACCATTGCATCCTGGTCAACAACACCGCGTTGGCGGGCCATGTGCATGTTGAAGATTGGGCGATCCTGTCCGGTTTTACCCTGGTTCACCAGTATTGCCACATCGGCGCCCACAGCTTTTCCGGTATGGGTACCGCCATTGGCAAGGACGTTCCAGCGTACGTCACGGTGTTCGGCAACCCGGCCGAAGCGCGCAGCATGAACTTCGAAGGCATGCGCCGTCGTGGTTTCAGCGAAGACGCGATCCACGCCCTGCGCCGTGCCTACAAGGTGGTTTATCGCCAGGGCCTCACGGTTGAGCAGGCACTCGCGGAGCTGGCCGAACCTTCGGAGCAGTTCCCGGAAGTTGCGGTGTTCCGTGACTCCATCCAGTCTTCGACCCGCGGCATCACACGTTAATCATGGCTAATCTGCGTATTGCGCTGGTGGCGGGTGAGGCTTCCGGTGACATTCTGGGCGCCGGTCTCATGCGTGCGCTCAAGACACAGCATCCGGCGGTCGAGTTCATCGGTGTCGGTGGTCCGCTGATGCAGGCTGAAGGCCTGACCTCATATTTTCCGATGGAACGTCTCTCGGTCATGGGGCTGGTGGAAGTGCTCGGTCGGCTGCGCGAGTTGTTGAAACGCCGCAAGAAGCTGATCGCAGACTTGATCGCCGAGAAACCGGACGTGTTCATCGGTATCGATGCGCCGGATTTCAACCTCAACATCGAACTGAAGCTGCGTCAGGCCGGGATCAAGACCGTGCATTACGTCAGCCCGTCAGTGTGGGCGTGGCGGCAGAAGCGGGTGCTGAAGATTCGCGAAGGTTGCGACCTGATGCTGACGCTGTTCCCGTTTGAAGCGAAATTCTATGAAGAGAAGGGCGTGCCGGTGCGGTTTGTCGGTCACACCTTGGCCGATGCGATACCCCTTGAGGCTGATCGTCGCGCCGCACGCGCCGAGCTCGGTTTGCCTGATGGCCCATTGGTCGCGCTGATGCCGGGCAGTCGCGGTGGCGAAGTCGGGCGTCTGGGCGCTTTGTTCCTCGATGCCGCCGAGCGTTTGCGCGCCATGCGTCCTGGCGTGCGGTTCATTATTCCTTGTGCCAGCCCTCAGCGCCGCGCGCAGCTTGAAGAACTGCTGGCCGGTCGCGATCTGCCGCTGACCCTGCTCGACGGCAAGTCCCATCTGGCGCTGGCCGCCTGCGACGCAGTGTTGATTGCCTCCGGAACAGCGACCCTCGAAGCCTTGCTGTACAAGCGTCCGATGGTGGTGGCTTATCGTCTGGCACCGCTGACGTTCTGGATCCTCAAACGCATGGTGAAAAGCCCTTACGTCTCGTTGCCGAACCTGCTCGCCCAGCGCCTCTTGGTGCCTGAATTGTTACAGGACGATGCAACGGTTGAAGCCTTGGCCCAGACGCTGTCGCCCCTGATCGAAGGTGGCGAAGAGCAGACCCGCGGTTTCGACGAAATCCACCGGACCTTGCGCCTGGATGCCTCCAATCAGGCGGCGGACGCGGTACTGAATCTGATCGGCAAAACACAATGACAAAAGCACAACAGATGGGCCTTGATTTCACCCTGGTCGCCGAAGTCGAAGAGCTGGTTGCCGGTGTTGATGAAGTCGGTCGCGGCCCGCTCTGCGGCGCCGTGGTGACGGCAGCGGTGATTCTCGATCCGAATCGTCCGATCCTTGGCCTCAACGATTCGAAGAAGCTCACCGAAGCCCGCCGCGAAAAACTCTTCGACGAAATCTGCGAAAAAGCCCTGAGCTGGTGCATCGCTCGCGCGGAAGTCGAAGAAATCGACGAGCTGAACATCCTCCATGCCACCATGCTGGCCATGCAGCGTGCGATCGAAGGCCTGCACATTCAGCCAAAACTGGCGATGATCGACGGTAACCGTTGCCCGAAACTGGCCATGCGCGCTGAAGCCGTGGTCAAGGGCGACAGCAAGGTCCCTGCCATCGCCGCGGCCTCGATTCTGGCCAAGGTCAGCCGCGACCGTGAAATGGCTGCTTTCGAACTGATTTACCCGGGTTACGGCATCGGCGGTCACAAGGGCTACCCGACGCCCGTTCATCTGGAGGCGCTGGCACGCTTGGGGCCGACGCCGATTCACCGCCGCTCGTTCGCGCCGGTGCGGTTGGCTTATGAGGCGCGCGAAAGCCTCATCGAGAGTTAGTCGCGAGGCTGATGTTTTCGCCAAGGCCCGGTACAATCCGGGCCTTGTTGTTTTCATGACATAACGCAGGATCACTATGCCGGCTTCATTCGTTCACCTACGCCTGCACACTGAATACTCCCTGGTCGACGGTCTGGTGCGGATCAAACCGCTGGTCAAGACCCTGGTCGGCATGAACATGCCTGCCGTAGCGGTCACCGATCAGAACAACATGTGTTCCCTGGTCAAATTCTATAAAGCCTCGATGGGCGCAGGTATCAAGCCGATCTGCGGCGCCGACTTGTGGCTGTCGAACAAGGACCCGGACAACGCCCTGAGCCGGATCAGCCTGCTGGCCATGAACGCTGTCGGCTATCGCAACCTGACCGAGCTGATCTCCCGCGGTTTCATCGACGGCCAGCGCAATGGCTCGATCATTATCGAGCGTGAGTGGGTGGCCGAGGCCAGCGAAGGCTTGATCATGCTGTCGGCGGCGAAGGAAGGCGAAATCGGCCTGGCCATGCTCAGCGGCAATCCGGCGGAAGCGGAAAAACTGGCGCGCGAATGGATGGCGGTGTTTCCGGATCGTTTCTACCTGGAAATCCAGCGCACCAACCGCCCTAACGATGAAGAACAACTGCACGGCGCCGTGGCCCTGGCCGAGAAAATCGGGGCGCCGCTGGTAGCGACCAACGACGTGCGCTTCATCAAACAGGAAGACTTTGCCGCTCACGAAACCCGCGTCTGCATCGGTGAGGGCCGCGCCCTCGACGATCCGCGGCGTTCGAAGAACTACAGCGATCAGCAATACCTCAAAAGCGCCGAGGAAATGGCCGAGCTGTTCAGCGACATTCCCGAGGCGCTGGAAAACACCGTCGAGATCGCCAAGCGCTGCAACATCGAAGTGAAGCTGGGCACGCACTTCCTGCCCAACTTCCCGATTCCCGATGGCATGACCATCGACGAATATTTCCGCAAGGTGTCTTTCGATGGCCTGGAAGAACGACTGACCGTTCTGCTGCCCAAGGACACCACCGAAGACTATGAAGCCAAGCGCCAGGTCTACGTCGACCGGTTGAATTTCGAGCTGGATATCATCATCCAGATGGGCTTTCCCGGTTACTTCCTGATCGTGATGGACTTTATCCAGTGGGCCAAGAGCAACGGCGTGCCGGTAGGCCCTGGCCGTGGATCGGGTGCCGGGTCGCTGGTGGCCTATGTGCAGAAAATCACCGACCTCGACCCGCTGGAATATGACCTGCTGTTCGAGCGGTTCCTCAACCCGGAACGGGTCTCCATGCCCGACTTCGACGTTGACTTCTGCATGGACGGTCGTGACCGCGTAATCGACTACGTGGCCGAGAAATACGGGCGCAACGCGGTAAGCCAGATCATCACTTTCGGTTCCATGGCCGCCAAGGCTGTGGTCCGTGACGTGGCGCGGGTGCAAGGCAAGTCCTACGGCCTGGCGGATCGTCTGTCGAAGATGATTCCGTTCGAAGTCGGCATGACCCTGGAAAAAGCCTACGAGCAGGAAGAAATCCTCCGTGACTTCATCAAGGTCGATGAAGAAGCCGCGGAAATCTGGGAAATGGCGCGCAAGCTTGAAGGCGTCGTGCGTAACGTCGGTAAACACGCCGGTGGTGTGGTTATCGCGCCGACCAAGCTGACCGACTTCTCGCCGATCTATTGCGACGAGGCCGGTGACGGCCTGGTAACCCAGTTCGACAAGGACGACGTTGAAGCCGCCGGCCTGGTGAAGTTCGACTTCCTCGGTCTGCGGACCCTGACGGTCATCGACTGGGCGCTGAAAACCATCAACCGCGACCGCGCCAAGGTCAACGAACCGCCGCTGGACATCGCGTTCATCCCGCTGGACGACAAGCCGACCTACACGCTGCTGCAAAAAGCGGAAACCACCGCGGTGTTCCAGCTCGAGTCGCGCGGCATGAAAGAGCTGATCAAAAAGCTCAAGCCCGACTGCCTGGAAGACTTGATCGCACTGGTGGCCCTGTTCCGTCCGGGCCCTTTGCAATCCGGCATGGTTGACGACTTTATCAACCGTAAGCACGGGCGCGCCGAACTCGCGTACCCGCACTCGGATTACCAGTACGAAGGCCTGAAACCGGTACTGGCACCGACTTACGGCATCATCCTGTATCAGGAACAGGTGATGCAGATCGCCCAGGTCATGGCCGGTTACACCCTCGGCGGTGCGGACATGCTGCGGCGGGCCATGGGTAAGAAAAAGCCCGAAGAAATGGCCAAGCAGCGCGGCGGTTTCATTGAAGGTTGCAAGACCAACAATATCGAAGCCGACCTGGCCGGTAACATTTTCGACCTGGTAGAGAAATTCGCCGGTTACGGCTTCAACAAATCCCACTCCGCCGCCTACGGGCTGGTGTCGTACCAGACCGCGTGGCTGAAAACGCACTACCCGGCGCCGTTCATGGCCGCGGTACTGTCGGCGGATATGCACAACACCGACAAGGTCGTGACCTTGATCGAAGAAATTCGCACCATGAAGCTGCGTCTCGACGCGCCGGATGTGAATACCTCTGAGTTCAAGTTCACGGTGAATGACGAAGGCCGCATCATTTACGGCCTCGGCGCGATCAAGGGTGTGGGCGAAGGCCCGGTAGAGGCGATTACCGAGGCGCGTCAGGACGGTCCGTTCAAGGATCTGTTCGATTTCTGTGCCCGTGTCGACCTCAAACGCATCAACAAGCGCACCCTCGACGGTTTGATCCGCAGCGGTGCGCTGGATCGTCTGGGCCCGTATTTCCATGACGAACCGAAAGCCTATCAAGCGAGCATCGACCAGAACCGCGCGGTGCTGCTGAATGCGATGGAAGGGGCGATCAAGGCCGCCGAACAAACCGCTCGCACCCACGACAGTGGTCACGCCGATCTGTTTGGCGGGCTGTTCGTCGAGGCAGACGCCGACGTCTACGCCAATCATCGCAAGGCGAAAGAGCTGACCCTGAAGGAGCGCCTGAAAGGGGAGAAAGACACCCTGGGCCTGTACCTGACCGGTCACCCGATCGACGAATACGAAGGTGAAATCCGCCGTTTTGCCCGTCAGCGCATCATCGACCTGAAGCCGGCTCGCGATACTCAGACCGTTGCGGGGATGATCATTGCCCTGCGCGTGATGAAAAACAAAAAGGGCGACAAGATGGGGTTCATCACCCTTGACGATCGCTCTGGACGCATCGAAGCTTCGTTGTTTGCCGATGCGTTCCATTCGGCGCAGTCGCTGTTGCAGACTGATGCGATGGTTGTTGTTGAAGGCGAAGTCAGCAACGACGATTTCTCCGGCGGTTTGCGCCTACGGGTCAAGCGGGTGATGAGCATGGAAGATGCGCGCACCAACCTGGCCGAAAGTCTGCGCTTGAAGCTGCAGACCAAGGATTTGAAAGGCGATCAGCTACGCTGGCTGGGTGAGCTGTTCAAGCGTCACCGAGGTGCGTGCCCGATCACCATGGAGTACACGAGCCCCGATGCGAAGGCCTTGCTGCAGTTCGGCGAGACTTGGCGAATCGACCCGGCGGATGCGTTGATTCAAGCCTTGCGTGACCAGTTCGGGCGAGACAACGTCTTCCTCCAATACCGTTGACGGTCAGGTAGCAACTGAACGCCCTGATCTCGACCTGAATTTTTAATCTCGACCTGAACGCGCCTCTCCCTTAAGGTAGGGCGCGAATAGACAACCGGCCGGCCCAAGCTCTCTTGGACGTCGACCCAAGACGGACGCCTATGAACCCGAATTTTCTAGATTTCGAACAGCCGATCGCCGACCTGCAAGCCAAGATCGAAGAGTTGCGCTTGGTCGGTAACGACAATTCGCTGAATATCGGCGATGAGATCTCCCGCCTGCAGGACAAAAGCAGCACGCTGACCGAAGATATCTTCGGCAAGCTGACCAGCTGGCAGATCGCGCGTCTGGCGCGTCACCCGAAACGTCCATACACTCTGGACTACATCGAGCACATCTTCACCGAGTTCGACGAGCTGCACGGCGACCGTCACTTCTCTGACGACGCTGCCATCGTTGGTGGCGTGGCCCGTCTGGATGACCAGCCAGTGATGATCATCGGTCACCAGAAAGGCCGCGAAGTGCGCGAGAAGGTTCGCCGCAACTTCGGCATGCCGCGTCCGGAAGGCTACCGCAAGGCGTGCCGCCTGATGGAAATGGCCGAACGTTTCAAAATGCCGATTCTGACCTTCATCGACACGCCGGGTGCTTACCCGGGCATCGACGCTGAAGAGCGCAACCAGAGCGAAGCGATTGCCTGGAACCTGCGTGTCATGGCTCGCCTGAAAACCCCGATCATCGCCACCGTAATCGGTGAAGGTGGTTCCGGTGGTGCACTGGCAATCGGCGTGTGCGATCAGTTGAATATGCTGCAGTACTCGACCTACGCGGTGATTTCGCCGGAAGGTTGTGCGTCGATTCTGTGGAAAACCGCCGAAAAAGCGCCGGATGCCGCTGAAGCCATGGGCATCACCGCCGAGCGCCTGAAAGGCCTGGGCATCGTTGACAAAGTGATCGGCGAACCTCTGGGCGGCGCTCATCGCGACCCGGTGGCGGCCGCTGCATCGATCCGTGCCGAGCTGACCTCGCAACTGGCGATGCTGAAGAAGTTCGATAACGAAGCGCTGCTCAAGCGCCGTTACGAGCGACTGATGAGCTACGGTCTCTGATCGACCACTGCTTCGGCAAATGATGTAACCAATGTGGGAGCGAGCCTGCTCGCGATAGCGGTATAACAGTCAGCAAGTTTGTTGAATGTTAAGCCGCTATCGCGAGCAGGCTCGCTCCCACATTTGATTTGTGCAAAGGGAAAGATATGGATCGGCCCACGATTGATTTGCCTTCCCGGCTTTTGATGAATCTGAAACCGTGGCGCGAAGCAACAACCTGGCACATCGCCTTCTCCGGTGGACTCGACTCCACGGTCCTTTTGCACCTTCTCGCCCATCTCGCCAAAACCGAACACCTCCCTGAGCTGAAAGCTATTCACATTCATCACGGCCTCCAGTCTGCGGCCGACGCGTGGCCGGAGCATTGCCAGTCAGTCTGTGATGCGCTGGGAATACCGCTACAGGTCATTCACGTCCAGGTTCAGCCCGGCGCCAGCCTTGAGCGTGCAGCCCGTGACGCGCGTTATGGTGCGTTCATCGAGGCTACTCAAGCCAATGAAGTGCTGCTGACCGCCCAGCATCGTGATGATCAGGCGGAAACCCTGTTGTTCCGATTGCTGCGTGGGGCAGGGGCGAGAGGGTTGTCAGGGATGCCACGTCAACGTGTGTTGGGCAAAGGGCATCTGGTGCGCCCCTTGCTCGATGTCTCGCGAGCAGAGTTGGAGGGTTACGCGAACCAGTACTCATTGAGCTGGATCGAGGATCCTTCCAATCAGGATCGACGTTTCTCGCGTAATTATTTGCGCAATCAGGTGTTCCCGGTGCTGACCGAGCGCTGGCCTCAAGCGATGGCGACTATGGCTCGCAGCGCCGCGCATCTGAGCGAAGCGCAGGAACTGCTTGATGAGTTGGCGCAAATCGATCTGGCCCAGGCCAGCTCCATCAGTGAATTCGATTGGCTGAGTGTGCCGTCACTTGAGCTTTCTACGCTTGCCAGCCTGTCCGCCGCTCGCCAGCGAAATGCAGTGAGTCACTGGCTCTCGGCACTGACCCGTTTACCGGATAGCGACCATTGGTCGGGTTGGGAAAATTTTCGTGATGCTGCTGCGGATGCCTCTCCGGTCTGGCGCTTGGCCGATGGGGAATTGCACCGGGCGGGCGGGCGGATCTGGTGGCTGTCGGGCTGCTGGCTGCGAACGCCACCGCCCGCGCCTGATTGGCCTGATCCCTCGCTATCGCTGGCGTTGCCGGATAACGGCGTGCTCTCGCTCACCGGTCAACCCCCCGATGGGCCGCTGCATATCCGCTATCGTGAAGGGGGGGAGGTCATGAGTCTGCCCGAGCGCGGTCATCGTGATCTGAAGCGTTTGCTCAACGAACGCGGGGTCCCGGGCTTCGTCCGTGGCCGATTGCCGCTGCTCTATCAGGGCGAGCAATTGCTGGCGGTGGCGAGGCTGCGAGGCTTGAATGGCAGTGAGCAGGACGGCTGGAATTTGCATTGGCAACCACCGAACGAAGATCAAGGTTTGAGCTGAAAGGGGCTTTCCGGTAGACTACGCTCCCTTCTTGATACAACTTCTGTGGATTCGCCTGAATTGCAGGAGTTGCCGATTACCAAGCAGTCTTTGCTGGGCGATTCCAAAAAATGTGTAGCGAGCAACGTACCGGTGTTTCATCTTCCGGTCTGTCCCAACGCGGCGGTTTTTTTGAAAGGTGCACTGTGATTAATGCAGGTGATCGGGGGCTTCGGCCTTCCTTCGCTTTCCCCGGCGGCTCGGACCGCTTTAACGCAGACTTCTAGGGTTTTTCATGACGCGCTACATATTCGTCACGGGCGGTGTTGTTTCTTCATTGGGGAAAGGCATTGC
>Ga0207976_100126_pt1 | contig 65857 bp, 49 predicted proteins | sample LakWasMe94_HOW11_2_FD_183916 | JGI IMG/M metagenome (GOLD analysis project Ga0207976, IMG submission 183916) | Freshwater sediment methanotrophic microbial communities from Lake Washington under simulated oxygen tension - Sediment Metagenome... | ecosystem: Environmental > Aquatic > Freshwater >...
CTGGGACGTTCCCGGAATCCAGGGCGCGGCCCTCAGCGCGCGCATGCTGCGTACCGGCGGGCAGTACGTGAATGCCAGCAACACCCTGAGCATCCCGGCCTGGAACCGTTTCGACCTGGGCGCGCGTTACGCCTTCACGCTGGAGGAAAAGGACATCACCCTGCGGGCCAACCTGGAGAACGTCGCCAACAAGGCCTACTGGGCCTCGGCCAACGGCGGCTACCTGACCCAGGGCACGCCGCGGACCCTGAAAGTCTCGGCGACCATGGATTTCTAAAGCACCGCGTTATCGCCTTCTTCTGTAGGAGCGCAGCTTGCGCGCGATCCGCGCAGCGGCCATTCACCGAGGTGCCTGGACTGACGCTATCGCGCGCAAGCTGCGCTCCTACGGGGGCCGTGCATGGACGGTCAGGTGCGGTTGCGCAGCCACTGCATGAAGCCTTTTTTCACCACCGGCCGCGGGGCTTCCTGAGTCAGGGTCTGGGCGATGTGCTGGCGGAAATCCAGGAGGTTTTTCATCGCCTCGTGGATATCGCGCCGCGCGTCCAGGCAGGGCTTGAGGTATTCGTTTTCGATGCGGTACAGGGTGCAGAAGGTCTTGGCCGAGAAGTCCGCCGCGGTCGCCTGGTCGGCAACCCCCGCCTCGCCTATCACTTCGCCCGGTCCCATGCGCCCGGCCTCGAACGGCTTGCCATCGCGGATCAGGCTGACCGAGACCACCCCCGATTCGATGATCAGCAGGTGATCGCTGACCTCGCCCGCCGGCAGGATGGTCTCGCCGGCGCGGAAGGTTCGCAGGGTCATGTTCTGGCTGAAGGTTTCCTTCTCTTCCTGGCGCAGGGTGGAGAAGATGCTCGAACTGTCCAGCAGCGCCCGCGGTCGCGACAAGTTGCCCGGCACGCTGCTTTCACCGCTGGACAGCAGGCTGACGCCGGACGCCTGCAAGTGACGGAAGGCCAGGTCGAACAACTGGTTGCGTACCTCGCGCTTCTGCCCCATGGAGGCCACAAAGCCGCTGATTTCGTACTCCACCCCGGCGTTGCCCGAGCTTTTCAAGGCCACACTGGGGGCCGGCTTGGGGAGCAGGAAACGGCAACCGAGCATGGCCCGCTCCAGTGCCTCGATCACCGTTTGCGGCCGCGCGTGGGGGCTGACCTGGAGGCTGATGGACAGCCCGTGCATATCGGCGGGACGGCTGAAGTTGATGATCTTGGCCTTGGCCGCCAGGGAGTTGGGGATCACCGCCATGCTGCCCTGGGAGGTCTGCAAGCGGGTGGCGCGCCAGTCGATGTCGGTGACCCGGCCTTCGGTGCCGTCGATGGAGATCCAGTCATCGAGCTGATAGGGCTTGGTGGTGTTCAGCACGATGCCGGAGAACACGTCGCTGAGGGTGCTTTGCAACGCCAGGCCGACAATGATCGCCACCGCGCCGGAGGTGGCCAGCACGCCCTTGACCGGCAGCTCCAGCACATAGGCCATGGCGGCGATGACGGCGATCAGGAAAATCACCGCCCCCATCAGGTCCTGCAACAGCCGCCCGGTATGCCCGACCCGTTGCATCATCAGGGTGCCGAGCAACACCGTCAGGGTCCGCGCGCCGAACAGCCACCAACCGATCTGCAACCCGGTGGCGGCCAGGTGCAGCGGCACGTCCTCCGGCCAGGGCGCCGCCTGCATCGGGTTCAGGCCCTGGTTGAACAGCAGCACGCTGTACAGGGTGAAGATCAGCACCCGCACCAGCAGCTTCCAGTAACCGCCCCGCGCGCCGATCAAGCGCCACAGCAGCATGTCCAGCAGGAGCAGGACCAGCGCGGCGAACAACGGGTGGTCGGCGAACAGAATCGACATCAAGCAACTCCAGCACAGTCAGAGGCGCGACAATCTCACACAAGCGACCTTGCAGGTATAGCCGGAAAAACAAAAACAGGGGCCTCGTGGGAGGCCCCTGTCTGCAACGACGTCGTTCACTCTGTAGCCGCTGGCATCGCCTGCGTTCGGCGGCGTAGCCGTCGTGGATCGCATGCCCCGGATTGCGCTGGCTAGGCCAGCGATCGCAGCCTTCGGCAGCGGCTACAGGGATCGTGATGCTGGGTAGCCGCTGCCGAGCTTGCGAGGCTGCGATCGGCAACGCAGTTGCCGCAACCCCTGAGCCCCGGACCTGCCTGGAAAATGCGTTGGCCGGTTTACGGGGCTGCGCCCCGATCGCAGCCTTCGCCAGCGGCTACCGGCAGGTCATTTGCCGGAGGTCAGGGTGGTGTAGCTGGTGATCAGGTTGCGGTAGTCCGGGATGTGGTTGGAGAACAAGGTGCCCAGGCCCTCGATGTCGTTGCGCCAGTCACGGTGCAGCTCGCAGGCCAGGCCGAACCAGGTCATCAGCTGGGCGCCGGCGGTGGACATGCGGTTCCATGCCGAATCGCGCGTCAGCTCATTGAAGGTGCCGGAGGCATCGGTGACCACGAACACCTCGAAGCCCTCTTCCAGGGCCGACAGCGCCGGGAACGCCACGCAGACCTCGGTCACCACCCCGGCGATGATCAGCTGCTTCTTGCCGGTAGCCTTGATCGCCTTGACGAAGTCCTCGTTGTCCCAGGCGTTGATCTGCCCTGGCCGGGCAATGTACGGCGCGTCCGGGAACAGTGCCTTGAGCTCGGGCACCAGCGGACCGTTGGGACCGGTTTCGAAGCTGGTGGTGAGGATGGTCGGCAGCTTGAAGTACTTGGCCAGGTCGGCCAGGGCCAGCACGTTGTTCTTGAACTTGTCCGGGTCGATGTCGCGCACCAGGGACAGCAGGCCGGCCTGGTGATCCACCAGCAGCACGGCGGCGTTGTCTTTGTCGATACGCTTGTAGGCAGTCGTCATGGGGTAGTCCTCGCTTCTTGTCGATACCGAAGGGAAATCGGCGTGGGGGTGTTGGTTCAGCGCTGGGAATCCAGCACTTCGTGTTCATTCGCCACTTGCTGGGCCTTGAGGTAGCTCTCGATCAGCAGCTGATAGTGCGGCATGGCCTGGGCGTAGACCGCGGCCCACTGCTCGGCGTCCGGACGGTTCCACGAACCCTGCAGTTCAGAAAGCGTAGCCATGATGTCGATCGGGACCACCCCGGCCTGGGCCAGGCGGGCGATGGTCAGATCAGTGGCCAGGCGCGAATGGTTGCCCGAGGCATCGACCACCGCGAACACCTTGTAGCCTTCATGCACCGCGGCGATCGACGGGAATGCCAGGCAAACGCTGGTCAGGGTGCCGGCGATCACCAGGGTTTTCTTGCCGGTGGCCTCGACCGCCGCCCGGAACTCGGGGTTGTCCCAGGCATTGATTTCACCTTTGCGCGCCACGTACTGGGCATGGGGCGCCTCCTGGTGGATTTCCGGGATCAGCGGGCCGTTGGGCCCCTGGGGCACCGAAGCCGTGGTGATCACCGGCATCTGCAACAGGGTCGCGGCTTTCGCCAGGGCGATGGCGTTGGCCCGCAGTTGCGGCACGTCCATGTCCTTGACGATCTGGAACAGCCCGCTCTGGTGGTCGATCAGCAGCATCGCCGTATCGTTGGGGTCGATGGTCGGTTTCAGGCCATTGAAGTTGGCCGCGTTGAGGGTATTCATGTGCAGTTCCTCTTGTGTCTGGGGCATTTATTTAAGGCAACAGCCATCCCTGGCCCTGAAACCGGCCTACGCGTCCTGTGCAAGTCGGTAAGGGGGTGTCAGCCAGGCATCTGGCCGAAACGGCCGGACTGGAAGTCGACGAATGCCTGGTGGATCTCGGCCTCGCTGTTCATCACGAACGGGCCGTGGCCGACGATCGGCTCGTCGATCGGTTCGCCGCTGAGCAGCAGCACCACCGCGTCGTTGTTGGCTTCCAGGCTGAGCTGGTCGCCATCGCGTTCGAACAGCACCAGTTGGCCTTCGCGCACCAGTTCCTGGCCATTGACCTGGACCGTGCCACGCAGCAGCACCAAGGCGGTATTGCGCCCCTCGTGCAGGTCGAGGGTCAGGGGCTTGCCGGCATTCAGGCGGATGTCCCAGACGTCGATCGGGGTGAAGGTGCGCGCCGGGCCCTTGACGCCGTCAAACTCGCCGGCGATCAGCCGCAGGGTGCCGGCCTTGTCCTTCAGAACGATGGCCGGAATGTCGCCATCGAGGATGGTCTGGTAACCGGGCGCGGCCATCTTGTCCCGCGCTGGCAGGTTGACCCACAGCTGGACCATGTCCAGGGTGCCGCCGGACTGGGCGAACGCTGCGGAGTGGAACTCCTCGTGGAGAATCCCCGAGGCCGCGGTCATCCATTGCACATCGCCAGGGCCGATCTTGCCGCCGCTGCCGGTGGAGTCGCGGTGCTCCACCTCGCCCTTGTAAACGATAGTCACGGTTTCAAAGCCGCGATGGGGATGCTGACCAACGCCACGCCGCTGCTGGGTCGGGGTGAATTCAGCCGGGCCGGCGTGGTCGAGCAGCAGGAACGGGCTGATGTGCTTACCCAGGTTGTCGTAGGAAAACAGCGTACGAACCGGGAAACCGTCGCCCACCCAGTGAGACCGTGGGCTGGTGTAGATACCGATGATGTTTTTCATGCGGGTGCCTCCGAAATGGGTGAGTTATTTCGTGGATACACCTTAAAACCCATACCTTTGATGCACTAGACTGCAAAAATCGTCCTTAGCGTTCTATTTGGAGAACGATGGTGGAAGACCTCAACACCCTCTATTACTTCACCCAGGTCGTCGAACACCGTGGTTTCGCCGCCGCCGGGCGCGCCCTGGACATGCCCAAGTCCAAGCTCAGCCGGCGCATTGCCCAGCTCGAGGAACGCCTCGGCGTGCGCCTGATTCACCGCACCAGCCGCCACTGCTCGCTCACCGAGATCGGCCATGAGTACTACCAGCGCTGCCTGGCCATGCGCGTGGAAGCGGAAAGCGCCGCGGAAGTCATCGAGCGCAACCGCTCCGAGCCCCAGGGCCTGGTGCGCATCAGTTGCCCGACCGCGCTGCTCAATTCCTGGGTCGGGCCGATGCTGACCCGCTACATGCTCAAGTACCCGCTGGTGGAGTTGTTCATCGAGAGCACCAACCGCCGGGTCGACCTGATTCACGAAGGTTTCGACATCGCCCTGCGGGTGCGCTTTCCGCCGCTGGAAAGCAGCGACCTGGTGATGAAGGTGCTGGGCAACAGCACCCAGTGCCTGGTCGGCCACCCGGACTTTCTCGCGCGCCTGTCGAACCCCGCCTCGCCCGCCGACCTCAGCGGCCTGCCGAGCCTGCACTGGGGCGCGGCGCAGCGTGAGTACCAGTGGGAGCTGTTCGGCCCGGACGAGTCTCTCGCACAGATTCGCCACAAGCCGCGGATGGTCACCGACGACCTGATCGCCCTGCGCCAGGCGGCGCTGGCGGGGATCGGCGTCGCCCACCTGCCCAGCGTGGTGGTGCGCGACGACATGGCCGCCGGACGCCTGGTGCATCTGGTACCGGGCTGGGCGCCCAAGTGCGGGATCGTCCATGCGATCTTCCCGTCGCGCCGTGGCCTGCTGCCGTCGGTGCGCACCCTGATCGACTTTCTCGGCGAGGAGTTCAGCCACAGCGATATGACCTGAGGGCGCGATCAAGGTGTAGGTGGCCGAATCATCCGATCTGTGGCGTTTTTGGCACTGGGCGAAATAATATTTCGAGCATAATATTTCACTCGTAATCTTATTTCGCCCCGTGAGGAAACGCCCATGCAAAGCCCATCCCGCGACGCCACCCTGGCCCAGTGGATTGCCCAGGAACAACTCATGCGCACACGCCTGGCCGGTCCGGGCAGCCTGTCCATGGCCGAAGTCAGCGCCCTCTCCCCCGCCGAGTTCTTCGAAGGCATCGGCAACGGCGAACTGCCCTCGCCGCCCATCGGCACGCTGCTGGATTTCATCCCCATCGAATGGTCCGCCGGGCACTTCGTGTTCCAGGGCACCCCGGATGCCCGCCATTACAACCCGCTGGGCAGCGTGCACGGCGGTTATGCCGCGACCCTGCTGGATTCCTGCATGGGCTGCGCGATCCACACCCGGCTGAACAAGGGCCAGGGCTACACCACCCTGGACCTGCGCATCAGCTATGTGCGGGCCCTGACCGGCAGCAGCGGGCCGATCCGCGCCGAAGGCAAGATCGTCCACCTGGGCCGCTCCACCGCCCTGGCCGAAGGACGGATCTACGACGTTGATGGCCGCCTGTACGCCACCGGTTCCACCACCTGCATGATCCTCGAAGCCCGCGGCTGAACCTGTCGCCGTGGGGAGTTGCCTCATTGAATGGGTTCGCCCAGGAGTCTCGCTATGAACAATGTCGTTATTGCCGGTTATGCCCGCTCGCCCTTCCAGTTCGCGAAAAAGGGCGCGCTGATCGATGTCCGTCCCGATGACCTCGCCGCCCAGGTGCTGCGCGGGCTGGTGGACAAACTCGGGATCGACCCCGTGGAAATCGAGGACGTGATCATGGGCTGCGCCTACCCCGAAGCCGAGCAAGGCATGAACATCGCGCGCATCGCCAGTTTCCGCGCCGGGTTTCCGGAGACCCTGGGTGGCGCCACCATCAACCGCTTCTGCGGCTCGTCCATGAGCGCCGTGCACTATGCCGCCGGGCAGATCCTGCTGGGCGCCGGCGAGGCGTTCCTGTGCGCCGGGGTCGAGTCCATGACCCGGGTGCCCATGGGCGGTTTCAATATCTCGCCGAACCCGACCCTGCTCAGCGAATTCCCCGAGGTCTACATGCCCATGGGCCACACCGCGGAAGAAGTGGCCCGGCGCTACGGCATCAGCCGCCAGGAACAGGGCGCCATGGCCGTGGAGTCCCATGCCAAGGCGGCCAGCGCCCGCGAGCGGGGTCTGTTCATCGATGAAATCATCCCGGTGCGGACACCCGCCGGCCTGGTCAGCACAGACGGCTGTATCCGCCCTGGCACCAACCTGGAGGTCCTCGCCGGCCTGCAACCGAGCTTCGGCGGCAGCGTCACCGCGGCCACCAGTTCGCCCTTGACCGACGGCAGCGCCGCAGTCCTGGTGTGCAGCGAGGCCTACGCGCGCAGCCGTCGGCTGAACATCCTGGCCCGAATCAAGGCCGTGGCAGTCGCTGGCTGTCCGCCGCAGATCATGGGCATGGGCCCGGTGTATGCCACGCGCAAGGTGCTGCAACGGGCCGGCCTGGGCATCAGCGATATCGACCTGGTGGAAATCAACGAAGCCTTCGCCAGCCAGTCCCTGGCCTGCCTGCGGGAGCTGGACCTGGACAGCCGCCGGATCAACCTCGACGGCGGCGCCATGGCCATGGGGCATCCCCTGGGGGCCACCGGTGCGCGGATCACTGGCAAGGCCGCGTCCCTGCTGCAGCGCAGCGGCGGCCGCTACGCCATCGCCACCCAATGCATCGCCGGTGGCCAGGGCATCGCCACCCTGCTGGAGGCGGTTGACCGCTGAATCGCTTGCCGGCTTGCGCGGAGGCGTGCGCCGTCTCTGCGCAAGCCGGGGATATTCGTGATTCGCGGTAAAGATTCCTTTGCCTGTCCGGCGGTTTTTCTCAAAGGTGCGGACCGGGATACTCGTGGCCTTTCCACTGCCATCTGGAGTCATCCATGTCTGTACCTGCTTTCGGCCTAGGCACCTTTCGCCTGCAAGGCCAGGTCGTCATCGACTCGGTCAGCACCGCGCTTGAGCTGGGCTACCGGGCGATCGACACCGCCCAGATCTATGAGAACGAAACCGAGGTCGGCCAGGCCATCGCCGACAGCGGCATCCCTCGCGACGAGCTGTTTATCACCAGCAAGATCTGGGTCGCCAATTTCGCCCGCGACAAGCTGATCCCCAGCCTCAAGGACAGCCTGCGCAAGTTGCGGACCGACTATCTGGACCTGACCCTGATCCACTGGCCGTCACCGGACAACCAGGTGCCGGTCGAAGAGTTCATGGCGGCGCTGCTGGAGGCCAAGCAACTGGGGCTGACCCGGCGGATCGGTGTTTCCAACTTCACCAACGACCTGATGCAACAGGCCATCGCCGCGGTCGGCACCGAGCACATCGCCACCCACCAGATCGAACTGCATCCTTACCTGCAGAACCGCAAGGTCGTGGCGTTCGCGCAAAGCCAGGGGATCCACATCACCTCGTACATGACGCTGGCCTACGGTGAAGTGCTCAAGGACCCGGTCATCCAGCAGCTCGCCGAGCAGCATCGGGCGACACCGGCTCAGGTGACCCTGGCCTGGGCCATGCAATCGGGTTATGCGGTGATTCCATCCTCGACCAGGCGCGCAAACCTGGAAAGCAACCTCAAGGCCTGTGCCCTGACCCTGGGCGAAGCAGACATGCGGCGCATTGCCGATCTGGAGCGCGGGCATCGTCTGACCAGCCCCGCCGGCATTGCGCCGGCGTGGGACTGAGGCCTTAACGCACCACGGCATTCAAGCGAATGCCATCGGGGGCGATCTCTTCCTCATTGGAACTGCTGAGAAACTTTCCGGCTGCCGGGGTCTTGCTCCGGCGGCCGGTGTCGATGGCTCCCATCAAGCGGCTGATGGTCTCCTGGTCCGGCAACGGCAGGCTGCTGATATACATCTTGCGCTGCAGGCCGAGGGGAATCGAAGGCACGCCGAGAAGCTCGGTGTCATAGACCAGCACGTGACGGATCTGCGGGTTATCCATGCAGAACGCCACGATATCGAGCCGGTCATGCAACCCCAGCGAGGCGTTGATGATCAGCAGGTCCATTGGCTCACTGCCATATTCCACGACATTCAACACCTCGATGAGTCGATACATCGGGGCAATCCGGTAATAGCCCAGTTGGTTCAGCACCCGCTCGATCTTCATTCGATGAAAGTGCTGTTCATCGGCGATCAGGATTCGTAACGTTTTATTCGGCATTTTTTCGCGACCATGAAAAAGTCTGAGATAACAGGCTCCAAGCCTATGAATAAAGGCTAGGGGAGCAGCCGAGTGTTTTCTCTAAGGGTTTTCTGAAAAGCCCTACTCCGAATTACTAAAATGCGGCTTTCCCCTACTTTTCGAGCCCGAAATGCTCGTTTCCCTGGTATGTCCGCCCGCATCGGCGGCACACATCGGGTATCAATGGGCGGCCATGAATCCTGCATCTTGCCCGGTCCGGATGGAGACAAAAGGCCTGCCCGGCCCCGGCGCGGGCATCAGCGAATCGCTGGCCAAGTGGTGGCTTCCACTTTCAGTAGCGCGACGCAAACCCTGTTCCCAGCAACCGCGGGGGGCTATTCCACTGTTCAGAAAGTTCGGTCTTTGCCCGAGGAGGCGGGAGGATTGATATGGGCCATGAAGCGCTGGAGGATCTCCTGCGTTGCGCTCTGCACCCAGAGAATCTCCTGTAGCGCAGAGCCGCCGAGGACCACCGGCAATGCATGTTCGGTACGGCCGCCGTAGATCATGGCATGGCGGATCTGTGGGTTGCCCTGGCAGAACGCCCCGGCGTCCACCCCGGCGGCGAACGCCAGCTCGCCACTGAGCAGCAACAGGTCGAAGTTCTCGAAGGGCTCGCAGGAATAGTGGGTCAGGGTCACCAGTTCGCGGAAAGCCCCCACCGTGGCGACGCGAAAGTAGCCCAGGCCACTCAACAAACGCTGGATGCGACCACACTGCTCCCGGGACGCGTCGGCAATCAGTATTCTCAGGCGTTTGTTGGGCATCGGCGTGGCAACTATCGGTTGAACACAGAGGTTCAACAGACTATCCGATGGTCCCTGGCCGACTCTTTAAGACGATTCCCAAAAATCGCTGTGAACAGGAAAAGTTTTCCTCTCGGCACAGGCCTGCCGTTTACAGGCGCATCGACCCGGCGATTGCGCGGTTTATTCGGTGGTACTGGGGCTCCAGAACGCCTGCTCCACCAGCGCCGAGGTGGACAGGCGCGCCACCAGGGCATCGAGTTCGTCGCCGTCCACCGAGGTGGTGGCCAGGGTGGCTTCGATCTCCACGTCGTCATTGCCGAAGGCATGGACATCGATATCGCTGGCCGGGTAGTTGCTGCGCTCCAGCTCCGCTTCGAGCAGGGCGAACACAGCTTTCTGCTTGGAGCGATGGGCGATGACATAGACGATGTTGGTGACCTCGGCGGAGATCACGTCCAGCGGCTGGCGGTTGATGTTGTTGACGATCGGCCGCAGCAAGGTATTCGCCGCCAGCACGAACAGCGTGCCGAGAAAGGCCTCGAGGATCAGGTCGGCGCCGGCGCAGGCACCCACCGCCGCCGAGGCCCAGAGAGTGGCCGCGGTGTTCAGGCCACGCACGTTGCCCTCCTCGCGCATGATCACCCCGGCGCCGAGAAAACCGATGCCGGACACCACGTAGGCCACCACCCGCACCGCGCCTTCGGCGCCGCCGAGGCGGTTGGCCATGTCGACGAAAATCGCCGCGCCCACCGCCACCAGCACGTTGGTGCGCAGGCCCGCGGTGCGCTGCCGATACTGCCGCTCGAAGCCGATCAGGCCGCCGAGGATAAAGGCCGCGCTGAGGCTGACCAGGGTGTCCACCAGGGAGGTCAGGTTGATGTTCTGGAGTGCTTGCATGAATCGAGTCCTTGAGTACGCGACGGTCGGCTGCTCCTACAGGATAGGTGCACTTTGCCGGTGCGAGCGGGCGGCGATCCAACCGCCCGCGATGAGGCCGGCTGGGGTGCTGGGTATCTTGCACCGGGAGCTGTTACGGGGAGATGTTGGTTAGCCGAGCCGGGGCCGCTGCGCGGCCCATCGCGGGCAAGTCGGATCGCCGCCCGCTCGCTCTACAGACTCTGTAGCCGCTGCCGCAGGCTGCGATGGTCCGGGCCACGCTGGTCGCAGGTCCTCCGGCGTTGGCGGGATCGCCACGGCCCTCCGGGCCGATCGCAGCCTGCGGCAGCGGCTACAGGATTTGGCGCAGCGTTGCGCTTATTGCCAGCCGAACCGACGGATATAAAAGCCCTTCACCGCCTGGGTCAGCGCCATGTACGCCAGCAGGATCACCGGCAGGAACACGAAGTACAGCGACGGCAGCGCCTGCAGCTTGAAGTAGTGCGCCAGCGGGCCCATGGGCAGGAAGATGCCGATGGCCATGATCACCAGGGTCATCACCAGCAGCGGCATGGCCGCGCGGCTTTGCAGGAAGGGGATCTTCGGCGTGCGGATCATGTGCACGATCAGGGTCTGGGTCAGCAGCCCGACCACGAACCAGCCGGACTGGAACAGGGTCTGGTGGTCCGGGGTATTGGCATCGAACACGTACCACATCAGGGCGAAGGTGCCGATGTCGAAGATCGAACTGATCGGCCCGAAAAACAGCATGAAGCGCCCGACGTCCGCCGGTTGCCAGCGCTGGGGCCGGGCCAGCATTTCGTCATCGACGTTATCGAACGGGATGGCGATCTGGGAAATGTCGTACAGCAGGTTCTGCACCAGCAGGTGCATCGGCAGCATCGGCAGGAACGGAATGAAGGCACTGGCCACCAGCACCGAGAACACGTTGCCGAAGTTCGAGCTGGCGGTCATCTTGATGTACTTGAGCATGTTGGCGAAGGTCCGCCGCCCTTCCAACACACCCTCCTCCAGCACCATCAGGCTTTTCTCCAGGAGGATGATGTCCGCCGCCTCCTTGGCGATGTCCACGGCGCTGTCCACCGAAATGCCGATGTCCGCGGTGCGCAGGGCCGGCGCATCGTTGATGCCGTCGCCCATGAAGCCGACCACATGGCCGTTGCCCTTGAGCAGGCGGACGATGCGTTCCTTGTGCGAGGGTGTGAGCCGGGCGAAGACATTGGTGGTTTCCACGGCCTTGGCCAGCTGGGTATCGCTCATGCGCTCGATGTCGTTGCCTAGCAGCAGGCCCTGCTGTTCCAGGCCGACTTCGCGGCAGATCTTCGCCGTCACCAGCTCGTTGTCGCCGGTCAGCACCTTCACCGCCACGCCATGGGCGGCCAGGGCCTGGAGGGCCGGCGCGGTGCTTTCCTTGGGCGGATCGAGAAAGGCCACATAACCGATCAGGGTCAGCCCCTGCTCATCCGCCAGGCTGTAGCTATCGCGGCCCCGCGGCATCGGCCGGGCGGCCACGGCCACCACCCGCAGGCCTTCGCCGTTGAACTCGGCGGTGACCTGGCGAATCCGCGCCAGCAGCTCGTCGCTGAGCATTTCTTCGGCGGCGCCATGGCGCACCCGGGTGCACACCGCCAGCACCTCCTCCACCGCACCCTTGCAGATCAGCAGGTGCGGACGCTCCTTCTCGGCCACCACCACCGACATGCGCCGCCGGTTGAAGTCGAAGGGAATCTCGTCGACCTTCTGGAACGCCGTGCCGACCCTCAGCTCGCGGTGCACTTCGACGTGCTCCAGCACCGCCACGTCCAGCAGGTTCTTCAGGCCAGTCTGGTAGTAGCTGTTCAGGTAGGCCATTTCCAGCACGTCCTCGGACTCTTCGCCCCAGACATCCACGTGCCGGGCGAGGAAGATCTTGTCCTGGGTCAGGGTGCCGGTCTTGTCGGTGCACAGCACGTCCATCGCGCCGAAGTTCTGGATCGCGTCCAGGCGCTTGACGATGACCTTCTTGCGCGACAGGAACACCGCGCCCTTGGCCAGGGTCGAGGTGACGATCATCGGCAGCATTTCCGGGGTCAGGCCCACGGCGATGGACAGCGCGAACAGCAGCGCCTCCATCCAGTCGCCCTTGGTGAAGCCGTTGATGAACAGCACTAGCGGCGCCATGACGAACATGAAGCGGATCAACAGCCAGCTGACCTTGTTCACCCCGTTCTGGAACGAAGTCGGCGCCCGGTCGGTGGCCCCGACCCGCTGGGCCAGAGCGCCGAAATAGGTGGCGTTGCCGGTGGTCAGGACCAGCGCGGTGGCCGCGCCGGACACCACGTTGGTGCCCATGAACAGGATGTTGTCCAGCTCCAGCGGGTTGAGGGTGGCGGCGTCCTGCTGGCGCGGGAATTTCTCCACTGGCATCGATTCGCCGGTCATCGCCGCCTGGCTGACAAACAGGTCCTTGGCGCTGAGCACCCGGCAATCGGCGGGGATCATGTCGCCGGCCGAGAGCTGGATCAGGTCGCCCGGCACCAGTTGCCGGATCGGCAGTTCCAGGCGTTGCAGGCCCTGGTGCGCCACCGCCGCGCCATGCAGCCTGGCGAACACCGACGGCGCGGCGTCGAGCACATTGCGCCGCAGCACAGTGGCAGTGTTGCTGACCATCGCCTTGAGGGCGTCGGCGGCCTTGTTCGACTTGGCCTCCTGCCAGAAGCGCAGCAACGTGGAGAGCACCACCATGGACAAGATCACCGTGGCCGCCTTCATGTCTTCGGTCAGCCAGGAGATCACCGCCAGCAGGGTCAGCAGCAAGTTGAAGGGGTTCTTGTAGCAATGCCACAGGTGCGTCCACCAGGGCAGCGGCTGCTCGTGCTCGACCTCATTGAGGCCATGCTGCTCGCGCAGGGCCTCGGCCTCGCTCTCGCTCAGGCCATCGGTGTGGCTGCCGAGGCGTTGCAGCAGGTCCGCGGCATTGTCGTTGGCCGCGGCCACCAGGGTCTGCGCCAGGCTGGGCGGTACGTCGCGGCTGACACTGGCGTCGCTGAAGCTCTCCAGCAAGGCCAGGCGGCGAAAGTGCCGGGCGAAGTGCCGGGTCCGCAGGAAGCCGGCAAAAAACTCTTTGAGCAGGGTGAGGTTCATGGTGTGTCCCCTAACGGTCGGCGCCGGGAGACTCACAGCCAGGTCGGGTTCGCCGGCGCGCAGACAGGCGCAGCCGTAGCGCGGCGATGCGGCGCCAGGCCGGGCATCACCCACTGTTGCAGTGTCGATGAGAAGGACATCGGGAACGGGCCCTGAAGGCCACGGTCGGGAAGCCGCCGCTCGCTGTTACGGCGAGACAACGGCGCAAAAAAGCGGGCGCGTTATCTTGCCGGGAAGGCGCCGGTTATCGAAACCGGCCGACTACTGTCGCTCGAACAAGTACCCACTGTGGGTCTCCGCTTGATGGAAAACGCGCGCAGCTTACGCCGCGGTTTTTGCAGAGTAAATCGACGGCAAGGCGCTGGCGGGGGAATCGAAAAGTTCTTCAGCGAAGGTTCAGGAACAGCCGTCGGCGAAGGCTGGATGAGGGGATTTTCGGGGGTATCGAGCGGGTCGGATGGGGGACGGCTGCGCCGTCCATCGCGGGCAAGCCTCGCTCCTACAGAAGCATACACATTCTCTGTAGGAGCGAGGCTTGCCCGCGATGAGGCCCGAACATTCAACCCAGAACCTTCGGGCCTGACGGTCTCTGTCAGCTGGCGGTGGCCAGCAGCAGATCGCGCACCGAACGGCTGTGGCGGCCTTTGTCGTGCTCGTACAGCGAGGCGGCGATTTCCTCGGCACGGATTGGCAGCACCGACAGCAAGGTGTCGCTCAGGCCGTGGCTGGCCTGGCTGAAGCCCTGGGTGTAGATGCCGGCCTTGCAGCGCTCGTCAGTGATGACCCGGTAGTTGCGGTCCACTTCGAAGTCGCCCAGGTAGGCTTCCAGCGGCGCCAGCAATGCGCGGTGGGTCTGGCGCTCGTAACCGGTGGCCAGGATCACCGCGTCGTAGTGGCGGGTGCTCAATTCGCCGGTGGAGGTGTTACGCAGCACCAGCTCGATGCCCTGGGCGGTGGCGGTGGCTTTCTCCACGGTGGTCAGGGTGCGGAAGGCATGGCGGGCGATGCCGGAGACTTTCTGGCGGTAGAGAATCCCGTAGATGCGTTCGATCAGGTCGACATCCACCACCGAATAGTTGGTGTTCTGGTACTCGTGGACCAGGCGCTCGCGCTCGCCGCTCGGCTGCTGGAACACCAGGTCGGTGAAGGCCGGCGAGAACACTTCGTTGACGAACGGGCTGTCGTCTGCCGGCTTCAGCGCCGAACCGCGCATCAGTATGTCCACCTGCACCGATGGGAAGCTGTCGTTGAGGTCGATGAAGGCTTCGGCGGCGCTCTGCCCGCCCCCGATGATCGCCACGTTCATCGGCTTGCCGCTGGTGCACGGCTGGTTGGCCATGCGTTCCAGGTAGTGCGCGTGGTGGAACACCCGGCCGTCGTCCTTGAGCGCCTTGAAGGTGTCCGGAATCAATGGCGTGCCGCCAGGGCTGACCACCACCGAACGGCTGGTACGGACGAATTCCTGGCCCTGGCTGTCGCGGGAAATCACCCGCAGCGCCTCGACCTGCTGGTTGTGCAGCACCGGCTCGATGGCCAGCACTTCTTCACCGTAGCGGCTCTGCTCCTGGAAGTGCCCGGCGACCCAGCGCAGGTAATCGTTGAACTCCATGCGGCACGGATAGAAGGTGCCCAGGTTGATGAAGTCCACCAGGCGGCCGTGGTGCTTGAGGTAGTTGACGAAGGAGTACGGGCTGGTCGGGTTGCGCAGGGTCACCAGGTCCTTGAGAAAGGAAATCTGCAGGTCGCTCTGGGCCACCAGGGTGTTGCCGTGCCAGCGGTAATCGGCCTGCTTGTCGAGAAACAGCGCGTCCAGCGGCCCCTGGATCTGGCCACGTTCTTCCAGCGCGATAGCCAGCGCCAGGTTCGAGGGGCCGAAACCGATACCGATCAGGTCGTGAACGATGGTCGATGCAATTGCCTGTGTCATTTCCAGTGTCCTCTGGATAAATCCCTCAACGCGGGGAGAAATCGACGGTGACCTGATCGGCCCATGGCGAGGCAGCAGGTCGTCTGTTGAGTAGGAACGAGGACAGTGAAAAAAAATTTAACAAAGAAGGATCAATGGGCGTCCCACTGCCGGACCCGTACCCGGCAATGCTTCATCGCGTTGACGATGTGCTTCTCCACCAGGCTGCGGGAAATCCCCAGGCGCTCGGCGATCTCCGGGTGGGACAGGCCTTCGAGCTTGCGCAGCAGGAAACTTTCCCGGCACAGCGCCGGCAGCTCCGCCAGCGCCCGTTGCAGCATGTCCAGGCGCTGGCCGTGGTCGATGCTGGTGTGTGGTGAGGGGCTGAAGAAGCGCTCTTCATTGTCGAGCACATCCAGGGGCTCGACCTGGCGCAAGGCATTGCGTCGATGGCCGTCGATCACCAGGTTCAGCGCCGTGCGGTAGAGGAAGGCCCGCGGTTGCTCGATCGGCGTGTCGCTGGAACGCTCCAGCACCCGCACGTAAGCGTCATGCACCACATCTTCGGCCACCTGCAGGTTGCCCAGCTTGGCGTTGAGGAAACACACCAGCTCGCGGTAGTAGTTTTCCAACATGACTCCCGACCGCGATACGCGGCTTTTGTCCTTGAGCACAACCGGCACTCCGCCCCTGGGCAGGCGATTCGATGATGGCAGTTTAGAAGTCGCGTAATTTATAGTAATTCTCATATAGATTTAAAGTGCCGCGTCGATTCGCCGACTTTATTTTGTTCGTCTACATTTTTTGCCCCAGCTGTAACTCCATGTGTCCATGCTTAAATTCCCTCTGTTTCCCCTCGTTTACCTGACAGCTCCCCGTATCTGTCGTGCTGTCGACAGCCTCCAGCCAGCGCCCCTGCCACGGGCCAGGCCGGACGACGGGCCGATTTCCATTGGCCGGAACCCTGCATGAAACGTCCCCGTCATACCCGACGCGCCCTGCTTGTCACCCTGTGTCTGATTCCTGTCGTTGCCTTCGCCGCCTGGAAAATCCTGCCGCCAGGGCGCGACCAGTTCGCCACCGTGCAGGTCAGCCGCGGCACCATCGAAAGCAGCGTCACCGCCCTGGGCACCCTGCAACCGCGGCGTTATGTCGACGTCGGCGCCCAGGCGTCCGGGCAGATCCGCAAGATCCACGTCGAAGCCGGCGACCCGGTCAAGGAAGGCCAGCTGCTGGTGGAGATCGACCCCGCCACCCAGCAGGCCAAGCTCGACGCCAGCCGCTTCTCCATCGAGAACCTGCAGGCCCAGTTGCAAGAGCAACGGGCGCAGAACCAACTGGCCCGGCAGAAGTACCAGCGCCAGCAGAACCTCGCCGCCGGCGGCGCGACCCGCGACGAAGACGTGCAGACCGCCCGCGCCGAACTCAAGGCCACCCAGGCACGGATCGACATGTTCCAGGCGCAGATCCGCCAGGCCCAGGCCAGCCTGCGCAGCGACCAGGCCGAGCTGGGCTACACGCGCATCTATGCGCCGATGTCCGGCACCGTGGTCGCGGTGGACGCCCGCGAAGGCCAGACCCTCAACGCCCAGCAGCAGACGCCGCTGATCCTGCGCATCGCCCGGCTGTCGCCGATGACCGTCTGGGCTGAGGTCTCCGAAGCCGATATCGGCCACGTCAAACCGGGCATGACCGCCTACTTCACCACCTTGAGCGGCGGCACCCGGCGCTGGACCAGCACCGTGCGGCAGATCCTGCCGATCCCGCCCAAGCCGCTGAACGAAAGCAGCCAGGGCAACGGCAGCCCCAACAGTTCGAGCAAGAGCGGCAGCGGCCGGGTGGTGCTCTACACCGTGCTGCTGGATGTGGATAACGCCGACAACGCGCTGATGGCCGAGATGACCGCCCAGGTGTTTTTTGTCGCCGAGCGCGCGCAGGACGTCCTCACCGCGCCGATCGCCGCCCTGCAGAGCAGCGCCGATAGCGATGTGCAGCTGGCCCGGGTGGTAGCGAAAAACGGTTCGATCGAGGAACGCAAGGTACGGGTCGGCATCAGCGACCGCTTGCGCATCCAGGTGCTGGACGGCCTCGACGAAGGCGATCACCTGCTGATCGGTCCCGCGCAAAGCAGCGGAGGCTGAATGCAGACCCCGCTGATCGACCTCAAGGACATCCGCAAATCCTACGGCGGCGGCGACACGCCGCAAGTGGACGTGCTGCGTGGCATCGACCTGTCGATCCACGCCGGCGAGTTCGTCGCCATAGTCGGCGCCTCCGGCTCCGGCAAATCGACGCTGATGAACATCCTCGGCTGCCTCGACCGCCCGACCTCGGGCGAGTACCTGTTCGCCGGGGAAAATGTCGCCCAACTGGACAGCGACGCACTGGCCTGGCTACGCCGCGAGGCCTTCGGCTTCGTGTTCCAGGGCTATCACCTGATTCCCTCCGGCTCGGCCCAGGAAAACGTCGAGATGCCGGCGATCTATGCCGGCACCCCGGCGGCCGAGCGCCACGCCCGCGCCGCCGCCCTGCTCGACCGCCTGGGCCTGGCCAGCCGCACCGGCAACCGCCCGCACCAGTTGTCCGGTGGCCAGCAGCAGCGGGTGTCGATCGCCCGCGCGCTGATGAACGGCGGCCACATCATCCTCGCCGACGAACCCACCGGCGCCCTCGACAGCCACAGCGGCGCCGAGGTCATGGCCCTGCTCGACGAACTGGCCAGCCAGGGCCATGTGGTGATCCTCATCACCCACGACCGCGAAGTCGCGGCCCGGGCCAAGCGCATCATCGAAATCCGCGACGGCGAGATCATCAGCGACACCGCCGACGACCACCCCGAGGTCCAGGTCAGCGCCAACAGCGGCGCCCTGCAGGCGGTGGACCTGCGCCAGCGCCTGGCCGACGGCAGCGAACACAACGGCGCCTGGAAAGGCGAACTGGTGGACGCCGTGCAAGCGGCCTGGCGGGTGATGTGGATCAACCGCTTCCGCACCGCCCTGACCCTGCTGGGGATCGTCATCGGCGTGGCCTCGGTGGTGGTGATGCTGGCGGTAGGCGAAGGCAGCAAGCGCCAGGTCATGGCGCAGATGGGCGCGTTCGGCTCGAACATCATCTACTTGAGCGGCTACTCGCCCAACCAGCGCACGCCCGAGGGCATCGTCACCCTGGACGACGTCGCGGCCCTGGCCAACCTGCCCCAGGTAAAACGCATCATGCCGGTCAACGGCGCCAAGGCCGGGGTGCGCTTCGGCAACGCCGACTACATGAGCTATGTGGGCGGCAACGACACCAACTTCCCGGAGATATTCAACTGGCCCGTGGCCCAGGGCAGCTACTTCAGCGACGCCGACGAACGCACGGCGGCAGCGGTGGCGGTGATCGGCCACAAGGTCCGGGAAAAACTCCTCAAGGACGTGGCCAACCCCATCGGCCAATACATCCTGATCGAGAACGTGCCGTTCCAGGTGCTCGGCGTGCTCTCGGAAAAAGGCGCCAGTTCCGGCGACAGCGACAGCGACGACCGCATCGCCGTGCCCTACTCCGCCGCCAGCATCCGCCTGTTCGGCGACCACAACCCGCAGTACGTGGCGATCGCCGCCGCCGATGCCAGCCGGGTCAAGCAGACCGAGCGCGAGATCGACGAACTGATGCTGCGCATGCACGGTGGCAAGCGCGACTTCGAACTGACCAACAACGCGGCGATGATCCAGGCCGAGGCCCGCACCCAGAACACCCTGTCGCTGATGCTCGGCGCCATCGCCGCGATCTCGCTGCTGGTGGGCGGCATCGGGGTGATGAACATCATGCTCATGACCGTGCGCGAACGCACCCGCGAGATCGGCATCCGCATGGCCACCGGCGCCCGCCAGCGCGACATCCTGCGCCAGTTCCTCACCGAGGCGGTGATGCTCTCGGTGGTCGGCGGCCTGACCGGGATCGGCGTGGCCCTGATCATCGGCGGCATCCTGATCCTCAGCGAGGTGGCCGTGGCCTTCTCCCTGGCCGCGATACTGGGAGCCTTCGGCTGCGCCCTGGTCACCGGCGTCATCTTCGGCTTCATGCCGGCCCGCAAAGCTGCCCGGCTCGACCCGGTCACGGCCCTCACCAGTGAATGATCGACCTATGAAAGCGCCCCTCAGCCTTATCGCCGCCAGCCTGTTGCTGGCGGCTTGCAGCGGCCCCGCGCCGCGCCCGGACAGCGGCCTGCAGGCACCGCCCGCCTGGCACTCGCCCAACAGCGCGGCGGCGCAGCAGGACAACCGGCAATGGTGGACCCGCTTCGGCAGCCCGGAACTGGACCGCCTGATCGAACAGGCCCGCCTGGGCAGCCACGACCTGGCCGCCGCCATGGCCCGGGTGCGCCAGGCCCAGGCCAGCGCCATCATTGCCGGCGCGCCCTTGCTGCCCGCCGTCAACGGCACCTTCAACGCCAGCCGCCAGAAGCTCATGCGGGGCAACGGCTACAGCCAGCTGAATGCCGACAGCAACAACAAGGCCGTGGACTATTTCGATGCCGGCCTCAGCGCCAGCTATGAAATCGACTTCTGGGGCGGCAAGCGCGCCGCCCGGGACAGCGCGCTGCTGGGCGTGCAGGCCAGCGAGTTCGACCAGGCCACCGTGGAACTGACCCTGCTCAGCGGCGTGGCCAACAGTTACGCCCAGGTGTTGTCGCTGCGCGAACAGAGCCGGATTGCCGAACTCAACCTGGCCAATGCCCGGAACGTGCTGCAACTGGTGCAGACCCGTTACGACGCGGGCTCGGCCACCGCCCTGGAGCTGGCCCAGCAGAAAGGCCTGGTGGCGGCCCAGCAACGCCAGGTGCCGCTGGTTCGGCAACAGGCCGAAGAAGCCCTGATCACCCTCGCCGCCCTCCTCGGCCGGCCGGTGCAGAGCCTGGCCCTGGGCGACCAGCCTTTCGCCCAACTGAACTGGCCGAGCATCGATGCCGGGGTGCCCAGCGACCTGCTGGCCCGCCGCCCCGATATCGCCGGCGCCGAAGCCCGGCTGGCAGCGGCCCGGGCCGATGTCAGCGTGGCGCGGGCGGCAATGCTGCCCAACGTGACCCTGACCGCCAACCTCGGCTCCGGCGCCAACCGGTTCGATGAGGTGCTACGCAGCCCCTTCTACAACCTGACCGCCGGGCTGGTGGCGCCGATCTTCAACAACGGGCGCCTGAGCGCCGAGCGCGACAGGGCCACGGCACGCCAGCAGGAACTGCTGGAGAGCTACCGCGCGGCGATCATCAATGGCTTCGCCGATGTGGAAAAGGCCCTCACCAGCATTCGCGGCCTGGACCAGCAACGGCAATGGCAAGGCGAAGAGTTGAATCAGGCGCAGCGCGCCTTCGAGATCGCCCAGAGCCGCTACCAGGCCGGCGCCGCAGACCTGCTCACGGTCCTGGAAACCCAGCGCACCCTGTACGCCGCCCAGGACCAGAACGCGCAGCTGCGGCTGTCCCGGGTGCAGTCGAGCATTGCCCTGTACAAAGCCCTGGGCGGTGGCTGGAAGACGCTCGAAACGAAGAAGCTCTGAACCCAAGAAGCTCTGAACCAAGAACTCCTGAACCAAGAAGCTCTGAATGAAGAGCGCCTGAACGAAGCGCCTCTAAATAAAAACAGCCTCTGAAAAACCAAACGGCGCGGGCCCTTCGACAGGACCCGCGCCGTTCACACCTTCAGGTGCTGGGCGTACCAGGGACGCCGGGGTGCCCGCTTGAGCAGCTCCGGCACCTCCTCGTCACGGCTCAGGGCGATACGCAGGGCCAGCTTCATGACCTCCTGGTCCATCTCCAGCGACATCTCGCCAGGCGCGTTGCCCAGCGGGCCGCAGCCATGGGTCGAGGCCCCCAGCCAGGGGTCGTCGACCTCGACCCAGCGCCCGGGCGCGAACCACGGCACGCCGTTGACCTCGCGGCGCAGCACTTCGCCGGGATGGAAGCGCTCATGGGCGCGGAACCAATCGTCGATGCGGTCATCGATCCAGCCATGGAACTTCCAGAACATCGGATGCACATGGGACGAGAACGGGTCGCCGAGAAAGTCGTTCTGCGCCAGGTACCAGCGTCCGGCGAAGTCCGAGGACACCCGGGCCTCCATGACCGGCATGCCGTTGGCGGGGTCCCGGGCGACATCGGCCCAGCGCATGTGCAACCAGTCATGCAGGCCCAGCTCGACCTCCGAGCCGAACTGCCCCAGGGTCAGGCGGCTGAGGTACTCGGGATCCTGGTACTGCGACTCCCAGACCTGGAAGTTGCCATAGAAGGCCGCGTCGCTCTTCAAGCCATGCAGCCACTGGGTGAACTCTTCATCGTCGTCGGCGATCCAGGCCGGCGGCACCGAGCAGCCGTCGTGGTTTTCGTAGTAGCGGATAAAGGCCTGGCGGTCCTGCTCAAGGCGCGGGGACGGCAAGGGCAGCTGCTGCCAGGACACCAGGTCCGGCTGTAGCGAACGGGCCTGCAACAGCATGTTCCGGTGCATGAAGAAAAAGTCGATCCCCGAGGCGTTGCGATGCTTGCTCCGTCCACGGGCATCGCGCTCGTGCTTGAGCGGTCCCGGCTGCCAGCCGAGCCCCCGCAGGCTGTTTTGCTTGTCCTTGGGCAAGGAATGCCAGCGATCCCGGGAGGCATGCCAGAGCTGGTGGAACAGGCGATGCTGCGGGGACACCAGCCAGGCCAGCAAGGCCGGGTTCAGCCCGCTCTGCTCCCGGGCCGCGGGAAAGGCCCGCTTGCGCGCCACGAAGCGCACCGCCGACACCGGCGCCAAGGGCGACACCTGCAACGACTGCAGGCGGCCACTGAGGGTGCCGCTGCCGGCATTGCCCCAGTTCGCCCAGACCTCGTCGAGCACCACCTGGCACTCATGGCTGGGCGCGCCGCCGATACGACCACCGGCGAACAACCGCCAACGCAGTTTCGCGGCGTCCACCGTGGCCAGATCGCCCTGCACCAGGAACTCCACCGGACCGTCGCCCCGCAGGCTTTGCGCATGCCCCAGAACGCCGCGCAGGCCGCGCCCGGTCGGACCGACATCGAGCACCAGTTCACAGCCGCGACGCGGCAGCGGTGCCGGGGTATCCAGAAACTCGATGTCCCAGATGCCCCGCAGGTGATCGGCAAGGCGCACGCCCGGGTCGAGGGCGACTTCCAGCTTGGCTTCCCCCGGGGTGATTTCCAGCTCTTCCCGGCGGCGCACATCCAGGCGTTGCAACTCCTTGCGGGTGTAGAGCGCCACAGGAATAGCCGCCCCCGTCACCGCCAGACCGGTCAAAAATCCTCGTCTCGAAAACCTCATCGCTCTACCTATATCCAGTGGCGCGTCACGCATCTAGCTAGAACGTTGGATTTGCACGGAAATTTACCGGCGAGCCGCTCCCGGGCCGCTAAATTTGCCGCCGGCCAGCTCGTTTATCGCGGATAGATGTGCACAAAAGGTCGGGCCCGGAAGCACTGCGCCTCCCGCCCCGACCCCGTCATCAGCCCGCCTGCGACTGGGATAGCAATGATCAAATTACCTGGTAAGAAAACCCTCTACCTGAGCCTGCTGGTACTTACTGTCGCCGTACTCGGTGTCGGTACCGGGGCCGCCTGGCACTACTACTGGAAGGACCGGGTGTCTTACCCCAACGACATCGTCAAGCACGCCAACGACCTGCAGGAACGCATCATTTCCTTCGACAGCCATATCACCGTGCCCCTGGATTTCGGCACCGAAGGCACCGAGGCGGACAAGGACACCCATCGCCAGTTCGACCTGGTCAAGGCCGGGCGCGGCAGGATGTCCGGCGCCGCCCTGAGCATTCTCGCCTGGCCGGAAATGTGGAACGGCGCCAACGCCCCGCATCGCCCCACCGCCGGTTTCGTCGAAGAGGCCCGGCACCAGCGGGAGACCCGCTACCGGATCATCCAGGGCCTGGTGCGCGACTTTCCCAACCAGGCAGCCATCGCCTATACCCCCGCCGATCTGCGCCGCATCGCCTCCGAAGGCAAGCTGGCGGTGGTGATCAGCCTGCTCAACGCCTATGCCATGGGCGACGACCTCGACCAGTTGGACCAGTGGGCCGCCCGCGGCATGCGCCTGTTCGGCTTCAGCTATGTGGGCAACAACGACTGGGCCGACTCCTCGCGCCCGCTGCCGTTCTTCAACGACACCCGGGACGCCCTCGGCGGCCTCTCGCCGATCGGCAAGCAGGCCGTGCACAGGCTCAACGACCTGGGGGTGGTGATCGACGTCTCGCAGATGTCCAGCAAGGCCCTGGACGATGTCGCGGCCCTGACCCGCGCGCCGGTGGTGGCCTCGCACTCCGCGCCCCGGGCCCTGGTGGACATCCCGCGCAACCTCAGCGACCAGGAGCTGCAGGTGATCAAGGCCACGGGCGGGGTGGTCCAGGTGGTGGGCTTCTCCACCTACCTGCGGCCCCTCAGCCAGCCAACCCTGGACAAGCTCAACGCCTTGCGCCAGCGCTTCGACCTGGGGCCGCTGCAAGGCCTGGAAAACGCCCTGATGCCGGGCGACGCGGTCATCACCATCTGGCCGGAACAGCGCTTCGGCGAATACGCCAGCTCCCTGTACGGCATCCTGGAAGAAGAGCCCAAGGCCAGCCTCAAGGACTATGTCGACGCCATCGACTACACGGTGAAGAAGGTCGGCATCGATCACGTCGGCATCAGCTCGGACTTCAACGAGGGCGGCGGCGTCAACGGCTGGATGAACGTGGCGGACAACCGCAACGTCACCGCCGAACTGATCCAGCGCGGCTACACCGACATCGAGATCGCCAAGCTCTGGGGCGAGAACTACCTGCGCGTCTGGGAACAGGTGCAGAAGCTCGCCAAGCCGGAAAAACCCGCCGCAAACCCCGTCGAACACGCCTCGACCGAACATGCCGCCGTCGCCGGCTGAACCCTGACCACGAGAATCCCTGTGACCAATCGCCGGACCTTCCTCAAGCACGCGGGCCTGCTGGCCGCCACCCTGCCCCTGGGCACCTTCGCCATCGGCCAGGCCCGGGCCGCCGCCACGCCTGCCACCCACCAGCAGCCCTGGGCCCAATTGCGCCAGCTGTTCGACCTCGACCCGGACTATGTGCACCTGGCCAACTTCCTCATCACCTCGCACCCCAAACCCGTGCGCGAAGCCATCGAACGGTACCGCGCGGTGCTGGACCGCAACCCGGCCATGGCCATGGACTACGACACCCAGTACACCTGGAAGCGCGAAGCCCAAGTGCGCGAGAGTGTCGGCCGCTACCTGCAGATCAAGCCTGCCCAGGTGGCCCTGACCGGCAGCACCACCGAAGGCCTGGCCATGATGTATGGCGGCATTCACGTGCGCCCCGGGCAGGAGATATTGACCACGGTGCATGAGCACTACTCGACCCGTAACGCCCTGAAGTTCCGCACCCAGCGCGACGGCACCCAGGTGCGCACCATCGAGCTGTTCAAGTCGCCCCACCAGGTCTCCGTCGATGAAGTGCTGGGCAATATCGACCGCAGCATCCGCCCCAACACCCGGGTACTGGGGATGACCTGGGTGCAGTCGGGCAGCAGCGTCAAGCTGCCGATCGGCGAGATCGGCAAGCTGGTGGACCAGCACAACCGCAACCGCGACGAGGCCGAGCGGATTCTCTACTGCGTCGACGGCGTCCACGGCCTGGGGGTGGAGGACGTCACTTTTGCCGACCTCAATTGCGACTTCTTCGTCGCCGGCACCCATAAATGGATGTTCGGCCCGCGGGGCACCGGGATCTTCTGCTCGCGCTCGGAAAAGCTCGAACACCTGACGCCGATGGTGGCGACCTTCTCCGAGAACCAGGACTTCGCCACCACCATGACCCCCGGCGGCTACCACAGCTTCGAGCACCGCTGGGCCGTGGACCAGGCCTTCGACCTGCACATGCAACTGGGCAAGGCCAACATCCAGGCGCGGATCCACCAACTCAACAGCTACCTCAAGCAACGCCTGCAGGAGCTCCCGGGCATCGAACTGGTGACACCCCTGAGCCCGCAGCTATCCGCCGGCTTCACCTTCTTCCGCGGCCCGAACCTGGACACCGACGCCACCGCCGCCTGGCTGATCGAGAACCGCATCCTGGTGGATGCGGTGTACCGCGACGCGGGGCCGGTGGTGCGCATGGCCCCCGGCCTGCTCAACAGCGAGGCGGATATCGACCGCGCCATGGACCTGCTGGGCAAGCGACTGCGCAACAGCAAGACCGCCTGAGCCCCCTCGCCCACCTCTTTTCTCTACATTGAACAAGGTTATTGATGATGAAACCTGTCGCCTGCTCCTCACTCGCCGCGCTGTTCGGCTGCCTGGTCAGCCTCAATGCCCAGGCCGTCGAGCCGCCCAAGCCCGGCAGCGTGTTCAAGGACTGCAAGAACTGCCCGGAGATGGTGGTGCTGCCCGCCGGCAGCTTCGTCATGGGCACCCCCGAAGACGAAGTCGGCAGAGAGCCCGACGAAGGCCCGCAGCACACAGTGACCTTCAACAAGGCCTTCGCCATGAGCCGCTTCCACGTAACCGCCGCCGAGCTGGACGCCTACATCCGCGAGACCGGCACGCGGATCAAGGACGGCGACGAGCGTCCCGGCCGCCTGTGCCAGGCCAGCAAGCCACGTTATGAACAAGGCCCGCGCCAGCCCGCGGTCTGCGTCGACTATGCCGACGTCCAGGCCTATGCCCGGTGGCTGTCGAAGAAGACCGGCCAGCACTACCGGATGGTCAGCGAGGCCGAGCGCGAGTACGCCGCGCGCGCCGGCAGCAGTGGCTCCTTCCCCTTCCCGTTCGATGAAGAAGGCCAGTACCAGATCACCAAGCACGCCAACACCTACGGCCCCAAGGACGGCTACAGCTACAGCGCCCCGGTGGGCAGCTTTCCGCCCAACGCCTTCGGCATGTATGACATGCACGGCAATGTCTACGAGTGGGTCGCCGACTGCTGGCACCCCGACTATGTCGGCGCACCCGCCAATGGCAAGGCCTGGATGGAGGAATCGGGCGGGGTGTGTCTCGACGCGCAGATTCGCGGCAACGACTGGGGCGAGGCCCCGGTGTTCTCCCGCTCGGGCAACCGCAACAGCCGCAAGCGCGAGGTTCGTGGGGATTGGTTGAGCTTCCGTGTCGTGCGCGAACTGGAACAGCCCGGCGCCCAGCACAAGTAAAAGGCCCGATCGACAGCGATCAAGCGCGACCGTCGCGCTTGATCGCCGCGGGCCTCAGGCGCCGGCCCGGGGTTCGCCGACCGGCTGCTCGGCCAGCAGCGCCAGGCCTTCATGCAAGGCTGGGAACAGGCTGTTGTTGAAGTTGTTCCAGCGCAGTTCGAGGATGGTGTCCTCGGGGGCGATGGTGGTGTTGAGCACGTCGTGGAACACCTCGCCGGAATCGATGCCGTTGTCCACGTAGTGGAACGAAGCACCGGTCATGTACAGCGGCTCGACCGGTTCGGTTTCCCGCGTGGTCCAATCCACCACCTTCTGCCCACGGGCACCGTACAGCGCATTCCAGGTGGCATAGGCACCGCGACGCTCATAGGGCGACTCGAGGCGGGTAATCCCCGGATGGATGTTCATGATCCGTCGCGCGAAAGGCGCGCCCGGGCGCACCAGCTCATCGAGAATCACCAGCAGGCCGTCGAGCACCACGATATCGGCTTTCAGTTCCACCAGGGTGTCGTGCAGCCGGCGCTCGAAATCCTGCTTGCCGGCGATATGCTCGGCGGAGCCCCGTGGATGGCGGCGATAGGTGGACGGCACGCTGAGCAGCAGGTCGTTGACCAGGCGCCCCTGTACTTGCAGGTCCGCCGGGTACAGCCATTGCCGGCCGGGCTGATAGGCAAAGCCGTAGTCGCTCACCAGTTGCTGGTCCCGTGGCGACTGCTCGTCATCGTCATAGACCACGCCCACCAGGTTGTAGGCCTCGCCCAGGGGCGTCTGGTTCAGCGACTCCACCAGGAACTCCAGCACCGACTTCATGTAGCGCTCGTGATCCTTGTAGGCCACCGGCTGCCCCGCCTTGTCGGCCGCCGCGTTCCTCAGGGACCAGACATACACCAGATTCTTTTTCGTCATTTGCTCGCTCTCGCTGAATGGATCAGGCACTGCGTCGATACACGTGCGCCCACAGAACAAGAACGAAGCAGGCGCCAGGCAATTTATCCGCGGCACCCGCCAGACTTTCGCGCCGAGCTAAATACCCGCACCGGCACTTCGTTTGTCAGGGGTAAGGGTCTGCGTGCCCCGACCCTCTATTCACTCTCTGGGAAGTACTTATGACCGACCCCAAGCGCGGCGCCTTCAACGGTCTGCTCGCATTGCTCAGGCCCTTTCGCAGCATAGTGCTGGTCTCCGTCACCCTGGGCATGGCCGGCGGCCTGGCCATCACCCTGCTGCTGGCCACTATCAACAACGCCCTGCACTCGGCGACCGGCATGACCCAGGGCGTGGTCCTGACCTTCGCCGCCCTGTGCGTACTGGCCCTGACCAGTTCCATCGTCTCGGACATCGGCACCAACTACGTGGGCCAGCGGATCATCGCCGCCCTGCGCAAGGACCTGGGGGAAAAAGTGCTCTCGGCGCCCATCACCCAGATCGAACGCTACCGCTCCCACCGCCTGATCCCGGTGCTGACCCACGACGTCGACACCATCAGCGACTTCTCCTTCGCCTTCACCCCCCTGGCCATCGCCACCACCGTCACCCTGGGTTGCCTGGGCTACCTGGCGTACCTGTCGGTGCCGATGTTCCTGATGATGGTGGTGGCCATCATCATCGGCACCAGTGTGCAACTGGTGGCCGGCGGCAAGGGCATCAAGGGCTTCGACGAAGCGCGCGACCACGAGGACGAACTGCAGCGCTACTACAACGCTATTGCCTCCGGCGCCAAGGAGCTGCGCATCCACCGGCCACGGCGCTTTCGCATGAACACCCAGCGCATCCAGAAAACCGCGGACCGCATCAGCGATATCCAGGTGCGCTCGGTGAACATCTATATCCTGGCCAAGAGCTTCGGCTCGATGCTGTTCTTCGTGGTCATCGGCCTGGCCCTGGCCATGCAGGCCTATTATCCGAACCCGGACCCCGCCGTGATCACCGGTTTCGTGCTGGTGCTGCTGTACATGAAGGGCCCCCTGGAACACGTGGTCGGCTACCTGCCCATCGTTGGCAAGGCGAAGATCGCCTTCGCCCGTATCCGCGAGCTGTCGGAGCGCTTCTCCTCTCCCGAGCCCCATCTGCTGATGGACGACAGCGAAGCGCCGCAAGCGGTAGTGCACAGCCTGGAACTGCGCGGCGTGAGCTACAGCCCGCCGCCGGTGGCAGGCAGCGAGCCGTTCCACCTGGGCCCGATCAACCTGAGCATCAAGCAGGGCGACATCGTCTTCATCGTCGGCGAGAACGGCTGCGGCAAGACCACCCTGATCAAGCTGTTGCTGGGCCTGTACCAACCCCAATCCGGGGAGATCCGCCTCAATGGCGAAACCGTGAGCGACCGGCTCCGGGACGACTACCGACAGCTGTTCACCACGGTCTTCGCCGACTACTACCTGTTCGACGACCTGGTCCAGGGCAATGCCGGCAAGTCGCTGGACGTCGCCACCCAGTACCTGGACCGCCTGGAAATCGCCCACAAGGTCAGTGTCAAGGATGGCGCCTTCACCACCACCGACCTCTCCACCGGCCAGCGCAAGCGCCTGGCCCTGGTCAACGCCTGGCTGGAAGAGCGCCCGGTGCTGGTGTTCGACGAATGGGCCGCCGACCAGGACCCGGCCTTCCGGCGGATTTTCTATACCGAGCTGCTGCCGGACCTCAAGCGCCTGGGCAAGACCATCATCGTCATCAGTCACGACGATCGTTACTTCGATATCGCCGACCAGCTGGTGCGCATGAAGGCCGGCAAAGTCATGACCGATCTGCAACCGGCGTGATTGTTTCCGGTTTCCGGCAGCTGGTGCGTCATACAGACAGAACTGAGAATTACTAGCATTAACAATCATTACCTCTGCCGGATTCATAAGAGCACATGAGCATGCCCGCACAACATCGACTGACTCCTCTGGCCAAAGCCCTCCTTTGCCAGGCGTTCTCGCCGAGAATGGCTTCCCGCACCCTGGGCCTGGCCCTGACCCTGCCCTTGATGGCCCAGGTCCAGGCCCAGGAAATCCATTTCAACATCGCCACGCAATCCATGACGTCGGCCCTGCAGGAGTTCGGGCGCCAGGCCAACCTGCAAGTGCTGTACAGCCCTGACGATGTGCAAGGCAAGCGCAGCAACGCGCTCACCGGCAGCTATTCAGCGGAGCGGGCCATCGCGGCGATGCTCAATGGCACGGGGGTCGCCTATTCCCTCAAGGGCAACTCGGTGACCATTCTCAACCGTGCTTCCACAGGTTCGCTGGAACTGGGGGCCAGCACCATCACCGCCCAGGGCCTGGGCACGACCACCGAGGACACCGGCTCCTACACCACCGGGGCCATGCAGACCGCCAGCAAGCTGGCCCTGACGGCCCGGGAAACACCGCAATCGGTCACGGTCATCACCCGCCAGCGCATGGATGACCAGAACATGAGGTCCCTGGAGGATGTGCTCAAGGCCACCCCGGGCATTTCCGTGACCAAGGACGGCCCGCAGCGGCCGACCTTCTACTCCCGAGGTTTTGCCATTGAAAACCTGATGGTCGACGGCTTGTCCAACGACCTGAGCCACTACCTCAGCCGGGACATGAACTCCACCCCCGACATGGCGATCTTCGACCGGGTGGAAGTGGTGCGCGGCGCCACCGGTCTGATGCAGGGCGCGGGCAACCCCTCGGCCGCGGTGAACATGGTGCACAAGCGTCCGACCGCCACCCCGCGGGTCACCCTCACCGGCAGCGCCGGCAGCTGGGACAACTACCGCACCGAGTTCGACGCCTCCAACGCGCTGAACGAAAGCGGCACCCTGCGTGGCCGGGTAGTCACCGCTTACCAGACCAAGGACAGCTTCCAGGACTTCGTCAGCTCCGAGCGTTCGGTGTTCTACGGCATCACCGAGGCCGACCTGAACGAAGACACCACCCTGACCTTTGGCATCTCCAACCAGAACGCCAACAACAACACTTCCTGGGGCGGCCTGCCAGTGGCCGCCGACGGCAGCGACCTGCACCTCAAGCGCTCGACCTACCTGGGCAGCAACTGGGAATTCTGGGACCAGGACAACACCACCGCCTTCACCCGCCTGGAATACCGCTTCGCCAACGACTGGAAAATGCTCCTGGCCGCCAGCAAGAGCTGGTCGGACCTGAGCATGCTCGGCTCCATCCCGGAGCGCATGGGCGACAACTACGATGAGTTCGGCCAGAACATCGGCCGATACGACTACAAGGACAAGCAGAGCAGCTACGACGGTTATGTCAGCGGTCCCTTCTCGCTGTTCGGCCGCACCCACGAACTGGTGGTGGGCGCCAGCAAGCGCGACCTGAAGTTCAAGGGCAAGGGCCTGCCCATCGACCTCGAGACCCACACCGACCTGAACAATCCTTCCGGCATTCCCAAGCCGGACATGAGCGCCAACCCCTGGACACAGGACCGCACCAGCGAACTGAAGAGTACCTACGTCACCACGCGCCTGAACCTTGCCGACGACCTGAAACTCATCCTCGGCGGACGGCTGGACTGGTACGACTACGATGTGACCACCACCTGGAACGGCAAGCCCTCCTCCAGCAGCCTGCCCAACAAGGTCACCCGCAACCTGACCCGCTATGCCGGCGTGATCTACGACCTGGACCAGCATCACTCGGTCTATGTCAGCTACACCGACATCTTCAAGCCGCAGACCGAGCTCGACGCCTCCAACAACGCGATCAAACCCATCGAAGGCAAGAACTACGAGATGGGCATCAAGGGCGAGTACTTCGACGGCGCCCTGAACGCCAGCGCGGCGATCTTCCGCATCGACCAGGAAAACCGCGCCAAGCAACTGAACCCCATTCAGTGCCCTCCGGGGAACGCCTGCTATGAAGCCGCGGGCGAAGTGCGCAGCCAAGGTATCGAGCTTGAGATCAACGGATCCCTCGCCCCAGGCTGGGAACTGGGCGCCGGCTACACCTACGCCTCGGTCAAGTACACCAAGGACTCCGACCCGACCAAGGAAGGTACCCTGTTCGACACCGATATCCCGCGCCATGTGTTCAAGGCCTTCACCACCTACCAATTGCCCGGCGACCTCAACCGCTGGACCATCGGTGGCGGCCTGTATCGGCAGAACACCATCTACAACAAGGGCACCAACGAATACCTGACCACCTTCGACTACCGCATCGAACAAAAGGCCTACACCCTGGTGGACCTGATGACCAGCTACAAGGCCTCGGAGAATGTGAACATTCGCCTGAACCTCAACAACGTCTTCGACAAGCGTTACTACCAGAGCATCAGCAGCAACACCGACTACGGCAACAACTTCTACGGCGATCCGCGCAACGCCATGGTCACCGTCAGCTGGTCGCTCTAACCCCCTCCCCCGGGGCCATCGCCGACGGCGACGGCCCCCTCGACACCGCCCTGCCCACGTCGGATCCACGGCCCCAGCGCCCGGTCCGACGCACCTTCCCCTCCCCCTTCCGGTAGATGCCGGCTTGCCGCCGAGAGCGCTCGCGCAAGGCATAAGCACGCCTTCGCTGGCAAGCCAGCACCTGCACCCGCCAGCTTCCGTTACCTCCCCATCACAGGCCCCTCTGTAGCAGCCGGCTTGCCGGTGAAAGCGGCCGCCCAGGCGTGTGGATGCCTTCGCCGGCAAGCCAGCTCATACAGCCGCATAGGTAGTGGTTGGGGTTTCGAGGGATACCCGGGGCATCGCCCGGCAGGAAAAGACAGGCACAAAAAAGGCCTGGACCGTTACCGGTCCAGGCCTGGGGCCAGCACTCAGTTCAAGCAGATCAGCAGGTGCTGTCTGAAACTCTCCAGAAGGACCTCGCTGTTCACCATCTCCTCATGGCGCGAACCGGTCTTCAGCGAAGCACCTGGCCGTCCGCCCAGGACCTCCCGGCCAATGGCCTGTTCCAGGGCCTGGATGGCCTGGTCGGTATAATCGCCGGACCACCACAGATGGGGCGCGACCCGCAACGGACGGTAGGCATAGGCCGCGGCCAAGGCGCTCAAGTCATTGAACACGGCGCTGACCAACGAGGCATCGAACTCCGCCTTGAACACCCCCAGCACCCGCTCCAGCTCGCCGGGTTCCAGGGCGATATTGCGCGACACCCAGCCGTGGATGCCTGGCCCGTTCAGCTCGGCCTCCCGCATCAACCGCTGCTCGATCAGCTCGGCGCTGGCCGGGAACAGCAGGCAAAGCTTGTCGATGATCGCCCGCCACTCGGACTCGGCCGTCACCGCGACCGGCACGGCCTGTTCCTCGACCCGATCCTCCACCGCCGCCTGGGGCGGTGTCGGGTCGAGCAGGCCGAGGAAACGCACCGTCTCTCCCACCGCCTCCAGCTCGCTGGCCACATCCATGGCGATCGATCCACCCAGGGACCAACCCGCCAGGTAGTAAGGCCCCGCCGGCTGCACCTGACGAATGCTGGCCACATAACGCTGGACCATGGCCTGCCAGGAGACTTCGCTCCAGTCGGCCTGCAGATAAGACTGGTGCAGCACGCCATACACCGCGCAACGATCGCGCAGTCGCGCCGCCAGCGGCAGGTAGCCGTACACGCTGCCCCCCGCCGGGTGGAAGCAGAACAGCGGCTGGCCGGAGCCTCCCAGGGCGATGACGTTGTCCGCCACAGCGGCCTGGCCGGCGTCGATGACGGCCAGCAGTTGCCCGACAGTCGGTGCGCTGAACAGCGCGTTGATGCCCAGTTTCAGCCCCAGCGCCTGGTTGAGGGCGCCGATCAGGCGCAACGCATCCAGGGAGTGGCCACCCAGTTCGAAGAAGTTGTCCTCCAGACCCACCTGCTCGATACCCAGGACCTCGGCCCAGATCGCCGCGACCTGTTGCTCCCGTTCGCTGCGCGGGGCGACATAGGCCTGTTGCAGCAGGCTGGCGTCGGCCTTGGGCAGGGCCTTGCGGTCCAGCTTGCCGTTGGGGCTCAGCGGCAGCGCCTCGAGGAACAGCAGGTGGGCCGGCAGCATGTAGTCCGGCAGCACCGCCTTGAGCGCCGCTTTCAACTCGTCCCGCAACCGCGCCTGCTCTTCCTGGCTGTTTTTTTCCGAGCGCTGCGCCGCGACGCCTTCTGCGGCAACCAGATAAGCCACCAACTGCGGACCACCGGCCCCCTCCTGAGCCAGCACTACGGCTTCACGCACCTGGGGCTGTTCCAGCAGGCGCGCTTCGATCTCGCCCATCTCGATCCGGAAACCGCGGATCTTCACCTGGTGGTCGATGCGCCCGGCGTAGTCGATCACACCGTTGGCGTCATAACGGGCCAGGTCACCGGAGCGGTACAGGCGCCCGCCGTCCTGGCTGAACGGGTCGGGGATGAAACGCTCCGCCGTCAAGCCAGGGCGATCGTGGTAACCCCGGGCCAGCAGCTCGCCACCAATCATCAGCTCACCAACGACACCGTTCAGCGGCAGGTTGCCGCTGTTGTCCAGCAGGTAGATGGAACGCCCGGGCAACGCCTTGCCCAGTGGGATCACCGCGGGCAACGGCTCGGCACCGCTCAGGTAAGCACCGCAATCATGGGCGGTGGCACTGACGGTGGTTTCGGTCGGTCCGTAGGTGTTGAGCAGGCACGCGTCCTTCAACCCGGCCTGCTTCCAGGCGGCCACGCCTTCGGCCGGCATGGCTTCGCCGCCCAGGTTGAGCTGGCGCAGGCGCCCGAAGTCCCGCGGCCCCTTGGCCGCGAAGTCCTTGCCGAGCATGAACCAGTAGGCGGTGCTCAGGTCGACGATGCTGATGCCTTGCCCGATCAGTTCGCGGTAGAAAGTTTCGCTGTCCCACAGCGCCTTGCCGCGAATCACCACCGAGGCGCCGCAGATCAGCGCCGGGTACAGCTGCTCGACGAAGGCGTCGAAGTTGAAGGTGGAGAACTGCAGCCCGCGGTCCTCGGCGGTCATCTTGAAATAATCCCGCGCCGCCCGCGCATGCTGGCTCAGGGCGTTGTGCGTGATGCTGACGCCCTTGGGCCGGCCGGTGGACCCGGAGGTGTACATCACATACGCCAGGTTTTCCGGGTTGCTGCGTTGGACCGGATTGCCCCGGTCATCGCCAGCCAGCCAGTCATGGCCCTGGTCCAGGCACAGGTGCGGCACCGTAACGCCTGCGCGCAGACGTTCGAGCAATGGCGCCTGGGTCAGCAATAACTGGATGCCGCTGTCCTGCATCATGTAGTGCAGGCGGTCCTGCGGGTATTCAGGGTCCAGCGGCACATAGGCGCCACCGGCCTTGAGCACCGCCAGCAGGCCGACGATCATGTCCAGCCCGCGCTCCACGGCGATGCCGACCCGGACATCCGGGCCGACGCCCCGTTCGATCAGCTTGTGGGCCAACCGGTTGGCCCGCTGGTTGAACTGGCCGTAGCTCAGTTGCTGGTCGGCGCACAGCAGCGCCACGGCATCCGGGGTGCGCCGGGCCTGGGCTTCGATCAACTGGTGGACGTTCAGGTCCCGGCCCACCTGGGTGAGCGCCCGGCGCGACTCCAGCTCGATGGCCGCGCGTTGCCCGTCACTGAGCAGGGACATTTCCCCCAGGCACTGCCGGGCATTGCCGAGCATGGCCAACAGCAGATGCCGCAGCCCCACGGCCAACTGCTCGATCACCGTGGCGCTGAAGTGCTGCAAGGAATAGCTGTAGTCGAACGACAAGCGTTCGGCGACGAACACCGACAGGGTCAGCGGGTAGTTGGTCTGTTCATGATTGCCCACCGCGCCGAATTGCAGCTGTGCCGGCGAGCCTTTTTCCAAGGCCTCGGACACCGGGTAGTTCTCGAACACCAGGATGTTGTCGAACAAGGCATCGGCCCCCAGGCCGGCCCAGCGCTGCACGTCATACAACGGCGTATGTTCGAAGTCGCGCAGGGCCAGGTTGCGCGCCTGCACCACTTGCAGCCAGTCGCTCAGCGACTGCTCCGGACGCGGCGTCGCCACTACCGGCAGGGTGTTGATAAACAGGCCGATCTGCTGTTCCACGCCTTTAAGCTCCGCGGGACGCCCGGACACCGTGGCACCAAACACTACCGTGTCCTGCCCGGTGCAGCGTTGCAGCAACAGCAGCCAGGCGGCCTGCACCAGGGTGTTGACCGTGACTTTCTGCTGGCGGGCGAACTCGCTCAAGCCTTGGGTCTGCTGCTCGTCCAGGGTGCAGGAATGGCTGGCATGGCCGCGCTCCTCCAGCGCCTGGGCGCCTGGAGCGATAGCCTGGGCCAGGCGCGTCGGTTCATCCAGGCCCAGCAGTTGCTGCTTCCAGAAGTCCTCGCTGACCTGGGCGTCCTGGCGTTGCAGCCAAGCGATGTAGTCGCGATAGCGCCCGGTCAGGTGCGCGGGCAGCTGGCCGGCATAACGTTGCAGCACTTCGCCGAGCAACTGCGAATTGCTCCAGCCGTCCATCAGGATGTGATGGTTGGTATAGATCAGGTGATAACGCTGGTCGTCGAGACGCACCAGGGTCAGGCGCAGCAACGGTGCTGTCGCCAGGTCGAAACCACGCTGGCGCTCGGTCGCCGCCAGGGTGTCCAGCGCCTCTTGCAGCTGCGCCTGCCCGCGCCAGTCATGCTCGACACAGTCCAGCGCGACCTGCTTGTACACCACCTGGATCGGCGCCGGCAGTTCGCCCTGCCAGAGGAAACCGCTGCGCAGGATGTCATGGCGCTCGACAGTCGCCTGCCACGCCTGGCGGAAGCGCTCGGGATCGAGCCCGTCCACGTCCACCCGCAGCTGGTTGATGTAGTCGCCGCCCTGCTGCTCGTACAGGGTATGGAACAGCATGCCCTGCTGCATCGGCGACAGTGGGTAGAGGTCCTCGATCTGCGCCAGCGCCACAGGCAGGCGATCCAGTTGCTGCTGGTTCAGGCGCGCCAGCGGGAAGTCCGACGGCGTCACGCCGCGATGCTCAGGCTGGCTGCAATGCTCGATCAGCGCCTTGAGTTCCTCGGCATAGTCATCCGCCAGGCGCTGGATGGTCGCCGGCTCGAACATCGCCTGGCTGAAGCTCCAGCCCAGGCTCAGCTCGCCGCCATAGACCTGGCCGTTGAGGGTCAGCCAGTTACCCAGGGGGGCCTGCGGGCTCTGGTCTTCACCCTTGGCTTCACCGGCCGGCATGAACAACGCCTGCTCTTCATCGAAGCTGGCGTCGAACTGGCCCAGGTAGTTGAAGGTGATGCGCGGCACGGCCAAGGCCGCCAGGGTCCGTTGGGCCGACTCGTCACCCAGGTAGCGCAGGGCGCCAAAACCTATGCCCTTGTTCGGCACCGCGCGCAGTTGCTCCTTGATCTGCTTGATCGAATCGGCCAGGGCCGCCTGCGGCGTCAGCTTCACCGGGAACACGCTGGTGAACCAACCCACCGTACGACTCAAGTCGATGCTGTCGAACAACTCCTCACGGCCATGGCCTTCCAGTTGCACCAGGGCGCTGTCGCTACCGGTCCAGCGGGTGATGACCCGGGCCAGGGCCGTCAGCAGCAGATCGTTGATCTGGGTCCGGTAGGCCGCCGGGGCATCCTGCAGCAGGCGCTGGGTATCGCGCTTGCTCAGTCGGGTGTCGACGCTGCACGCGTGCTGGTTCTGCAGCCCGTCGCTCGCGTGATCCCAGGGCAGGCTCGAGTCGACGCCTTGCAGCTGCGCCTGCCAGTAACCCAGTTCCTGTTGCAGGGTTGTGCTGCGGGCATACGCCTGCAACTGCCCGGCCCAGGCCTGGGTCGAACTGGACTTGGCCGGCAGCGGCTGGTTGCCCAGCAACGCCTGCAGGTCTTCCAGGAGGATCCGCCAGGACACCCCGTCCACCACCAGGTGATGGAAGATCAGCAATAAACGCTGACTCTGGTCAGCCAGGGTAAAGAGCACGCCACGCAGCAGCGGGCCGTCCTGCAGGTTCAGGCTGCGCTGGGCGCGTTCACTGCATTGCTGCAACTCTTGATCGTTGGCCACGCTGGCCTGCCACAGCAGTTGCGCCTGCTCGTCGAACTCGGAAAACGCTGCGCTCCAGCCCCCCTCGCCCTCGACAAAACGCAGGCGCAGGGCGTCATGCTGCACCGTCAGCGCCTGCAAGGCCGTTTCCAGGACATCCGCTTGCACAGGCTGGGCCGGCTTGAGCAGCACCGACTGGTTCCAGTGATGGCGCTCCGGCACCGGGGTGTCGAAGAACCATTGCTGGATCGGCAGCAGAGCCATCTCGCCACGCACCGGGCCCTGGTCGATCTGCAATCCACCCTCGCCCTGCTCCGCCACTGTGGCCAGCCCCTGTACCGTCTGATGTTGGAACAGGTCTTTCGGGGTGAAACGAATGCCGGCCTGGCGGGCGCGGCTGACCACCTGGATCGAGATGATCGAATCACCACCGAGTTCGAAGAAGTTGTCGGTCACACCGACCTGTTCCAACTTCAGCACATCGGCCCAGATCGCAGCGATCTGCTGTTCCAGCGGGTTCTGCGGCGCCACGTAGGTCTGCTGCATCAACTGCGCATCGACCTTCGGCAACGACTTGCGGTCCAGCTTGCCGTTGGGTGTCAGCGGCAGCGCCTCCAGGAACAGCAGGTAGGTCGGCACCATGTAGTCCGGCAGGTTTTCCCGCAGGCGGGCCTTGATGCTTTCCCGCAGTTGCGCCTGACGCTCGTTGCTCGAAGTAACCTGCGCATCCACCGGCACGATATAACCCACCAGTTGCTGGCCGCTCGGGCCTGGCTGGGCGATCACCGCCACTTCCAGTACCGGGTCCTGCTCCAGCAACCGCGCCTCGATCTCACCCAGTTCGATACGGAAACCGCGCACCTTGACCTGATGGTCGACGCGGCCGACGTACTCCACCAGACCGTCAGTGCGGTAGCGAGTCAGGTCGCCGCTGCGATACAGCCGCGCCCCCGTGGTGCTGTAGGGGTCGGGGATAAAACGCTCGGCCGTCAGCCCCGGCCGATCCAGGTAACCCCGGGCCACGCCCAGGCCACCCAGGTACAACTCGCCCGCCACGCCTACCGGCAGCAGGTTGAGGTTGGCATCGGCCACGTAGGCGCTGCGATTGCCAACGATATTGCCGATCGGCGCATAGGCCGCATCGCACGGATCGCCGGCCTTGGCCTTCCAGATCAGCGGAGTGACCACGGTTTCAGTCGGGCCGTAGCCGTTGAAAATGTACTTGGGCCGCAGCACGCGCCAGGCCAGGTCGTAGCTGGCCTGCGGCACCGCATCACCGCCGAAGCAGTACACCCGCACCGCCGGTGGATTGCCGTCGCGTTCGGCGTGCACCGCCAGCTGTTGCAGGTACACCGGTGGGAATACGCCCACGGTGACGCCGTAGCGGTGCATCTGTTCGTAGGTGAATTCCGGCGACCACAGGCTGTCGTCACGGATCAGCACGCTGGCGCCATAGATCAGCGGGTGCATCCAGCCTTCGTGGGAGCCGTCGAAAGCAAAGGACATGAAATGCAGCTCGCAATCCGCCGGGCTCATTTCATAGCGCTCGCCAGTGGCCAGGCTGTGCATCGCCAGCGGACCGTGTGACACCGCCACGCCTTTGGGCAGGCCGGTGGAGCCGGAGGTGTAGATCACGTAGGCGAGGTTTTCCTCGGCCAGGGTCACCTCCGGGCTGGTCACCGGGTAAGCGGCAAAGTCGGCCGCGCCTTCGACGCTGAGGGTCGGCAAACCGTCCGGGATCGGCAGGCGATCCAGCAGATGGCTCTGGGTCAGCAACAGCCACGCACCACTGTCCTGCATCATGTAGCGCAAGCGGTCCTGTGGATATTCAATGTCCAGCGGCACATAGACCCCACCGGCCTTGAGCACCGCGAGGAAGGCCACCATGATTTCCGCGCAACGCGGCATGGCGATGGCCACCCGGACTTCCGGGCCGACCCCCAGCTCGATCAGCTTGTGCGCCAGCTGGTTGGCCTGGGTGTCCAGCTCGCGATAGCTCAGGCGCTGCTCGGCGAAGAACACCGCCGGCGCCTCCGGCGCCCTGGCCGCCTGGTCGGCGAACAGCTGGTGGACAAAACGCTGGGTGGGATAGAGCACATGGGTGTGATCCCAGTCCTGGCGTATCCGCCCCTGCTCCTCCTGGCCCAGCATCGGCAGCTCGCCAATCGCCTGTCGCGGTTCGAGCATGCCTTGCAGCAGGTTGCGCCAGTGATCGGCGAACCCCTCGATGGTCGACACCTCGAACAACTCACCGGCATAGATGAACGACGCGTTGATCCCGGCGTCGGTTTCCAGGGTTTCCAGGGTCAGGTCGAATTGCGCGGTACCGCCCTGCAGGACCATTTCCTCGGCGTGCAGGCCCGGCAGGCTGGCGCCGTCGGCGCTTTCCCCGACGATGCTCAGGTGGTTGTACATCACCTGGAACAGCGGGTTCTGGTCCAGCGCGCGCTGGGGCTTGAGCGCATCCACCAGGCGGTCGAACGGCAGGTCCTGATGGGCCTGGGCGGCCAGGGCCGTGGCCTTGACCTGACGCAGCAACTGCCCCACCGCCAGGCCCGGCGCCAGGTCGACGCGCATCACCAGGGTGTTGACGAAGAAGCCCATCACGCCTTCCATTTCCTGGTGGCGACGGTTGCTGACCGGCACGCCGATACGGATATCGGGCTGGTCGCAATAACGGTGCAGCAACAGGGCGAACGAGCCGAGGAACAGCTGGAACAGGGTCATGTCATGCTCGCGCGCCAGGCGCCGCAGGCCCTGCTCCAGGTCCACCGGCAGACGGAAACCCAGGCGCTCCTGGCGATGGCTCACCAGGGCCTGGCGCGGATGGTCCACCGGCAGCTCCAGCACCGGGTGCTCCAGCCCCAGTTGCTCGCGCCAGTAATCCAGCTGCCGCTGCTGCTCGCCCTGCTCGAGCCAGGCCCGGTGCCAGCTGGCGTAGTCGGCGTACTGCACGCTCAACTCATCGAACCGTGGGGCCTGCCCCTGGATGAACCCCCGGTAGAGGGCGACGAACTCCCGGGCCAGCACACTCATGGAAGCGCCATCGGAAATGATGTGGTGCAGGGTCACCACCAGCAGGCAGTCCTGCTCGGCGATCTGCAGCACCCGGGCCCGGCACAGGGGGCCGCGCTCCAGGTCGAACAGCACCTGGGTTTCTTCCAGGGCCCTGGCCTCGACCGCCTCGCGGGACAGGTCCGGGGCCAGGCGTTCCCAGGCCAGGGTAATTTCGCCCTGGGGGTGCACCACCTGGCACAGGCTGTCCTGGTGCTGGGTAAAGGTGGTACGGAAGGCTTCATGGCGCCGGGCCAGGGCGTCGAAGCTGTGCTGCAACGCCTGCCGGTCCAGCACGCCCTGAAGCCGGACCACGATCGGCGTGTGGTAGGCGGTGCTCTGCGGATGCATCTGCCAGAACAGCCATTGCCGCTGCTGGGCATGGGAAGCCGGCAATAGCTCGTCGCGCCCCACCGCCTCGATCAGCGACAGCGAAGCGGCGCCGGCGCAGGCCTGCACGTGCTCGACGAACTCATCCAGGCGCGCGGTCTCGAACAGCACCCGTAGCGGCACATCCGCCGCCAGCAGCCGACGGACCCGGGAAATGATCTGAGTAGCCAGCAGCGAATGCCCACCCAAGGCGAAGAAGTTGTCGCTCAGACCCACCCGCTCGACCTTGAGCACGTCCTGCCAGATCGCCGCGATGCCCCGCTGCAACTCGCTGACCGGGGCAACGTAGGCTGCGACCGGCGCCTGCTGCTGCAACGGCGGCAAGGCCCGCAGGTCGAGCTTGCCGTTGGCGGTCAACGGCATGCCTTCCAGGGCCACGAAATGCATCGGCAGCATGTAGTCGGGCAGCGCCACCGCCAGTTGCCGGCGAATCTCCTGCCAGGCCGCTTCCGGTTCCTGAGCGCTGGCCTTGGCCAGCACCACATAAGCCGCCACTTGCGGCTCATCCGCCACGCTGGCCACCTGCGCCACGGCGTCCTCGACCTGCGGCAACTGCTTAAGCGCCGCGGTGATTTCCCCCAGCTCGATGCGGTAGCCGCGGATCTTCACCTGATGATCGATGCGCCCCAGGTAATCGATGACCCCGCCATCGAGGTAGCGCGCCAGGTCACCGGTGCGGTACAGCCGCTGCCCGTCGGTGCTGAAGGGGTCGGGAACGAAACGCTCGGCGGTCAATGCCGGCCGGCGGTGGTAGCCCCGCGCCAGGCCGGCGCCCCCCAGGTACAGCTCGGCCGGGGTGCCAGGCGCCACGGGTTGCAGCGAGGCATCCAGCACTCGGGCGCGGACGTTGGCCAGCGGCTGGCCCAGGGGCACCACCGCCAGGGCCTGGTCCACGTCAGCGGCAGCCATGGTCAGGGCGCCGACCGTGGTTTCCGTCGGACCGTAGTGGTTGAACACCGCGCACTGCGGCGCCAGGGCCCGGACCTTCCTGACCAGCGCCGCCGGGCAGGCTTCGCCGCCCAATACCAGGCACTGCCTTGGCAGGGCGCGAGCCGGCTCCGCGCCGCTCATCAGCGCCTGCAAATGCGAAGGGACGATCTTCAGCACATCGATTTGCCGGGCATCCAGGTAGGCCGAAAAGGCCTCGGCATCCAGGCCGGTATCCAGGTCGATCACATGCAGGCAACTGCCGGAGCACAGGGCGCCAAACAGCGTGGTATGCCCCAGGTCGGCGGCAATGGTGGAGACCACCGCCATGTTGCGCGCGGCCCCCAGCGGCAGGCGCGCCAGGATCGCCTGCACGTAGTTGGCCAAGGCCGCGTGGGTGATGGTGACGCCCTTGGCGGCCCCGGTGGAACCGGAGGTGTAGATCGAATAGGCCAGGTGCCCGGCCTCGACCCGCGGCAGCGGCGCCTGCGGGTCAGTGGCCGGCGCCCAGCTGTCCGGCTGGTCCAGCAACAGCACGCTGACCCCGGCCGCCAGCGGCAGCCGCGCCTGCACCGCGGTCTCGCTCAGCAGCAGGGCAACGCCGCTGTCTTGCAGCATGTAGCTCAAGCGTTGCTCGGGGTACTGGGCATCCAGGGGCACGTAGGCGCCGCCGGCCTTGAGCACCGCCAGCAGGCCCACCACCATCTCCAGCGAGCGCTCCACGGCGATGCCCACCAGTACCTCAGGGCCTACGCCACGCTGCACCAGGGCCGCCGCCAGGCGTGCGGCGCGCTGGTCCAGCTGGCGATAACTCAGGCACTGCTCGCCGAACACCAGGGCCGGGGCCTCGGGCCGCAGGCGCACCTGCTCGGCGAACAGCTCGATCACCGTAGCGGCGGCGAATGCCTCAGGCGCACCAATCCCCTGGGCCAGGGTCGCCTGGCTTTGCTCGGGGCTGAGCAGCGGCAGTTCGGCGATCGCCGACTGCGGCTCACGCACCATCGCCCACAGCAGGTTCTGCCAGTGGCCGGCCATGCGCTCGATGCTCTGTTCCTCGAACAGCTGGCAGTCATAGGTGAAGGCGGCCTGCAACCGGCCACCGCGTTCGAAGGTGTCCAGGGTCAGGTCGAACTGCACCGTGCGCTCGTTGCGCGCCAGGGCCTGCACTTCAAGCCCGGAACGGCTGCGCAGGGTGGTCAGCTCGGTGACCTGCGGCTGGTGGTTGTAGAGCACCTGGAACAACGGGCTGTGGCTCAGGCTGCGCTCGAGCTGCAGGGCCTCCACCAAGCGCTCGAAAGGCAGCTCCTGATGGGCCTGCGCCCCCAGGGTGGTCTCGCGGATATCCGCCAGCAGTTGCTCCACCGTCAAGTGCGGGCTCAACTCGCTGCGCAGCACCTGGGTGTTGACGAAGAAACCGATCAGCCCTTCGGCTTCCTGGCGCGTGCGGTTGGCGATCGGCACGCCCACACGGATATCCTGCTGGCCGCTGTAGCGCGCCAGCAGCAGCTTGAAACCTGCCAGCAGCACGGCGAACAGGGTCACCCCCTGCTGTCGCGCCAGGGCACCCAGCTGCTGGGCCAAAGGTGGCGCCAGCTCGAAGTCCAGGCGCCGCCCCTGGCGGCTGGAATGGGCTTGGCGCGGATGATCGGTGGGCAGCCTGAGCACCGGATGTTCGTCCCCGAGCTTGGCCCGCCAGTACGCCAGCTGCCGCTCCTGCTCCCCCGCCTCCAGCCAGCTGCGCTGCCACAGGGCGTAGTCGCGGTACTGGATCGGCAGGGCCGGCGCACTCGGCGCCTCGCCCTGGAGCAGCGCGTCGTAGGCTTGCAGGAACTCCTCGATCAGCACGCCCATGGACCAGCCGTCGGCGACGATGTGGTGCAGGGTCAGCAGCATGACGTGCTCCTGCTGCCCCAACCCCAGCACACAGACCCGCAACAGCGGCCCCTGCTGCAGATCGAAGGGCCGACGCGCCTCGGCGTCGGCCCGCTGCCGTACGCTGGCCTCGCGCTGCTCGGGGTCAAGGTCGCTCAGGTCCTGGTAATCGATGTTCACCTGGATCGCCAGGATGACCTGCCGCGGCTCGTCCTGTTCCAGACGGAACACCGTGCGCAGGCTTTCATGGCGCTCCAGCAGCCAGTCGAAGGCCCGGGCCAGCACCGCCCGATCCAGCGGCCCGCTCAGGCGTACCGCGTTGGGCAGGTTGTAGGCCGCGCTCTGGGGGTTCAGTTGCCAGAGAAACCACATGCGCTGCTGCGCGTAGGACAGCGCCTGGCGGTCAGGCACTGCGACCCCCGCGGGAATAGGCAGCAGAGAGAAGTCGACGCCTTCCTTGTCCAGAGCCTTCAAGAACAGCCGGCGCTTTTCCAGCGGCAGTTCAATGAATCTACGGGCGAGTTTCAAGGAGTCTTCGGCATTCATCGGGGGCATCCGTACTTACTTGTGGGGTATCGAGCATTGGCTCGGTCATCCCTACGGAACGGATGAAGGCCCGGGAAAATTAACCCCGCGCGCCACGCCAGCCGCCAACCCCCGGGGCCGCCCAGGACCCGCCGCCAAGCGGCGCCGACGGTAAATCGCACCCGCCGCCCTTCGTTCCTTGCTTATCCCCCCTTGCAACAGGTATCCGCCCATGTCCTCCGCTCAATCGCTGACCGACATCCTCACCCAAGGCTTGCGCAAACTGACGGGCATCGACCGGCCCAGACCCAAGGGCTACCGGGTGATCAACGTCGAGCTCAAGCGGCGCATCGTCCTCAGCCCATCCCTGGTGCGCCTGGTGTTCGCCGGCGAGGACATCGCTCAGGCCCGCGCCCTGGCCCCGGACCAGCGCATCAAGCTGTTGTTCCCCGGGGCCGACGGCAGCGTCCCGCAACTGCCGCTGGAAGGCGACTGGCACGCCGCCCGGCGCAAGCTGCCGGCCGAGCAGCAGCCGCCGATGCGCACCTACACCATCCGCGCCCTGCGCCTGCTGCCGGCGGAGCTGGATGTGGACTTCGTGCTGCACGGGGTCAACGGCCCCGCGTCCAGCTGGGCCACCCACGCCCGGCCCGGCGACCGCCTGCAGATGGTGGTCCCGAATAAGGCCTACAGCGGCGACCCCGGCGGTTATGAATGGATGCCGCCGGCGGGGATCCGCAAAGTGCTGCTGATGGGCGACGAAACCGCCCTGCCGGCCATTGCCGGGATTCTCGAGGAGCTGCAGGAATATCCGGACTACCCGGACGTGCAGGCGTTTATCGAAGTGCCCCACGAAAGCGACTGCATCGACTTGCGTTGCAACCCCCAGACCCGGCTCAACTGGCTGCCGCGGGACCTGCTGGGCGCCCAGCACGGCGAAACCCTGATCCATGCCGCCCGGGAGCTGGCCGAGCTGCCGCCACCCAATACGGCGCAGCGACCGATCAAGCTGCGCGAGGGCGACGAGGAACAACGGCCCTGGGAGAGCGCCACGCCGGCCGACAACAGCTTCTATGCCTGGGTGGCCGGCGAGTCCGCCACGGTGATGAGCATCCGCCGCCACCTGATCAACGAGCGTGGCCAGGAACGCCGCAACCTGACCCTGATGGGTTACTGGCGCCTGGGTACGTCGTTGGGCTGATAGATCTGCTTGGGTCTTGAGAACGCTGCGGCCGTGCCGGCCGATCGCAGCCTGCGGCAGCGGCTACGCCCATTCCTGTAGCCGCTGCCGAGCCCGCGAGGCGGCGACAAGGCCCGCAGGACCTTGCCTGACAATCTTTGCGGCGGTGGCTACAGGGCAGCCGCGGCTTCGGGTTGCAGGTGACGCCGACGATGCACCTCAAGGTGGCCCTTGATCAGGCTCAGGACCTTGGCTTCGTGCTCGTGAATGAAGAAGTGCCCGCCCGCCAGCATGTCCACGGAGAAGCTGCCCTGGGTCTCCTTCCTCCAGCCGATCAACTGTTCGGTGGTGGCCCGGTCGGCCTTGCCCCCCAGGACATGCACCGGGCAGTTCAGCAACGGGCGCTGCAGCGGGCGAAAACGGCCACACAGGAGAAAGTCGGCGCGCAGGATCGGCAGGGTCAGGCTCATCAACTCCTGATTGGCCAACACCTCTTCACTGGTGCCGTTGAGAGTACGCAGCTGTTCGATCAGCTGTTCGTCGGTCTTGGGATCGGCAAAACCCCGGTCGTATTCGGTGCGCAGGGTCGGCGCCGCGGTCCCCGAAGCGAACAGCGCCACCGGCTCCGGACAACCCAGGGCCCGCAGGGCATGGGCCAGCTCGCAGGCCAGCAGCGCCCCCAGGCTATGGCCGAACAGGGCATAGGGCGTACGCAGGCTGGTGCGGATTTCCACCGCCAGTTGCCGCGCCAGCTCGCGCATATCGGTGTGCAGCGGCTCGGCATAACGGGCGCCACGCCCGGGCAGCTCCACCGGCGAAAGCTGCAACCATTGCGGCAGCTTGCGCCGCCAGCGGCTGTAGACCATGGCGCTGGCTCCGGAATACGGCAGGCACAACAGCGTCAGCTGGGTCACGGTGTTCCCCTTGAAAAAAATGATGGTAAAGACTGGACGTGCCACCTGACCGGCAAATTAGTGGGGAACGATCCCCACCACGACCCAGCCTTCGCCCCCTGCGGCCGATCAAAGCGCAAACAACGGAGATCACCGTGGCGTCGGTGAATTTCCGGATCAACTCCGGGCGCGGCGGGTAAGGTTCAGGCGACCGCCGGTTGGCCGCGGGTCAGCCGGCGACAGCTCTGCACCGCCGCCCCCAGCACTACCACTCCCGCCGCCAGCGCCACCCAGAAGCCGCTGCGCGCGCCAAAGGCATCCACCAGCCAGCCGGAACTGGCCGCGCCAATGGCCACGCCGATGCTCACCCCGGTGACCAGCCAGGTCAGGCCCTCGGTGAGCTTGGCCGGCGGAACTATGTTCTCGACCAGGGCCATGGCGACGATCAGGGTCGGGGCGAAAAACAGGCCGGAGACGAACACCGCCAGGGACAGGCCGAAGATATTGCTCGCCAGCAGCAATGGCAGGGTGGTCACGGCAGTGGCGATGCCGCCGTACATGAACAGCCGCGGCAGCGGGATATTCAGTTTCAGCGCGCCGAAGGCGATACCCGCCAGGCAGGAACCGATGGCGTACACCGACAGCACGATGCTCGCCGCCGCGGGTTGCCCCTGCTGCTGGGCGAACGCCACGCTGACCACGTCCACCACGCCGACGATCATGCCCATGGCGATCATCAGCAGCACCAGCAACTGCAACTCCAGCGAACGGATGATCGACGCGTCGTGCTCGGCCTCATGGGGATGCACCGACGGCTCGGTCGCCCGTTGCGCCACCAGCGCGGTGACGCCGATCGCCAGCAGCAACAGCGCCGCCAGCGGTCCGGCCTCGGGGAAGGCTGCCACGCACAGCCCCACCGACAACGGAGGGCCGAGGATAAAGCACACCTCATCGAGCACCGATTCCAGGGCATAGGCGGTCTGCAACTGTGGCTGGCCGCGGTACAGCTCGGTCCAGCGGGCGCGGATCATCGCCGGTATGCTCGGCATGCAGCCGGCCAGGGCGGCGAACAGGAACAGCGTCCAGTGCGGCGCCTGCAACCGGGTGCACAGCAGCAACGCCAGCAGCGCCCCGCCGCCCAGGCCGGCGGCGATCGGCAGCACCCGGCCCTGGCCAAAACGATCGACCATGCGCGACACCTGGGGCGCGCAGAAGGCCGTGGCCAGGGCGAAGGTCGCCGCCACCGCACCGGCCAGCGCGTAACCGCCCTTGAGCTGGGCCAGCATGGTGATCAGGCCGATGCCGGTCATCGACATCGGCATCCGCGCAATCATCCCCGCCACCACGAAAGCGCGACTGCCGGGGGCGTTGAACAGTTCGCGGTAAGGGTTTGCCATCGTCATTACACCTTGTTTGAGGCTTGCCTGGAATGCACCGCAAGGCAAAAATACATACGGTGCGTATGTGAGAAAGCATGAGAACATACGCCGCGTATGTCAATCCATGTATCAGCTGTGTGAGTGCCCTCCATGAGCCCGCGTCAACGCGCCGAGATGATCGAACAAACCCGCAGCAAACTCATCGCCAGTGCCCGCCAGGCCTTTGGCAGCCTGGGTTATGCCAACACCTCGATGGACGACCTGACGGCCGAGGCGGGCCTGACCCGAGGTGCCTTGTATCACCATTTCGGCGACAAGAAAGGCCTGCTGGCAGCGGTGGTGGAACAGCTCGACGCGGAAATGGACCAACGCCTGGAGGCGATCTCGCGCAACACCGACGACCTCTGGGGCGCCTTTGTCCAGCGCTGCCGCACCTACCTGGAAATGGCCCAGGAAGCGGAGATCCAGCGCATCGTCCTGCAGGATGCGCGCGCGGTACTCGGGGACCTGACCGACGCCAGCGAGGAACAGTGCGTGGCGTCCTTGAGCACACTGCTGGATGAGCTGATGCAGGCCGGCCTGGTGGTCAACGCCCCCAGCGAAGCCCTGGCGCGCCTGATCAACGGCAGCCTGCTCGACGCCTCGCTGTGGATCGCCCGGGACGAGCATCCGGGGCAACGATTGCAGCAGGCGTTGGTCGGCCTGGAGGCACTGTTGCAGGGCTTGCGGGTGCGCTGAGCTTGCCCCCGCAGGAGCGAGGCTTGCCCGCGATGGCCGTACCGCGCAACGCCTGGAAGACCGCGTCATCGTTCATCGCGCGCAAGCTGCGCTCCTACAGAAGCGTCATGGGGCAAGCCGTTCGCGGCAACGGCGATTTGCAGGCAGAATAGGCCGCCCGGCCCCCTCGAGGATTCCCATGCGCCAGGTGCTGCTGATCATCGATGTACAACCCTCGTTCAACCCGCCGGACTGGCTGGTAAGCGGCATCAGCGCCCTGCTCGGCCAGTTGCCCTCGGTGGCCACCGTCGAACGCCATGACGAAAGCCGCACCCCCTTCGTCCGCCAGCTCGGCTGGCACCCCGCCGCCGATGACCACAGCCTGGTCGCCGCCGACCGCATCTTCATCAAGCACGGTTACGCCCCCACGCCAGAGACCATCGCCTACCTGCGCAGCCTGGCCCCCGAACGCGTGCTGGTCTGTGGCATCCAGACCGACACCTGCGTGCTCGCCGCCGGCTTCGCCCTGTTCGACGCCGGCCTGCAACCAACGCTGATCACCGACCTGACCGTGGGCTCGTCACTGGATCGCAGCGGGCAGTTGGGAGTGCGGTTGTGGCAGCACCATTTCAAGCACCTGGTGACGAGCAACGAGCTTGTGCAGGGCGCGACCGGTCACTGAAAAAACCAGCGCAAGGCAGGTCATCCCCTGGATATCACTCACCACCTCTACGGCACGGGCGGCTATCGTCCGCGCCCCATGAACATACGATAGGGACGTTAAACGTGGACCCGAAAATCGACCTCGACCACTATTTCGCAACAGCCCGCAAGATGCTGTTCCTGGCGGCACATACCGAAGGAACCGCGGAGCGGCTGGGGTATCACGAGCACGCCAATCTGGTGTTCAAAAGAACCGCGGAATTTCAGATCGAACTGATCCAGACCATCGAGCATGTGTTGAAACAGGGCTTGATCAGGCCCGCGCTGGCCACCCTTCGCACCGCTCTTGACCTGACCACGCGCTTCTCCTGGCTTGCCGAAAACTTCGAAGAGCGCCTCGAAAAATTTTCCAAGGGCCAGTGCCCTGGCGTGCAAAAAATGATGTCCGTCGCGAATCTCGGTTGGGGCGACGAATACCAGAAATCCTATGTGCCCCTTTCGGACTTTGTCCATGGCAGCTTCACCCTGTCCGACTTCAACAAGGTGCAAAAGGACTATCAGCAGGATGCGCCCTACTCACTTTTGGGCGACTACTTCATTGTCCAGTCGGATGAAGGCACGCATGTGCGGATAGTCGAAGACGTCACCATCGCCGAACTGATTGCCGAGCACGGGGGCTACATCACGCTGAAAGCCTTCGACATCGCGCTGACCATGCTCATGCGGGCGTCCGGTGACTATGCCGATACGTTCAATTGGTGGCCGGGACGCACGATGCTGGAAGACTATGACGCGCTCGTCAGCCAGTACGACGACAATACGAACTTCCTCTGGCTCGCTGAAAAACACAGGTTGGCCATTTGCCGGGTAGAAGGCCGCTACCGATGAGCTAGAGTTCGAGTCTTGGTCAACGATGGTGCCTGGAATGAAAAATTCGCCTTCGCTCGAACACGTGCTTACCCCGCGCCTGCACATCGCCTACGAACACCACGGCCCCGCCGACGGCGCGCCGGTGATCCTGCTGCATGGCTTTCCCTACGACCCTCGCAGCTACGACGAGATCGCCCCCGAGCTGGCGGCGCGTGGCTACCGGGTGATAGTGCCGTACCTGCGCGGCTACGGGCCGACCCGTTTCGTCAGCCCGGACATCCTGCGTTCCGGGCAACAGGCGGCGCTGGGCCAGGACCTGCTGGACCTGATGGACGCGCTGGAGATCCCCCGGGCCGCCCTCGGCGGTTTCGACTGGGGCGGTCGCGCCGCCTGCATAGTCGCGGCCCTGTGGCCGGAGCGGGTGCGCTGCCTGGTGAGCGCCGACGGCTACAACATCCAGGACATTGCCCGCTCGACCCAACCGCGGCCGCCCGAGACCGAGCACCGGCTCTGGTATCAGTACTATTTCCACACCCAGCGCGGGGTGGACGGCCTGACTGCCAACCGCCGCCAACTGTGCGAACTGCTGTGGCAACTGTGGTCGCCAACCTGGGATCGCGGCCGCGCACTCTACGATCTGAGCGCGCCGTCGTTCGACAACCCGGACTTCGTCGAGGTGGTGATCCACTCCTACCGGCATCGCTTCATGTACGCCCCGGGCGACCCGAGCCTGGAACACATCGAGCAGGCCCTGGCGCAACAGCCGCCGATCCGCGTACCGACTATCTCGCTGTGCGGCAGCGATGACGGGGTCGGCCCGGTCATCGAACCGGACCCCGATGTCGGCCTGTTCAGTGCCGGCTGCTACCAGCGGCGAGTGCTGCCCGGGGTCGGGCATAACGTGCCCCAGGAAGCGCCCCGGGCCACCCTCGACGCCCTGCTGGAGTTGCTGCAAGGCACTTGAAGGGTGCAACGGGAGCAGGCGCGCCAGGGAAAAATCGGTACACTTCGCGGCCTCGACACCCCCACAGGACATGGAATGTTATCCGCCGCCTCTCCCCGACCCGGCCTGCGCCGGGCCCTGGTGCTCTGGCTGTATGCCGCCGGCGCCGGCCATCTGCTGGTCGGCCTGCTGTTGACCTGGGCCGGCCACAGCGCCCTGTTCAATGACTACCTCGCCAGCATCGAACAAACCTTCTGGGGCGTCATCGCCCCCGCACCAGGCCGGGCCCAGCAAATCTGGTGGCTGGGGCTGTTCGGCGCCACGCTGCAAAGCTACTCCCTTTATCTGTTGGCCCTGGTGCACCTGGGCGCGCGCCTGCGCAGCCCGGCGGCCTGGGCCTGGCTGATGGCCGGCATCCTGCTGTGGGCGCCCCAGGACATGTGGCTGTCCTGGCAGATGCGCATGCACGCCCACCTGTGGATCGACAGCCTCGCCCTGCTGGTACTGCTGCCGCCGTTACTGTGGCTGTACCGCCACGACCGCCGGACCTTCGCTCTTCCCTCGTAAAAGGACTTCATTATTGTGGCTGATCTGCCAATCCTGCATTGGGCCATCGCCCTGTTGCTCGCCCAGGGTGTGCTCGGTGCCCTGGACACCCTCTACCATCACGAACTCACCGTGGCCCTGCCGCAACGCCACAGCGCCCGCCAGGAACTGGGCATCCATGCCCTGCGCTCGTGCTTCTACGGCGTGCTGTTCATGGGCATCGCCCACCTGGCCTTCCAGGGAGTCTGGGCACTGGCGATCGCCGTGCTGTTCGCCCTGGAAATCGGCCTGACCCTGTGGGACTTCGTGGTCGAGGACCGCAGCCGCAAGTTGCCGGCCATCGAGCGCATCATGCACACCGTGCTGGCGATCAACGCCGGGGCCTTCTTCGCGCTGTACGGCTTGCAACTGCTGGAGTGGTCGCGCTTGCCCAGCGCCTTGAACCCGATCGACCTGGGCTGGCAAGGCTGGGTCCTGAGTCTGTTCGCCATCGGCGTGAGCGCCTCGGGGATTCGCGACGGCCTGGCAGCGTTACGCCTGCAGCGCCAGGGCCAGGCGACCAATCCCTTTGCCGGCGGCCCCGGCAAGCGGGTGCTGGTCACCGGCGGCACCGGTTTCATTGGCGAGACCCTGGTCAACCAGTTGCTGGATGCCGGGCACACCGTCAGCGTGCTGGCCCGCGACCCGCTGCGCGCCGCCTACCTGTTCGACGGCCGCGCCCGCTGCCTGCGCTCCCTGGACAAGCTGGGCCATGGCGAAGCGTTCGACGTGATCATCAACCTGGCCGGCGCCCCGGTGGCCGGGCCACGCTGGTCGGCCAGGCGCCAGGCGCAATTGCTGGCCAGCCGGATCGGCACCACCGAGGCCCTGCTCAACTGGCTGCAACACGCCCGGCACAAGCCAGAGCTGTGGATCCAGGCTTCGGCCATCGGCTTCTACGGCGTGCGCGACGCCAGCCAGAGCCTGGACGAAAACGCCGAGCGCGGTACAGGCTTCATGGCCGACCTGTGCGCGCTCTGGGAGTCCTCCGCCGAACCGGCGACCCGCTTCGGCGTACGCCAGGTGGTGCTGCGCCTGGGCATCGTGTTCGGTCCCGGCGGCGCCCTGAAACCCCTGTTGATGCCCTTCTACTTCGGCTTTGGCGGGCGCATGGGCGCTGGCCGGCAGATCATGAGCTGGGTGCATCGCGACGATGTGCTGCAGGTGATGGCCCGGGCCATCGACGACCCTGCCCTGACGGGCACCTACAACCTGGTGGCGCCGGACGCGGTGAGCCAGGGGCACTTTGCCGAGACCGCCGGCAAGCTGCTCAAGCGCCCAGTGTGGCTGCATGTGCCGGCCGCGCCGGTGCGGGCCCTGGCGGGGGAAATGGCCCAGCTGTTCTTCGATGGCCAGAAGGTGGTGCCGGCGCGCCTGCTCCAGGCCGGATACCGCTTCCGCTATCCGACGCTGGACGCCGCCCTGCGCGACCTGACCTGAGGACTGTTGATGAGCAAGCCCCTGTTGTACCTGCTGGCGGGTAATGGCAGCTCCGCCGACTGGTGGGACGATGCCCTGCCGCACTTCCAGCGCTATCGGGTAGAGGCCCTGGAGCTGCCGGGGTTCGGCGACAATCCCCAGCCACCCTGCAGCGACCTGGGCGAATACGCCGAGGCCCTGCTGGGCATGACCGCTCCGGGTTGCGCCATTGTAGCGGTGGGGGTCAGCGCGCTGATCGTGCTGCACGCCTTGCAGCGTCGCCCCGGGCATTTCTCGCGCAGCGTGCTGCTGTCGCCGGTGGGGGCCTTTCTCTGGCAGCGTCGCTTGCCGGCGCTGATGTCGCCGCTGCCGGCGCGCCTGCTGATTCATGGCTTGCTCAGCCACAGGCCCGCGTGGTTCGCCCACAAGTTTTCCCGGCAGCCGTGGACGCCGGCGCAGTACCGGCGCATGGGCTCGGGTTACGCCCGTTGCCGGGCCTTCGTGCCGTTGTGGGAGCAACTGCGGGCCGACACCGCGTTGCCGCTGCTGGAGTGGATCGCGGACCCGGTGGAGCTGGTCTGGGGCGACCAGGACCGGCTGCTGGGGATTGCCCAGGCCGCGGCCTGGTCGGCGATCCTGGCCCGGGCCGACCTGCGGATCAGCCTCCAGCCGGGCTGGGGTCATTACCCCTGGATCGACGGGCCCGCCGCGTTCGTCGCCTGGCTGGAGTCCGGCGACAACGGCTTCGTCGCCCACACCAAGGGCGGTCGCCTGCGCCTGGCGGAACTGGCCGGCCAGCCGGTGCCCGGCGCCCTGTCCCTGGACAGCGCCAGCGACCCGCGCCTGCCGGCCTTGCTCGCCGGCCAGCCCGAGGCCCTGTGGGCGGTGCGCTCCTCCAGCTATGGCGAGGATCAGGCCGACTCGGCCAATGCCGGGCTCAGCACCACTTACCTGCGGGTCGCCAGCGCCGACGTAGCCCTGCGGATCGATGAGCTGCGGGAGGCCGGGGTCGAGGAAGTGGTGGTGCAGCGTTTTGTCCAGCCGAGCCTGTCCGGAATCGCCTTTGTGCGCCATCTGTCAGTAGAGCTGGAATGGGTCGAGGGCCATCTGGAATGCCTGGCTGACGGTCAGGTCAGCCCCCAGCGAGCGGTGCTCTCACGCCTCGGCGCAGCCTGGCGCAGCGGCACCTTCGCCACTAGCGCAGGCCTGAGCGCCAGCGCCTTGTGGGATTTCCTGCAAGGGGTGCTGAAGGTCTTCCACTACGTGCCCGGGGATATCGAATGGGCCTGGGACGGCCGCCAGCTGTGGCTGCTGCAATACCGCCCTATCAGCGACTACGGCTGGCGCCGGCACCTGACCGCGGCCAATATCGCCGAGATCCTGCCGCCGCGGCCCAGCCGTTTTGTCGAATACGGCCAGCGCCGGGCGGCGGCGAGCATTCCGGCGATCATGGCGCGCTGGGACGCCCGGGTACTGCAGGACAACGAGCCCTTCACCGCCCTGTTCGGGGGCGCCTCCTATATCAACAACGACCTGTTCCTGGCACGCCTGGCCGACTGGGGCCTGCCCGCTTCCGGCTACGCCGGCGAAGTGGGCGGGGCGACACCGGCCCTGCCCTTGCGCCCGCTGCGGCTGCTGCGCTCGCTGCCGCGTTTCCTGCGCATGCAGCACATCGCCCGGGGCCATCTGCTGAGCCTGGAGCGCGGCCTGCGGCGCTTCGACCGGGAGCTGGCGCAGTTGCACCGGGCCGGCGCCAGCGGCCAGCAACTGGCGGACTGGTTCAGCCGTTTCTATGTGTTCGTGGTCCAGGGCAACCTGTGCATCGCCACTGCCCTGGCCAGCAGCGGCGGCGCCTGGCTGGGGCGTCCACCCACCGCCTACGACAACCTGGAACACAGCCCCCATCGCCTGCCCTGGGAAACCGACCCCGGCACCCCGCGCCCGCAGAATGCGGAGCTGCCGTTGCAGGCCTTCCCCCAGTGGAAACCCGCCATCGCCCTGGCCCATCGCCTGGGGCTACCGGGCCTGCGCGGCTACTACCTGCAAGTGCGCGAGTGGTACCGGGACAACCTGATGCGGATCTTTTTCCGCCTGCACCATGCCGTGCCCGAGGCCGATCGCGGCTACTGGTTCGCCCCCCATGAACAACCGCGCAGCCGTGGCGGCAGCTTCTGGCAGGACGGCCGGGAAGGCAGCGAGCAGGCCAGCGGCTTCATGATCTATCCCGGGCAGGCCCAGGGCGTGCTGGGGGTCGAGATCCTGCTGGAGGAAACCCTCGATCCCGGCCGTCACGCCCATTACCAGCAGGCCCGGGCCGTGATTGCGCGCATGGGTGGGCGCCTGTCACACGGCTCGACCCTGCTGCGCGAACTGCGCAAGCCTTCGGCGGTGCTGCCCCAGGTGGACCCGGCCTGGGTCGGCCGCGAGGTGCGCTACGAGGACGGACGCCTGAGCCTGCTGGAACCGTAATCACCTAGACGTCGGCGGCGTGGCGAAACGCTCCCGATACGCCTGCGGCGTCACGCCCACGAGCCGCAGGAAGCTGCGGCGCAGGGTTTCTTCGCTGCCGAAGCCGCACTGCACGGCGATGCGCTTGATCGGCATGCAGCTGTCGCCGAGCAGGCGCCGGGCGCTTTCCACGCGGATCTGTTCGATGGCCCGGGCCGGGGTCTGGCCGGTGTCGGCGCGGTAGTGGCGGACAAAGCTGCGTTCGCTCATGCCGGCCTGTTCGGCCAGGGTCGGGAGGTTCAGGTCGCGACCGAGGTTTTCGGCGATCCAGGCGTGCAGGTCGTCGAAGCGACTGCCCTGCTTTTGCAGGGCCAGGGTCGCGCTGAATTGCGACTGGCCGCCCGGGCGCTTGAGGAACACCACCAGTTGCCGGGCCACGTCCAGCGCCATGGCGTGCCCCAGGTCCGCCTCGACCAACGCCAGGGCCAGGTCGATCCCGGCGGTGACGCCGGCCGAAGTCCAGACCGGCCCCTCGTTGATGAAGATCGGGTTGGCCTCCACCCGCAAGCGCGGGTATTGCCGCGCCAACTGTTCGCAACGGGTCCAGTGGGTGACCACCCGGCGCCCGTCGAGCCAGCCGCTGGCGGCCAACAGGAACGCCCCGGTGCACACCGACGCCACCCGCCGCGCCAGCGCCGCCTGCTGGCGGACCCAGGCCACCAGCGCCGGGTCTTCGGCCGCGGCGTACACGCCCCAGCCGCCGGCGATGATCAGGGTGTCGCAAGGCGTGCCCGGCGCCGGCAAGGGTTCGGCCAGCAGCGCCAGCCCGGCCGAGGTGGTCACCGGTCCGTCGCCCGCGGCGATCACGTTCACCGCGTAGGGCAGCGGCAAGCCTTGATGCCGCGCCAGGTCGTTGGCCGAAGCAAACACCTGCAGCGGGCCCGTGACGTCGAGCACCTGGGCGTTGGCGAAAGTCAGTACATGAACGGTTCTGGCGGTCTGGGGCATGGTTGGCGTAAATCGTGGGTAGGTTGGCGTATGCGCCAAAGCCTAGGGCGCTAGAGTCGAACCGTCCAGCCGCATGAGAGCGGACACCTTCGAACTTCTCCAGGGAGATACCCCCATGACGCTGCAGATCGGTTTCCTGTTGTTCCCCAACGTCCAGCAACTCGACCTGACCGGCCCCTACGATGTGCTCGCGTCGCTGCCGGACGTGCAGGTGCATCTGGTCTGGAAGGCGCGCGGACCGGTCACCGCCAGCACCGGCCTGGTGCTGCAGGCAACCACCAGCTTCGCCGACTGCCCGCCGCTGGACGTGATCTGCATCCCCGGCGGCGCCGGTGTCGGGCCATTGATGGAAGACCCGCAGACCCTCGACTTCATCCGCCAGCAGGCGGCGCAGGCGCGTTATGTCACTTCGGTGTGCACCGGTTCCCTGGTGCTCGGTGCCGCCGGGCTGCTGCGGGGCAAACGCGCCACCACCCATTGGGCCTACCATCATCTGCTGGAAGCGCTGGGGGCGATTGCGCTGCAGGAGCGCGTGGTGCGCGACGGCAACCTGTTGAGCGGAGGCGGGATTACCGCCGGGATCGATTTTGCCCTGACCCTGGCCGGCGAACTGTTCGGCGAGGCGACAGCGCAGCGGGTGCAGTTGCAATTGGAGTACGCCCCGGCTCCGCCTTTCGCGGCCGGTAGCCCACGGACAGCACCCAAAGCGGTGGTGGAGGAAGCCCAGCGGCTCGCGGCGAATTCCATCAAGCAGCGCGGCCAGATAGTCGACAGGGTCGTGGCGCAGTGGCAACAGGCCTGAGACCTGCGCAAGCGGGGAGGAGGAAAGATGCGGACCAGAGCAACCTTATCGGCCAGCTGAGCCCTGGCCGCATCTTCGATTGACCGACGTCAGGCCGGGACTGCTTGCTCACTGGCCTGCAGGACGTAGTCGATCACCTGCTGCACAGTCTGCAGGCCATCGGCTTCGTCATCCGGGATAGTGAGGTCGAACTCGGCCTCCAGGGCCGACACCAGTTCCACCCGGGCCAGCGAGTCCGCTCCCAGGTTCTCGGCGAACGAGTCCTGGTTGCCGATCTGCGCCAAGTCGACGGCCAGTTCGGTCGCCACCACTCTTTTCACACGTTGTTCGAGGTTTTCCATGTTCATTCCCTTGCAGTTGGATGCGTATCACGAAACAGTGGCCGGCCCGCGCCGGCCACCGGGTTGTTGCGCCATGGCGAGGCGCGTCAGACCGCCGTCAGGTGCATGAAGCCACCGGAGAAGCGCCCGCTTTCCGGGACGAAGCACAGCACGCGCTGCCCCTTGTGCAGACGGCCGGACTCCAGCAGTTCGTGGACCATGATGTAGATCGACGCCGCACCGGTGTTGCCGCGCTGGGACAGGTTGGTGAACCAGCGCTCCTGGGGAATCGCCAGTTCGGTGTTTTCCAGGCACTCGGCAATCGGCTTGCGGAAGTATTCCGACGACATGTGCGGCAGGAACCAGTCGATGGCTTCGGGCGACAGGTTGTGCTTGATCATCACTTCCTTGAGCGGCCTGCCGAGGGTGTACTTCACCACGTTCTCGTTCAGCAGCCGCACGTCCTGCTTGATCGCGAAGATCGAGCGCGAGGACCACTGCTCCGGGGTCAGCAGCTTCCAGCCGGTCAGGCTGTCGTCCTCGGCCTTTTCCGCGCCGGCGTACATGCAGGTCGGCAGTTCGTTGGCGTAGGAGAAGATGTCGACCCAGTCGATACGCAGCGACAGGCTGCCAGCCCGCGGCTGGTTCTCGATCAGGAAGGCCCCGGCGCCGTCGGACAGCATCCAGCGCAGGAAGTCTTTCTCGAAGGCGATTTCCGGACGGGCCGCCAGCTGGGCCACCAGCGCTTCGTTTTCCGCATCGAAATTGCGCGCATGCAGCACCGGCGAAAGCACTTCCGAGGCAGTGGCCACGGCATTGCGGCTGGCCCCCGAGAGCACCGACAGGTAGGCGTATTTCAACGCGGTCAGGCCGGCCAGGCAGATACCCGCCGTGGACACCACTTCGCAAGGCTTGTTGCCCAGCTCGCCATGCACCATCACGCCATGGTTGGGCATCAGTTGGTCCGGCAAGGTGGTGCCGGTGGACAGGCACTCCATGGAGTCCAGGGCAAAACCGTCGCCCACCAGGCCCTTGATCGCTTCGGCGGTTATTTGCGCGTTAGTGAAACGGGGAATACCGGTCTGCGGGTCCAGGACATAGTAGCGTTGCTTGATACCATTATTACGCAGCACTACTTGCCGAGATCGTGAAGGTCGCCCGCCCACATACCCGAGAATACTCTCCATCGTATCGTTATCCACTGCCTCTCCCGGCATATAAGTGGATGTTTTCGTAATATAAGCAAACGATTCACTCATGATGATTTCACTCTTCGGTTTCAAGATTTAGTTGCGAGCCGGACGGTTGTTCGTAATAACGCTGCAACTCGTCCAGTCGCGTCCGGATAAAGGGATGAAGCAAACGGCGTAACACCAGTGAAATAGGCAGGACGGTCATGATGACCAGCAATAGATAAACAATGAACAGGCACAGCAAGAGTCGCCGCAGCCACTGTCCATACTTGCCGAAACGGCAAATTATTCCCGACCAGAACTTGAAGCCTTTATAGGCAGCGCGCTCGCTGAGTATCAATCCTGGGTTGACGGTCGCCGCCCCCAGTCCTGCCAGCATCGGCCCTTCGGCTTTCTCTTTATTGGCATACAGGGCGGCATTCAATGCCCGCCCGAAACGTGCGGCGCCCTGGACATCCTCGGCGCTGATCCCGGCCTTGGGCAGGCCGAGGAATGACTCGCGGCTACCGGTGAACATCCAGCGCGGCGTGGTAATCAGGGTGGCGAAGGTATTGGCCCGATCGGTCAGCACCACGTTGTCGCGTAACTGCGCGCCGGCCTCGTCCAGCAGGCGTTTGACCACCTCCTGGGCCATCAGCCACATGTTGCGGCAGGCGATCACCGTGACCACCGGCCGCCCGGCCAGCAGGCGCTTGCCTTCGGCGCTCTTGAGAAACGCGGTGATCAGCGGCGATGGCGAGAGGAACCAGACCTGATACGCCAGGATCACCAGGTCGAAGGGCCCGGGGTGATCCGTATGCACCGGTTCGATGGCCGGCGGGCTGAGCTGGACGGTCTCGGGAAACACGTCGAAAAACTTGCCCACCGGCCAGGGAAACGGATAGGCAACCCGGGGCTTGAGCACCACTTCATGCACCTTGACCTCCTGCGTCGAACGCAGGGGCGAGATCAGGCTTTCGACCACATCGCTCAACTGACCGCTTTGCGAATAACGAACCACAAGAACATGTTTCATAAGTGCGGGGACCTTTTGCTTTTCAACCACAAAGACACGCCAGAGATCACTTGGAATGAACTTCAGCATGAAAGGCAGTTTTTATAAGTTGGGCACGACGAGAAAGACGCGCGCTGTATTCGTTGCAGGTCGAACGTAAAAACAAAACATAATGAACGACAAAACAGCAGCACCCGGAGCAGCGGCCTGGTGACGAACTGAAACCGGAAATCGCCCACCCCGCATTACAAATACTTTCTGTCTGTATGTGACAGAAATAATCTGTAGTGGGACAGAACCCGTCTTCTGGCTGAAACTCTATCTGCAATCGGACGCTTGTAAACCTACCAACTCTGGTAGGTCCTTCGCGCTACCCAACGGACGAACTTACATGCTCTTATCGGAACTTTTTTTCATCTAAGCAGGGCACGTTACATACTGGCTACTGGCCTTAATCAAAAAGTTTTCCCGCACCTGTTCAGGCAGCTTCTACACTCTGGCCCAGCCATCCCTCAGGAGCCTTGCAATGCACAAGACTTACACCGGCAGTTGTCATTGCGGTGCCGTGCGCTATGAAGCCGAGATCGACTTGAGCCAGGGCACCAACAAGTGCAATTGCTCGATCTGCAGCAAGACCCGCAACTGGAACGTGATCGTCGCCCCCAAGGCCTTTCGCCTGCTCAGCGGCGAACAGGCGCTGAGCGACTATCGGTTCAACAGCGGCAATACCCATCATCTGTTCTGCAAGCATTGCGGCGTGCGCCCCTTTGGACGCGGTCATGTGCAGGAAATCGGCGGCGACTATGTCGCGGTGCAGGTGATGACCCTGGACGACATCGACCTGCAGGAGCTGCTTGCGGCCCCGGTGCATTACGCCGACGGTCGCCATGACAACTGGGGGAATGTGCCGGAGGAAATCCGTCACCTCTAGCTTTTCCACAGGCGAAAAAAAACCCGCCGAAGCGGGTTTTTTTCAAGACCATTACGACATCCTGTCGCTGCATCCTTGCACATGGTCGGTCATCCATGACCCTGAGCGCGTCCTGCGCTGCAGTTGGTGAATGAAGATTAAGCCTGTCGCCCAATCGGCAACAGACGAGAAAGCAGCCAGCGCATGTAAGCCTTTCGCCATAGGGCGACTTACCAAAACCCCTAGGCCCCGAAACCCACTAGTCCAGGCCTTCCAGGGCGTGGATGGCCAACTCCGCCACCTGCAGTTCGTGTTCCGCGCTGGGCACGTCGCCGTCCTCCAGGAACCAGGCGGCGGACAGCCCGGTATAGGCCAGCACCCATTGCAACAGGCGCTTGCGCTCCAGCCCCGCGGCCTGGGCGATGACCTCGACCTGGCGGGTGAAGCGCTGCGGATCGCTGCTGGTCGCCAGGTCCGGGTTGCAGATCAGGTTGGCGAAGTCGAAGCCGCGCTCGCCCATGACCCGCTTGGGATCGATCACCAGCCAGCCGCGTGCCTCGAAATCCAGCACATTGTCGTGATGGATATCGCCGTGCAGCACCACCTGTTCCCGAGGGGCCGCCAGCAGTTCATCGGCGGTGGCCAGGCAACGCAGGAAAATCCCGCCCTCGCGCCGGGCAGCCGGGCGCAGGGCCTTGAACCATTCCGGCAGGGTCAACAATGGCGGCAAGGACGTTGAGCGTGGCGCATGCAGGCGTGCCAGGCTGGCGCAGACGATCCGGCTGACCTCGTCGTCTTCGCCGGCCAGCGCCATCTGCATCAGCGAGCGCCGGCCCATGGCCCGTTCCATCAGCAAGGCATCGCCGTGGTGCGCATAGACCCGGGCGGCACCCTCCCCGGCCCACCAGGCCATCAGGCGGTTGCCGTATTTTTCCTCGTCGTCGAGGGCGATCTTCAGCATGGCCGGCGCATCGTCCAGGCGCACCGGCAACAGGTGGCTGCCCGGCGTAACGATGGGCGCGCCATCGACCTGCAGGTTCCAGCGTTTCAGGTAAAACTCGAACATCCGTGATGATTTCCGTTATGACTCGACAAAGGCCTGCAATTGACCCAGGGCATGATCCCACTGCTGGCTGATCACCTCCAGCGAGCGCCGGGCTTCGGCCAGCCGTCCCGGCTCGAACGCCCACAGGCGCTCGCGCCCCAGCTTGGCATCGCGCACCAGGCCGGCCTGCGCCAGCACCTGCAGGTGCTTGGTCACCGCCTGGCGACTGATATCGGTGCCGAGGGTCAGCTGGGTGATAGACATCGCGCCGCCGCCACACAAAATGGCGACGAGCCGCAGGCGGGTCTCGTCGCCCAGTGCCGCGAAGATCATGGCCGAGCCGTCCAGCGATGCCGCCACCGGCAACAGGGATGTGGAAGAAGTGTCAGGGGCCAAGATAGCTCTCGATATTGCTCATCTGTTCGTCCCAGCCGCGGCTGTTCATGCGAAACGCCTTGAGCCGCCGTTCGGGCGGAATGCCGTCGAACCCCGACTCGACCACCCGCAGCAAGGTGCCGCCGTCCAGGTCTTCGAGTTCGAATTGCACCAGGGTGCTGGGCTCGGTGGAATAGTCGACTCCAGGCTCCACCGCGTACGGGTGCCAGCTGAAGGCGAACAGGTGTTCGGGCTCCAGCCGCTCCACCAGTACATCCCAGACCAGGTGTTCATACCCGGGATAGGTAATCTGCCCGCGGGTGCGTTGCCCGACAACAAAACGCTGGCCCGCGAGCGCCACGCCGAACCAGCTGCCGAAGGCTTCGGCATCGGCCAGCGCGGCCCAGACACGGGAACGGGTTGCCTTGAGCAGGATCTTTCTTTCGATGCGATCTGATGAGTTCATGGGTCACCTCCAGTGATCAAACCCTAGACGCTCTCGCGAAAAACGCAACCTGATAGTTGCGTATTTTTTTGCCGCCCGACCAGGCACGGGTTGAAATCCTTCACCCTGCCACCGAAAAACAGGGCTAAGCTCGCCACTCTCCAATGGCTGCCCCGCCACTGCGCAGCGCGGCGGAGAAGACACCGGACAACAAAACGGAATGCCTCCGATGACCCAGACGCCCCCCGGAATCACCCTTGAAAAACTGCGCCGGGCAATCAGGCTGATCGACGAGCCGCTGATCGAACTGACGCCTCAGTCGCTGACCTACCTGCGCTCCTACCCCGCCCTCTTGGCCGCCTGCAGAACCCTGGCCAACTCCCACGACAGCGGCGAGCTGCTGCTGCAGTTATCGGCGATGTGCTACGGCTGGATGCCCAGGGTGGCCCGGGTGAACGCCAGGCATGTCGATAACGCTTCGGCCGCCCTCGCCTGTGCATTGAAATCGGACACCCTGATCGACAAGGCACAGATGCAGGATCTGGCCAACAGCCTGCACTCGGTGGTGGGCACCTCCAAGCTCCTGCACTTTCTGCGCCCGCAGCTCTACCCGATCTGGGACTCGAAAGTCGCGCGAGTCTGGGCAACGACCGACACCACTACCAACATGAATAACGTTGAAAACTACCGTTCCTACATTCAGGACATCGAGACACTGATCGCGGCTCCCGGTTTCGCCGCGTTTCATGACGACTTCGACCAGGCGTACAGCAGGCGCCTCGACAGGCTGAATATCGCGCCCTACAGCCTGACACCGGTCCGCGCGGTCGAGGCCGCGGCCTTCGAGCTGTCCGGCGGCGATTATGACGACGATTGACTGCTTGCCCTCGCCACACGACGCCAACATCGGGCGATGCCCCTTGTCCGCGTGTCACCCTTCACAGTGAGAATCCCCATGAACCCACGTTTTCTGCTGGCCCTGGCGCCCCTCCTGCTCACCCCGCTGGCGCAGGCCGCCGACTGTGCCAACGCCACCACCCAGACTGCCATGAACCAGTGCGCCGCCCAGCAGCACCAGGCGGCGGACAAGGAACTGAACACGCTTTACCAGCGCATCACCCAGCGCCTGAAGGACAACCCGGAGGGCAAGAAGCTGCTGGTCAGCGCCCAGCGCGCCTGGGTGGCCTTTCGGGATGCGGAGTGCGGGTTCGCCGCCTCGGGCGTCGCCGGTGGCAGCGTCTATCCGTTGATCTACAGCAACTGCACCACCGACCTGACCAAGGCGCGGGTCGAGGCGTTCAAGACCTACCTCAAGTGCCAGGAAGGCGACCTGAGCTGCCCGGTGCCGGGGAATTGAAGGCGCAGCGATCCTGAGATCTTTCGCGAGCAAGCTTCGCTCCTACAAGAGGAATGCGGTTCCCTGTAGGAGCGAAGCTTGCTCGCGATGGCGGTATCGGCGACTAACGCACGAACACCTGGGCGGTGGTGATCGCCATGTCCCCGCCCGGCAGCTTGATGCTGCCGATCTGCTTGAGGCTGTCGGCATCGAAGATCGCCACGTCGTTGAAGGTCCCGGCCAGGTAGATCTTGCTGCCCGCCTTGTTGAAGGAAATGCAGTAGTAGGAATGCTCCAGGGTGGCGGCCTGGAGCAGTTTTTTCTGCTTGATGTCGTACTTGGCCAGGCGGTTGAGCACACCGAACATCAGGTTCGGGTCCTTCGGCGAACGCATGCCGCTGAAGTAGATCTCCGTCAGCGGACCGAAGTCCGTGGTTTCGCTCTTGCCGGTTTTCAAGTCGATGCTGAACAGGCCGTACAGGTACTCGGCGGTGGCCGGGTCCTGTTTCTTGTCCTTGAACTTGGCGGCGGTGTAGAGCAGCGAGAAATCATGGCGGTAAGTCTGCTGGTTCCACACGTAGAGCACGTCCGGTGCGCTGTAGTTCGGGCGTTTCCAGTGGCGGCTGGGGATCAGCACGTCGAACTTGCCGGTCTTGACGTCGACCTTGTACACATCCGCCCCGGCCACATAGAGCGAGCCGTCGTCGCCGCTCTGCATGATGGTCAACTGCCGTGGCGCCGGGAAGCTGCGCACCGGCTTGGCCTTGAGCCCGGCATCGGTGGCATAGACATCCAGCCGCGGCGGCTTGACCTCATAACGGTCGTTGAGCATCAGCGTCGGGTTGGCCACGGTGTACAGCTCCTTGCCGTCGTGGCTGACGGTGAAGGCGAACATCGAGCGGGCCTTTTCCCCCGGCTGCTGGGTGATGCTGGCGTGGAACACCTGCTTGCAGCTGTCCAGCTCGACGCCGTAGACATCGGCGTAGTGGTTGTTCAGCACGTAGGCGACCTTGCGGTCCGGTGCCAGCTGCACGGTGCCGGGGCCGAAGGCGTCGGGCATCTTGCAGGTCTTGTACAGCGTGTCGCTGGCCAGGTCGATCACGTGCAGGTTGTTCGGGTAGTTGGTGGTGACCATGTACTCATGGCCGGTGTTGAGGGCCTTGTTGTCGGTATTGTCGTCGGCCAGGGCGCTGAGGGAACAGGCGCCCAGGATCACGGAAGCGGCCAGGCCGCAGGCATTTTTGCGAAGCATGCTGGAATCCTTCTACTGACCGATTACTTGTCTTTGGGGAACACGGTGCCGAGGTTGCGCCAGTTCTCGTTGGAGGCCTGGGCGTCCTTGTTCCAGTCGGGGTAGGTGCTCATCATGTCCGGCACCTGGGCCGGCCACCAGCACGGGTCGGAGCAACCGTAGAGGTCGGCCTCCATCGGCTGGCACAAGGACGACACGCCACCGAAGGCATCGATTTCCCAGCCCGGGTCGGTGGTCGAGGCACAACCGGCCACCGAACTCATGGCGACCACCTCTTCGATACGGTTCTCGTCGGCGGCCTGTTCCAGCTTCTGGGCTTTGTTATTGATCGGCTTGAGATGTTTCATGTCAGTGAGCCTTGCGCGGAGTGATGTAGCTGCTGATGAACGCAGGGTTGTGGGCCATGATCCGGCTGTAGACCTCGATGCCGAAATCCACCCAGTCACGCATCAGTTCGCAATAGTGATAAGTCGGGTGCGCCGGATCGCCGTAGCGGGCGTAGCTCTCGTGGTAGCAGCCGCCGGAACACAGGTTGCGGATGCGGCAGCTGTCGCAGCCGGTGTTGCTGCGGTCCAGGCGCTGGGACAGGAAGTCGTTGAGCTCCATCTGCTTCACCCCGCCGTCGCGCACGTTGCCGAAGGTCGGCAGCGATGAGCCGGTAAAGCGGTGGCACAGGTTCAGCTCGCCCTTGTGGTCCACCGCC
>Ga0207976_100129_pt1 | contig 63342 bp, 55 predicted proteins | sample LakWasMe94_HOW11_2_FD_183916 | JGI IMG/M metagenome (GOLD analysis project Ga0207976, IMG submission 183916) | Freshwater sediment methanotrophic microbial communities from Lake Washington under simulated oxygen tension - Sediment Metagenome... | ecosystem: Environmental > Aquatic > Freshwater >...
CTCCTACACGGGGATTGGGTTCACACGATTCAAAATTGTAGGAGCTGGCTTGCCAGCGATGGACGTCAACGATAACGCGGGGTGTCTGAATCAACGCGGTGTCTGGGCGTTTTTCGCCGGCAAGCCGGCTCCTACAGGTAATTGCGTTTGCTTTTGATTTTCACCACTCATCAGGCCGAGCGTTAGCTCGCCTTCAGCTTTTGATCTGAGCGCCCCCTCGAGAGGCCGAGCGCAGGTTCTGCGCAGTGGGCAACCCGGCATGGATGCCGGGTTAGCCGCGCACGGCCAGGGATGGCCGATCGCGGCGGGCCCACGGAGCAGGACCGGAGCGAGGGTATGCCGAGCCACAGCGAGGCACCGAACGAAAGGGGCAAGAGCCCTTGGTTACTTGGGGCTCTTCCAAGTGACTCGCCGTAAGGGCGAAACCAATAGCAGCCGTTACCGCAGCAACGGATATACCCCCATTCAAAACCTCCCAATAGCGCATGCCCTCCCTGAGCCCAAGTGAACAGCATTACCGCATCAGACCAGGCTTTTTTGCAGGTCAACCGCCGGAAATCGACCGCCACGCCGCCTGTGCAAGCTCGTCCCTGTACACCTTCGGACTGCCCTTCACCCGACCCGATAACCACGTCCTGCAATAGTTGTCTGCCTGGCCAATAATCAGCGACAGCATCAATTCAGCCGGAAAACCTTTCAATTCATCGCCTCTGGCCGAATCCGACAGCCATTCCAGCAATTGCTTGTTGCGCATCTTGTTACGGGTAGCCAGTTCGTCCTTGAAAGGTCCCTTGGTGACAGCAAATCGCGCGTGGTACTGGAACCGCGCCCATTCGGGTTGGCTGTCGACCCAATCCACGTAACTGTGCACCAGCGCATACACACCCTCTTGCGTGGTTTTCGCCTCGCTCAAATAGCTGTCGCGCAGCCTGGCCTGATCATCCAGGGCGGTGAAAAACAGCGCGGCTACCAACCCTTCCTTGTTCCCGAAGTGGTGATAAATCGCACCCACGCTGGTGTCGCATTCGGCGCGGATCATTTCAATGGTCGTGGCCTCGATCCCCTGCTCGTTGAACAGGGCGAGGGCCTTTCGAAAAATATCGCGCTTGAGTTCGGCGCGTCTTCCGGGGTAGCAGCGCTCGAGTAAATCTGACGTTTCCATGCTCAACACAGTCCCAAAAAATCGATGGTGAAGGCAGATGACTGCCATCGGACACGTGGCGACAGGTTGACAGATTTCCAGCCGACAGAATACTGTTCCGTTACAGAACATTATTCCGTAACGGAACACAATTCTGCTTTAACCCCCTCAGCGAGGTTTCAAATGAGTCAGTTTCTCAGCATGTTCAACAGCGTAGGCCCGCAAGCATTCAGCAAAATGGCCTGTCAGGTTGCGCCCTACTTCAGCACCATCAACCCGCTGGTCACGGAGTTGCGCAAAGGCTGCGCGACGGTGCAGGTGCCGTTCGCCAAGGAAATCACCAACCACTTGGGCACCGTGCACGCGATCGCGATGTGCAATGCGGCTGAATTGGCGGCGGGAATGATGACCGACGTGTCGATTCCCGAAGGCGCACGCTGGATTCCAAAAGGCATGACGGTGGAGTACCTGGCGAAGGCAAAAACCGACGTGACGGCGGTGGCCGACGGGGGTTCCGTGGACTGGACCACGGAAGGCGACAAGCTCGTGCCGGTAGATATTCACGACGTCGAGGGCAAGAAGGTGTTCACGGCGCGGATCACCATGAACGTGAAGCTTTCCTGAATTTTGCCATGGCCCAATGTGGGAGCGGGCTTGCTCGCGAAGGCGATGTGTCAGTCAACATCAATGCTGAATGTAACTCCGCCTTCGCGAGCAAGCCCGCTCCCACAGTTGATCGATTTGACTGGTGGGGCGCGGTCAGCGCGGCGACTCGCCCAACCGCTCGCGGACAAATTCATTGGCCTTGTGCGTCAATTGATCCAGATGCCGGTCACGCTGTTTTTCCGCATCGAGCATCGCCCGCTTGCCGTGCTTTTGCAGCAGGTACGTATGAATCTGCCGCACCTCCAGCGAGCTGTAGATCGACGCCACGTCGAGCAGCCCCATCAACCCGTCAGAGCGATGATCGCGGGTGTTCATCAACACCTGCGTACCGCGCGTGCCCAGCACCTGAAAGCCCATCGATTCAAACCACGGCACCTTGGCCACCGCGCAGGTCAGCTCGGCATGCGGATAGCGGCCGACCATTTCCCGCAGCATCCGCCGCGCCACGCCTTGACGCCGATGGCCGGCCTGCACCGCCATGTATGCGACGCCGCACGCCTCGGGATCGTCCTTGATCGGCAGGTACAGCAAGAAGCCGATGACCTGTTCCGGATCGTCCACATCGGTCGCGACCAGCAACTCCACCGCCACCCCTTTCGCCCCGTTCAGCGCCTCCAGATAGAGGTGAACCTCATAGCCAATCGCGTACTGGTAAACGTTGTACAACAGGTTGCTCGGCGGGATGGCGACCATGCTGATGTCGGTCAGGTTATCGACCACCATCTGCAGAATCTGGCTGGTGAGGTGCTCGGGGCACGGGGTTTTGAAATGGGTGATCTGGGGCATTGAGGCTCTGCTCTGACTCTGGCGGCGGACGCGCCTATCATAACGCGCCGACGAGACCGGGGTGGCGTGTCAGTTGGCAGTCATGCCGAGTGACTATGGAAATCAACTGTAGGAGCCGGCTTGCCGGCGATGAGGCCAACGACAACACCTCCTCACCGGACGGGGCAATGGGGAATAACACCCTCCCCAAGACTGAGGAATATCCCCCAACTGTTAACTCTCGTTAACACTTCCCACGCATATCACTGAACCTAACGCGATGATTTATCTGACAATCTCGTTAGTGGCTCAGCTTTTGCGTCGATTTTTGCGCATGTGCCGACACCACGACACGCCCCAGAGAACCACCATGAAAAGCTCAGCTCCTGTGAACAAGTCGCCCGGCTTTTTCCGGACGCCGGGCATTACTTTGGTGATGCTGATGACTTTCAGCCTGTCTGTGGTGAATGCCGCTCCGCTCGATGATTTCGGGCCACCGCCTCCGACCGATCCGTCAGCCTTCCATAACCCGCCTGCTGACCCTAAGGCAGCCCTGGAAGCACTGAAAAACCTGCCCCCGGCCAATCAAGGTGCCCTGGCCTTGCCCAACGGCGTGTTCGGCGACCGAAACACGCCGCGGGCCGACAACGTACTGCCGCCCGCCGCACAGACGTCGTTCAACTACCCCACCAACGGCAAGCCCAGCCCCTTGTTCGGAGCCGAACCATTCACTCAACAACTGCTGCTGTTCGAAGAGTTCGGTTCGGAAACACTCGACCCGACTACCCCGCCGCAGACGCTGACATTCCCCGTGCCAACCCTCGGCCCGGCGCCCCAGCAGGATCCGAACAACGTCGCCCGCAGCGGCCCGTCGAGTGCAGCGCTCGAAGCCTTCCTGCGCCAGCCGGGGTTGTCCCCGTTTCCCTCACAGTTTTCCAATGTACTGGACCGCAATCCGTGGAAAGCGCAGATCGAAGCCTTCCTCAACCGGCATCCGGTGGGCTCGCCGGCGGAGGGTCGGCCACCGGGAAAAGGCTGGTCGCATCAACGCTGGAACGAGTTCTTCCCGCAGGTTCAGTTCAAGACTGTTCAAGCCGGTGCCAGAACCAACCAGGGCCTGCGTGACGCCCAACAATTGCACCACTACAACAAGGGTGAATTCGCCCCCGGCGGGCTCTACTACCAAACTTCGGACATCCCGGCGACAGCGGGCACCACTCGCGGTATCGACGTGCGTTTTCATTCAAGAATGCCGGTGCAGAATCACAACTCGCTGTGGACGTTCGACGGCACCGTGCCGGCCAAATTGCTGATGGTCCGCTACGGTCAAGCGTTGCTGATGCGCCATTACAACGCCCTGCCAATCGACCCCGCAGCCAACGCCGGTTTTGGCCTGCACACCCTCAGCACCCACGAACACAATGGGCACTCGCCGGCTGAAAGCGATGGCTTTACCAATGCATTTTTCTTTCCGGGGCAGTTCTACGATTATCGCTGGCCGCTGCAACTGGCCGGCTACGACACGATCAACACCAAGGCGCAAGATCCGCGTGCAGCCTTCCCCTGCTCACCGGGCGAAAAACTCTTCGTCAACGATGTCAGTCCGGGCCTCAAGACTTGCGAAAACGGCAGCATAAAAATCCGAGGCGACTGGCGCGAGACCATGAGCAGCCACTGGTTCCACGACCACATGCTCGATTTCACCGCGCAGAATGTCTACAAGGGCAATGCGGCAATGCGGCAATGATGAATTACTACAGCGCTGTGGATCGCGGCAACGAAGCGATCGAGGACGGCGTCAACCTGCGTTTTCCCAGCGGTTCAGCGATGCCTTGGGGCAACCGCGACTACGACGTGAACCTGCTGATCTCCGATAAGGCCTGGGACGAGAACGGCCAGTTGTGGTTCAACCCGTTCAACACCGACGGCTTTCTCGGGGATCAGATGCTGGTCAACTGGCAGTACCAGCCGAGCCTGAAAGTTCGCGCGCGCAGCTACCGTTTCCGCATTCTCAACGGCTCGGTGTCGCGCTATTTCAAGCTGGCGCTGGTACGGGAAATCAGCGGCAATGGCGGTGAATTTCCGGGGCCTGCCGGCTCTGGGGTTTCCTATAATCGGGTGCCGCTCCACCTGATTGCCAACGACGGCAATATCATGGAACACGCCGTGCCGTTCGACGGCAGCATGGACCTGGATGGTGACGGCGATAAGACCAATAACAATGCGATCCTGCCAACCATGGGCATCGCCGAACGTTTCGACATCATCGTCAATTTCTCGAAAAACGGGATCAAGGTCGGCGACAAACTGTACTTCGTCAACCTGCTGGTGCACGAAGACGGCAAGGGCCCGGAAGAGCCCGCCCCCCTGGCTGACGTGCTGTCCGAGAAGTACAAGGCCGTCATCAAGCAAACCAGCAAAGGCCCGAAATGGGACAGGGGCGACCCGCTGGTTGGCAAATTCCTGCAACTGCTGGTTCAGCCCTACAGCGGTCAGGACGTGGCCATGGACCCGGCAGCCTTTGTGCCTGGCGGCAAGACGATGATCCCGTTGCCCATCGATCGCGACAACCCGAATGACCAGGCCAGGCTCAACGTGGCGCGGCATCGGGAGTTCATTTTCGGTCGCTCCGATGGCACCGATGAAGCACCGTGGACGATCAAGACAGATGGCGGCCCCGGCTTTCCCATGGACCCGCGTCGCATCAGTGCCGCACCGCAACTGGCCAGCGGCCCCACGGACGCCGGGTTCTCCGGCGACGGCACCCTCGAAGTGTGGAAAATCAAGAACGGCGGCAATGGCTGGAACCACCCGGTGCATGTGCATTTCGAAGAAGGCGTCATTCTCAGTCGCGACGGCAAGGCACCGCCGGAATGGGAAAAATGGGCACGCAAGGACGTCTTTCGTATTGGCGAAGGCGTCGACAGTTCAGTGGATGTCGACGTAGCGCTCCACTTCCGCGAGTTCGCCGGCACCTACATGGAGCACTGCCACAACACTCAGCACGAGGACACGTCGATGCTGCTGCGCTGGGATTCCGAGCATCCGGGGCAGTTCCAGTTGATGCCAACGCCGATACCGGGTTGGGACGGCGTCACTTTCGTCAACTCCGTGGCACTGCCAACCTTCCGCACTGGCGTTGACGGCGATGATAATGAAGGCCCGAACAAAAAACCCGTGGCCAACAATGACAGCGCCACGAGCAGTAACGGCCTGCCAGTGACCATCAGCGTGCTCGCCAACGACACTGACCCGGACGGTAACCTGCCGCTCAAGGTTGTCGGCCTGACCCAGCCGGATTCGGGCCAGGGCTCCGTGAGCACCGACGGCATTCGAGTGTTCTATATGCCACCGGCCATTGTTGCGGCGCCGTTCACTGCGGTGTTTACCTACGAAGCCAGCGACAACCTTGGTGCCGTCTCGGACAAACCGGCGACGGTGTCCGTGGCGGTCAGCGCTGCGGCGGCGGTGAATGAAACGTTGTTGGTCACCCGCGCTTCCGTCAACGTGCGCAGCAACAATCGCTATACCTGGGACGTGACCGGGACGACCTCGCGGGCGGCGGGCAACAGCATCACCGTCAGTGCGTCGACCACGGGCGGCCAGCTCAATCTGGGAACCGCGACGCTCACGCCGAACGGTACGGGGGCACGCTGGAGACTGTCCGTTACCACCACCGGCAACGGCCCGACACCGAGCCCGACCATCACCGTTCGCTCAGCGCTCGGGAAGACCGTTACAGCGCCAATTGCCGTGCATTAAAACGGCCACGCTTTGACGTCTGGTCAGCCACACCGCGCAAGCTCCATCGCCAGCAAGCCGGCTCCTACAGGTTCGGTGGTGTGTCAGGTGAATGCAGATCCTTGTAGGAGCCAGCTGGCTGGCGATGGAGCTTGCGCGGTGTATCAGATCCGCCGCCATCGCTGGCAAGCCGGCTCCTACAGGTTCGGTGGTGTGTCAGGTGAATGCAGATCCTTGTAGGAGCCAGCTTGCTGGCGATGGGGCTTGCGCGGTGTATCAAATACGCCGCCATCGCTGGCAAGCCAGCTCCTACAGGCTCGGTGGTGTGTAGGAGCCGGCTTGCTGGCGATACAGGCGACGTGGTGTGTCAGCTCAGCGGGTGTCACCACTGATACGTCGCGCTCGCCTGAACGGTGCGCTGTGCGCCATACCAGCACCACGAATAGGAATAGCACGACGCCACGTACTCTTTGTTGGCCAGGTTGCTGGCGTTCACCGCCAGGCGCAGGTTGTCCTTGAGGCTGTTGATGTGCGGGATGTCGTAGTGCACTGCCGCATCCAGCAGCGTGTAACCCGGCACCTTCAGTGTGTTGGCAGTGTCGCCCCAGGAGGAACCGACGTAACGCGCCCCGCCGCCGACACCGAAGCCTTTGGCAACGCCGTCGTGGAAGGTGTAATCCGCCCAGACCGAGGCCGTATGACGCGGCACGCCATAGTTGGTGGTGCCTTTCGCCGGCACTGCCGGGCCGACGGCGATGTCGGTCAGCGGCGCGTAGCTCACGGTGCTGTTGGACTTGGTGATGCGGTTGTCCAGATAAGCGTACGCGGCGGTGATGTCCAGGTTGTCATTCAGGCTGGCCTTGCCTTCGAGTTCGAAACCACGGGAACGCACTTCACCGCTCTGTTCCTGGCAACGCCCGGTGCCGCACAGGTGCGTCGGATCCGGATCAAGCGTCGGCACGTTGCTTTGGCGCAGGTCGAAGACCGACGCGGTGATAAAGCTGTTGCTGCCCGGTGGCTGGTACTTGATCCCCACTTCGTATTGCTGGCCCTCGGTCGGCTTGAACACCGAACCACCGTAGCCGGTGCCCGACTGCGGTTCGAAGGATTCGGCGTAGCTGATGTACGGCGACAGGCCGTTATCGAACAGATAGACCAGCCCCACGCGACCGGTGAACGCCTCGCTGTCCAGAGAGGTTTTGGTCTTGACGTTGTTGCGCAAGTTCATCGAGCTGTTGTTGTTGGTCGCCCAGTCGTAGCGCCCCCCCATCAGCAACACCCACTTGTCCCATTTGATCTGGTCTTGCAGGTACAAGCCCTTCTGCTGGTTACGCTGCGTCGCGTCGGTGGTAAACGCGGGTGTGACGACCGGAACACCGTAGACCGAGTCAAAGATATCCAGCGTCGGCCCCGTGCCGAAACCGGACTTGGTATCCGTGCTGGTGTTCTGATAATCGCCACCCAACAGCACCGTGTGCTGCACCGGTCCGGTGTCGAATCTGGCCTGCACCTGGTTATCCAGGGTGTAGGCATCCAGGTCGACGTCTGTGGCAATGGTCGACCGGTTGGAGGTGCGGTAATCGGCGCGCAGGTTGCTGTTGTAGAGGCTGCGATAAACGCCTTCGCTGCGCAGGTAACGCGCGTTCTGACGCAAGGTCCAGACGTCGTTGAGGTGATGTTCGAACAAATAACCGATGGAGAAATACTCGCGGTCACTCTTCTCGAAATCCTTGTCGCCGTCATAGAAATCGACATCGATGTCACGCCCGGTCGGGCTGTGCAACACCGAGCCCCACGCCGGTGTCGAACCGTACGAAGCCGCCTTCGGGTCTTTCTGGAAATGCCCCAACAGCGTCAGCGACGTGTCATCGCTCGGGCGCCAGGTGAACGCCGACGAAATGGACTGACGCTGGGTTTCGGTGTGTTCCAGTTGACCATCGGCCTCGTCGTACAGACCGGCCAGGCGATAGGAGTAAACGCCCTGGTCGTCGAGCGGGCCGCTCAAATCGAAGGTCGTGCGTTTCTTGTCGAAGGTGCCGTACTCGACGCCGATTTCATGGAACGGCGTATCCAGCGGCCGCTTGCTGACCATGTTCACCACACCGCTGGGGCTGGCCTGCCCGTACAGCACCGACGACGGCCCGCGCAAAACGTCCACGCGCTCCAGATCAAACGAGTCTTTTTGCGGCGAGGCATCGCGACTGCCCGGCATGCGCAAGCCGTCCAGATACACGGCAGGGGAAAAACCACGGATGGTCATCTGATCCAGTCGCGAGGCGGTAGAGCCACGGGTTTCGGGAATCACGCCGGCGGTGTAACGCAAAATCTGGTTGAGATTCTCCGCGCCCTGGGCACGCATCTGGTCCTTGGTGACCACGGAAATCGACTGCGGTGTTTCGTTCAGCGCCGTATCGGTCTTGGTCGCCGACAGTGCGCGCGTCGCGACATAACCCGCCACCGGGCCGGTCGGACTTTCGCTCGCATACGCGCCGTTGATGTTGGTGGCCTGCAACTCCAGAGAACCTTCGACCGCCTCGGGCGCAGGTTCGATGCGATAGCGCGTGGCCGACAGCGCGATGGCGTTGAGGCCGCTGCCCTGAAGCAATTGGGCAAGTGCGTCGCCGGTGCTGAATGGTCCGCTCAGGCCATTGCTGCGTTTACCGCGCGTCAAGGCCGGGTCGAAGGCCAACACCAGATCTGCCTGCTCGGCCAGGCTGTTCAGCGCCTGACTCAAATCCCCGGCCGGGATCGAAAAACTGCGGACAGCACTGGTGTGTGAACCCGCGACCGGCGATTCGGCAGCCAGCAGCGGTGCCGCGACAAAAGCCATCGCCACTGAAAGCGCCAGTGGGTGCAACGGACGAGCAAAGCGAGACATGAGAAATCCTGCGAAATGGAAGGCGTTACTAACCATGACGGTCATGTCGGAAAAACAGACAATGAATGCGAGCGATTTGCATTAATATTTTTTTGGATAACCCAAAACCCTGTAGGAGCGAGCCTGCTCGCGATGGACGTTAACGAAGACGCGTATTTTCTGAATGAACGCGGCGCGCTTGAGTCCATCGCGAGCAAGCTCGCTCCTACAGGGGGTTGGGGGGTTATAGGGGTTTGATCACCACCAGCAGATCGGTGAAGTGCTCGACCTGGATCGGCAGGTTGTCCGCCAGTGCCGCGAGTGCAGCATCGGTGTCGTCGAGGCGGAACACGCCGGAGACGCGCAGCCCTTGCAGCGCCTGTTCGTCGTAGCGCACCAGGCCCCGTCGGTAACCGGCGAGGGCCTGAAGCACTTCGCTCAAAGGGCGGTCATCGACTTTGAGCAGGCCCCGGGTCCAGGCATCCGGGTGGGCGTTGCCGATAGGTTGCGGTGCTTGCGCCCGGCCCTCTCTGAGGGTGGTTTGCTCACCCGCCGCGACGTTCACCGCCTCGGCGCCGTTGGCTTTGGCGGCAACGATAGACTCCAGCACACTGACCACGGTCGAACCATCGGCTGCGCGTTTCACCAGATAGCGCGTGCCCAGTGCCGTCGCCGTCCCCTGATCAGTGCGCACCACAAACGGACGCCGGGCGTCCTTGGCCACCTCGACCCACATCTCCCCTTCCAACAACTCGATGACGCGCTGCTGGCCGTCGAACTTCACGTCCAGCGCCGAATGACTGTTGAGCTGAATATGGCTGCCGTCCGAAAGCACCACCTCGCGCCGCTCGCCCACACCGGTACGTTGATCGGCGAGCCAGACCGGCATGTTGTCCAGGCCGATCCAGCCACAGACCAACACACCCAGCAGCGCAATCGCCTGGGCGCCACGGCTCGACACTCTCGGGCCCGGCCGGGCAAAGGCATGCTTGAGGGCAACGCGTGCGGGGGCGGCAGGCAGCTCGTCAAAACCACCCCACAAAGCCCGCATGCGCTCCAGGGCGAGCGCGTGTCGCGGGTCGGCTTCGCACCAGACATCGAAAGCCACGCGTTCGGCGTCGGTAGCCAAATCGTCGTGCAACAACGTCAGCCAGTAAGCCGCCTCAAGGATCATCTGCTCGGAGGGTGGTTGGATGTTCGTCACGACGGCTGTTCCGCCCCGTACAAGGTGTTGTAGCAATGGACGAGCGCACCGGCGACGTAGTTTTTGACCGTGCTGGCGGACACTTTCAGTTCAATCGCGATCTCGCTGTAGGTAAGGCCGTCGAGCCGGCTGAGCAGGAACGCCTCGCGGTTCTTGTCTGGCAACCCGGCGAGCATCACGGCGATTTTTTCCAGCGCTTCAAGCGCCACATGGATCGCTTCGGGGTCGGGCATGCCGGCGTCATGCGCCTGGATCGCCAGCGCCTCGAGGTACGCCTGCTCGATCCGCCGGCGTCGGGCGCCATCAATCAACAAGCGCCCCGCCATGGTCGCCAGAAACGCCCGCGGCTCTTTGATGGTGTGAGGCTCGGCGAGGGTGAGCACGCGAATGAACGCGTCATGGGCCAAATCGGCCGCACGTTGCGAACAGCCGAGTTTTTTCCGTAGCCAGCCATGCAACCAGGAATGGTGATCGCTATAGAGGTCGGTGAAGGTCCGCCGACGACGGGCAACGTCGTCATCAGCCACGGAAAAATCGCGCATACGCAAAAATTTCTCAAATAAGAAAGATTACCAGTAGCGCGAACGATGACAGTAAAACCATGGCAGAGCAAGCGACGTAAAGCCGCGGTGAATCAGAACGCTGAACAGCTATTGCTCCGGCGCAACCATCCGGAACCTGATGTTGATATCGTCGGAAACCACCGTGTCCGCCCACTCGCCTTCACCGATTTTGAAGTCGCTGCGCTTGAGCGTCAGCTGGCCATCGAATATGCCGATGGCTTTCTGGGACTTCAGCAGGACCGGCACTTGCACCGTGCGCGTTATTTTCTTGAGGGTGAGATTGCCGGTGATCACGTAACGGTTGTTGCTCAACGCTTTAACAGCGGTCGACTCAAACGTCGCCTGCGGATAAGTGGCCGTGTCGAACCACGCGGGCTTTTTCAGTTCTTCGTTGGCGTCACTGCTTCCGGCATCGATGCTGTCGAGTTCGATCGTGAGCACGGCGTGGGCTGCCGAGGGGTTCGCCGTGTCGAAATCCAGCGTGCCTTCGAACTTGCCGAACGTGCCGTAGACCCGTGAACTGAACTGTTTGTAGGTGAAAGAGATCGTGCTGGCGGTCTCATTCACCTGTTTGTATTCGATGGCATCGGCGCACGGCAACACGCCGAGCGTGAGCGCGACAAGCACGGCGGCGGAACGCGGGAAACGAAGGTTCATGGGATTCTCCGGCAGGACGCCCTGGTGCAGTGAGGTGCTGCACACAAAGGCCAGCCATAGGTGGACTAAAGCAAAAAATCGCCGTTTGTGCCATGGGTGCACCGGCGGCCCGACCACCTGTCGCGCACCCCCGTTACGCGCCGGATGCCTGAGTCATGCAGGTGTTTAATGAGTGTTCCATTGACCGCAACGGGAGACGGGTCATGAAAATCGTCGTCATCGGAGGGACCGGACTGATCGGCAGTCAACTGTGCAAAAACCTGCGGGCACTGGGGCATGAAGCGCTGGCAGCGTCGCCGAGTACCGGCGTCAACGTCATCAGTGGCGAAGGACTGAAGGAAGCCTTGAAAGGCGCAGATGTGGTGGTGGACGTGGCGAACTCGCCCTCATTTGAGGATCACGCGGCGTTGCATTTTTTCGAAACGGCCGGGAAAAACCTGTTCGCGGCGGAGAAAGCCGACGGCGTCAAACACCATGTTGCGCTGTCAGTGGTCGGCACCGAGCGCATGCTCGAAAGCGGTTACTTCCGGGCGAAGATGGCTCAGGAAAAACTCATCAAACACTCGGGCATTCCTTACACGATCCTGCGCGCCACGCAGTTCTTCGAGTTCATCGGTGCCATTGCCTACTCGGGTCGCGAAGACGGCAACACCATCCACCTGACCCCTGCCGCACTGCAACCGATTGCCTCGCTCGATGTCGCCACGGCCCTGACCGATATCGCCTTGAAAGCGCCAGACAACCAGACCCTGGAAGTCGCCGGGCCGGATCGCAAGCCGATCGTTGAATTCGTGAACCAATACCTGCGGCACATCAAAGATCCGCGCGAGGTCGTCGCGGATGACACGGTTCCTTACTTCGGTGCGTCCATCAACGATCAGTCACTGACGCCTGGGGCGAATCCGATCATGGGTGCGACACGTTTTGAACATTGGCTGAAGAGCACATTGGCGCCCAATTGACGCTTATCGATGTTGCCCGGGCCGGCGGCCGGTTCGACTCGCCTGGCGAAGTCGAACCGGTCGTGCGGTGCATCACTCGGTGATGACGTTCAACGCCACGTCGATGTTGCCGCGGGTGGCTTTGGAGTACGGGCAGATCTCATGGGCGCCATGCGCCAGTTTCGTTGCGACCTCGTTCGACAGGCCCGGTACGCGCAGGGTCAATCGCCCCTGGATGAAGTACGCCTGGCCGGTCTGGCCCAAATCAACTTCGATGTCTACCGCCGTGTCGGCCGGCAGTGTCACGCTCAACTCCTTGGCCACCAGGCCGACGGCGGCGCTATAGCAGGCCGACCAGGCACCGGAGAACAATTGCTCGGCGGTCGGGTGCGGCAGAATGTTCGAAAACTGGTGCGCCGGTTTTGCGCTGCCGGGCGAGGACAGCACGATGTCGAGGTTGCCGTTGTGGCCGCGCGACGTGTTGCCGGCTGCGCTAGGGGTGGTGTGGGTTTTGCCGGTGGCCAGGACTTTTTCGATCTTGCTCATGATGAATGCTCTCAATTGGGGATTTGTTTTTCGCGTGCGCTTTTATCGCACGCGATGCTTTTATAATAATTAAACGGTGAGGACGTTCAGTGCCACATCAATATTGCCGCGTGTTGCTTTCGAGTATGGGCAGATCTGATCAGCGGTGTGCGCCAGCGTGGTGGCGATGTCGTGTGGCAGGCCAGGTACGCGCAGGGTCAAACGCGCCTGAAGGAAGTAGGCCGGGCCGGTTTGCCCCAGATCGACTTCGATGTCGACGGAGAAGTCCGCTGGCAGTACCACGTTCAAATCATTGGCCACCAGACCGACGGCAGCGGTGTAGCACGCCGACCATGCACCGGCGAACAGTTGCTCGGCAGCCGGGTGCGGCTGGGTGCCGGCAAACACATGAGCAGGTTTGGCGCTGCCGGGTGTCGACAGGGTGATGTCGAGGCTGCCGTTGTGGCCGCCGGATGTATTGCCGGCAGTGCTGGCGGTGGTGTGGGTTTTGCCGGTGGCCAGGACTTTTTCGATCTTGCTCATGGGGTGAATCCTCGATGTTGCGATAGGTTTGATTTAGTGTCGCATTCGATTGCATCGCATGCGATGGATGAATATTCACGCAGATGCCGGCGGGTGTCAATAGGTCGTTTTAGGGTTCTGCGACGAACGGTGTAAACCGTGAGGCCGCTATCACCGGCAAGCCGGCTCCTACAAGGATCGGGTTTGCACGCGGACATTGTAGGAGCCGGCTTGCCGGCGATGGCGCCCTCAAGATCAACGCAACTTCCAGCCAAAAAAATGGGCCACCCCGTAACGGATGACCCATCTCTCAAACCCCAAATGTTTACGCCGCCCCACTCCCCTACCGCTGCCACGCCCGCGTCAACAACCTGATGACCTCGGCATCCGCAGTCTGGGAAAAATCCACGTACCAATGCCCAATCGACATAAACCAATCAGCAGTGATCGGGCACACCAACTCGTCCACCTCACCGCGCAGCGCCTCCGCCGTTTCAACCGGCGCCACCGGCACCGCGACGACAACGCGCGCCGGCGCCTGTGCGCGCACCGCGTGAATCGCCGCCCTCATCGAAGCGCCCGTCGCCAAGCCATCGTCAATCAGAATCACCACCTGATCCTTCAACTGCACCGGCGCACGCGTTCCGCGATACACCTGCTCACGCCGCAGCAGTTCGCGGGTTTCCCGTGCGACCACGGCCTCGAACGTTGCCTGATCAATCGGGTGTGCCCGCAGCGTATGCTCATTGAGGATTTGAATACCGCCGCTGGCAATCGCGCCCATCGCCAGCTCCTGATGGGTCGGAACGCCCAGTTTGCGCACCAGCATCAGGTCGAGGCGAACGTCCAGCGCGATCGCCACTTCATACGCCACCGGCACACCGCCACGGGGCAAGGCGAGGACGATGACATCGGGGCGATGCGCGTACTTGAGCAACGGCGCCACCAGCCGCCGACCGGCATCGGCGCGGTCTTGCAGAATGGTTGTCGATGAAGGACTCATGTGGAAAACCTCCCCAGGCGATCACGCCTGTCGGTTTACATCACCGTCACTCTGGATTGTCAGTCCGAAGGTGGACGACAGCAAGCCCGCCGGCCTTCACCGACGACTCGACTTTCTGGAGCAACTTTTGACGCAAAAAAAAGAGCCACCCTGTTACGGGTGGCCCTCTTTTTAAAACCGGAGGTGTCCGGGAAGTTCAGCGAACGTTACAACTTAGCAAGCACTCGCAACAGTCCGCAGCGGCACCACATCGTCGTTCTGTTTTATCACTCGCTGAGTCAATGCCAGCATTGCCAGGAAACCCAGTGCAATCAACAGCGGATACGCCATCAACAGTTCAGAGAGTGAATACTTCCAGGCCAACGGGCGTCCGACACCCAGCAGGGCCGCATACATCCAGGACACCGCCGACAGCGAGCCGCAGAACAGCGCCAGCATCCGTGCGCTAAACTCGAGCTTGAGCAGCGATCCGGCCTTCTGCATGGCCGGCAACACCAGGCGATGCAGCAAGATGCCGTTGTACGTCAGCAACATGACAATGATCACTTTGGCTTGAAGTTTCGGGTTCATGAAGTACTCGACTCCCTTCTCCAGGTAATCAATACCCACAATTGCAATACCGGTGACCCACAACGCAATCAATGCAACAACGACAGACGTCTGGAGACTTTCCAGATGCGCATTATCGTGCTCCGAAAACACCTTGCCCTTCAACAAGTTCTTAACCATGGCTATATCACTGGTCAACACCAAACCAATGGCAACACAACAGGCGACCAAGTGAGCATAAACAACACCCAACCGCACAAATTCCATACACTCTTTGTTTTCGACCAGACTCATAATTGTATTTATAGACACGGTACTTCTCCAACTGATTATACAGTGCGAATCATTAGTTCAGCGGGGCTCTAATCGAGTTGCAGGCCCTATGAGATCCGACTGATAAAAGACAAGCCAAATCAGTGATTTGGCGCGGCTGAACCGATTAATTTGCCCGGCAAATCAAGTTCGGCTATTTGTTGGCTCCTGAATTTCAGGTAAAAAAATCCTCACTTGCATTCAATGCATATGAGGTTCGGGATCCACTTCTCTTTCTGCGGCTGCAGGAGCAGGTCATGGCGACGCGCTGAAGTATCAGAGGGCATTAGAACCCAAATGTTCATTTTTCGAGCAAACCACCGACAAACGGTTAGTTCAGAAGAAGCAACTCACCTCGCTGGATAAATCCCAACTTCCCTGAAAGCCACGTGACAACTGGCCTGGTAAATTACATGGGGCCTTAGATTCTTCTATTGGATCCATTAGTTGTTACCTCACTAACGATATCTGCAATAGAGACCAACTCGCATTCAGACCCCCTCCAACTAAAACAGTCATACTTATTAGGGTCAAGATTGAAATAAAGGATCCAATCTACACCAGGCGTTCAATCTTCTGATGTTGCCACACTAGTTTGTAATACAGCGTTTGCAACATCAGCATCCCCAAATACGCCACCGGAAACGCCATCCATACACCCTGCAACCCGAACTGCCCGTCCAGCACATACGCCATCGGCAACTGCACGCCAAGCACGCACACAATCGAAATCGCCATCGGCACCAACACCGTGCCGCTGGCCCGCATGATCCCGCCGACAATCGCCTGAAAGCCAAACACCAACAGGCTCCAGAGCATGATGTGCAGCAAGTGCTCGGCCTTCGCCTGAGTCAAATCGTCCGTCAGAAACAACCCCAGCAACCAGTGCGACAACAGGTAACCCAACACCACCAACCCACCGGTCAGGCACACATTGATCAACAACCCGGTGCGCAGAATCGGCCCCATCCGCTCAATGCGCCCTGCCCCAATCGCCTGCGCCCCGAGAATCGACGCCGTGATCGCAATCGACAACGCCGGAAACTGCACATAGTTGACGATCTGCGTCACCGCCCCATACGCCGCCGTCGCCTGCGACCCGTGCTGATTCACCAGCGCCAGAATCACCAACTCCGACACCGACAACACCACCATCTGCAACCCGGTCGGCAAACCGATGCGCAACACCTTGCCGAGAATCACCCGATCCAGGCGCATCGCCGCAAACATCTCCCGATCCGGCGCCAACGGATGCCCCCGCCGAATCAACCGCCACGCCAACCACCCCATCGCCGACAAATTCCCCGCCAACCCCGCATACGCCGCACTCTGAATCCCCAACATCGGCAACCCGAACCAACCGCGAATCAACGCCGGCGTCAGCGCCAGGCCGATGCACGTCGACACCACCAATGCGATCAGCGGCGACACCGTATCGCTCACCCCGCGCAGCAGCTGGGTGAACAGGACGTAGACCAACAGCGACGGCATGATCCACATCATCACGTGGGCGTAGGACACGGCGTCATCCAATACGTCGGCCGGAGTGCCCAAGCCTTGCAAGGCTGGTCTTGCGAATACGCTGCCCAGCACCGCCGCTGTCAGGCCGATGATTGCTCCCAACAGCAACGTGGTAGCGGCGATGGTTTTCACCAGATGCGGTTCACGCGCGCCCCAGGCTTGGCCGATGAGCACGCTCGCACCTGCGCCGAGGCCGATGACCAGGGCGATGAAGAAGAACACGATGGGGAACATGCCGGAAACGGCGGCCAAGGCTTGGGTGCCGAGCATTTGGCCGATGTAGATGCTGTTGACGGTGCCCGACATGGATTGGAGGAAATTGGAGAGGACCATGGGGGTGAGGAAAAGGAGGTAGGTTTTCCAGAGGGGGATTGGGGTGGTCGGGGTTTGCATTGAGGGTCCGTCTCGGGTGGGGGCTGGCATCCAGGAAATTCTACGCTAGGGGGCTGACCGTAACGCGTGCCCATTTTCGAAAGATTGGGTAGCGTGATTAATGTCTGCTTTCGGCTGTGGATTCAACCGGTCGACTCAACAGATTGGGTAAATCGTCCAGCGCTGCGCCCCATTGAATGAGTGATCACTTCCTCGATAAAGAACCGTTAAGTGCTCTCCAAACGTTGATGCTAAGAAGGCAGAACCATGCCCCGCTCAAACAGGACAGTACTGGCAAACTCCGTGAACGCTCTAACTGCACGGGGAATATGCCGCCTGCTCGGAAATACAAAATAGACACCTGCCTCATGGCTATAGCCGGGCAAAACTTCCTTCAGCACTCCTTGTTCTAGAGGTGCGAGTGTGGTCAGGGATGGCACCAGCGCTATACCCAGGTTTGCCAGCGCAGCGCCTAGCTGTGCCTGATGAGTGTTCACCTGAAAGCGGCTGCTGACGGGCACTTCGATCATGCCGTCTGGACCACGCAATCGCCATGTGACCGGAGTGCTTCCGATCGCGGGCCGCGTGATGCATTCATGTTGGGTCAGATCTTGCGGACTGATCGGTGTTCCATGTGTGGACAGGTAGTCAGGGCTGGCAACCATACGCCACTCAATCCAACCGATTTCCTTTGCCACCAGCATTGGCTCCACCATTTTGCCGGACCTGACGGCGACATCAATGCCGTCAGCCAGTAAGTCGGCGCGAGCATCGCTAAGCACAAACTCCACTCGCACGGCGGGATGCTTGGCCATGAAGTCCGCAATCAATGCCATGGGAAACCAGTTTAAGAAGTCCACGCCGGCTGCCACACGAACCCGGCCGCTCGGCTTTTTGCTGCTATCTGCCAGATCCTGGGCAGACTGGTTCAGTGCGTCGATCTGCTCTGCACACTGTGCAAAAAAGGCCTGGCCGGCATCTGTCAATGCCAAACGGCGCGTTGAGCGCTGCAGTAAGCGTACGCCGACGCTGCGTTCCAGTGCTTGCAGACGACGGCTGCCAGTGCTGGGCGGAATACCCAACCGTCGCCCAGCCTCTGCAAAGCTGCCCGCACGTACCACGTGAACGAATAGGGCAATGTCATTCAAGTCCAAGATCAATCATCCCAAAAATGCACGAGTACATGTCATTGCTTCATCTTTTCCCATAATAACTCCCGACCTAACATTGCGGGCACCTTTTACACAGGAAGCCTGTAATGACCCTCTCTTTGCATCACCCGGCGCAGCTTGGCGAACTGTATTTAAAGAATCGCATCATCATGGCGCCGATGACACGCAGCCGGGCAACTGAAGCCAACACTCCCAACGCTTTAATGGCCGAGTATTACTCCCAGCGCGCATCCGCAGGGCTGATCATCGTTGAAGGCACCTCGCCTTCACCGAACGGCCTGGGTTACGCGCGGATGCCAGCCTTATTCAATGGTGCCCACGTACAAGACTGGAAGCAGGTCACCGCCGCAGTGCATGCCAAGGGTGGCAAGATCGTGCTTCAGCTAATGCACGCCGGTCGTGTTGCGCATGTTGCCAATTTGCCCCTCGGCGCAGAAGTGCTTGGCCCTGGCGCAGAGCGCGCACCGGGTGACATTCATACTGACGCACATGGCATGCAGGCCACCTCCACGCCACGCGCAATGAGTGCCACCGATATTCAGATGGCCGTCGCCGAATTTGCGCGCGCAGCGAGCCTCGCCATTGAAGCCGGTTTTGACGGTGTGGAGCTGCATGCCGGCGGCGGTTATCTGCTTGATTCCTTTTTCAACGCAACCATCAATCAACGCAATGATGCATACGGCGGAAGTACGTCCGCGCGTAACCGTTTCATTCTGGAAGTCGTTCAGGCAGTGGTGGCTGCAATCGGCGCGGCGCGTGTAGGCATCCGCTTCATGCCCCACAGTGGAGCGAATGGTGCATTCAACTATGCGGAAATGGACGCGCAATATGTCGAGCTCTGTCGGCAACTCTCCAGCTTCGGCCTCATGTACCTGCACCTGGTGAACTTCGAATCGATGGGGCTGCCGCCGCTGCCGGTCAGCCTACGTGACGCCATGCGCGACGCTTTCAAGGGGCCGCTCGTATTGGCAGGTGGTTTTGACCAGGCCAATGCGGCAGGCGCACTGGAAAGAGGCGAGGCCGAGTTTCTTGCCTTTGGCCGGCCATTTCTGGCCAATCCTGATCTGGTAAATCGTTTGCAGGCCGGCGCTCATTTGAATTCCGCCGACTTCGCGACGTTTTATTCACGCGGATCGCAAGGCTATACCGACTACCCGACTCTGGCTGAACAAAACGCATTGAAGGTTGAAGCATGAAGACGTCCCAAACCTATCGGCTGACAGCGCCAAGCCTGGAATCGCTGCAACTGTTTACCGAGACCGTGCCTGCCATCGGCTCATACGAAGTATTGGTCCGGATGCGCGCCGCATCACTTAACTACAAGGACAATTTCTACCTGGCTGGCGCACAAGGTATTCAACTGCCTCGCCCAACCGTGCCGTTATCGGACGGCGCTGGCGAAATCGTAGCGGTTGGTGAGCATGTAAATCGGTTCGCAGTGGGCGATAGCGTAGCGGGTAACTTTGTGCAGGACTGGCTGTATGGCCCCCTCGGCGATCACGCCGCAAATTCGAGCACGACGCTTGGTCACGGAATTGACGGCACGCTGACGCAATACCGTGTCTTCAACCAGGAGGGGTTGGTGGCATTACCCCGGAATTTATCTTACGAAGAGGGTGCCACGTTACCTTGCGCTGCGGTGACAGCCTGGAATGCCGTTCGAGAGGTACGTCCTTCGCAAACAGTGCTCATTCTGGGCACCGGCGGCGTAGCCCTGTTCGCACTGCAATTTGCCAGTGCGCTGGGCGCCCGAACTATTGTCACGTCCTCCAGCGATGCCAAGCTGGCGCGAGCAGCTGCGGCCGGGGCGGATCACCTGATCAACTATCAAAGCGATCCGGACTGGCACAAAAAAGCACGCGAGCTGACCGGTGGGAAAGGTGTTGATCACGTCATCGAGACCGTTGGTCCTGATACGCTGGAACGCTCCATACTCGCAACACGCCGTGACGGTACGGTGCATTTGGTTGGCCTGATCAATCCGGTTGGGAAGATTGACCCCATGCTTATTCTTGGCGGTACGGTCACTGTGCGCGGCGTACGTGTCGGTTCGCGGCAATTGTTCGAGGAGATGAATACCTTCATCGAACGTAAAGGAATCCATCCGCTTATTGGACACCGCTTTGACTTTGGCAATGCCAGGGATGCCTTCGCCCAGCAACTCAAAGGGCCAGATTTTGGAAAGATCGTAATCACCTTCTGACGTGGAGATGCTCGGCCGGACGCCGTCGCTCACGCGGCTGCTTCTGGCCGATTGTTGTCGTTCACAAACGACTGCTTTCGGCTGTGGATTCAACCGGTCGACGCAACAGATTGGCTGTTTTGCAGGACGAAGCAGTCACCGATGTTCCGCTGCCAACATTGACCTGAATTGAGAAGTGATCTCTGAAGATAGCCCGGCACCTTCGAACACTGCGCAGGTGAAGCTAACGGGTGCATGGCCTGGAGCAGTTATAATGCGGTCTGCAACCACAGCCACTGCACTGCATCGATAAAGCGTGCGCCCCTCATAACCTACGGCATTCTGCTGTAAGAAGTCAGCGCTGTTCGATGTATGAGGAACCGTGTCGAGAAGCCCGGCCCTCGCAAGTGCCAGCGTTCCCCCACAGATACCGGCAATTGTCGCTCCACTTGAACGACTAGCATGAAGAAACTCTCGAATATCCGGTGCTTCTGCACGCTCCCAGACCATTCCTCCAATGACGACAACAACGTCCGGTTTCCAGTCCAGACATTGTTGCAAGCTGCTATCGACAGTTACAGCCAATCCACCCTGCGAGAGGAACTGCCCCGTAGTAGAAGCGAAAAACCTGACGTCGATCCCGTAAAACGGAGACGCAGTTCCAGCAATGAAAGCATATTCCCAGTCCGCAAAACCGGGTGTCAGTATCAATCCCACGCGTGCCATCAGTCAGAATCCTCCATGAAAGCCAATAACATATGGCGACAACACACATACAGCAAGGGCTGCTATGGGTCGATAGCAGTCGACCACGGAAGGCGCGTAATGGTCCTAGGACGCTATTAAAATTCCTACACAAACCTCGGAATGCGTCACCTTCCCTGCTGTTCTGGTGAAGCCTATAGTCCGACCCGTCGCCCAATATGGCGATTCGGGTTTGGCGACCTGATCGGTCGGATGCAAAAGCGCTGTGCTTTAATGCAGTCGCTTTTGCATGCCCGCAAAGCTGTCTTTATGGCAGCTGTGCGCGGGAGACCTTCGGGTCTGCCGGTTTTCCGATCCCGGTTCGCCAACCTGCGTACAGCTGTCACCCATTCGTTTGGCGACGATTGAGGGGCAGTCAAACTTTGCCTTGATCGGAGTTTCACCCATGGAAAGATACATGCCCCTCACCGGAATCGACCTGGTTCCGGCCTCCCTGCTCATCGACACCGAAGCCCCACTCGACGTATTGCAAGCCGCCGCTGACTACCGAATTCGCGCAGTTACTCAGGTGCTGGAAAACATCGCCTTTCGCGCCGAGATTGGTTGCGACACGGTGGTGTTGTCGGATTTCTCCAAACTGCTGGCCATTCCGTTGCGCGATGGTTGTGACTTGATGGATGTGATTGGTCGGCGATTGCGGGCGCAGGCGAAGGAGTGAATGGAAACGGGCGCTGAGGGCGCCCGTTTTTTTGGACTACAATAAAAGAGATCTGACACCTTTTATTCTCGTGCCACCGAACAGACTGCGTATACCTGCCGAGAGTTGGTTTAGCGCAACTTATACCCTGTAGCTGGGCACGGCATAAAATCACAAATATCGTCAGGCGCCGCGCACCATTCGAAAGTGCTCAACCGTCCATTGCTTTTGAATTTCCGATGGGAGAGCGTGGGGGGCACATACGCGCTCCTCTAACTTGGTCGCGTACTTTTCGGCGGATTTCTGGTCTGAGAACCTTATGTTCATACCGTAGGCATGAACTACCCAAAAGGGCGTAGGCTGCCTGGCGACCAACTCGATCGGCAGTACCATAGAATTGTCTCCGACACTCGGGAACGACACTTAAAAGTTTAGTTGAAAGCTCAAAAAAACTTACTGTTGCGCGCAAGCCTATGCCTTCGTGTTCTACTGATTCGCCATATTGTTGAAAGCAAATTCGCCTAAGCGTCTGTTTTGACGCAGAGGCAGCAACGAACCATCCTTATCGGGTTTCAAGCAACGGATTTGTTCACACAAATGCAAGGGGCGCCGCGATGCTCACCTGGATGCTGCTCTTCGTTCCGATAGCTATTGTGTTGGAGTTCGCCGCCCCAACGCATCATCTAGTGGTGTTCCTGGCGGCATCGCTTGCGATCATTCCGTTGGCGGGTTGGTTAGGCAGGGCAACCGAACACCTGGCGGAACGATCCGGTGAAGGTGTGGGCGGACTTCTGAACGCAACGTTTGGCAATGCCACCGAGCTGATCATTGCGCTCAGCGCGATGCGGGCAGGTCTGTACGATGTGGTGAAGGCGTCCATTGCGGGTTCTATCGTTGGCAATATCCTGCTGGTCCTGGGGGCGGCCATGCTCGCTGGCGGGCTGCGTCATCAAGAACAACGGTTCAACGCTACGGCCGCACGCTCGCAGGCGACCCTGCTGACATTAGCGGCCATTGCGCTGGTGATTCCTGCGGCCTACAACGCCGTTATCGCAGCTCGGGCGCCGAAGGGTCTTCAATCTTTGAGCCTTTATATATCTCTGGTCCTGCTTGTGGTTTACGCCCTGTTCCTCGTGTACTCGCTTGTCACTCACAAAAACTCCTTTTCCGGCGATCCCAACCTTAAACACAACTCGGACCAGGCGCGCCTCTGGTCGAAGGGCAAGGCGTTGTTGGTCTTGACGGTAGCGACCGTGTTGATCGCCTGGGTCAGTGAGATCCTGGTGGCCGCAATCGACCCCTCGGCCCGTCAGCTCGGCCTCAGCAATTTATTCATGGGTGTTTTCGTCATTGCGATACTGGGTAACGCGGCGGAACATGCCTCTGCTATTTCAGCCGCCATGCAAAACCGCATGGATCTCACGCTAGCCATCGCCATTGGCTCTAGTGTGCAAGTGGCGTTGTTTGTTGCACCCGTCCTGGTACTGGCGAGCTACTTCATCAACGCTACTGCCATGGACCTTGCGTTCTCCAATGGCTTGGTACTAAGTCTGTTGCTCGCAGTGCTGATCACCGGTCAGGTAGCGGGCGACGGGCGCTCAGACTGGCTCAAGGGGGTGCAATTGCTCACCGTATACCTGATCCTGGGCCTTGCTTATTTTTTTACGCCGGATACTCCGGTTTCCTGAGGCCGGAGTTTGGCGCTGGCATTTGTTTTGCCAATTCGAGTAATTGTACTTCTGCCTCATGAGGAACCGCAGCTGAGAGCCAAGTTCGAACTGAACACATCTCAAAATGAGCAGTTACTGTCGGCTTTCTGCCACTGCCCACCGGCCGCTAAGGGTCGATTGCTGCCTGTCGCGGAGGGCAGCAATCGGCCAAAAGCTGCCTCTAGCCCTTATCCGCGCATGCACCGCCCGCTGCCTGATGTCCCTCACGGAGAGAGTGATAACAATCAGCGCTGATGCAGACGGTCGTGGCGCACATTCAGCCAACGCATCGCGGATAAATCCGCTCTTGCAACAGCGCGTGCAACTGCCGATCAGGCAGAGCAGCTGTCTTGCGACTAGCTTTACCTCGAACACTAAAATCTCAGTCCACAGCTCAATCAGGTGAAGGTTCGTTATGACAAAAAAAATCGATCTGACGATTACCCACGATTACCTTAATCCGTTTGCCTCGCCGGACAACCCCAAGCTAAGCCCCGAGCTGGTGGACTACCTGTCAGATAGCGCCTGGTACCACTCCGAACTGTGTCTGCACATTCGCTGCCCGGAAGATGAGCGAGAACGCCTGCAGCAAGCCATCAGCAATACCTTTGCGGAAAAGAGCGAACAACTCAGAGGGGATATTCGCACCCAACGGCTGGTAGCGCTGACACTCCTGGGCTTGGCACTAGCCTTGGTGCTGGCAGGCACGGCTCTGGGCATTGAAGGCACCATCCCCGTGGGAGTCGTTACCGTCACCGCGTGGATGCTGCTCTGGCGTAGCGCAGAGATATTTTTCTGGATATCCGCAACATTAACCGACAGCTGCGTAAGTACCAGCGCATTGCCAGCGCATCAAAGCAGTTTTGATTGAGGTTGATCGTTCTCACGCTACGCGTGGAAGTCATGCCTGAGTTCTGGCGGGCTGAAAATCCGACTTTTTCAACTGATGACCCATTGCTGCCCTGCATGAAGGGCAGCAATGGGTCGATAGCAGTCGCCCACGGAAGGCGCGTAATGGTCCTAGGACGCTATTAAAATTCCTACACAAACCTCGGAATGCGTCACCTTCCCCGCCGTGCTGATGAAGCCTATAGTCCGACCCGTCGCCCAGTATGGCGATTCGGGTTTGGCGACCTGAGCTACGCGTGCGAGAGCAGCCTGCTCATTTGCAGGCGTCGTCGCAACCGCAAAACCGCTGTACTATGGCGGTTGCGCGCGGGAGACCTTCGGGTCTGCCGGTTACTCGTTCCCGGTTCGCCAACCTGCGCGCAACTGCCACCCTATTCATTTGGCGACGATCTGTTGGCGGTCTCATTTAACTGAACGAGATCTCACCTATGGAAAGATACATGCCCCTCACCGGAGTAGACCTGGTTCCGGCCTCCCTGCTCATCGATACCGAAGCCCCACTCGACGTATTGCAAGCCGCCGCTGACTACCGCATTCGCGCAGTTACTCAGGTGCTGGAAAACATCGCCTTTCGCGCCGAGATTGGTTGCGACACGGTGGTGTTGTCGGATTTCTCCAAACTGCTGGCCATTCCGTTGCGCGATGGTTGTGACTTGATGGATGTGATTGGTCGGCGATTGCGGGCGCAGACGAAGGTGTGAATGAAAACGGGTGCCGATGGCACCCGTTTTTTCGTTGGACGACAAAACAGATTTCGCCCCTTGCCTACTTTTAAAACCAAATAAAACCTTGGACGAAACTTACAAATCCTTCTTACTTCGACGCCTTACGAGGATCATCATGGCTATCAACATACTCAAGGCCTAGCGGACCCGTTCCGTAAACTTGTGAAATGTACTCTCCTGATTTAGCCCAGTGAAAGTGTGGCGTATTGGCCGGAAGTATCACTACGCTGCCTGGGCCATAAGCAACCAGCTTGGCCGGATCGAAAACAGTACCGAAGCCAATATAGAAAACACCGGACATGACGGTATAGATACGATCCTCAGGATGCGTATGGGGCATTAATTTTGTGCCATTCGGCACTTTGACCCTGACAACGTAGGGTGCTGGCTTGCTCGGGTCGCCGGCCAACACGGCCAGTTTCACTTCTTTCGGGAAAGCCGGAAAGCTACGCCATTCAACGTCTTCACTATGTAAAGCACCGACCTTATCGAGTGGCAATGGTTGTGCCTGGACGAACGACATTGTGGCGCTGGTGACAATAAGTGCAGCCAGACAAGCAGTTTTCATAATGTTCTTAATCATGAAAGGCACCTTGATTACGCAGTAAAAAATCTGATGTCGTCACCTGCGCCACTAGTAAGTTCGGTGGGCAATTCGAGGCGAGTCGTGTGCGGCTTACTGTATTTATCACTGGTGGCAATGAGAATGGCGTTGTCGCGCATTACAGTTGGTACGCAATGTAATCAATGCGCTGTCACGTTCCGGCTGCCGGGGCTGCACCCGATCATCACACTCACCAGAGGTAGGCTGCTCGCCCTATCAATGCCGTCAATGGTCACCATCACGTCAATGAAGTTCTCTTAAAAAATCCGCGGCGTAACATCTGCTCCATACCAACCAACAACACCCCGGAGCACACGATCATGAAACGCCAAACCATTCTCAGCATCGCTTTCTCGGTTTTTGCAGTTAACGCTTTCGCCGCTACCTCGACTCACCCGGTTGTCGCTGAAGGCGGCTCGGATCGTCTGATTGAAAGTCGTGTGGCTGAAGGTGGTTCGGATCGTTTGATCGAGAATCGTGTGGCCGAAGGTGGTTCGGATCGTTTGATCGAAAATCGTGTAGCCGAAGGTGGCTCGGATCGCTTGATCGAAAATCGCGTTGCTGAAGGTGGCTCGGATCGTCTGATCGAAAATCGCGTTGCTGAAGGTGGCTCCGACCGCCTGATCGAAAACCGCGTTGCCGAAGGTGGCTCCGACCGCCTGATCGAAAACCGCGCTGTATAAACAAATCACGTCAACGCAATACCCAAAAAGCCCGGCCTGATCAGCCGGGCTTTTTCGTGCGGGCGCAAAACACAGTCCGAGAGCTTACCCTTGCCTGACTTGCTCATCGCGCTCTTCTCTGTACAGACAAGGTCTGACAAGAAACAAACACCCTTAAAGGTGTGATCATCCGGGAGTCGACAAAAGGTCAAGCTCGGACCGCAACCCTTGTAGGAGTGAGCCTGCTCGCGATGGACGTAAACGAAAATGCGTGTTTGCTGGATAAACGCGTCATCCTCAGGTCCATCGCGAGCAGGCTCGCTCCTACAGTTTGTGCACCTGACTGAAATGACTGCCAATGCGCACCCGTTTTTTGGCAGTTGCTATCTACGCGTCAGCACGGCTAAGGATCCATTTGTGAGCCAGTCGGCCGAAGCGACTTCACAAAAAATATGTGAAGACTTTGATACGGTAAAAACCGCTATGTCCCTGATCACATCAAAAACCTGGCTCGGCGTTGCCTCCATCGATCATTGCGCTCGCGGACGCGCCGCCCAGAAAGACACAATTTCTTGCGGGCCACTTGCCGTCCGAAACCGCTGCACGCCTCGGCTGTCTCCTGCAAATCACCAATACGTACCATTCGAACCTGATCGAAGGGCAATAAACCGAGCCTGCCGAGATGCAAAAAGCACAAGCAGCACCGGTCAAAGACCGCAGCCAGCTCAAAAGCCTCGCGGTTGAACAAATGGCGGTGCAAGCGTCCGTTTTTATGTCACTGGATCTAACCACCAGCGTTTCCCAACCGCTGAAAATTTATCAACGTTAATGAAGCTCACCCCATTGACCTAGCCGAGCCAAACCCCAAAAAAATCCGCCAACACTTCTTTGGCAAAAAATAAATTCAGTTCAGCAAAACCGAAATAACAGTGCATTCGCCAGAGTAATCGATACCCTGACAAACTGCTTCAGATCCAGGATGTATAAGCACCTCAAACTCTTGCTTAAACCTACGCTGGCTGATGATGTTATATACGTAGACGGGCTGATAAAAAGCGCTCCCGACTTCAATCACCCAAAGGTGAATTCCTCGATTGACTTCACGATCATCCTTGTAGGCATGGACGATAGCTGGGTTGGCATTCAACGAAGTTGAAAATGGTCTATCAATCCTCACCCGAGCCCCCACTTTCAGCTCACCTGGCCACGCCCCGCCATGGAATAGAAACTGCCCCGGAGACAGCGTTGCGGACAGCCCCCCTAGCTCTTGAAGAAGGCTTGGCGTGATGCGTTCATCTCTGTAATTGTTGATGCCCGGAACTTCATACAGGCTTGGCATCGAACCAATCCAATTCCTGTAAACGGGAGAGGCTTTGAGTTTTTGATCGAGTTGCATGTTAAATGCGTTATTTGCCCCGCAATGATCAGCAGCGATATGCGCAAAGTCATGTGCATTATTCGCGTACTTCGTTTCGTGCAAGGGCCTTACAGGCCATCCATTCGCCAATGCAGCATCATGAATATGGCGATCACGGTCACTGACCTCGCCATTGTTCAACGGGTAGCATTCAAGCAAGTCAAGTCTGCGCATTAACGTAAAATTCCATTTAAAAACAGAACTTTGCCAGATGGATGATGAAACGATCAAGTCAGGTGCTACCGAGAGGCTGCGACGTTAAATCATCATCGTTTGTAGAAATTTCAACCGATGCAGGCGTAAACGAAAACCGGCACCACGATGACGCCCGTGTTTGTGTCTGCAAATGTGAGGTGCGCCAACATCCATCGGACGCTGCCATCTGTCACACAGGTCTGCAACTCAAAAACCACCACACAAAACTCATGGCGAAAAATATCTTAGCTACTACCCTTAGCCTGAGGCATTGAGGCTACCTGCTTTCACCTTTCCGACATTGATCCAGTCGTTTCAAACCTGCCTGGCCACATGGAGGCCGCGCGATGAGCATTCCGTTGTTTTTCGCGATGTCAGCCGTACTGTTTCTGAGCAGCCCTGCCCTTCTTGCGCAGCCAGTGGAGGCGGCCGCAAGCGCTGCCGAGCCGGCGCCGGTCGCGGCGGCGGTCAAAGACGCGGTGTTTACCGAAGAGCAGCTGGATCAAATGTTGGCGCCCATTGCGCTTTACCCGGACCCGTTGCTGGCTCAGGTGCTGATGGCCACCACTTACCCTGGGGAAGTCACCGAGGCGGTGACCTGGTCCAAGGCGCACCCCGATGCCAAGGGTGATGATGCGGTCAAACAAGTGGCGAACCAGCCGTGGGATCCGAGCGTGCAGGCGTTGGTGGCCTTTCCGCAGGTCCTTGCAACGCTGGGACAGGATCCCGTTTGGGTACAACGCCTGGGTGATGCATTCCTGGCGCAGCCCGATGATGTCATGGAGGGTGTGCAACGCTTGCGTCATCAGGCGCAAGCAGCCGGCAACCTGCAGAGCAACCAGTATCAAAACGTGACGGTTCAGGCCGCGGCGCCACCCGCACCAGCCCCCTCAGCGCCAGCGCCGGCTCAGCTCCCTGCCAACACCACCACCATTATCATTGAGCCCTCCGATCCGCAGGTGGTGTACGTCCCCACCTACAACCCGACAACAACCTACGGCACTTGGGCCTACCCGGCTTCACCTCCTGTTTACTACCCTCCGCCGCCCGCCTATTACCCCGGTTCGGCATTGATGGCCGGGCTGGCGTTTGGGACTGGCGTCGCGATCGTCGCCTCTTTGTGGGGTGAATGTGACTGGGGCAATAACGATGTCGACATCGACATCGACCGCTACAACAACATCAACCGCAATAACCAGATCACCAATAACAATTGGCAGCACAACTCCATTCATCGCGATGGCGTGCCCTATCGCGACAACAGGAGCCGCCAACAGTACGGCCGCCAACTGGATGGTGCCAGCCAGCGTGATGCCTATCGCGGGGACAATGCCCAGCGCGCCCAGGCCCGTGAAAAAGCCCGAAGCTCGATGGACAGGCACGGTATTGAACGACCTGCGACCAGTAACCGCGAAGCCCGTGATCGAGCGAGTGCCGCCCAGACTGCGGGCGTCAATCGCAAGCAAGCCGGTACAGACAGACCGAAGGTGGCTGACAGGGGCCAAGGCGCAGACAGACCGAAGGCAGCTGACAGGGGCCAAGGCACAGCCCGAAACACTCGCGAGAGTCAGCAGCCCAGAAGACAGACCGCCGACGCCAATCAGCGTGCCCAGGCGCGCCAAACGGCGCCACAACGGGCGCCACAACGACCCGCCGCCAGTCAGGGCGGCGCCCGCAACAACGCATTCGCCGGCGCCCGCGCACCGTCCCAAACCAGCGCGCAGGTCAATCGTGGACGGGCCAGTCAGGCATCCGCGCAACGTCCCAGTGCGGCGCGATCAGCTGGCCATCAGGTCAGTCGGCCATCCAGTCCGCCTGCGCGTCAAAGGGGGGGGGGCCGTCGTTGAAACACTATCCTCGAATGAATACGCTCATGGGCCTGCCCGCTCATGCCTTGGTGATCGCTGCCGGCCTGGCATGGTCGTGCGTTGTCACGGCACAGCAGGTATTTCCCACGCCAGAAAAAGCCGCTCAAGCGTTCGTCGACGCATTGGGTACGGAACACGCCGATCAGGCACGCCTGACAGAATTGCTGGGCAGTGAATGGCGCAGTTTCATCCCGCGCGAAGGCGTGGAACGCAGTGATGTGGATGCGTTCATCAAGCAATACCACGAGCAACATGCCATTGAAAAAGCCAGCGACCGCAAGGCGATCCTGTCGGTGGGCAGTGACCACTGGACATTGCCGATCCCCATGACAAAAGTGGAGAAAGGTTGGCGCTTTGACATTAAGGCCGGCAGCGCAGAAATCCGTGTCCGTCGTATTGGCCGCAACGAACTGGCCGCCTTGCAATCGGCGCTGACGTACCACGACGCCCAGATGGACTATGCGTCAGAGGACCGTGACGGTGACGGCGCCCTTGAGTATGCGCAGAAGTTTTTCAGCACCGCCGGCAAGCACGACGGGCTCTATTGGCAGGACGACAACAGCGGTCAGATCAGCCCGCTGGGCCCCTTGTTCGGCCAACGCATTGCCGACGAAGACTGGCACGGTTACCACTTTCGCATCCTTGAAGGCCAGGGTCCTTCGGCACCGGGTGGCGCCTACAGTTACCTTATCGGAGACAAGATGAGTCGCGGCTTTGCACTGATCGCCTGGCCGACGAAATATAAAGACACCGGGGTGATGAGTTTCATGATCAGTCATGAAGGCCAAGTGTTCGAGAAAGACTTGGGACCTGACGGTTACAAACTGGCGCAGTCGATGAAACGGTTTGATCCAGACGACAGTTGGAAGGAGGTGGAAGATCAGAAGCAGTAGTATTTTTCCGCCCCGCCAGCCCGTTACCGGGTAGTACGTTTTAATCCCCCGGGACCTTTGAGGGTGCCCATAGAAAAACGGGACAGACGACAATTCTCATCTAATCGCAGCCTGTCCCTTTTTTTTTGCTAAACCGAGCGCGGTGCTTCAACGGGAGGGGTGCCGTCGTGAAACATCGTTTTCAGTTGAGCACGCAGTTCCGGTGAGTCGGTGTGTTTGTGAACACTGACCGCATGCTGTGCGGCAGCCTCGAGCAGTTCGTTTTCAGAATCTGCGCAGAGCGCGACCGAGCATTTGGTATCGCTTGGAAACTCGCGGCAGTCGATGTATTTACGCGCCATGATCTTCTCCTCTCGTGAACGATCACTCGACGTAGGTCGCATCGAGTGTGCTGACGTTTGAAGTATAGGCCCGCCAAAAGGCGCGCCCCGATGTCGAACGTCCGCAGCCCTGGCGTCAAAAAAACACGGTAGCGCTGTGCTATCAGCTTGGTTTACTTTGCCGCGACAACGCTGAATTTCTGGCACTTGCCGTAAGCATCTCTGGGGAAAAGACAATGGACACACGCCTTAAGAACGTGGGACGAATCTTGGGCGTGACGGCGATGATGTCATCACTGAGCGGTTGCATCGTTGATCAACTGGACCCGTTTTACTATATGTACGGTGCTGCCGTGCAGGCATCGGGAGGATACGACGACGTGCCTGCCGGTACGGCGCAGGCTCCATTAGCGGCAGATCAAAACGCTAACATGCAGCGCCTCATCGACCGCGAGACGCCCGACCGCTATCGCTCGCGTAGCTGCGAGTACATTGAAATGTCCCTTATCGAAGCGGCGGGCTATATGACCAGCACCAATGCGCTGGTCAAACAGCTTGCGGAGGCCCGTAAAGTTGCGGCCAGCCCGGCCTGGCAGGAGAAAGGCTGCAAAACGGCCAATTTCCCGGGGGGCAAAATCGGTATCGCCATGGAAACCGTCGACGCACAGAAAGCGTCGCTGTATTCCATGCCGACCAGCGGCGTAGTGGTCTACAACGTTGGCGCCGGCAGCCCGGCGCAGCAGGGCGGAATACTGACTAATGATTTAATCGTGGCGGTCAATGAGCAGCCTGTCGCCGACTCCGTAGAGTTCCGTCTGCAGTTGGCCAAGGCGCCCATAGGCTCCACGGTCAACCTCAAGGTCTGGCGCTACCAGGCGTTTCAGACTCTGCCCGTGGTGGTCGGGCCCGGAGGTACGCCCGTATCGATGTTACCGGTGAGCACATCGGCGGCGCAAAACACTGCGCCCTCCTCCCACCTGCAAGGCATGAACCTCGGCGAGGTGAATTCTACTTATGCCAAGGCTGCGGGCTTGCCGTCGGCACAGGGTGCCTGGGTGATCGACACGGTCAAAGGCAGCGCGGCGGACAAAGCCGGCATCAAGCCATTGGATGTCATTGTCGAAATCGGCGGCCAGGAAGTCGCCAGTGCCCAAGACGTCGCTGAGATCTCATCGCGCATGCGCGTCGGCTACAAAGCGACCGTGAGCGTCTGGCGCAACCAGGCGAAACGCGACGTGAAAATGGTCCTGAAAACTGACTGAACCTTTGGGCGTTGCGTTTCGTCCAGGAGCGCTACAGCCCGATAAACTTGAATAACCACACCGCTCCCATCCCGACCGCCAGTGTCAGGACTGTATTGCGAGTCTGCCAGGCGACCCAGGCCGCGATAATGGCGGCGGGTATCTGCGGGTTGTTCAACACGAACTCACTCTGCCCGTTGGGGTACACCACCGCGGGCAGCACAAGGGCCGCCAGCACACTCGCCGGTACGTAAAGCAAGGCCCGACTCAGCAATGCCGGGATGCGCAGCCGGCCATACAGTTCGACAAAGGAAAGGCGCATGGCGAAGGTTCCCAGGCCGACCGCCAGGAACATCCCCCACAAGGCTAAATCATTCATGGTGTCTCCCTCTCGACGTCATGGACCCGCGCCTCGCTCAATGGGCGCTTGCGAACCGTCTCGATCAACAGTCCCGCCATGACCCCGCCGATGGAAGCGGTGACCAGCCCAAGGTTGTAGGGCATGTTGATCGCCAACACCGCGAGCATCCCTCCGACCACGGCGGCACCCAGGCTCGCCGCGTTACGTATGCCGGGCACCAGAAGCGCCAGAAAGGAAAGCGGTATGGCAAAGCTCAACGACCAGGTTTCGGGGATGCTTGCGCCCAGGTAGACGCCCGCCAATACCGACAATTGCCAGGACAGCCACATCGCCACGGCGGTGCCTGCATAGTAGTGATGTGCGAATGCCCCCAGCTCGCCCGAAGAAAGCTTGAGACTGCACAGCGCGTAGGACTGGTCAGAAAGCATGTAGGACAAAGGCCACGTCCAGCGCTTGGGCAAGTGGTGCATGTAAGGCGCCAGTGACGCGCTGTACATGATGAAGCGCAAGTTGATGACCAGCGCAGTGACGACAATCGCCAGCGGCACAACCCCCGTATGCAGCAGTTGCAGTGCAACCATCTGCGCGGAACCCGAGTAGAACAGCAGCGTCATGCCCATGGTCGTGCCGGGCGACATGCCCATGTTGATCGCCATGACCCCCGTCAGCAGGCCGAAAGGAACGACACCGGGACTCAATGGAATGAGCGCCCGGACACCTTGCATGAACGCTTCCCTCGCTGTTCGATATGGCATTTCGACTCCTTGGTCTGGTGTTCGCGCTGGCGGTTCGATGGGCCGTGACGCCAGCCATTCCGCTGCGCGATACAGGGTAAGCTGGGGCTATTGCGCGTCATCTGCTCAGATCTTTGCCTGGCCCATGGTCCGCAGCCCATCGTGCGGTAGAGTGTGGACCCGGAGCCCGATGGGCAGAACCGACTTTTTTTTCGAGAAAACAGGTAGTTTTTGTTATGGCTAAAAGCTCCCAGCCTGATCAGGCCCTGCTCTCAATGCCGTCCTTCAAGGCCATGAGATCCTTCGTGGCCGCTGCCAAATACCGGAACTTCACTCGGGCTGCCGAGGCATTGTGCGTCACCCAGGCGGCGATCAGCCGTCAGATTCGCGAGCTGGAACTCTACTTGGGCACCGAGTTGTTCACGCGCACCGGGAGGGAAGTCAGGCTGACAGCCTCGGGCACAGCGCTCTTCGATGCTGCGCAGCTGTCCCTGCTGAACATCTTTCAAGCAACCGAAAGAATCCGTCGGGAAAAAAGTGACAAGCGCACCCTGACGCTTTGCTGCTCGCCCGCCCTATCGGCGCTTTGGCTATCCCACAGGCTCAAAGACTTCTTCAGCGCCAATCCCGATGTCGACCTGAATGTCATCACCACCCAGCATTTTCTGGTGATGGAGCCCGGAATCATTCCGGATATTTTCATCACCCAGACCAGTGATCTGCGCCCCGGCTATCTGCGAATCCCCTTGTTTCACGAAGTCGTCTATCCCGTGTGCACGCCTGGTTATCTGGAAGCGCATCCAGAACTGAGCACCCTGGAGGGCATGCGCAACAGCGTGCTGCTGGACCTCAACCCTTATGGCCGTTCCCAGTTGACGGAACAGGTCGACTGGAATGTGTGGTTCGCTTTCCAGTCCCATGACCTGAAGATCGCGGCCTCGGAAAATCCGCACTACTTCAGCAGCAACGACTACAGCCTTCTGGTGCAAATGGCGCTGGACAATCAAGGTGTCGCCCTGGGCTGGGATCATCTGGTGAGGCATCTGGTACAGCAGGGGCGCCTGGTTCGGCCGGTGACGGAAGAGCTGACGCTCAGGGAGGCGGTTCAGTATTTGATGATTAATGAGAAGAAGGCGGATGATCCTGCGTGTGGGCGTTTGAAGGACTGGCTGGTTGCTCAGTTCAAGTGAGCGATTTACGAAGATGGCAGCTGAATAGCCGCCCCTGAAAAACACCAGACGATGAAAAAACCGCTGAACGCTTCAGCCACCAGTATCCATGTGGGAGACGTTCGATGATTTCTTCTCGGGAACGGTAAAACTCACTGTCGTACCGGTGAGGATCTTGTGAGTCGGGTCGGCCACTTCCAGAAGAACCTTGTGAGCACCGGGCGTCAGTCCAACCAGGATAATCGGGCCGTCACTGGTATGCGCCCACGTACCTTTCCAGTCATCGACCGTCACGTGGAGGTGGCTGAGACGAGGTGAAACTTCACCCGCTGCCTTGCCAAACACCGGCATGATCCTGGCGTGCTCTGTTCGATACTGGATGATGACAACGCCGCGGGCCAACGGCTCGGCAAGCGGTGGATAGGCAATGAGTTTTGGCAGCGTCTCGGATTCCAGTGGGAGTATTGCCGGTGGGTGATCGGTATCTGCTTCTCCTTCACCGAATGCGGCCATGCAAAAAAAGCCGCCCAAGACCAGGACAAACAGATTTCTGAGAGCGAGGGACATGGCGTTTTACTCCCGCGTGATGTTACTCAAGGCTAGTCCATTGCAGAGAACGCATTGCAGGGCTGACGGGGCGTCTTTTGCCGCTCACTTCAGGAAGGCAAATACCGCGCAACCCTCTCATCCAATAGCTTGATCAGCGCCGGCTCCATGTACTGAAAAATATCCGGTATGTCCAAACAAACGACGCGTTTGTCCGCCAGTTCCGAACCAAATCGAGCCATCAGTTTGTTGCGATGAATGGGCTCCATGACAACGATCAGTTCAGCCCACTGCAGCAGCTCCAGGTTGACCGGAACATACGCATCGTTGCTGATGCCCGCCGACGCGGTTTTCACGCCGGGCCAGTCAGCAAAATGCCGTTCGGCCGTGGGGCTGCGCAGGCGGTTTTGGCTGCAGATGAAAAGTACGTTCAACATCGTATGACTCCCGACAGTTAACGCGCCTGGGACTCAGGCGAATTACCGGGTCACTGCCGCACTCCGGGTGCCCGCGAACGCGCTCGTGCCAAGCCAGCGCCACAGGCTTTTCGCATCTTGTACGGCGCCATCCACACGCAGCTCTCGCGACTGAAGAACGTCCCCCGGCGTGCGGTCGCCCGTCCACACCTCGGTCAATGCGCGCACGCTGGAGTCCACGACGAGGGTCAGTTCGCGGCCAGGGTCGTCGCGGCACAGGTCGGCTACACCCTCTTCAACCACGAGCCACCACGCTTGCTCGCCGGGCCGTGCGTCGCGGAACGTGAAGTGGATGACCACCGGTCGGGGCGGGAATGTTTCGATGCGCACGAACCGGCGCACGTCCCACATCAGCAAGCCCGCGTCGAGTTCATCATCGCGCAGGCGGCTGCCGATCCAGCGTGCGCCCCAATGACCCAGCGCCATGATGATCGGGCGCAACTCCTTGCCCGCCTCGGTCAGGCTGTACTCCCAGACTTTGCCCGTGGCTGTGCGGTGCACGACGCCGATTTCTTCCAGATGGCGCAGCCGCTGTGTCAGCAGGTTGGTGGACATCCGGGGGACGCCGCGGTGCAGCTCGTTGAAGCGCTTGCTGCCGCACAACAACTCGCGCACAACCAAAGGTGTCCAGCGTTCACACAGAGCTTCGGCACCGCGTGCGACCGTGCAGAACTGACCGTAGCTTTCGTCCATTGCCTGGGCTCCGCAATTACAACGCTTCAGATTCTGAACTAGCCCCGCCGCTTCGCCACGCGCACGCTCAAGCCTTCGAAGCCAAGAACCAAAGGTGAACGCCATGACCAAGGTTGCCATTATTCAGCGCCCGCCCGTGCTGCTCGACCGCGGCGCAACGATCGCCCGGGCCGTGCAATCGGTCGCCGAAGCTGCGGCGGCGGGAGCTTCGCTGATCGTTTTGCCCGAATCGTTCATTCCAGGTTACCCGTCGTGGATCTGGCGGCTGGCGGCGGGAAAGGACGGGGCTGTCATGGGCCAGTTGCACACGCAGCTGCTGGCCAACGCCGTTGATATTACGAACGGTGACCTGAGCCCTTTGTGCGAGGCCGCGAGGGCTCACGCCGTGACGATCGTGTGCGGCATCAATGAATGCGACCGGTGCAATGGCGGCGGCACGCTCTATAACAGCGTAGTCGTTATCGGCGCGAACGGCGCTGTGCTCAACCGACACCGCAAGCTGATGCCAACGAATCCCGAGCGCATGGTGCATGGCTTCGGTGATGCCTGCGGGTTGCGTACGGTCGATACACCGGTCGGTCGCGTGGGGGCGCTCATCTGCTGGGAAAACTACATGCCGCTGGCACGCTATTCACTCTATGCTCAAGGAGTGGAAATCTACGTCGCCCCCACGTACGACACGGGCGATGGCTGGATCAGCACGATGCGTCACATTGCACTCGAAGGACGCTGTTGGGTGCTCGGCAGTGGCACCGCACTGCGCGGCAGCGACATCCCCGAAGACTTTCCGGCGCGTGCGCAACTGTTTCCCGATCCGCAGGAATGGATCAACGACGGCGACTCGGTGGTGGTCAATCCGCAAGGCCGGATCGTCGCCGGCCCACTGCACCGGGAGGCCGGCATTTTGTATGCGGACATCGACGTCGCACAGGTGGCGCCAGCGCGGCGAGCGCTCGACGTCACCGGGCATTACGCGCGCCCTGACATTTTCGAATTGCAGGTGCGGCGCACACCGGCGACTGCGGTGCGCTATATCGACGGGTGAAGGCAAACCATTGACGGGAGTTATGTAATGAACAGTGAACGGTCTTACAAGGGCAGTTGTTTTTGCGGCGCAGTCGAGCTCACGGTCAGTGGCGAACCGGTCGGGATGGGTTATTGCCATTGCGAGTCGTGTCGGCATTGGTCAGCAGGACCGGTCAACGCCTTCACGCTGTGGAAACCCGAGGCGGTACAGGTGACTCGCGGGGCTGACAACATCGGCACCTACAACAAGACACCACAGAGTTACCGCAAGTGGTGCAAGACGTGTGGCGGGCATCTCTTCACTGAACACCCGGGGATGGGGCTCGTCGACGTGTATGCCGCGATCATTCCGGATCTCGCGTACTCGCCAGGCGTTCACGTGCACTATCAGGAGAGCGTGCTGCGCATCAAGGATGGATTGCCCAAGCTGAAGGATGTTCCCAACGAACTGGGAGGATCGGGTATCAGCGTGGACGAATAGCGCTGACACCGGAGTAAAAAAAACGGGCGCCTTGTCGGGCGCCCGTTTTGTTCAGGGTTGCGTGCTGCGAGTGACGCTGATCAGTGCGATTTCTTTGAAATCGACGTCCCGGCTTTGCTCAACCCTTTCGCGTTGTGATCCCCGGGTGTCGAGGCCGAGATTGCGGAGGCTTTGGCCACGCCGCGAGTGTCTTTGGAATGGGCGATGCCAGACGTCGTTGTGCCATGACCGCGCTCACCATTGCGGTCACTGCCGTAGTGGTTGCCGCTTTCGCCACGGTCGCGAACCGCCCTTCCGGCATGATCGCTGCTCAGTCCATTACCATGGCCGTTGCTGTTGGCGTTGCCGTGATCGGAACCGCTGTGACCGCCACCTGTACCGCCGCCGTGGCCACCGCCATTACCACCACCGTTTCCGCCGCCGTTACCACCACCACCGCCATTACCGCCTCCGTTACCGTCCTTCGCATAGGCGGAGTTCATGACAGAGAGGTCAGCAGGGAGTAATGGGGCGGCTGCAAGCATGAGGGCGCATGACATGACAGCAACGAAACTCTTGTTTTTTAAAAGCATGATTGCTTCCGTAAGGTGGTTGATATCGCATGCATTAGGACGCAATTGCCCGGCGACAGTTCAACTCCTGCGACGGACGGAGTGCGGTGCGCTCACCACCTGGTAAAAGCACCGCAACCGCAGGGTTCAAGTATCAGTCAAAGGCCCCGTTGAGGACTTCATAGATAATCCCGGTTGCCAGTGCGACCAGTATCAAATCGGTGCCTGCTTGCTGCCATTCGTATCCATCATAATGCGGCAGCCTGCCAATCAGGCGTCCATCCAGCTTTTTCGCAATGCCGGGTGGAAGCGGCTTTCCTCGCGCGAGGTTTTTCTGAATTCCGGGTGGCAACGCAGGGCCGGGACTCCAGTAGTCCCTGTATTCGCCAACGATCCCGAGAATGCTTCCCTGATTGATACTGGGGCCATGACTCCAATCACCGCCTCCGGCGTTTTTGCCTTTGCCGCCTTGATTGCCATGGACTTGATTGTTTTGCGGTTTCCCCTGGCCCTTTCCATTACCAGGATCAGCCAATGCGGTCGCTGAGCCGCAAACCAGCGCAAGGCATGTAATCGCGGCAACCAATGAGCGTGATCTGTGCATGAGTCGTTCCCTCAGAGTGGCGGGTTGTCTCTCTGAAATTTAGACGCTATTGACGATGTGAGTTCCAGTTCCGCTTATTTATGGCCAGGCCCCACGCCCGTTTTGTCTGCACTTGCGTGCTGCGGATTCTGGTAACTCGTAGCACACTAGCCAAGTGTCAATGCAGAGCGCCAAGTAGCCAGGCGTTTTCAGGAGGTGAACAATGAGCAAACAACCTCAACCCCGCAGCCGCTCCAACCCTCAGCCCAGATCCCGCCCGGTGGTGCCCAACCTGCCCGGCAAAACCGGCAACAAGTCCGGGGGCTTGCGTGGCAACTACCCGTCGAAGAAGTCGTAGTGAAAAGCGATCAACAGCGAACATAACCTCCCGACTGACGGCCTCGGTTCGGCCACGGCAAATCGAGAGTCACTTCGTCTGATTCGACGGATATAGACCGGCAAGCCGCGCTATCACAACACCCACATAAAAGACGCCTGAAAATTCTTCGACCATCACAAGTGAGCGGGCATGGTTGGTCAACGGGAGAACATCACCGTAACCGGTGGTCGTCAGCGTCGTGAGGCTGAAATAGATCAGTTTGAAGAACGTGCCGGGCTGTCCAAAGTCGAGGTGGCTTGGGCCGAATGAGCCAGCGCTGGATATCTCGAGCAAGGCATAGACGAAGGACCAGACGAAGGCCAGCAGGATGTAACCCGCAAGCGCGCCATGCAGCTTGTCGGCCGTAATCGGCCCGCGCTGGAGAATATAGCGAAGCACTCCGATGAACGAGACTGCCAGAGATGCCGCATAAGCTATCCCGGCAAGATTAAGAATCGCGATACTCCCAACCCACAACGCCGTCCATTGCAGGCCAACCCCAAGCAACGCCAGGCCCAGTTTGAGGATGAACCCCCACTGAGTCTGCCGGGTGGCGAAAGCGCCCACGAGCAGCACGGTTGAAAACAAAATGCCGAGCAACGTGCGGGCAAATATGCCCTCCTCAAGAAAGGGAAACAGGAGGATCAATCCAAGTAAGAGCAGCAACAGATAGGTACAGGGCCCTCGCCCTATGACCATCTGACCCAAATCCTCGTCGGATTCGGTTTTATTTTTCGGATCTGTCATAGCGATTTCCCATAGACCGAAACAACGTTCGATACCTGGCGCTACAGGTTTTAGAAGTGTCGGCAGTGGAATTCTAGTCGCGAATACATGTGAGAGGATTCAGCCAGACAACTATGGGTCGATTTCTACCCTGATCGGCTGACGGCAATCGGCCAAAAGTTAGCGTTCAGTATTCTGACTAAAGACCGCGAACAGCGTTAATGACGAAAGTCGTGCGCGACGGTTCGAATGTGGGCTTTAATGTCCGTGCTTATAGGCAACCCCATGAGCTTAGATTCCGTACGAAGATGGATGCGCCTGACGGCGGGTTCCGGTTGCCATGTACTTGTCCATTCAAGGAAGAAACGACATTGAAAATAGCTTTTAGCGCCCTGTTATTGACCTGCCTGACGACTGTCGCGCTCGCTGGCGAGAACCCTGTCGGCTTCCGCTCTTCCACACTGGCGGACGCACACAATGACCGCACACTGGAAATGGTCGTCTGGTACCCCAGTGCAACGACCGCCGCCACGCAATTGATTGGCGATGATGTGGTGTTCGTCGGGGCTTCTGCCGTTCGTGACGCACCGCCCGCTGCTGGCAAGCATCCATTATTGGTGCTCTCCCACGGGTACAGAGGAAACTGGAGCAACCAGATCTGGCTTGCCAGCGCTCTGGCTCACAGGGGTTACATCGTCGCTGCAATCAATCACCCTGGCAGCACCACTCATGACCGTAGCCCAAAAGCAGCAGCGCAGTTATGGCAGCGGCCCGTTGATGTGAGCCGAGCCATTGATGGGGTCACGGCTCAACCTGAAAAATTCGGCTTGGTCGCCAATGACCGAATTGCAGTAGTGGGCCATTCACTCGGCGGCTGGACCGCCCTGGAGATCGCCGGTGCCCGTTTCGATCCAGACCGCTTCGCCCATGACTGCAAGGCCCACCCGCAGTTAGCAAGTTGCACCGTCTATGGAAAGATGAATCCCGCCAGCACCTCAGAATCAAAGACCGCGTTGGCCGCCGATTTGCGCGATGAACGCGTCACGGCGGTGGTTACATTGGACCTGGGCCTCTCACGGGGCATGACCGATGAAAGCCTGGCCGCGCTGCCGGTACCAACGCTGGTGATCGCTGCCGGCGTACCGTCGCACGATCTTCCCGCTGAGCTGGAGTCTGCCAACCTGGCCAAACGCCTGCCTCCGGCGTCAAGCCGCTACGTCGAAATCAGCGACGCAAGCCATTTCAGCTTCTTGTCAGTGTGCAAACCGGGCGCAGAAGCGATGCTCGAAGAAGAAGTGCCAGGCGATGGCATCATTTGCCGGGATGGCGATGGTAATGGCGCTCGCTCACGGGATTTGATCCAACAGCAGGTTACTTCGCTGATAGCAGAGTTTTTTCAGTCATCTATCTACAAAGAGAACAGCTTGTAAAATCGTTGTAGGAGAACTGCCGCAGCTCGACAAAAAACCGCTGAACGATTTAGCCAATCTGTTGCATCGACCGGTTGAATCCACAGCCAAAAGCGGACGGTCAGTGACCCGCAAGCACGGCAACGAATCCACTTCCCCGTTTGCGGCGATTCGTCACTCTGGCAACCCCATGCCGCCGCTCACTGGTTCAGGAACTCGATGACAGCAGCGGCGAACAGTTCTGATTGATCAAGCATGACGAAGTGAAAACTGTCGTCAATGCGTCGCAAGCTGATGTTTGGGGTCGAGACATAGGCGTTCCGGTACATTGCATCAACGTTGGAAGCATCTATGCCGTAAAGCGGGTCGTAGGCATAGACAACCTCGACCGGCACCTTAATGCGTTCAAGCTCAGGCCGCAGGTCAGTAACCATCAGTTCATACATGGCATCGGCCACGGTCTTTCGGTCCGAGCTTATCCCCGCTGCGGCCAAACCTGGCCTGAACGCTTCAGTTTTGACGAGACGGGCGATGGATGCATGCTGCATCTCTTCGGCCTGCTCAGGTGTTGCCGCTAACATCGCATCGCGCATCGCAGCAGCATGCGGGGTGGCCGTTTCACTGGTAGCCGAGGGGGCGATCAGCAACGTATAAAAAGGCAGTGCATCGACAATCATCAGGGGGCCAACCTGGTCGGGATGACGAGCACCAAGCATCAGTGCCACCTCACCACCCAACGAATGACCGATGATGACCGGCGCCTCGATGCGCTGGCTGCGGATATATTCAGCAATCGCCTCGGCTGTAGGCGCTGCTACTTTCCCTTCTGGATCGGATGCGGCAGGCGAGCCGGCAAAGCCAGCTACCTGTACGAGATGGAGACGGTGGGTCTGTCGCAATCTGGAGGCCAAATCAGCCCATACTTCGTAGGACGATGCCAATCCTGGAATCAATATAATGTCTGTTCCCGAGCCTTCGACCAGCACAGAGATACGCCCCTGTTTGACCGTCACTGGCGACAGGGACTCAGACAGGGCTGGCGATGCCGACACCAGGGACAAAGTGGCGCCGATCACGCCGACGAGTGAGCTTAAGGGGTTCATAGCCATTCCTTTGACCGAAAAAATGTTGCCACTATATAACGATAACGGCACACGAAGACGCGAGAAAACTATCCCCCCGCCTGCAATCCGTAGCGTCAGCTATGGGTCGGAAAGCGACGGTCTGGGCTCGACCGTCGCAGTGGATGATTAGACTTCTGTCTGCTCTGCCATTTCTAGAGCATCGTCTACCTCGATGCCCAAGTACCTGACAGTGCTTTCGAGCTTCGTATGACCAAGCAAGAGTTGGACTGCCCTCAAGTTCTTGGTCCTGCGATAGATCAACGAAGCCTTGGTTCGCCGTAGCGTGTGGGTACCGTACATCGTCGGGTCAAGTCCAATGGCTGTTACCCATGCTTTGACTATTCGAGCGTATTGCCTGGTAGAGAGATGATCTGATCCGTGCAATCGCGTCGGGAACAGAAAGTCCTCACTGCGAAGATGCGCCTGCCGCATCCAAGCCTCCAGAATTGTTCGTGTTTGCTCAGTAATTGCAAACTGCACTGGATGCTGAGTTTTCTGCTGCATCACGATGGTCCGTGACGAAACATACTCCCCATGCGCAATGTCACGTACTCGCAGGCAGCCAGGGATTGTGAATTCAGCCGGTCGATGCAACACAACTAAATTCTGTGTAAGCGACTTGCAGACGGCCTCAGCGATTGAGCCTGGTAATTTTTGAACCCTGCAATCCCAGCCCGGCCATTAAGCCCTTTTGATCAAAGATGAACGCATAGACATCGGATTGAGCCGTCGAGGTAGTTATCGATTTGGCCATGCCTGAATCTACGACCACGATGCTTGGGCCCACGCCGACCTCAAATCCATTAACATTTTTCAGATCATTCATCGCTGAATAGGTCATGAAAAACATCACGTATCCAAACCGCTGCACGCCCGCCTGAAGGCCGTATGAGGCTGCTGTGGTCGCGTAGTATCCCGTCACTTTTCCGTTCTCAATCAATTCGCCTTCGCCATGGTGTGCGCCGGCGATGAGGCCCGCTTTCAGCACATCTGGGAAAACGAGGATACCCTTGGCTCGCTGCGCGAGGGCGCGCGCTTGCGGCGTTTTGGTATACAAACTCTGTAACGCCGCTTTCGCCTCGCGGTCCATTTCCGCGTTAGCAGCCATCGCATCAGAGGCGGAAGTTGATTGACCCATTTGGCAGCCCGCCGTGATCGCGAGGATTGAAATCATTGCCATCATTCGAAGGTATTTGATCATGAGCAATACTCCTTTTCTGTACCTGCCATTGAGGAACCTGCGTGGCGATAGCCGTTGCGGATCAAAGACTGACGGGGTCGATCTTTCCCTTAGACTTTAATCCTAATAAGCAGTTGGTCAAATGCTATCCGCTGCTCATCGCGGCAGGGTATGCCTTGTACGCCTGACAAACCGTTCAAATCGTTTGATGAAGCTCGGCACGCTTTAGAAACTCTTCTAACCGCTACGCGACAAGCTCGACATAGCTGGACTCCCCACCGCCAGTCGCGCCCGACAACCAACCCCATACGAAGGCCAAAGTGGGACGCCCTGCGTGATCAACGCCTACCGTGCCACGAGACCAGCCGGCCAGAATCTCACCGTCCGTAGTCAAACACTGAAAAAGAAGCTCAATGGTATCGGGGCCCGTCACGCGCCCGACTTGATTACCCGTACGGATCCGGCCGCCTTGGTAAGTGCTCCAAATGGCATCTTCCTCGACATGGTAATGAAATACTGTGCCTGCACCGGATAGCCCTTGGGTGTTGTCCGCTACCGTAAATCGGCGATTGTTCAAACGTTCGCTGATTTGAGAAAAGGGGATTTCCATAAATGTCGCGTTCTTAAGTCGAAATGTTCCAGTCCAGTCCTCGATTACCCTAAGCCATTTTGTTGCGACTGATGAAAGCATCGAGTTCGTAGACGACGCACCCAGTGCCCGGAACCAACCTCCCACCCCCACTTAAAGCTCCCCCGCAATATCCCCCCCACGATGAGAAAAATCCCCCATAAACGGGCTGTATTACCCGATTCCTGTGTCAACTTTCATTGGCCAGGGGATCAAGTTGCGCCGCCAGCCGGGAATGATCGGCTGTTCAATTTTCTGGCATAGAGAATGCTGTACGTTCACTAGCGCATTAATTGAAAGTTTGAAGTTGTTATCACGGGATAACAGATTTCCACCTGTGCTGCACAACCCTTCTTAGGAGTTACCTTCATGCGAAGTGAGCCGCTAGTCCGCACGTTGGCACTCATGCTTCTCATCTTTGCCATAGGGGCATTCTGGAGTCTGTTCAGCTGGTTCAGCAGTTAAGCGTTGTTTGTGTTGCGGATCGGGTGAAGTCCCGGTTGAAGTCGGGATACCCCCGATTGCAGAAGCGGCAAGCGAAACCAACAGGCTGCCCATCGCGCAGTTCGCTGAAATGTTCAAGTCTGATTCCCCACTCCCCAATTCCCCACTCCCAGGTCATTTGTTGATCGAGTGTTTCCCACTGTCTGACAGACCGCCCTGCCAGGTTGGTTCACGCATTGCCAGTTGAACAAACGGCCAGGCGCTTCTCATAAAAAAAGGGAGGGCATCGCTGCCCTCCCTTCCGCTTTCCACGTTTTTTTTCAAACGTGCTGATCAGTACCTCAAGTGGTGAGAATGAAGTCCGTGGCAGTGACGGTTGTCGCATCGGCCACACCGACCAGGCGGATGGAGTCAGCACCAGCGAAACTGACCAGGGTATCCGCACCGACATCGGCGATGGTGACGCTGCCCGCAAAGGTCGCAGCCGTGATGTTCATCGCGGAGATATCGAGGCGGTCCTGCCCACCTCCTCCCGCGTTGGCATCGAAGCCGATGATCTGATCGACCCCGAAGCCCGCTGAGAACATGAAGATATCGTTGCCACTGCTGGCAACCATCATGTCGTTGCCGGCACCGCCTGTGACCGTATCGTTGCCAGTGCCGCCATCGATAAAGTCATCGCCGATACCACCCAACAAGGTGTCGTTGGCGGCGCCACCGAGCAGCGTGTCGTTGCCATCGCCCCCCTGGAGCAGATCGGTGCCCGCACCGCCATCCAGACTGTCATTACCCAGCCCGCCGAGCAGCGTGTCGTTGCCGCTTCCACCGTCCAGAACATCTGCCCCGTCACCACCGTCGAGGCTGTCATCGCCAGTGCCGCCGTTTAGTGTATCGGTGCCAATGCCACCGAACAGCTGGTCGTTACCGGCGTCGCCGTTCAGTGTGTCGTTGCCGCTGTTGCCGTTGAGTATGTCGTTGCCGCCGCCACCATTGAGGGTGTCGTTGCCCACCCCGGCGGTGATGATGTTGTTCAACCCGTTGCCGCTGCCGGCGAAGTTGCCGCCCCCGGTGTAGGTCAGGTTCTCGACATTACCACCCAGCGTGTAGCTGGCCAACGACGTCTGCACAGTGTCCGTACCGCCACCCGCAACCTCGACCACCACGTCTGTGGCTGCATCGACGATGTAGGTATCGTTGCCCGCGCTCCCGACCATCCGGTCAGCACCCGCACCGCCATCGAGGAGGTCGTTGCCCACCCCGCCGGTGATGGTGTTGGCCAGTGCGTTACCGGTACCTGTGAAGTTACCTGCACCGGTATAGGTCAGGTTCTCGACGTTGGCATCGAGCAGGTAGCTCGCGAAGGCGGTTTGCACCAGATCGGTACCGCCACCCACCGCCTCGGTGATAAGGTCACCGACGTTGTCGACCACATAGGTGTCGTTGCCGGCACCGCCGTTCATGGCATCCGCGCCAAGCCCGCCGTTGAGGGTGTCGTTACCGTCCTCGCCATTGAGGATGTCGTTGTCGTCTCCACCGTTGAGGATGTCGTTGCCAGTGCCGCCAAACAACTGGTCGGTACCGGCCAGGCCATTCAGCGTATCGCTCCCGCCCAGGCCAAGCAGCACATCGTTACCGGCGCCGCCGGTGAGGGTGTTCGCCTGTGCGTTACCTTGCAGCACTACGCCACTGAGCACCGCAACCGCTGCGGTTGCCGCGGAAGTCAACGTCTCCAGCGTGCCGAAGCCGTCGGTGTAGCGCACGATCACCCGTATTTGCAGGTTGCCCTGCGCCACACCCGGGGTGAAGGTCGAGGCCGTCGCGCCGTTGATGTTGGAGAAGGAAGCACCGATACCTTGCTGCCATTGGTAGCTGAAGGTGCCCAGCCCGTCCACATCGGCAATCCCGGCAGTCAGCGCCGTCAGCACTTGCCCTTGATCCGGTGTCGTATCGCTGATCAGCAACGCGCCTGTCGGTGCATCGTTGACGTTGTCCACCGGTCCCAGGATGTTGGACGCAACGCTTTCGGCCACACCGAAGTTATCGACGTAACCGATCATCACGCGCACTTCCTGGCCGACCTGAGCCTGGCCAAGCGAGAACGTGCTACCGGTAGCGCCAGCGATGTTGACGAAGCCAAGCCCGTCGTTCGCCTGCCACTGGTAGGTGAACTGCGGATTGCTCAGGCCATCGGCGTCGACGATGGTCGACGTATCGGCGGTCAACAGCTGGTTCTGCACGGCAAGCCCGGTAACGGTCGCCCCTTCGGTCGGTTCACTGTTGCCGGACGATTCGACGATCTCCAGCGTACCCTTAGCATCCTGGTACACCGCCCGGACGCGGATGTTCAGACCCGCCTCATCAGGCCCAACCAGGAAGGTGGAGCCAGTCGCCCGCGTTGCCTCGCCAGCGGCGACAAAGGTGATGTCTTCATAGACGCCCGAACCGGGAATGGTTTCGACCTGCCAGTAGTAAGCTACCCCGCCGGTTATCGCGCCGGTCGGATTGGCCGCACTCTGGTTGTCCGCGTCGTGTACCCCCGCGCCACTGACGCGCAACAACTGGCCGGCGACTGGCGTATCTTCACGCACACCGGTAGTCGCATCGAGGATTGCCAGGTGACCCGATGGGTCGCTGTTTTGCACGGTGCCGACTCCGGACGGTATCGCAACGTCAGCGAACTGCAGACGCTCGATGCCCGTCAGGCGATCGACGCCATCACGCCCAAGCACCGAGTCGGTCACGATGACAGTGTCGCCATCGATCTCGATGCCGTATTCCCCCAAAGTACCGGAGAACAACGCCGTATCGAAGCTGTCAGTGCCGGTCAGAATCTCCCGCACGATGACCAGTTGGCCAGGGTTGTACGTGCCGTTCAGCATAAACGGCACCAGTGGCTCCATGCTGTCGAACGTGGCGATTTCATCGCCAGTGCCGTCAGCGTTCGCCCGTACGCTGATGCGTACGTTCAGCCACTTGTCACCATCGATGATGTCGTCACCGCCGCGACCTTCGATCAGGTCGCTACCGCTACCGCCGAGGATGATGTTGCCGCCATCGAAGAACGTCGCTCCGGCTGCCAGCAGATCCGCCAGGCCGTTGATCAGGTCGATGTGGGTCAGCACACTGCCGGTTGCACCCGCAGTAGGCAGCGATGTGGCGTCTTCGTTATCACCGCGCAGGAAGTCACCGTGCGACGAACCCGACAGACCTTCCATGATGTCGAAACGCACCAGCGCCGAAGCACCTGAACCCGGTACTGGCGGAACATCGAAGAAACGGTCCGTGAAATCGATGGTCACGCCCTGTGCGAGCCCCTTGAAGGTTGCCCAGTCAAAGCCGGAGCCGCCGATATAGCGATCACCGAAGCCGAGACTGCCGACCATGATGTCATCGCCGCCTTCGCCGTTGAACTTATCGTTCTCGTTACCGCCGATGAACACATCGTGGCCGACGATAGGGTCGTTGCCGAGCGGGTCGAAGTTGTCGCCAGGTGCACCGTCCGAAGTGCCCTTCTCGATCCAGTCGTCGCCTTCGTTACCCATGTCCTGTTCGTTGGCTTTGCTGCCCAGGATGAAGTCATTGCCATGACCACCAATGGCTTCGGAGGCGTCCTCACCGGTCACGATGAAGTCATTGCCGAACCCGCCGATGATCAGGTTGACGCCGTTACCTCCGTGCAGCACGTCGTTGCCGTCGCCACCCTGGATGTTATCGTCGCCGCCCTTGTCGGTGATGATGTCGTCGCCGGAACCGCCGCGCAGTTGGTCGTTGCCGTCACCGCCTTCGATGCGATCGTTGCCGCCGTCGCCCCAGATCGTGTCATCCCCCTCACTCGCGATGAGAATATCGGCGCTGTTGGTGCCGCCCATCACGATGTGCTCTGCACCGGTGTATTTGATGTAGTTGGCGTCCGGCCCTGCGGTCAGAGGGTTGTCGCGGAACACCACCTGCTCGCCGTTTTCGCCAAGCGGATCGGCATTGCCCAGGCCATCGTTGAATTGCTTGCTCTGGTCCCTTTCCAGATAGAACGCAACGTCCGAGAACACCAGGCCCGGCAAGTGCGTGGCCGAGGTGTTGGCCATGATCAGCTTGGCGAACGAGTTGCTTTCAAGCTCCGCATTCATCGACAGGCCAGCGGTACGTTCCAGGTAGTAGAAGCGGTCGCCATCCTGCAGTTTTTCCAGCTGGTTCTCGAACACGAAGTTGAACGTCGAGCCGAGCATGCCGCCGAACGGCGTTTTCGCTTCGGCCAGGCCGCCGATCCACAAGTCGATGGCATCGACCCCCGTGATAGTCACGCCCTTCAGATCGTCGGCTGTTCCCAGCACGCCATCCTTGCCGGCCCGCGTTACGTTGGTCCAGTCACCGGTGCCGTTGAGGAAGTCCAGGCGATCAGTCGGTGCATCCGGACCACCGAATACCAGCGCCATGGCAGCAGCGCGTTTGCCTTCCAGCGTGGTCGCCGCCGTGATCGTTTCATGGGTGCCATAGGCTGCAATGAAGTTGATCAACGACTCCGGATGTTTAAGGTGCTGCACCAGGTCGACCCAGCTGGTGTACGGCTTGAGTTGGGTGTCACCGGTTTGGCTGTAGATGTCGCGGCGAATCGCGTTGAGTGAAGGAATCCCCACGTCGCGGCCACGGGCGATGTTGATCGCCGGCAGGTCGAGCGGCAGCCCGAGCAGGTTGTTGCGCAGCGCCTCGGTGACGAACTCGTCGATTTCGTTACCGGCTTGCCGAGTGATCCCACGCACGATCGCACTGGTCGCATCCTCAGGCGTCACGCCACTGGCGGCGTACGCCAACGGGTTGAGGAACGCCGCGATCAGGCCCAGTTGCTGATCGGGATCAGCACTGTTCGGATCGCCGATCACGTTGAAATCGACGTCGAAGCGATCGACGGTCTCAGTCAGCATCGAGTGGCCAAACCGGTACACGGTATGGGCGAACTCGGCGACGATCGAGGCATCAAGGTCAACGTCATAGACCTGGGTCGGTGCGAAAAACAGATCGACGTTAGGCTGGATGGTCCGGGCAAATTCCTCGAACACCAGATGCTGATACTGCATCTCGGTGCCGAACTTGGCCGCCTGGAACAGGCGTTCGCCATTCCATACCAACGCATCGATCTCCGCCTGATTGACCGGCAACGCGCTCACTGGATTGAGCAGCCACTCGTTCAGGAAAGCCACGTCACCCGAGTCGAGCACGGTGTCTTTGGTTTGCGCGACCAGCCGATTGTGCTCGGAGTGGAAGATCGCATGTACGGCAGTCAGGCCGATGTTCTCGTTGACCCGGCCGTCGCCAGCGATGTAGTGCGCATCCAGCAACTCGTTGTCGTAGGCCAGGTTGGCCCCGGTTTGTGGATTGACCGGCACGTCGTTGCCAATCTCGGTACCCACGTCAGGCGCGAGCACGCCACCGATGAACACCGGCGCGGCATTGTGGGCAATGTCGACGAGGAACTGGTGACCGGTACGCACAGCATTGGTCAGGTCAATAGGGGCAAGCGGATTACCTTCGACAAGCTCGTCATCCGTCGTACCGCCAAGACCGTCAACGCCTTTCATCACGACCATCGGGAAGCCGTTCGGCCCCTTGATGAAATTGCCATAGGCATCGGTCGCCAACAGCGGGGCGTTATCGACGTCGGCATCGGTCAGGTGGATACCCAGAATGTCGTTAGCTTGCGCCTTGACCACTTTCCAGGTGGCCATGCCACCGATTTCGCTGTCGTCTGAGGTACCAAACTTGCCATCCGCCCCCAGGTCACGGTTGGTGATCAGCCTGCCCGTCGCGATGGGTCCGTCATCGGTCAGCAGATACCCGCGCAGGAACACCTGATGTGATGGGTGCGAGCTGTAGGTCTGGTTTTGGTCCACGAACGGCGTGGTGGTGTTGGAGTGCTCATGGATGTCATCGGCCGTGCCGAGAACACCATCCGCGCCTGGCTGGTTGGTCGCGCGGGTCAGCACCATGAAGTTAGCGTTGCCGCCTGGCACATACAGCGGATCATCCGGTTGCAGCGGAATGAAGATGGTGCCCGAACCGCCTTTGGTCACCAGGTCCAGACCGTGATCGAAGAACTGCCCGAAGAAGGTCATCCAGGAGTTGAACGGCGCGGACAACCCGGCATCCGGAGCGGTGTTCTCGAACATGTACACATCGTGGTCGTCGCCAGTACCGAACTGACCATCCAGGCCGGGGCTGGCGACTATCCGTACACCATCCTTGAGCACGTCGTCGTTATTCGGCGTGCCGAAGTTGAGCACACCGTCCGCGCCCACGTCGTACGCCGTGGCATACGCCGCCGGGTTGTTCGACGTCTGGTCGACGATCAGATTGCTGATCGTGCGCGGCTGCGAGTCAAACACATTGCCGCTGGTCTGCTGATACGACGATCCCGGAATGGCCGGCGAGCCAGGGCCGAAGAACCCGGCAGGTGCACCTTCCGCCGGATTGAAGACCGGATCGGTCAAACGCGGGAAGGTGTTATCCGCAGCACCAAACTCGGTGTTGTTGATGCCATTGAGGTTCATCAGGTTGTTGTTCGAGCCATCGACCGCACGCAGGCCCAGCGGCGCGCGGATGTTCGGGATCAGCGAGAGGATGTTCTGACCGTCCGCTTCAGCCTCGGCAATCTTGATCTGATCAAGGATGAAGTTGAGGTCGGAGCGGACCATGTTAAGGCCCGGGCCACCCTCGGTGGCATTGACTACCGGTGTCGGTGCTGTCGGCACGACCGGTGCGCCGGGAACCACGACGCCTGTCGGTTGCGAGAACACCACTTCAGTCGTGCCATGGCCATCCTGGTAGATCGCCTTGACCCGCAGTGACAGCCCGGCAAGATCCGGCGAGACCTTGAACGCGGTGCCATCGGCACTCTGGAACGCCAGGTCACCCGCAGGCAACAGGATGATGTCTTCGAACACGCCACTGCCGGGGTTGGCTTCGAACTGCCAGTAGTAAGACACCGAAGTATTGTTGACGAGACCCTGCGGGTTACCCGCAGTGACGTTGTTGGCATCGCTCACCCCGAGCATGCTCACGGTCAGTGTGTCGCCCACTGTAATGTCGCCGCCGTTGCCATCCGTGACAGTCGGCCTGCCGACCGGTTGTGCGTTCAGCCCCGGTACCAGCACCCGCTGAGTGTCGGCGAATTGCAGGCGCTCGATATGCAGCAGGGTATCGGTGCCGTCGCGACCCGCAACGATATCCGTAACCGTCCAGACATCGTCCGCCAGGTTGGCCGTGCCACGGGTGTCCTGGATCACCGTGTACTCGGACTGAAGCCCGGAGAAAATCGCGGTGTCGAACGCCGCCCCGCCCGTCGAGGTGCCGGGCAGGATTTCCCGCACGGCCTTGAGCTGCCCTGGGTTATACGTGCGGTCCAGCATGAACGGGATCATATCAGCCATGCTGTCGAAGCTGGCGATCTCGGGGCCGGTATGGTTGACGTCGCCGGGGGCATAAACTGCGATTCTGACGTTGATCCATTTGTCGCCATCGATCAGATCATCGCCGCCGCGACCCTCGATCAGGTCACTGCCATTGCCACCGAGGATGATGTTGCCCGTGGCAAAGCCGGTGGTCGGCAAGCCGGCATCGGACAGGAACTGCTCCAGTCCACGGATCAACGCCACATTGGTCAGTGCACCGCCCGTGGCACCACCGTGGTTGATGATAGTGACCGCATCAACATCATCGCCTTTGAGTACGTCGCCGAACTTCGAACCGGACAAGCCTTCCACTTCCGCGAAGCGGTCAAGGATCGAGGCCGGCGAAGCGCCCACCGGATTGAACACCCCGGTGTTCTGGTTTGGCGCGTTGCCGTGTGGCTGCGCCAGCGCGGCCAGGGACAGGTCGACGGTCACGCCGACCTGGTCATTTTTGTAGGTCACCCAGTCGAACCCGGACATGCCGTCCATCTTGTCCTGGGCATCGCTGCCGACAAAGATGTCATCGCCACCCTCGCCGATCATTTCGTCGAAGCCACCACCGCCGACAAAGATGTCGTTGCCGATCGTATCGTCAGTGAGCAACGGCGCAGCGTTATCGCCAGGCGCACCGTCCTGGGTGCCCTTCTCGATCCAGTCATCGCCTTCGTTGCCGGTCGGTGGCAGGTTGGTCTTGGCGCCGAGAATGAAGTCGTCACCCTGACCGCCGAAGGTCGTGGTGATGTCTTCGGTGGTGATAATGAAGTCCTGGCCATCGCCGCCAAGGATCAGGTTGCCCGCAACCCCCATTTTACCGGCCACGATCACGTCGTTACCGGCATTGCCTTCCAGGCGGTTGTCGCCGAACGAGTCGGTGATGATGTCATCGCCTGCGCCGCCCAGAACCGCATCGTTCCCGGCGCCGCCTTCGAGGACATCGTTGCCGCCGTCGCCGTAAACGGTGTCATCACCTTCACCGGATATGATGATGTCATTGCCGGCGGTGCCGCCGAGGACAACATGATCTTCACCGGTGTAATGCAGAAAATTACTGTCCGTGCCCACGGTGTCGGGGTTGTCGCGGATCACCAGCGGCACGACTTCCACGCCGTTGATCATGATGCCGCCCGTCGGGTCGGCACGACCGCCGACGCCAAGGCCAGTGAACTGATTGGCCTGGGTCACTTCGAGGGTGAACGCCGGCGTCAGGAACACGGTGTTCGACAGGTGGGTGACATCGGTGTTGAGCATGATCAACTTGGCGAAGGAGTTGTTCTCAAGCTCGGTGCCGAAGTTCAGGCCCGCCGTACGCGACAAGTAGTAGAAACGGTCGCCGTTCTGCAACGCCTCCATCTGGGTTTCAAACACGAAGTTGAACGTCGAGCCGAGCATACCGCCGAACGGCATCTTCTCTTCGGCAAGGCCGCCGACCCAGAAGTCGATGTCGTCGACACCGGTGGTGGTGACGCCATTGATCATGGCGTAGATGCCCGTACTGTTAAGAAATGCCAGGCGATCCTCTTCAGTGGCGGTAAAAGTACGCTCATCGGCAGTGCCGGCGTTGATCACCGCGCTGCCGCCAAACACCAGGGCAGCAGCGACCGCACGCATCTCGACCAGCGTATCCACATCGGCCGCAGTCAATGCCCCGTGAGTACCGAAGGCCGCGATGAAGTTGACCAAGGATTCGGGGTGTTTGAGGTTTTCCGCCAAGTCAGCCCAACTGATGTACGGCTTGAGTTGGCTGTCGCCGGTTGCCTGGTAAAACTCACGCCGCGCCTCATTCAACGTAGGGATGCCAGTGTCGCGACCACGCGCCAGGTTCAGGGCCGGCAAATCGAGGGGCAGACCCAGCAGATTGTTGCGCAACGCTTCGGTGACGAACTCGTCGATCTCGTTGCCGAGCTGACGGGTCACACCGCGAATGATCGCCCCTGCCGCTTCGTCAGCGGTAGCCCCGCTGCCGGCAAATGCCAGAGGGTTGAGGAAGGCTGCGATCAGACCGAGCTGCGCGTCAGGGTTGTTCGGGTCAGAGAGGACCGGATTGAATTCGGGGTCGAAGCGATCGACTGTCTCGGTCAACATCGAGTGACCGAAGCGATACACCACGTGGGCGAACTCGGCGAGGATGGCCGGGTTGATCGAAGTGTCATAGCCGTTGGGGGCAAGGAATTCGTCGACCTGCGGCTGAACGGTCCGCGCAAATTCCTCGAACACCAGGTGCTGATACTGCATCTCGGTGCCGAACTTGGCGGCCTGGAACAGCCGTTCGCCATCCCACACCAATCCTGCGATTTCGGCGGGAGTAGTCGGAATTGCCGCGACGTCGTCTGCCAGCCACTCATTGAGAAACGCCAGATCGCCAGAGGCCAGGATGGTTTCCTTGGACTGCTGGACCAGGCGGTTGTGTTCGGAGTGGAACACATGGTGCACAGTGGTCAGGCCGATGTTTTCGTTCGCCCGGCCATCGCCGGCAATGTAGTGAGCGTCGAGCAGTTCGTTGTCGTAGGTCAGGTTGTTGCCGCCCGCGCCCACTGGCTGCGCATTGCCGATTTCGGTGTCACCATCCGCCTGCAAAACCCCGCCGAGGAGTACCGGCGCGGCATTGTGCGCGATGTCGTCGAGGAAGCCATGCCCGGTGCTCACGGCGTTGGCCAGACTGATCGGAGCATCCCTGTTGCCTTCGACCAGTTGCGTGATGTCATCCGCCGTACCGGCGATACCGTCTGTGCCGTTGCTGATGCGCATCACCACCTGCGGCATACCGCCCGGGCCACGGATGAAGTTGCCATACGCGTCGGTCGCCAGCAGCGGCACGTTGTGCACATCGGCGTCGGTCAGGTTGATGCCGAGAATGTCACGGGCCTGAGCCTTGACCACTGCCCAGGTCGCCATGCCGCCATTTTCGGCGCCGCCATCATCGGCAGTGCCGAACTCGCCATCGGCGCCCAGATCGCGATTGGTAATCAAGCGCCCGGTTGCAACAGGGTCACCTGCCGCGTTGATGACGTACTCGCGCAGAAATACCTGATGCGAGGGGTGTGAGCTGTAAGTCTGGCTTTGGTCTACGAACGGCGAGGTGGTGTTGAGCTGCCCATCGTCCGTCGTACCAACAATTCCGTCCGCGCCGGCCGTACGCACGGCCCGTGGCAGCACCATGAAGTTGGTCGGACTGCCCGGCACGAACAACGGATCGTCCGGCTGCAACGGAATAAACACAAAATCGGTAGCGCTCTTGGTGACCAGGTCGAGGCCGTGGTCGAAGAACTGGCCGAAGAAAGTCATCCACGAGTTGAAGCCCGCAGTCAGACCGGCGTCCGCCGACTGGTTGGGGATGAAGAACACTTGCTTGTCGTCATCCGTGCCGAAGACACCGTCGGGACCTGGGCTGATGACCGGGTCGGCACCGCTGTTCGCCGCAACCGCAGCCGGGTTGTTGGCGGTCTGATCAACGATCAGGTTACTGATAATCCGTGGTTGTGGGTCGATCACATCCCCTGTCCCGGAGTATGACGCCAGAAACGAGGGGTCCAGCAGGCGCGGGAAAGCATTGTCCGCAGCGCCAAACTCACTTTGCCCGGTCACCAGGTTGTTGTAGCTGCCATCGACGGTGCGCAGGCCGAAAGGCACCTGACTGTTGGGTAGCAAATCACTGAGGCTGGCGCCGTCGGCATGTGCTTCTGCGATGAAAATCTGTTTGAGGATGAACTCCAGGTCGGACTTGTTGAAATTGGCCATTTTGCTTGCCCTCGATATCTTTGGTGAAGGGCACGGGACGAAAAGAATCCTCCCGCGCCCAGTCAGGTGCTGGCTTGCGCAGTGTGTAGGTTCATTTTTTTGGCGAGAGCTGACACGGGAAGGCAAAGCCGTTAGTACGGCCCCCGGTATGCGCGCCTGGAATTCGCGGAACTCGCGAAAGAATGGCTCGCTGAGCGATCAGGCAGAGCGAACCCAGGCCCTAGGCGGGCCATGGAAACTTGAGGTCAAGGCGAACTTGCTAAACAGCCCCTTCCCTCTGCAGTAGAACGAAGTGATCGACATGCTGTGCTCCTTCGGAGAACCACCGCGCTTTTCGCTGCCAAAGAGTTGACAGACTTCAGGCGGACGGTTGTCGTCAATGAGTAAGACTAAAGTTGGATAGCAAAAAATTGTCAATTTTACGACGGACAAACCGGACGACCGGTGCTACGCCTCTCAACTCGCTGTTTTTAATGGACTTATAGAAAGATTGACGCACCATTAGAGCGAAATGTTATTTCAGATTGTTTCGCCGCGACCTACGCTGCTTGCTACGGGAGCAACGCAGAAATTTGCACGAGATTCGCCCGAGAGCGAACCTGCGTATCGACGGCTACCCACGGGACTAAATCTGTTAGCTGCTGCTCCGCAAGGGCAAACGGCTTTTTGAAGAGGGGGTCAGCCAAATGCACAAGCAGTCGAACTCTCGATCCGAACTGGCCGACGCACTCTTCCGACTTCGTCGTAGTTTTTACTCCCTGGCGGGTTTCAGCGGCGTCATCAACGTCATGATGTTGACGCCAGCCGTTTACATGTTGCAGGTCTATGATCGAGCCTTGGTCAGTCGCAACGTCACAACGTTGACGATGCTGACCGTTCTGGTGATAGGCCTGTTCTTGCTGATGTCCACGCTTGAAATGTTCCGCACCCGTGTGCTGATCCGGGTCGGCAACTGCCTCGACATGGACCTCAATCGACGCATTTTCACCGCCGCATTCGAGCGCAACCTGAACCGCGCCGGAGGCAATCCGGCCCAGGCCCTGCAGGATCTCGCGCAGGTGCGTCAGTTCCTCACCGGCAACAGCCTGTTCGCGTTCTTTGATGCGCCATGGACGCCGATCTACCTGCTGGTCGCCTACCTGATCCACCCGCTGCTCGGACTGGTCACGCTCATCGGCTCGCTGATTCTGATGGGCCTGGCTTACCTCACCGAGAAGGCGACGCAAAAGCCGCTGGCCGAAGCCAATCAGGCCGCCCTCTCCTCCGCCACCTACGCCAACAACAACCTGCGCAACGCCGAGGTCATCGAGGCCATGGGCATGTTGCCGTCGATCGGCAAGCGCTGGTACCAAAGCCATTTGCGCATTCTGGAAATGCAGACCCTGGCCTCAGACCGTGCCGCCCTGATCAGCAGCACCGGGCGCTTTGTGCGTATCACCTTGCAATCGCTGATCCTCGGCGCCGGTGCGCTGCTGGCGATCGAAGGCAAGATCACCCCCGGGATGATGATTGCCTGCTCGATCCTTACCGGCCGCGCGTTGGGCCCGGTGGAACAAGTCATCGCGTCGTGGAAGCAACTGCTTGGCTGCCGTTCGGCCTGGGGCCGGTTGAATGAAATGCTCAACGACTTTCCGCGCCGGCCACCGAGCATGTCGCTGCAACGCCCGCTGGGCATGCTGGCAGTGGAGAATGTGTACGCCGGCTCCCCCGGCACCAACAACACGATTCTGCGCGGGGTGAGCTTCAACCTTTCCCCCGGCGAAAGCCTTGGCATTATCGGCCCATCCGCCTCGGGCAAATCCACCCTGGCCCGCCTGTTGGTCGGCGTCTGGCCGGCACAGGCCGGCAAGGTGCGCCTCGACGGCGCGGACATATTCACCTGGAACAAAGGCGAACTCGGCCCCTGGCTCGGTTACCTGCCACAGGACGTGGAGCTGTTCGAAGGCACCATCGCCGACAACATTGCACGCTTTGGCGAAGTGGACAGCGACGCGGTCATCCGCGCCGCCAGAACGACAGGCGTGCACGAGATGATCCTGCGTTTTGCGCAAGGTTATGAGACCCGCCTGGGCACCGATGGCAGCCCGCTTTCCGGTGGCCAGAAGCAACGCATCGCCTTGGCTCGCGCGCTGTATGGAGACCCCAATCTGATTGTGCTCGATGAGCCGAACGCCAACCTCGACGACGTCGGTGAAAAGGCGTTGGTCGATGCGCTGGCCCAACTCAAAGACCGTGGCGCCACCGTCATTCTGATTTCCCACCGCCCCAATGTGCTCTGCGCCGTCGACAAGGTGCTGATGCTGCGTGACGGCGGCGTGCAGATGCTCGGCACTCGCGACGAAGTATTCGCAGCGCTGCGCAAGGCGAGTGTGATGCCTGCAGGCGCGTCGACTCCGCTGGCCTCCGTCAAAACGCGGGAGTGACCGATCATGCAAATGAGCCAACACACCGAGATGATTCACGTCGATCCCCGGAACGATGTAGATCTGGACGTCGCCAAACCTGTGCGCAGGGGTCTGTGGCTGGTGCTCGCCGGCTTCGGCGGCTTCCTCCTGTGGTCGTGGCTGGCGCCGCTGGATGCCGGCGTGGTAGCGACAGGCACGGTAAAAGTCACCAGCAATCGCAAAGCTGTGCAGCATCTGAGCGGCGGCACCGTGGAGGCCATTCTTGTCCGCGAAGGCGATTCCGTGAAAAAAGGCCAGGAGGTGGTCCGCCTCGATTCGCTGCGCGCCCTTGCCGAACAGGGTGCGGTCAGCGCCCAGTACATCGTCAGCAAGACCGTGGAAAACCGCCTGGAAGCGGAACGTGACAACCGCGACGTAGTGAACTTCGATCCCGAACTGTTCAAGCGCTTCGGGAATGACCACCGCCTGCTGGCTGCCATGGATCTGCAGCAACGCCTGCTGGACACCCGGCGCGCCGGCCTCGCTGGCGAAATCAGCATCCTGCAGGAAAACCTCGCGGCGTCGGCGGTGCAGCTCAAGGGCCTGCAACAGGTCTATGGCGCCCGCGCCTCGCAGATCAACTTCCTCAACCAGGAACTGAAAGGCACCCGCGTGCTGGCAGCCGAAGGCTATGTGCCGCGCAACCGCCTGCTGGAGCTGGAGCGCAGCAATGCCGACCTCTCCGCCGGCCAGGCCGAGAACCTCAACAACATCGCTCGCGTGCGTAGCCAGACCACCGAAATCAAGCTGCGCATCCTGCAGCGCCAGCACGATTACCTGAAGGAAGTCGAATCGCAGCTCACCGACACCGCCAAGGAAAACACCACCCTGGCCGACCGCTTGCGTGCGCTGGACTATGAAGTGACCCACACGGTGATTCGATCGCCCATCGATGGCATGGTCCAGTCCCTGAGCATTGCGACTGTTGGCGGGATCATCCAGCCCGGCTTCAAGATCATGGAAATCGTTCCGGACAACGAGCCGCTGCAGGTCGACGCGATGATTCCCGTGCAGGCCATCGACAAGATGGTCCCCGGCCTCGCCGTGGACATTGCCTTCCCGGCCTTCAACCATGCCCAGACGCCCAACATCCCCGGCCGCGTGAAGACCGTTTCCGCCGACCGCCTGATGGACGAGGAAAGCAAGCAACCGTTCTATCTGGCTCAGGTAGAAGTCACACCCGATGGCATGAACCTGCTTGGCAGCAATCACATTCGTCCCGGCATGCCCGCCAGCGTCACCATAAAAACTGGCGAGCGCAACATGATGAGCTATCTTCTGAAACCAATGCTCGACCGTGTTGACAGCTCTTTCAAGGAACAATGAAATGGACCGTCATTGCCTGTTCGCCTGCCTGCTATCGCTGTCTCTGCCTGCCAGCGCCATTGACCTCAAACAAGCGTGGGATCTGTTGCAGTACCAAGGTCCCATCTATCGCGCCGCTGTACATGAAAAGGAGGCCGGCCTGGAAAACCGCGCCATCGGCCAAGCCGGTCTGCTGCCGCAGATCAGCGCCTCGGCCTACGACAACAAGGTCAATGGCACCCAGCGCCAGAGCGGCATCGAGAGGGATCTCGACTACGACTCCAAGGGCGCCAACGTGCGCTTGCGCCAGCCGCTGTTCAACAAACAGAAAATGGCCGAGTACCGCCAGGGTAAACAGCGTGCCGACTACAGCGTCGCGGTGTTCGATGCCAAGAGTCAGGACGCCGCGGTGCGTCTCGCCGAAAGCTATTTCGACGTGCTGTTGGCCAGCGAAACCATCGTCCTCGCCAAGTCCAAGCTGAACGCCTTCGAGGAGCAACTCGCTTCGGCGAAACGGCGCATGGAGCTGGGGGCCGGCACCGTCACCGACATCGACGAGTCGATCGCTCGCCGCGACCTCGCCGATGCCGAGCTGATCGAAGCGCAGGACAACCTGATCAATGCGCGCCGCAAGCTTGAGGAGTACATCGGAGAAACCCCCGAATCGTTGACCACCTTGCGCCCGACTTTCGATACGCCACCGCTGCTGCCGAGCAACCTGCAGGACTGGTTGGTCAAGGCTCAGACCGACAGCCCGCTGATCCATGCGCGCCGTCATAGCAGCGACCTTGCTGAAGAAGAAGTGAAGCGCGTCAAGGCGGGCCACTGGCCGACACTGGATTTCGTAGCCGGCTACACCGCGGGCGATAGCCAATCCATCTCCGAGCTGAATCAACGCAACCGCTACGGCTCAATCGGGCTGGAAGTCAACTTCCCGCTGTACAACGGTGGCGGCACCAGCGCGCTGGCACGCCAGGCCAGTTCCAATAGCTCCAAGGCTCTGGACGAACTCGACGCCACGCGACAGGAAGTCATCTCCGGAACGACCCGCGAGTACGCCGGCGTACAGAGCGGCGCCAAACGCATTCACGCCCTGGAGCGGGCCGTAGAGTCCAACGAACGCTCACTGCTGTCCACACGCAAGGGTTTCAAGGAAGGAGGCACCAGCACCAACTCGGACGTCCTCAATGCCGAAGAACTGCTCTTCGTTGCGCGCCACGACCTGTTCGAGGCGAAGCTGCGTTACTTGATGTCGCGCCTGCGCCTGGCCTCTTCGGTGGGCAGCCTGGGCGACGACGACATCGACCACATCAACGACTACCTCGGCCCGGAGCTGTTGGTCACCAATTGAATTGGTGTTCAGGTGAACAGCGTCATTCCTGAGCAGTCGCTAATCGTAGAACGGCTCAACCAACGCCCGGCTGCCGACAAAAAAACTATCGGCGACCAGTCGCAGCGGCTGGAGATCCAGGTCACTGGCCTTGTCACCAATCAGCTGTTGAAAATGTCGATACACCGCCGCGTACTCACCCTCCTCCGATACGGCCTGACGCACTCCATCGATACTCAAGAGCGCACCGCCGTTGTCCAGTCGCAGGATGCCTTCGGCGCAGCGAATCTCGATGCTCCAGAGCTCATCATGGCCGTGGTCGAAATCGAACTCCGCACGAACATCGAGGTGGCGCGCGTCGGACATTTTGATGGACGCGGCGATAGGCGACTGGCAGTTGTCGGGGACGCGCAGTTCGGCGGACTCGACAAACAGCGACAGTGGCAGCAGATGAGTCGCAATCGACAAGGCATTGATGCCGGGATCGAAGACGCCCAAGCCGCCCGGCTGCCAGATCCACGCCTGGCCGGGGTGCCACTTGCGCACGTCTTCCTTCCAGTCAATCTGTACGTTTTGCAGGGTGCGCGTGGCCAGCCAGTCGCGAGCCGCTTCAATGCCGGGCGCGTAGCGTGAATGCCAGGCGAACAGACCGCTGACGCCTTGCTCTGCAACCTGATGCACCAACGCCATCGCTTCGCCCAACGTGGCGCACGGAGGTTTTTCGACCAGTACGTGTTTGCCTGCGGCCAGCGCTTGTTGCACCAGTGCGAATCGTCCTTGCGGCGGTGTGCAAAACGCAATCGCATCCACAGGCGGGCCGTTTTCGAGCAGCTCGCCCAGGGACTGAAAGTTCTCTACCCCGGCGCAGGGTTGCCCTTGCGTTGCGACAGCGACCAGCTGGAACGCGGGGTTGGCGTTGATCGCTGGAACGTGTTGATCCTGGGCAATCTTGCCGTAGCCCACCAGACCGAGACGGATCGGTTGCATTAATGACTCCTGTTTTTTTTCTTGTCTTGGGAAGCGAATCGACAAGACTACGTTTGTATAGCGGGGAAGTCATTGATGACGTGCTGACGTTTCGTGAACGCTACCTTTCAGTCAGCCCCTCCCCGCACAAACCGCCTGACCTCGGCCTGTATGGCATAAGCCGGCGCCTCCACCGCATTGAAATCCTGTGTATACCGCTGGGCAAATCCATCGACTCCCCACTCCTGAAACTGCTGCACATGCTTGAGTTCGTGAGCCCAGAGCGCGACATCCTGTTCTGCGGTTTGAGCGTCCCGGAAGAGAATGATGTCGATCAGCGTCACGGCTCCGACATCGGGGTTTTGCAGCATGGCAGTGGCGGCACTGAACTGACCGTTGTCGCTGACTTTATAGCCCGCGGCATCGAGGACACCGGGGGCGTACCAGCGCAGCAGTTGCTCGCGGATGTGCGGTGGGATGGGTTGGATGCTGGTGTTGACTACTTCAGCGTGGGCTTGGGTCAGCCACAGCGCCAGAGCAGGTGCGGCGATCTGGTAGACACCATCAGGCACGGGGCCGAGCACCTGCCCCAGGTCTGGCAGGCAGATGCAGCCGTCCAGGCAAACTTGTTTCTCGCCAGCTGGGCAGGCGCTGGGCTGGGCTGGCACTTCAAGCGTCAGACAAAGAACAAACAGCGCCACCAGGCGCGTGATGATGGGCGGCATTGTGACCTCCAGGGACGGAAGCAGCGCGAACAGTGGGCCATAACTGATCGATAACCTGCAAAGCTTTTGCGTATCCCTAAATTTCTTTGCACCACTTTCCTGCGGTCAAAACAAAACCCCAACTGCTTTCGCAATTGGGGTTTCGGAATTTAATCTTGACGATGACCTACTCTCACATGGGGAAACCCCACACTACCATCGGCGATGCATCGTTTCACTGCTGAGTTCGGGATGGGATCAGGTGGTTCCA
>Ga0207976_100131_pt1 | contig 61087 bp, 49 predicted proteins | sample LakWasMe94_HOW11_2_FD_183916 | JGI IMG/M metagenome (GOLD analysis project Ga0207976, IMG submission 183916) | Freshwater sediment methanotrophic microbial communities from Lake Washington under simulated oxygen tension - Sediment Metagenome... | ecosystem: Environmental > Aquatic > Freshwater >...
GGCGTGATCGTACCGCCGGCCAATTACTGGCCGCTGATCCGCGAGGTCTGCGACAAGTACGGCGTGCTGCTGATCGCCGACGAAGTGGTGACCGGCTTCGGCCGCAGCGGCTCGATGTTCGGCAGCCGCCTGTGGGGCGTGAAACCCGACATCATGTGCCTGGCCAAGGGCATCACCTCCGGCTACATCCCGCTGGGCGCCACGGTGGTCAACGAGCGGATCGAGTCGGCGTTCAGCAAGAACGCCAACTTCACCGGCGCGATCATGCACGGCTACACCTACTCCGGGCACCCGGTGGCGTGCGCGGCGGCCCTGGCCAGCCTCGACATCGTGGTCAAGGAAGACCTGCCGGCCAACGCCGCGAAGATGGGCGACTACATGCTCAACAAGCTGCTGCCGTTCGCCGAACGCTTCGACAGCGTCGGTGAAGTGCGCGGCAAGGGCCTGATGATTGCCCTCGACCTGGTGGCCGACAAGACCACCCGCGAGCCGATCGACCCCATGGGCGGTTATGCCAACCAGGTGGCGCAGATTGCCCGCGACAACGGGGTGATGGTGCGTCCGGTGGGGACCAAGATCATTCTGTCGCCGCCGCTGGTGATCCAGCCGCCGCAGATCGACGCCATCGTCTGCGCCCTGGAGCTGGGCTTCACCCAGGCCCGCCGCTGAGGCGGTGATAGCCGCTGCCGTGTTCCTCGCCTCCCGGGCGTTGGAACCGGCAGCGTTTTTTTGCCCTCCAACAATCCCGACAATGTCCATACTGCATCGCTACTTGCCCGCTTCTTCTGCCCATTGACGCGAAGCCGTCAGTATTCGCCAGGAGCCCTTCGATGATCAGTACCCATAGCCTCAACAGCCCCCTGCCCAACGCCCATGAACTCGGCCAGCGCTGCATCGGCGCCTTTACCCGGGTGGTGCCGGCGACCCTGTGCGCCTTCTACCGCATCGACGCCCAGCTGCAGGCCGAGCATTTCTCGCTGTACCACATGAGCCAGCAGATGCATGAGGCCTACCTGCAACGCTACCGCCACTACGACCCATTGCGGCCGCGCAACTGCGTGGCGGCGGGCCGCCCGGTGCTGTCGCTGCACATGGGCATGGCCCAGCAAGGGCGGCATGAAACCGAGGTCTACCAGGGTTTCCTGCAACGCCACGGGGTGCGGGATGTGGTGGAGATCCTTGCGTGCAATGCCAGCGGCAGCCCGATCGCCGGCCTGTCCCTGCTGCGCGATGCCAGCCTGGGCCCGTTCCAACCTGACGAACTGAGCACCCTGCATGTGCTGCAAGGCCTGCTGGAAATCGCCGCCCAGGCGCCCTATTCGCGCCACGACGAACGCCTGGAGGCCCTCACGCCCCGGGAACGGCAGATCGCCTGGCTGCTGCGCGACGGCGCCTGCAACAAGACCATCGCCCAGCAGCTGGCGCTGGGCCTGCCGACGGTCAAGACCCACCTGATCAACCTGTTCCGCAAAGTCGGGGTGAACAACCGCACCGAGCTGGTGAGCGCGCTGTTCCTGTAAAAAACCGCCGCGCCTCAACCATTCGGTTGATGGGCAACAAGGGCTTGCACGCTGAACATGAGGTTCTCCTTTATCGACAAGAACCGCCCTCATGAACCTGCAACCCGAATGGATTACCGTTGGCGCCCTGGCCGAAGGCTTTGCCGCCGACAACCATATCCTGCCCAGCCTGGATGACCTCAACGGCCGCAGCCTGACCCTGCATTTCGCCAACGGCTGGCGCATCGAACACCTGTTCGGCTCACAGACGCTGCATTGGCAGGACGCTGAAAGCGACGCCCGCGGCGAGACCATTTATCGAGCCACTTCAATACGTTCTGGCATTTACCTGGTGGACTTTCTCAAGTCGGAGAACGGCCAGATCCACTCGGTGAGCCTGATCCTCGACCTGGGCCGGAACATCTTCACCGCGGTGATCGGGCAGATGCCGAGCCAGGCCGAGACCCGGGTCGACCTGTTCAGCCGCGCCCTGTCCGGCCGCGAGCTGACCAGCGTCCAGGCCCAGTTCATCCATGGCAGCATCGACACACCGCACAGCGCCAGCAGCCCGCAACACGCGCTGACCGAGGAACTGGTCGGCCTGCGCAACCAGTACATCTACAGCGCCACCGAGGCCTACGAGCACCTCTACCTGAACCGCAATTTCTACAGCTGGCAATGTCTCAAGGGCGTCGAGCAGGGCCTGGCGGACACCGACCGCTGCCATTACTACAAGATTGCCGAACAGCTGTACCTGTTCGTCTGGCGCGAAAAGATCGTGCCGACCCTGGGCCTGGTGCTGATCGACCTGCAAGCGGGCAGGACCGACGGCAAGATCTTCGGCTACCAGGGCACCGACTTCGCCACCCCCAGCAACTTCCCGGTGGGCGCCCTCGCCCATGTGCTGAACCGCACCGCGTACATCTGATGCAGACCTGTAGCCGCCTGTAGCCGCTGCCGAGCGCGCAGCGGTCGCGATCCGGGCAGCATGTTCCGCCTGACGCACCGCACGCTCAGGTTTCGCGGCAACTGCGTTGCCGATCGCAGCCTCGCGTTGCTCGGCAGCGGCTACCTAGACACCACCGTCCTTCTAGTCCCTCCTCTAAATCCCACAGGACTTCGATCATGACCCTCGGCCTCAACCTCGACCGCGTCGCCCGTTGTTACCAATCCGAGCTGCAACTGTTCGCCGAACGCCACCCGCGTTCCGCCGGCTTCTACCAGGAGAACCTCAAGCACTGGCTGTACGGCGCGCCGCTGCACTGGATGCAGCAATGGCCGGGGCTGTACCCGATCCTGGTGGCCGACGCCCAGGGCGCGACGCTGACCGACTGCGACGGCAACCGCTACGTCGACTTCGCCCTGGGCGACACCGGCGCCATGTTCGGCCATGGCCAGCCCGCCGTGGCCGAGGCCATCGCCCACCAGGCCCGGCACGGCTCGACCCTGATGCTGCCGACCGCCGACAGCCTGTGGGTCGGCCAGGAGCTGGTGCGGCGCTTCGGCCTGCCGTACTGGCAGGTCACCACCTCCGCCACCGACGCCAACCGCTTTGTACTGCGCCTGTGCCGGATGATCACCGGCCGGGAGAAAGTGTTGGTGTTCAACTGCAACTACCACGGCAGCGTCGACGAGTCCCAGGTCGAGTTCGACGCCGACGGCCAGATGATTCCCCGCGAGGGTGTGCACGCCAATGGCCTGCGGCACGACGCTACCACCCGGCTGGTGGAGTTCAACGACCTGCCGGCGCTGGAGGCGGCGCTGGCCCATGGCGACGTGGCCGCGGTGCTGACCGAGCCCTTCATGACCAACGTCGGCATGGTTCCGCCCGCCCCCGGCTTCCACGATGGTTTGCGCGAGCTGACCCGGCGTTTCGATGTGCCGCTGATCATCGACGAAACCCACACCATCTCCTGCGGCCCGGCCGGCTACAGCGGCGAACACGGCCTGCAGCCGGACTTCTTCGTGCTCGGCAAATGCATCGCCGGCGGTATCCCCACCGCGGTCTGGGGCGCCAGCCAGGCCATGGCCGAGCGCATCTGGCAGGTGCTGCCGCACTTCCAGCCCGGGCAGGCGATCAACCACTTCGGCTTCGGCGGCACCCTGGCCGGCAACGCCCTGCAGATGGCGGCCATGCGCGCCACCTTCAGCGAGATCATGAGCGCGGCCAACTACGCCCACATGATCGCCTTGGCCGAACGCCTGCGGACCGGGGTCCAGGCGCTGATCGCCAAGCATCGCCTGCCCTGGCACGTGACGCGGATCGGCGCCCGGGTCGAATACCTGTTCATGGACCACGCGCCGCGCAACGGCGGCGAAGCCCACCATGCCCGCCATGGCCTGATCGAGGCCTACCTGCATCTCTACCTGCTCAACCGCGGGGTGTTGCTGACCCCGTTCCACAACATGGCGCTAATGTGCCCGGCGGCCACCAGCGACGACGTCGACCTGCACAACCGCCTGCTGGACGAATGCCTGGGCACCGTCACTCAAGGAGAAACCCCATGATCCTCGACCTCACTGGCCGTATCGCCCTGGTCACCGGCTCCGGCCAGGGCATTGGCCGCGCCATCGCGCAAGTCTTCGCCGCCCAGGGCGCCAAGGTGCTGCTCGCCACCCGCAGCGAAGCCTCGGGCGCCGAAACCCTGCGCCTGATCCGCGAAGCCGGCGGCAGCGCCGAGCTGCTGGTCGTGGACCTGAACACTCGGGCCGCAGCGAACCAGGCGGTGGCCGCCACCCTCAGGGCCTTTGGCGGGCTGGACCTGCTGGTGCACAACGCTGCGGTGTTTCCGATGGAAAACCTGCGCGACCTGAGGGACGAAATCCTCGAGTCGACCCTGGCGGTGAACCTCAAGAGCTGTTTCTGGCTGACCCAGGCGGCGCTGCCGGCGTTGTGCCGGGCCGAGCATCCGCGCATCGTCATCACCTCTTCGGTGACCGGGCCGCGCACGGCGATTCCCGGGCTGTCCCACTACGCCGCGTCCAAGGCCGGGGTCAACGGCTTCATTCGCGCGGCGGCCCTGGAACTGGCCGAACACCGGGTCACCGTCAATGGCGTCGAGCCCGGCCTGATCGCCACCCAGGCCATGGCCAACCTCGGCGACTCCCCGGCCCTGGCCGCCGGCATCCCGCTCAAGCGCCTGGGCAGCCCGCAGGACATCGCCCACGCCATGCTGTTCCTCGCGTCCGAGCAGGCCGGCTACATCACCGGGCAGACCCTGATCGTCGATGGCGGCGCCCTGCTGCCGGAAAACACCCAGTTCAGCTGAAGCCTGACGCCTCACCCACGGCGCCCGCCCGGGCGCCGACACTTTCACTTGCTCGTTTCCGGCGCCGTTCCGCCCGGGCATTGTGCCCGGCGGGATCGGCCGCCGAATGGCTTCATGGGTAGAACGCAACATCGCGTTTTTGTCGATTGACTTGAAGTTAACTTTAACTTTTACAGTCGGCTCCGACCCATTGGCGCGCCGCACCCCGGCCATCCTCGCCGCCGCGCGCCTGCATTCGGAGAAGCCCATGACCTCAACCAAGCCAGACACCCTCAGCTATGCCGTCGCCGATACCGCCTATTGGCCCGCCGTATTCAACGTGCTGTTTGCCGGTATCGCCGCGGCGCTGCATATCGGCAAGGCCACCATCGCCCTGCCCGAGTTGCAGGAGGAATTCGGTCGTTCCCTGGAGTCCCTGAGCTGGATCATGTCGGCCTTCCCTTTGGTTGGGGTGTTCGGTGGCATCGCCGCCGGCATCCTCGTCCAGCGCTGGGGCGATCGTTATCTGCTGGCGCTGGGCCTGCTGATCATGTGCGCCGCCAGCGCACTGGGTGCCAGCCTGCATGACTTCCACGGGCTGCTGGCTACACGTTTTGTCGAAGGTTTGGGCTTCGTCATGGTGGTGGTCGCGGCGCCGGCGGTGCTCAATCGCCTGGTCCCACCGCACAAACGCCACCTGGTGTTCGGCATCTGGAGCACCTTCATGGCGTTCGGTATCGGCACCTCGATGCTTATCGGGCCATTGCTGGGGGGCTGGCAACAGAGCTGGATCGCGGGCGCAGCCCTGACCCTGCTGGCGGCCCTGCTGTTGCCGCTGACCACACCGAGGGACCCGCTGATGCTGCGCCGCCAAGCGCAATCCGGCTTGCACCACTCGCTGAGCAGCGTGCTGCGCGCCCGCCAGCCGCTGCTGATGGCGCTGATTTTCACCGCCTACAACCTGCAGTTCTTTGCGGTGATGGCCTTCCTGCCGGTGTTCCTCATGCAGCGCGTCGGGCTGTCGATCACCAGCGCCGGGCTGGTCAGCGCCGCGGTGGTGGCGGTCAATATCATCGGCAACATCGGCGCCGGCCTGCTGCTGTCGCGCGGCGTCCGCCCGCAAGTCCTGCTTGCCGGCACCAGTATCGTCATGGGGCTTTCCGGGATGGGCATCTTCCTCTCGGCCACTCCGACCGACCTGGTGATCCCTCTGTGCTTCTTCTTTTGCGCGGTGGCCGGCATGCTCCCCGCCACTATCCTCGCCAGCACCTCGCTGACTTCGCCGCAGCCCGCGCTGATCCCGCTGTGCCTGGGCCTGGTGATGCAAGGCAACTACCTGGGCCAGGTGCTCGCGCCCATCGCCCTGAGTGCCGCAGTCGCCTATGCCGGCTGGTCCGCCCCGGCGGCGCTGGTGCTGGCCGCCGCGCTGCTGGGCGTGCTGCTGGCGATGCGACTGAAGATAAAACCCTGAAGGCAGCGCTCCCCGCCTGTGGTCGCCAGAGCGGGGAGCGGCGGCAATGCCTCAGCTGCCAGTGCGGATCTTGTTCCACACCCGGGTGCGGATCCGGTCGATATTCAGCGGCATGGCTTCCAGGGCGAACAGCTTGCCCATCATGTCCGGGCTCGGATAGACCTTGGTGTCGTTCTTGATGGCCGGGTCGACCAGGCTGTCGGCCTGCTCGTTACCGTTGGCGTAGTGCACATGGTTGGTGATTTCGGCCATCACCTCCGGGCGCAGCAGGTAGTTCATGTAGGCGTACCCGGCCTTTTCGTCCGGCGCGTCGTTGGGCATGGCCACCATGTCGAACCAGATCGGCGCGCCTTCCTTGGGAATCGCATAGCCGATTTCCACGCCGTTCTTGGCCTCCTTGGCCCGGCTTTCCGCTTGCAGCACATCGCCGGAGAAACCCACCGCCACGCAGATATCGCCGTTGGCCAGGTCGCCGGTGTACTTGGAGGAATGGAAGTAGGCGACATAAGGCCGGATCTTCAGCAGCAGCGCTTCAGCCTTCTTGTAGTCCTCGGGGTTCTTGCTGTGGTGCGGCAGGCCCAGGTAGTTCAGCGCCGCCGGCAGCAGCTCGGGGCCGTTGTCGAGGATCGCCACCCCGCACTTCTGCAGCTTCTGCATGTATTCGGGCTTGAAGATCAGGTCCCAGGAGTCCACCGGCGCATTGTCTCCCAGCACCGCCTTGACCTTGGCGACGTTGTAGCCGATCCCGGTGCTGCCCCACAGGTACGGGAAGCCGTGTTCGTTGCCCGGGTCGTTGGTCTGCAAGGCCTTGAGCAGCACCGGGTTGAGGTTCTTCCAGTTCGGCAACTGGCTCTTGTCGAGCTTCTTCAGCGCCCCGCCCTCGATCTGCCGGGCCATGAAGTGGTTGGAGGGAAACACCACGTCATAACCGGAGCGACCGGTCATCAGCTTGCCGTCCAGGGTTTCGTTGCTGTCATAGACGTCGTAGCTGAAGCCGATGCCGGTTGCCTTCTGGAAGTTCTTCAGGGTGTCCGGGGCGATGTAGCTCGACCAGTTGTAGATCTTCACGGTCTCGGCCGCCTGGCTGAATGAAGCCACCAGCAGCAACGGCACGCACAGCGATAAAGCCGGTTTTCTACGGATCATGGGGCGATTCCTGTGTGGGTTGTTTTTATTGGCAGGCAATCAAAGGATCAGAAAATCAACACATAGGTCTTGCGCACGGTTTCCTGGATGTCCCAGGTTCCGGTGCTGTTGGCCGGCAACATCAGTGCATCGCCGGCTTCTATAAGCAGGGGTTCGCCGTTGTCCGGGGTGAAGGTGCAACGCCCCTGGATGAAATGGCAGAACTCCTGGGCGACGATCTGCCGCCGCCAGCGCCCGGGCGTGCACTCCCAGATGCCGGTTTCGACGCCGTCGTTGCGCTCGACGCAGGTCACCGAAGTCACGGCGACCGGGCTGCCCAGAGGCACGGCCACCGGGGCCGATTGCTCCAGGGTGGCGTGGGCGGTGTTCTTGAATTGAGTGATGCTCATGGCGCTACCTGTCGATGGAAAAACCGCTGTGAAACCCGCTGTGAAAAAGCAGCCTCAATGCATCAGGCCTTCCATGAAACCCGCCACCCGGCTGGCCAGCCGGCGGCGCCAGGGCGGCGTGGCCGGGCTGGCCAGGGTCTGGTCTTCATGGACGAAGCTGCGAATGATCGCGTTGTAGCCCAGCCAGCGGCACGGCTCCGGCTCCCAGGCGCGCAAGGCGTCGAGGCCGCCCTCGGGGATCACCCAGGGCTGGCGGGTCAGCTCGCTGTCGCGCTCGAGGATCAGCTCGGCCAGGGTCCGCCCGCCCAGGTTGCTGGCGCCCACGCCTTCGCCGCCGTAGCCGCCGGACAAGGCGATGCCGTGCCGACGGTCGCAGAGCATGTGCGGCCGGAAGTGCCGGGACATGCCCAGGTTGCCGCCCCAGGAGTGAGTGATCCGCACATTTTTCAGCTGCGGGAAAAGCTCGCTGAACAGGTAGCGCCGCAGCTCGACTTCACTGCGGGTCAGGTCGAAGTCGTGGCGCAGCTTGCCGGCGAACTGGTAGCCGCCGCGGGCGCCGAACACCAGGCGGTTATCCGCGGTGCGCTGACCGTAGGTGACCTGGCGGCTGCTTTCGCTGAATGCCTGGCCCTGGCTCAGGCCGATCTCGTCCCAGGTCGCGGCCGACAAGGGCTCGGTGGCCACCAGCAGGCTTTGCACCGGCAGTTGGTAACGGCCCAGGGGCGGCAAGGTCACCGAATAGCCCTCCACCGCCGGCACTATCCAGCGGCAACGCACGCTGGCCCTGGCGGTTTGCAGGCTGCCGGACTGCCAGTGGCTGACCGGGCTGTTTTCGTAGATGGGCACGCCCAGGCGCTCCACGGCACGCGCCAGGCCACGCACCAGCTTCGCCGGCTGGATGGTCGCGCAATGGGGCGCGTAGATGCCACCGTAAGCCTTGGCCACGCGGATCTGCCGGGCCAGTTGCTCGGGGCTCAGCCAGCGGTAGTCGCGCTCGTCGAGACCCTGGCTGTAGAGCTGGTCCAGGTAGCGGCGCTGGGTGATTTCCTGCTCGGGGTAACGCGCGGCGCAGTACAGCACCCCGCCCTTGCGGTAATCACAGTCGATGCCTTCACGTTCAAGGACGCTGGCCACTTCATCGGGAATGCCGTGCAGCAGGTCGAAGGAGGCCCGGCGCTGCTCCGCGCTGAGCCCGGCCAGCAGCCGGTCCTCCCCCAGCAGGTTGCCCATCAGCCAGCCACCGTTGCGCCCGGAAGCGCCGAAGCCGGCGGTCTGCGCCTCGACGATGGCGATGTTCAGGGTCGGCGCCAGGCGCTTGAGGTAATAGGCGGTCCACAGCCCGGTATAACCGGCGCCGATGATCGCCACGTCGACATCCAGGTCCTGCTCCAGCGACGGCCGGGCCAGCAGCGGCTCGTCGAGCTGATCCATCCACAAACTGATGTTGCGCCACGCTGGCATATACGGACTCCGCCACCCGAACTTCGATGGCGACGATCCTAGTGCCTGGGCTCAGGGGTTGTCTTGCGCGCGTGCACGCAAAGAAATTTGCTTGGCGTAGGCCTTGGGCGACAGGCCGGTGTGCTGGCGGAAACAGCTGTAGAAGGCCGACAGCGAGTTGAAGCCGGCGGCGAACGCCAGCTCGTCGATGCGCACTGGCGGCGCGGCCTTGTCCAGCGCCGCCAGCAGATGCTGCAGGCGTGCCTGGTTCACATAGCGGTAGAAACTCTGCCCCAGCACCTGGTTGAGCAGGTAGGAGATCTGGTTGCGGCTGTAGCCGCACTCCTTCGCCACCCGCTGCAGGTCCAGCTCCGGGTCGAGGTACGGCTGCTGGCGCTCGAAGTACTGTTGCAGATCCTCGGCCATGAAGCTCAGCTGGCGCGGCGACAGGCCCAGGCGGCTGACCGCCGGCCTCGCGCCGCCACCAGCCTTGCTCGGCGCCGCCTCGCGCACCAGCGAGGCGTATTCGTTGACGCGCCAGATCAGGCCGTCGCGCACGGTGATCGCCTCGCTGGCGCGAAACGACACCAAGCCCTGTCCGCCGCGCAGGGTCACCTGGTATTGAATGAACGCGGAATTGCCGTCCAGGCGGATGCGATCGCTGTGCTCCAGGGCTTCGTCGGGCGCGCGCGGCATGCTGTTGCGCACGTACTCGCGCAGCTCGTCCAGGCCCAGGGTGCGGTTCTGGAAAAAATCGTTGTACTGGATTTCCGGGTGATACAGCGCCATGACGCCATCGAGGTCGCGGTGCTTCCAGCACAGGTGATAGCGCAGCACCGTCTCGCCGGTGGCCTGGGTTTGCGCCGGGCCATCATCAAGGGCAGACATTAAGGTACTCGGGGGACGGAAAAGCGCAGCTTGCCGAAGTTCGTCCGGCGCTTCAATGGCCAATGCCTGGCCCCTGGATACTGGCGTTTTGCCGAAACCGCTACCGGAAATGACCTGCATCAAAAAAGTGCAGGACAATCGCCAAACGGCCTGAAAAAAACCGTTGGATGTCATGACCCAGTGCTATTTTTAAAAGCTCCACAGGTTGGTCCAGTGACGGCCCTTCCGTACCTACCGCGAGCACAGGGAAGCGCTCAACGAACAAGGTGGGCAATTCATGAATAGTGTCTCCGCCAGCAAAGTCACCTTTCCCAACGCCTGCCAGCTGATGCGCTGGCATTTTCACCCCATGGGCTTCGAGGCCAGCATGGATGCACCCGGCAGCATGATCGCCCGGCTCTTCGATCGTGCCAGCGGCGAGACCATGATCGCCATTGCCGGCATCCCCTGCGCCACCGTGATGAACGCCGCCGATGTCGAGCGAATAATCGAGGCGGTGGAAGACGAGTTGGAGGCCTTCATGCCGCCACTCGCCCTGAAAGCCTAGGGCCGCTCTTTTTTCTTGACCCGCCCCAGGTTGTTCTCAAGCCCGCCGTTGCGCGGGCTTTTTCATGCCCGCAGGTCGGCGAAGAACGGCTTGCCCTGGGGAATCCGGTCCGACGCCTTGGGCGCATTGGCCGCCTGGGTGTCCGGGCTGTCCACATACCAGTAGCAATGTTTCACCGCCCGGGTGATGCCGACATAGGCCAGGCGCAAGGTCTCGTCCTTCTGCGCATTGTCGTAGGGCTCGCTGTCGCCATCCTTGTCCAGCCCAGCCATGCGATAGACCTGATTCTTGTAGGGCGAACTGGTCAGGTGCTGGCAGTCGCCGAGCAGGAACACCGCATCCGCCTGCAAGCCCTTGGAGCTGTGGTAGGTCAACTGCTTGAGGCGGCGCTCCTCGGCCGGCAACCTAGAATCAACATTAACTATTGGTAAAATATGTTCTTCAATCAATAACTTATCGCTACTTTTTCGAAACAGCATCAAGATCGAATCGCCGTTGCGATAGTGCTCCGCCAGCCGCGCCGCCAGCCCTTGGTCGTCCCGATCCAGCACATTCACCGGCAGCACTTCCTTGGGTTCGCCGCTGGCCTTGGCCTTCTTCCCGGCAATCGCCGGCGCCGCGCGGACGATATGTTCCGCCGCGTCGATGATGTGCTGATGGCTGCGATAGTTCTCGCTGAGCATCACCCGGCTGGTGGCTGGCGACGGGAATTCCTTGTTGAACTCCATGAAGTACTTCGGCGAACTGCCACGCCAGCCGTAGATCGACTGCCAGTCGTCCCCCACGCAGAGCAACGACGAGCGCTGCGCCCCACGGCCGACATGCATCGCCGGCCCGCGACTGCGGATCTCGCGCAGGCTGGCGCGAATCCACGAGACGATCTGCGGCGAGACGTCCTGGAACTCGTCGATCATCAGGTGCGACATCGGCCGCAATCGCTCGTCGCTGAGCAGCTTGAAGTTCTCCGGGGTGTTCTCGCCGAACAGCGAGAACATGCGGTTGTAGCTCATGATCGGCGGCGACTGGTCGAGCAGATGATCGTCCAGCGCCCGCCAGAACAGGCTCAGGGCCTCGAAGAAAAAGCGGTCCGGGTCGTCCCGGGCAAACACCATCTGCCCTACGGCCACCGACACATCCAGCCCCAGGTTCTCGATAAACCCGGCGGCGGCGACAAAACAGTCCAGCAGCGGCGCCGACGCCAGCTCGCCCTTGACCTTGTAATCGAAGCCCGGCCCGGCGCTGGCATCCCCAGCCAGGGATGACAGGACGCGCTTTGCTGATTCGTAACTATCCAACCAAATCATTGGCTTACGATAGAAAGCTTGAAATAGGGTGCGCTTTACTGCCCATTCGGCACGCACCGAAAGCTTCGACCCGGGGCGACTCAGTTGCGGATTTTCCCGAGGGTCGAACCCCAGCACCACCCAGGCATCCAGCTCGGCGACGTAGCCATGGCAATGGAACTGCGAGCCGTTGATCTCCACCGTCTGCCGGTTCGGCTCGATGCCCTTGATCGGCCAGGCCCCGGCGCGAAACCACAGGTCTTCCAGGGTGTCGCACAGCTCTTCGTCGCGCTTGGCCGCCAGTTCGGTCACGGCCATGCGTTTCTGCACATCCGGGTGATCGCGCTCCAGCTCCTTGAGTTGCAGGGCATGGCGCAGCAACGGCTTGATCGCCTCGCGGAAACCCCCGTCACGCCGGTGCAAGGCGTGATAACAGGCATTCAGGTGCTTGCGCTGGGCGTCGTTGATCCGCAGGTCGAAGGGATTGCTGTCGACCTCCAGATCCCCCGCCGCCGGGCGATCGCTGAGGTTCTCGAACGCCTGCAGGCGCTCGAAGCCCGGCAGGCTGCGAACCATCGGCAAGATGCGCGAGTGGAAGGTGCGCACCAGCTCCCGCGCCTCCTTGAGGCCCAGGGGCCGGCCCCAGAGCGCGAACACCTCCATCAGCTTGTTGATGAAGTCCTTGCGCGACTCGCGGGTGAAGGTCACCACGGTCATCGAGTCGAGTTCGAAGCCCAGGTAATGATTGAGCAGCAGGATGCGCAGGACCAGGGAGGTCGACTTGCCCGCGCCAGCGCCGGCGATCACCGAGGTCGACGGGGTTTCGCTGAAGATCATCTTCCATTGCGCACTGCTGGGCTGGGCATGGGCCGGCAGCAGGCGGCCAACGTCGGCCTTGATGCGCCTCTTCAGCTCGGCGCTCAACGGCAGGCGCCAGTCATCGAACAGATAGTCGTCCACCCCGGGGGCCGGATGCTCGGTGGAGCGGCTGTCGCGAATCAGCAGCACCTGGCGGCCCTGCTCCAGGCCTTCGGCCTTGCCCTCCTGGTAACCGTACTCCACCCCAGCGGTGTGCCCGCTGCGAAAGCCGTCCGCCTGGCCATGCAACCAGGACGCGCGATGCTGGGCGCGCAGGCGACTGAGGCCGTGACCGAAGAACCTGGCCGCCAAGCGCTTGAGCAGCGGCATTTCGGCCAGGGGCAAGAGTTCGGGAGGAAGATCGGGGCTGTGTTGCGGCACGCTGACTCCAGGTATGTGGCGGTATGGACGGCATGGGAACAAGGGCGCCTATGGTCGCCTCATTCGCCGCTGACTTCTAGTGAAATGCTTACAGGTCATTCACTTAAGCCATGATTTGAATGTGTGAAAGCAGAAGAAAAGCTACAAAACATATCTACTTATTAGATCGGATCACGGCATTTTTTGCGCTTTTTATCGATGTTTGGCTGATGGATGATGAGCGTCATCAACCCACCGGTCTCGTTCTGTGGCTCAACCAAGGCGCCCATGACGAACCCTGACAGGAGACGATCATGCTTGAACTCAGACCCTTCAAATCCCTGGGCGGCGCCCATCATGGCTGGTTGGATGCCCACCACCACTTTTCGTTCGCCGAGTACTACGACCCCAAACGCATGAACTGGGGCAACCTGCGCGTGTGGAACGACGACGTGATCGCCCCCGGCACCGGTTTCCCGCAGCACCCGCACCGGGACATGGAGATCATCACCTACGTCCGTGAAGGCGCGATCACCCACCAGGACAACCTGGGCAACAAGGGCCGCACCGAGGCTGGCGACGTGCAGGTGATGAGCGCCGGCACCGGGATCGCCCACAGCGAATACAACCTGGAAGCCGGCGCAACCAAGATCTTCCAGATCTGGATCATCCCCAACGAGGCTGGTTCCGCGCCGTCCTGGGGCGCCAAGCCGTTCCCCAAAGGCCAACGCGAAGGTTTCGTGACCCTGGCCAGCGGCAAAAAAGGCGATGACCAGAGCCTGCGGATCCGCGCCGACGCGCGGCTGGTGGCGGCCAACCTGAAGGCCGGCGAGTCCGCCGAGTACGCGCTGGACAACGGGCGCCGGGCCTACCTGGTGCCGGCGACCGGGGCGATTGAAGTCAACGGCTTGCGCGCCGAAGCTCGAGACGGTGTCGCGGTCGAGGATGAACACCTGCTGCGGGTCACCGCCCTCGAGGACAGCGAAATCGTCCTGGTGGACCTGGCTTGAGATGATCCGTTTCTGTAGGAGCGAAGCTTGCTCGCGATGGGCTGCAAAGCAGCCCTTTCCGTTCTAGCTGAAGATAGTTGTCGCCCAAACGGGAGCCATCGCGGGCAAGCCTCGCTCCTACAGAACACAGCAGCAATAAAAAGGGGCGACCGTCTGGTCGCCCCTTTTTTTGTCTGCCGCGAAGCGCCGCTGGATCAACCGCTGATCGCGCCGTCCACCAGGGTCTGGGCTTCCTGCACCAGTTGCTTCAGGTGATCGTCGCCGATAAAGCTCTCGGCGTAGATCTTGTAGATGTCTTCGGTGCCCGATGGACGCGCCGCGAACCAGCCGTTCTCGGTCATGACCTTGAGGCCGCCGATCGCCTGGTCGTTGCCCGGCGCATGGCTGAGGATCTGCTGGATGCTTTCGCCGGCCAGCTGGGTCGAGGTCACCTGCTGCGGCGACAGCTTGCTCAGCAGCGCTTTCTGCTGCGGGTTGGCCTTGGCATCGACGCGCACCGAGAACGGCTCGCCCAAGTCGTCGCACAAGGCGCGGTAGGCCTGGCTCGGGTCGCGACCGGTGCGGGCGGTCATTTCCGCCGCCAGCAAGGCCGGGATCAGGCCGTCCTTGTCGGTGCTCCAGACGCCGCCGTCCTTGCGCAGGAACGAAGCGCCGGCGCTCTCTTCACCGCCAAAGCCGAGGGAGCCATCGAACAGACCGTCAGCGAACCACTTGAAGCCCACCGGCACTTCGTACAGGCGACGGCCCAGGCGCGCGGCCACGCGATCGATCAGGCCACTGCTGACCACGGTCTTGCCCACGGCCGCGTCGGCGCGCCAGTGCGGACGGTTCTGGAACAAGTAGTCGATGGACACCGCCAGGTAGTTGTTCGGCGCCAGCAGGCCGCCAGTCGGGGTCACGATACCGTGGCGGTCGTGGTCCGGGTCGCAGCCGAAGGCCACGTCGAAACGATTCTTCAGGCCGATCAGGCCTTGCATCGCATAGCTGGACGACGGGTCCATGCGGATCTGGCCGTCCCAGTCGACGGACATGAAATGGAAGGTGGCATCGACTTCCTTGTTGACCACTTCCAGGTCGAGGCGATAGTGCTCGGCAATCGCCGACCAGTAGCGCACCCCTGCTCCACCCAGCGGATCGACGCCCAGGCGCAGCTTGGCGTTGCGGATGGCGTCCAGGTCGATGACGTTGATCAGGTCGGCGACATAGCTGTTGACGTAGTCGTGACGATGGGTGGTGTCGGCTTTCAGCGCCTGCTCGTAGCTGATGCGTTTCACACCGGCCAGCTTGTTGGCCAGCAGCTCGTTGGCCTTGGCTTCGATCCACTTGGTGATGTGGGTGTCGGCCGGGCCGCCGTTGGTGGGGTTGTACTTGTAGCCGCCGCTTTGTGGCGGGTTGTGCGACGGGGTGATCACGATGCCGTCGGCCAGGCCGCTGGTACGACCGCGGTTGTAGCAGAGAATCGCGTGGGACACCGCGGGCGTCGGGGTGTACTCATCGCCCGCGGCGATCATCACGGTCACGCCGTTGGCGGCCAGTACTTCCAGGGCGCTGGCGCCGGCCGGGGTGGACAGCGCATGGGTATCGATGCCGACAAACAGCGGGCCATCGATGCCCTGGGACTGGCGATACAGGCAGATCGCCTGGCTGATGGCCAGGACGTGCCATTCGTTGAAACTCAGATCGAACGAGCTGCCACGATGCCCCGAGGTGCCGAAGGCGACCCGCTGGGTAGAGATGGCGGCATCGGGCTGGCCGGTGTAGTAGGCCGTTACCAGTCGCGGAAGATCGACCAGCAATTCTGTCGGTGCCGGTTTGCCCGCAAAAGGACTGAGTGTCATGCAAAACCTCGGGAAATGGATGGTTCGGTGAGTGCTGCGCAGTTTACTGGCAGTTTGACCGCAACGCGACGGGATCTATCCGTGGAGGCTTGCACAATAAGCAGGCGCAGCTAGGCCCTGGTCGGCTGCTGCACAGAAGCTGCACAGAAGACAGTCAGGAACGACGCGGGAATAAAGAAGGGAGTGACCGCGAAGACAGAAACGCCAGAGTGCGCGATGGCGAACCCTGGCGTCAGGATCAGGCCGGTTCGACCTGCAGTGCGACCCGTTCGCGACAAGGACACTCGTCCATGTAGCGATGGGCTTCGACGAACTCGTTGAACGGGAAGACCCGGGTCTTCAGCGGCAGCAGCACACGATCCGCCGTCAGCTGGTTGATGTCGCGCAAGGCACGCTGCAAGGCCACCTGGTCCTGGATGATGCCCAGCTCGGGCTTGCCGGTGAAGTTGCCGATGCAGTGCACGAAGAACTGGATGTTCTTCTGGAACGCCGCGCAGGCCGGGAACGGTGTCTGGTTGCCGCCTTGCAGGCCGTACAGCACCAGGCTGCCGCGCGGCGCCAGGACGTCGCCGAGCATCGACATCTGCGGGCCGCCGAGGCCATCGAACACCACGTCGACGCCACGGTTGTCGGTGTACTTGTTGATCTGCATGAGCAGGTCCTGCTCTTCGGTGACGATGACCTTCTCGGCACCCAGGGACAGCAGGTACTCACGCTCTTCAGCGGTCTTGGTCGCGGCGATCACCCGGACCCCGAGCGCCTTGCCCAGCTGGACAAAGGACGGGCCGGCGCAGTGGCTGGCATCGGTGACAAGGGCGAACTGCCCGGGCTTGACCCGCGCCAGGTCGGCATAGGCAAAGTAGGCCACCAGCAGCGGCGTGTAATGCACCGCCGCTTCAATCGGGCTGAGCACATCGGGATAGCGGGTCAGCGCCGAGCGTGGCAGGACAATCAGCTCGCCGTAGACTGGATAATCGTTCGGGCTTTCGGCCGGGAAGCTGGCCACCTTGTCGCCAACGGCCAGGTCGTCGACGCCTTCGCCGACCGCAGTCACCACGCCGGCCATCTCATGGCCAAGGCCGGAAGGCAGGCGGGCATGGGAGGACGCCAGGTTCTGGCGCCAGAGTACGTCGTACCAACTGATGCCGATCGCTTCGACACGCACCTGCACTTCGCCTGGCGCAGGCAGAGCGGCCGCATGCTCTTCGCACTTGAGCACCTCGGCCGGACCAAACTTGTGAAAACGGATCGTGCGGGACATCGCAAACCTCGTCAAAGTAACCTCTAATGCCATGAACTCTATCTGGGCTTTCTGGCCAAGACCATCAGTGGCTATTAATAGTCGACATGCCTGTCATTGATTCCGCAGCCGCTGCAATCGCGATAAACAGCGGGCCAGAGCGAAGGGGTCCAGACAGGAAAAAACAATTAGCCGGTGCAGAGTAGCAGCCTTTCCCCGTAAGATTCATGCCGGCCATTGTTCTCATATGGCCGCTCTCGTCAAGTTTGCTGACTCTGCCAGGACTCCAGATGAATCGTAATGACCTGCGTCGTGTCGACCTGAACCTGTTGATCGTGTTCGAAACATTGATGCATGAACGCAGCGTGACCCGGGCCGCGGAGAAACTCTTCCTCGGCCAGCCGGCCATCAGCGCGGCGCTGTCGCGCCTGCGCAGCCTGTTCGACGATCCGCTGTTCGTGCGCACCGGGCGCAGCATGGAGCCGTCGGCCCGGGCGGTGGAAATCTTCGCCCTGCTCTCGCCCGCCCTCGACTCGATCTCCACCGCGGTCAGCCGCGCCGCCGAATTCGACCCGGCGACCAGCACCGCGGTGTTCCGTATCGGCCTGTCCGACGACGTCGAATTCGCCCTGCTGCCGATGCTGCTCAAGCGCCTGCGCGCCGAAGCGCCGGGGATCGTGCTGGTGGTGCGCCGCGCCAACTACCTGCTGATGCCCGCCCTGCTGGCCTCCGGCGAAATTTCCATTGGCGTCAGCTACACCCAGGACCTGCCGGCCAACGCCAAGCGCAAGGTGCTGCGCCGCAGCCTGCCCAAGCTGCTGCGGGCCGACAGCATGCCCGGTTCCCTGAGCCTCGATGACTTCTGCGCCCGCCCCCACGCCCTGGTGTCGTTCGCTGGCGACCTCAGTGGTTTTATCGATGAGGAACTGGAAAAACTCGGGCGCAAGCGTCACGTGGTGCTCGCGGTGCCGCAGTTCAACGGCCTGAGCACCCTGCTCACCGGCACCGACATCATCGCCACCGTGCCGGACTACACCGCCGAAGCCCTGACCGCCGCCGGCGGCGTGCGCGCCGAAGACCCGCCCCTGCCAGTACGCACCTTCGAACTGCACATGGCCTGGCGCGGCTCCCAGGACAACGACCCGGGCGAACGCTGGTTGCGCTCGCGGATTCAGATGTTCTTCGGCGACCCCGATAGCCTTTAAAGAAAGTGGGTCTTGTCAAAAGACAGGACCAACTCCCCCCACTTCACCCATCGCGTAATCCGGATACAGCACCGGCGCCATGTCCAGCGACTGAGCAAGTTTTGGCGCCCATCCACCTTCCGGGCCATGGCGTAGCAGGCCTCCCCCCCGGCAAGGCGCCCATCCGGGTACAAACAATCACGCTGCGTTGAGTCCGGCGTTGCTTGAAGCCACTCCCCCGTATGGCTCCACCGCCCCCCTGCGGCGCCGGATAACCCTCAACGATACCCAGCCGGCTGCAAGGCAGAACGACTCACCACGCCCGTAAGCTGACCGTCCGCCGCCACAGCGGGCTTCATCACATTTATTAACCGTTTATTTAACGTTTTTTTCTCATTGGCGACTCTACATTCGCCGCGCCAACATGCAAATGATTCCTATTGAACAACAGGCTTCAAGTGTCTTCCACGCTGCTTTGCCGTACACAAAAATCGACTATCAGGAGCTTTCAGCGCATGACTTCCCGTTTTCCTTCTTTCCTCACCAAGGCCCTGCTCGCCACCGCGCTGGTTAGCGCCGGGCACGCCTATGCCGCCAGCGACGCCGATGGCATCGTGGTGTACAACGCCCAACACGAAAGCCTGACCAAAGCCTGGGTCGCGGGCTTCACCAAGGAAACCGGGATCAAGGTGACCGTGCGCAACGGCGACGACACCGAGATGGGCAACCAGATCGTGCAGGAAGGCGCCGCCTCCCCGGCCGATGTGTTCCTCACCGAAAACTCCCCCGCCATGGTGCTGGTGGACAACGCCGAGCTGCTCGCACCGCTAGCGCCAGCCACCCTGGAACAAGTGGCCGCGGCCTATCGCCCGGCCCATGGCAAATGGCTGGGTATCGCCGCGCGCTCCACGGTGTTTGTCTATAACCCGAGCAAGCTGAAAGAAGCCGACCTGCCAAAGTCCTTGACGGACCTCGCCTCGCCGGGCTGGAAAGGCCGTTGGGCCGCGTCGCCGGCCGGCGCCGACTTCCAGGCCATTGTCGCTGCCGTGCTCGAACTCAAGGGCGAAGCCGCCACCCTCGACTGGCTCAAGGCAATGAAAGCCAACGCAAGCATTTACCGTGGCAACAGCGCAGTGCTGAAAGCCGTCAACGCCGGCCAGGTCGACAGCGGCGTGATTTATCACTACTACAGCTTCGTCGACCAGGCCAAGACCGGCGAAAACAGCAAGAACACCGTCCTGCACTACTTCAAGCACCAGGACCCAGGCGCGTTCGTGAGCATCTCCGGTGGCGCGGTCCTGGCCTCCAGCAAGCACCCGGAACAGGCCCAGGCGTTCCTGAAGTGGGTCACCGGCAAGGACGGCCAGGCGATTCTCAAGGACGGCAATTCGTTCGAATACGCCGTAGGCCAGAACGCGCCGTCCAACCCCAAGCTGGTGCCGCTGGCGCAACTCGACGCGCCGAAGGTCGACGCCGCGAAGCTCGACAGCAAAAAAGCGGTTGCGCTGATGACCCAGGCCGGACTGCTCTGATTGCTGCCTGAAACCCTGCAGACGGGCATCGCTCAGGCGTTGCCCGTCCACTCGCCCAGACGCTCGCGTGGCCTGTTCCGAGGACGCAGTGGCGCGTGGGTGACCGGTTTGTCGGTGCTGGTTTCGCTGTTGGCGCTGCTGCCGATTGCCTTTGTCATCGGCGTGTCCTGGCAAATCGGCTGGGCGCAGATCGAAGCCTTGGTGTGGCGCCCGCGGGTGGGCGAACTGTTGGTCAACACCGTGCTGCTGGTGGTGCTCACCCTGCCCTTGTGCGTGGTATTGGGCATTGCGCTGGCTTGGCTGACCGAGCGAAGCAACCTGCCAGGGCGACGCGCCTGGTCATTGCTGGCGGTTGCGCCGCTGGCGGTGCCGGCGTTCGTGCACAGTTACTCCTGGGTCAGCCTGGTGCCGTCGATCCACGGCTTGCCCGCGGGTGTGCTGGTCTCGGTGATTGCCTATTTCCCGTTTCTCTACTTGCCGCTGGCCGCCACGCTGCGCCGGCTGGATCCCGCCATTGAAGACGTGGCCGAATCCCTGGGCCTCAAGCCCTGGGCGGTGTTCTGGCGCGTGGTGTTGCCGCAGTTGCGCCTGGCGATCTGCGGCGGCGCCTTGCTGGTGGGCCTGCACCTGCTGGCCGAATATGGCCTGTACGCGATGATTCGCTTCGATACGTTCACCACCGCGATCTTCGATCAGTTCAAATCCACCTTCAATGGCCCGGCGGCCAATATGCTGGCGGCGGTGTTGGCCCTGTGTTGCCTGGCGATGCTCGCGAGCGAATCCGCCGCGCGTGGCCAGGCCCGATACGCGCGGGTCGGCTCCGGTAGCGCCAGGGAACAGCGCATCGTACGGCTGAGCCGCCGCACCACCGCCCTCGCGCTTTGCCTGCAAGGTGTGACCTGCCTGTTGGCCCTGGGCATTCCGCTGCTCACCCTGGGCAAATGGCTGATCGCCGGTGGCCGGGAGGTCTGGCAGTTCAGTGAGTTGCTGCCGGCGCTGGAACAAACCTTCCTGCTGGGGATTGCCGGTGCGTTGTTGACCACCTGCGCCGCGGTGCCCATCGCCTGGCTGTCGATTCGCGCGCCGGGGCGCTTGCAGCGGGTCCTGGAGAGTTGCAACTACATCACCAGCTCGTTGCCCGGCATCGTGGTGGCCCTGGCCCTGGTCACGGTGGCCATCCATTTCGCCCGGCCGATCTACCAGACCACCCTCACCGTGCTGCTCGCCTACCTGTTGATGTTCTTGCCACGGGCGCTGGTGAGTTTGCGCGCCGGTATCGCCCAGGCGCCGGTGGAGCTGGAACACATGGCCCGCAGCCTCGGTCGGTCGCCCGGCCACGCGCTGTGGCTGATCACCCTGCGCTTGGCCGCGCCGGCCGCCGCCGCGGGTGCGGCGCTGGTGTTCCTGGCGATCACCAACGAGTTGACCGCGACCCTGCTGCTGGCCCCCAACGGCACACGCACCCTGGCCACCGGCTTCTGGGCGATGACCAGCGAGATCGACTACGCCGCCGCAGCGCCCTACGCGCTGATCATGATCCTGCTCTCACTGCCGTTGACCGGCCTCCTCTACCACCAATCCAAACGCACGGCAGGCCGATGAACGCCCTCGAACTCCACGGAATCTGCAAATCCTTCGGCAGCCAGCGCGCCTTGACCGACATCCATTTGTCCGTGCCCACCGGCAGCCGCACGGTGATAGTCGGGCCCTCCGGCTCCGGCAAGACCACCTTGCTGCGGATGATCGCCGGCTTCGAATTTTCCGACGCCGGCAGGCTCACCCTGGACGGCCAGGTACTGGCCGACGCCACCCAGGCCGTCCCGGCCCATCGACGCCAGATCGGCTATGTACCGCAGGATGGCGCGCTGTTCCCGCACATGACGGTGGCCGACAATATCGGCTTCGGCCTGCCCGCCAAGGGCAAGTCCCGGCACGATCGTATCGCCGAGCTGATGGACAGCGTGGCCCTCGACGCCAATATGGCCCGGCGCTGGCCCCACGAGTTGTCCGGCGGCCAGCAGCAACGTGTGGCGCTGGCCCGGGCACTGGCACAACAACCAAGGCTGATGTTGCTGGATGAACCCTTTTCCGCGCTGGACACCGGGTTGCGCTCGGCCATGCGCAAGATGGTGGCTCGACTGCTGAGCCAGGCAGGCATCACCGCCCTGCTGGTCACCCATGACCAGAGTGAGGCGCTGTCCTTCGCCGATCAGCTGGCGGTGATGCGCCAGGGTCGCCTGGTGCAGTCCGGTCATCCGATGGACATGTACCAATACCCGGTCGACGAGCAGACCGCCTTGTTTCTCGGCGACGCGGTGGTCATGCCCGCCAGGATCAAGGCCGGCTGGGCCGAGTGCGAGCTGGGACTGATCGAGACCAACAGCCCGGCGAACCACGACACCGCCCGGATCATGCTGCGCCCCGAACAGGTACACCTGAGTACAACAGTGGCTACCGGCTGTCGAGGCGTGGTGACCGAACGGGAGTTCGGCGGCAATACCTGCACGCTGACCGTGGTCCTGGATGCGCGGGGCGACCAGGCGGGCCGCACGATCCTGGTCCGCAGCTCGGGCCTGCAGGCCCCTGCGGCCGGTAGCGTGGTCCATCTCTCGACGACCGGCAGGGCGCATGTGCTGAACGGTTGATGGCTCGATTCTCGAATAAGCATCCGTCCCTCAGTCCCAGCTAAGTTTCGTGCCTTACCTTCCCCCTGCGCCAACCACAGCGCGGTCAAGGAGAGGTAACCCCGATGAATGCCACAGCAGCCCGTTGGCTGAACAAAGTACCCGAGGTGACACTGTCATTCTGGGTGATCAAGATCCTGTCCACGACCGTGGGCGAAACCGGCGCGGACTACCTCGCCGTCGATGCAGGCTTCGGCGCCGGCTGGACCAGCCTCGGTATGGCGGCGTTGCTGGCGCTTGCCCTGTTCTGCCAATTGCGCAGCAAGGCCTATACGCCCTGGATCTACTGGCTGACCGTGGTGCTGGTGAGCATCGTTGGCACGCAGATCACCGATATCCTCACCGATAAACTGGACGTCAGCCTGTACACCAGCACGGCGATTTTTTCGGCGCTGCTGGCGCTCAACTTTCTGGCCTGGTACCGCACGGAACGCAGCCTGTCGATACGCGACATCGTCACCCCTCGTCGCGAGTGGTTCTACTGGACGACCGTGCTCTGCACCTTTGCCCTGGGCACCGCCGCCGGTGACCTGGCCACTGAAGCGCTGGGCCTGGGCTTCACCCTGGGCGCGGTGATCTTCGCCGGCCTGATTGCCGTCACCCTGCTGACCTGGCGCCTGGGCATCAACTCGGTGCTGACCTTCTGGGTCGCCTACATCCTCACCCGGCCCTTCGGCGCCTCCCTCGGCGACCTGCTGACCCAGGCCAAGATCTATGGCGGCCTGGGCATGGGCGCCACCTGGACCAGCGCCCTCTTTCTCTGCGTCATTGTCCTGCTGGTGGCCGCCGCGCAGATCGGCGTCGGCAACCGCAAAGCGCTCACCCAATGAACCTTCGAAAACCCATCAAGGAAACCCTCATGCGCTCCGTTCAACATCTGATCCGCCCCGTTGCCATTATCGCGTCGATCTTTCTGCTGGGCATCGCCGCCGGCTGCTCGAAACCCGTCGACAACCCCAAGGGCAATGCTTCGTCCAGCGCCGCGAGCAGCCAGCGCCAGGCGGGCTCGAAGCTCGGCGACCTGAGCGAGTTCCGCAGCATCGCGGCGGACGTCGCCGTGCTTGTCGCCAAGAATGACTTGCCGGGCGCGAAAACCCGCATCAAGGACCTGGAAACCACCTGGGACTCCGCCGAAGCCGGTATCAAGCCCCGCGCCGCCAGCGACTGGCACGTGCTGGACAAGGCCATCGACCGCGCACTCGCGGCATTGCGTGACGGCAGCCCGAAGCAGGCCGATTGCCAAGCCTCGATGGATGACCTGCTCAAGGCCTTCGATTCGATGAAAGGCTGACGCCGGACAAACGCCTGCACAGGTGCTTCAATACAGACGCGGCGCGCACCCTGCCGCGTTTGTTTGTTGCCGGAGAGGGACATGCGGATACTGCTGGTCGAAGACGACCCGATGATTGGCGATGCTATCCAGCGCGCGCTCAGCGATGCGAGCTATGCCGCCGACTGGGTCAAGAACGGCCTTGCCGGCCTGGCCGCACTCGACACCCACCGCTACGACCTGGTACTGCTGGACCTTGGCCTGCCCGGCAAGGACGGCCTTGAAGTGCTCGATAGCATCCGCGCCCGCAACAACCCCGTGTCCCTGCTGATCATTACCGCCCGCGACAGTCTCGATGACCGATTGCGTGGCCTCGACGGCGGTGCCGACGACTATTTGCTCAAGCCTTTCGACATCCCCGAGTTGCTCGCGCGCATGCGCGCGGTGCTGCGCCGCAAAGGCGGGAACGCCCTGCCGTTGCTGGGCAACGGCGTGGTGTCGCTGGACCTGCTCTCCAAGGAAGCCAGCACCGAAGAGCATCGCGGCGTGGCGCTGTCCAATCGCGAATTCGCACTGCTGCAAGCGCTGTTGATTCGCCCGGGGGCGATCCTGTCGCGCAGCGAGCTGGAGGACCGCCTCTACGGTTGGGGCAACGAGGTCGAAAGCAACGCCATCGAGTTCTTGATTCACGCCTTGCGGCGCAAGTTGGGAAGTCACGTGATCAAGAACGTCAGGGGTATGGGATGGATGGTTTCAAAAAGCGTTTGAGCGAATCGGTCCAACTGCGGCTGTCGGTGACGCTGTCGCTGACGATTCTGCTGGTGGCGGTGATTGCCAGCGTGTTCGCCTTCGTCTCGGCCTTCGAGGAAACCCACGAGCAGCAAGACAAGACCTTGCGCCAGGTGGCCATGTTGTTTGACCGCCAGCAGATGACCCTGCACTACCCGCAAGGCACGGCCATCGAGGGGGATGACGAAGAGTCCCGGGTGATCATTCAGTACCTGGGTGACGGCCAGCACGCCACGGGCACCAGCGATGAAGCCCTGCCACTGCCCTTTCCCACCGGTCTCGCTGACGGCCTGTCCAGGGTCGAGGTGGCGGGCGAAGCCTTTCGTGTGCTGGTGCACAGCACCGCGCGTGGCGAGCGCATTGCCGTGGCCCAGGAGTCCGATGCCCGCGACAAGGAAGCCCGCGAAAGCGCCTGGCGCAGCTTGCTGCCGTTCCTGATTCTGTTCCCGGTGCTGTTGCTGGTGGTCAGCGACCTGGTGCGCAAGCTGTTTCGCCCGATTGGCATTCTTGCGAGCGAGATCGACCAGCGTGCGGAACAGGAACTGCATCCGATCGATGAACAGCACCTCCCCACCGAAGTGCGGCCGTTCGTGCTGGCCATCAACCGCTTGCTGGCCCGCGTCGCGCAGTCGATGGAGAACCAGCGGCGCTTTGTCGCCGATGCCGCCCATGAGCTTCGTTCGCCCATGACCGCCCTGTCCCTGCAAGCAGACCGCCTGGCCGCCAGCGACATGGCGCCCATGACCCGGGAGCGTTTTCTACCACTGTCTCGGGGCATCGAGCGCGCTAGAAAACTGATCGACCAGCTCTTGAGCCTGGCGGCGGCGCAATCGGCGGCGGATCGGCTGCAAACCACGATTTCGGTGCACCGGGTCTATCGACAAGTACTGGAGGATCTACTGCCCCTCGCCGAACGCAAGGAGATCGATATCGGCGTTGAAACTACCCGGGACGTACAGGTGCTTTTCAACGAATTGGACCTGTTCACGCTGGTCAAGAACCTGGTGGATAACGCCATTCGTTATACCCCCCGGGGCGGGCGCATCGACCTCTCGGCGGCGGTGACGCCAGGCGCTGTGCAACTGCAGATCAAAGACTCGGGCCCCGGAATTGCCGTGGAGGAACAGGCGCGGGTGTTCGACCCGTTCTATCGCAGCCTGGGCACCGACGAGACCGGGTCCGGGTTGGGGTTGTCGATCGTCAAGGCGATCGCCGATCGCACCGGGGCACGCGTGCAGCTGTCGTTCACCGACGCGGTGGCGCAGCAGGGTTTGTGTGTCACGGTCTGGCTCCAGGCCGATCAGGCTTGAGGCGGTTGCCGACGCGAGGCCATCAGCGCCTACCCAGCAAAAATATGCCCACTACTGAGCAAAATCCGCTGCAGCGCCAACCTGCGGAGCGGGTATCGTGGAGCAAAACAATCGGCCAGAGGTGCACTGTGGCGTCCTATTCCTTGCGTCAATTGAAGTATTTCGTCACCACCGTCGAGTGCGGCAGCGTCGCCGAGGCGTCGCGCAAGCTGTATATCGCCCAGCCGTCGATTTCCACGGCGGTCAAGGGCCTGGAAGACAGCTTCGGCGTGCAGTTGCTGATCCGCCATCACGCCCAGGGCGTGTCCCTGACGCCCGGCGGCGCGCGTTTCTACCGCAAGGCCCAGGAACTGCTGCGCATGGCCCATGAGTTCGAGCAGAACGCCCTGGCCGACAACGACGTGGTGTGCGGGCAGATCGATATCGGTTGTTTCGAGACGGTCGCCCCGCTCTACCTGCCACGGCTGATCGCCGGCTTTCGCGAGCGCTTTCCGGGGGTGGAGATCCGCCTGCAGGACGGCGAGCAGCAGGAGCTGGTGCAGGGCTTGACCGGCGGGCGCTTCGACCTGGCGATCTTCTACGAGCACGACCTGGACAGCACCATCGAGACCGAGGCGCTGATGGCGCCGCAACGGCCTTATGCCCTGCTGCCGGCCGGGCACCGTTTTGCCGGGCAGGCCCAGGTGTCGCTGCGCGACCTGGTCCTGGAGCCGATGATCCTGCTGGATGTACAGCCCAGCCGTACCTACTTCGTGAGCATCTTCGAGGAGCTGCAGCTGACGCCGAATATCGTCTTCGGCTCGCCGTCGATCGAGATGGTGCGCGGCATGGTCGGCCAGGGGTTCGGCTTTGCCTTGCTGGTGACCAGGCCCCATGGCAACAGCACCTACGACGGCCAGGAAGTGGTCTGTGTGCAGCTGGCCGAGGATGTCACCGGTTCCGCGCTGGCGGCCGGCTGGCTGAAACGGGCGCAGCTGACCAAGCCCGCGCAGTTGTTCGTCGATTACTGCAAGGAACAGTTCAAGGCCTGGCTAGCCTGAGGTGGCGAGCTTGCAGAAGCGGATTTACCCGCTCCTGTAAACTCGCGGTGCCGAAGTTTCAGCGCGCCGCCCAGGCGTTGAAGCGCTGCTCCAGTTCCTCGCCATGGTCCACCCAGAACTCCGCATCCACGGCCCGCGCCCCGGCCAGGTTGGCTGCAGCGGTGGGCAGCTGCTGTTGCACCGCTGCCGGCAGCAACCCCAGCGCGTCACGGTGCACCGGCCCGTAGGGGATCTCCTCGGAGAACACCTTCTGGGTCTGCGGCTGGCTGGCGAAGGCGATGAAGTCTTCGGCCAATGCCTTGTTCGGCGTGCCCTTGACCACCGCCCAGTACTCCGGGTCGTACAGGCTTTGCGGCCAGACGATGCTCAGCTTCATGCCTTCCTTCTGCGCCGAGGCGATCCGGCCGTTGTAGGCCGCGCTCATCACCACGTCACCGGCGATCAGCCATTGCGGCGGCTGCGCGCCCGCCTCCCACCACTGGATATTGCCCTTGATCTGGTCGAGCTTGGCGAACGCCCGGGTCACGCCCTCGGGAGTACCCAGCACCTGGTACAGCTGGTCCGGCTTGACCCCGTCGGCGAGCAAGGCGATTTCCAGGGTGTACTTGGCGCCCTTGCGCAAGCCGCGCTTGCCGGGGAAGTCGGCGACGTTCCAGAAATCCGCCCAGGAGGTCGGCGCCTTGGCCAGCTTGTCCTGGTCGTAGGCCATGACCATCGACCAGACATAGGTGGCCACCCCGCATTCGCTCAGGGTCCCCGGCACGAATTGCGCCGGGTCGCCGAAGCGCGCCGGGTCGAGGCGTTCGAACAGGCCTTCGTCACAGCCGCGCAGCAGCTCCGGGCTTTCGACTTCGACCACGTCCCAACTGGTATGGCCGACATCGACCATGGCCTTGATTTTCGACAACTCCCCGTTGTATTCGCCGGCGACCACGCGTCCTGCGCCGCTGGCGGTGAAAGGTTGGAAGTAGGCCTTGTCCTGGGCCTGCTTGGTGGCACCGCCAAAAGAGATGACGGTGAGGCTCTGCGGTGCGGCCGAAACAGCGCTGCACAACAGGGCCAGGGCAAAGGGAACACAGCAACGCAAGGATCTGGACATGTAGCGGTTCCTCTAATAGGCCGGCGCGCCCGCACGCGCCGGCCGCTTCTGGGCTTACAGACGACCGAATTCGCGGGCGGTCCTGTCTACGGCGGTACGGGTCTTGTCGACCAGTTCATCGATGTCGGCGTGGCTGGCCACCAGGGCCGGGGCCATGATCATCCGGCCCAGGGTCGAGCGGATGATCAGGCCCTCTTCGAAGCCGATGGTGCGGCAACGCCAGGCCATGTCGTTCTCGTTGGCGAAGCGCTTGCGGCTGGCCTTGTCTTCGGCGAACTGCAAGGCCGCCACCAGCCCGGCGCCCTGCACTTGGCCAATCAACGGGTGGTTGTCGAAGACTTCGCGCAGGCAGCGTTGCAGGTAAGGCCCGGTGTCCTGCTTGACCCGGCGGACGATGCCTTCGTCGCGCAGGGCCTTGAGGTTGGCGATGGCCACCGCCGCCGCCACCGGGTGGCCGGAATAGGTCAGGCCGTGGGCGAACACCCCGCCCTGCTCCACCAGCACCTCGGCCATGCGTCTGGACAGGACCAGCCCGCCCATGGGGATGTAGCCGCTGGTCAGGCCCTTGGCGATCGACAGGGTGTCGGGCTCGAAACCGAAGTGCTGGTGGGCGAACCACTCGCCGGTACGGCCGAAACCGCCGATCACTTCATCGGCGCACAGCAGCACGTCGTACTGGCGGCAGATGCGCTGGATCTCCGGCCAGTAGCTGTCCGGCGGGAAGATCATGCCGCCGGCGCCCTGGAAGGGTTCGGCGACAAAGGCCGCGACATTCTCGGCGCCCAGCTCGAGGATCTTCTCTTCCAGCTGCCGCGCCGCCCGCAGGCCGAATTCGGCCGGGGTCAGGTCGCCTTCGTGGGCGAACCAGTACGGCTCGTCGATGTGCGCCACGTCCGGGATCACCCCGCCCATGTCGTGCATGAACTTCATCCCGCCCAGGGCCGTGGCGCCGAGGGTCGAGCCGTGGTAGCCGTTCCAGCGGCTGATCATGATCTTCTTCTGCGGCTTGCCGAGGATCTGCCAGTAGCGGCGCACCGTACGGATCAGCACCTCGTTGGCCTCGGAGCCGGAGTTGGTGTAGATCGCGTGGCTGTAGTGCTGGGGCAGCAGGCTGAACAGCAGCTCCGACAGCTCGACCACCGCCGGGTGGGTGGTATGGAAGAACATGTTGTAGTACGGCAACTGTTCGAGCTGCTGGCTGGCGGCGGCGGCCAGGTCCTTGCGGCCGTAGCCGAGGTTGGTGCACCACAGGCCCGACATGCCGTCCAGGTAGCGCTTGCCGTCGTTGTCCCAGAGCGCCAGGCCTTCACCCCGCACAATCACCCGTGGCCCTTCGGCGTTCAGCGCCTTCTGGTCGAGAAACGCATGAATGTGGTGCGCGGCATCCGCGGCCTGGTAGTCGCTGGTGCTGCGGACGGGTTTCTCTTCAACGGTCATTGCCAGTCTCCTTGTGGTTTTTTGTCCAGAGGGCCGAGGTTGCACAGGTATTCGGCCAGGCGGTCCATCAGCCGGTCACAGGCCGCCAGCTGTTCGACGCTGACGAATTCGTCCGGCTTGTGGCCCTGGTCCATGCTGCCGGGGCCGCAGACCACCGCCGCAATCCCGGTCTGATGGAACAACCCGCCTTCGGTGCCGAAGGCCACGGTGCTGAAGGCGTCGCTGCCACAGAGTTGCGCCACCAACTGCGCGGCGGCGCTTTCAGGGGCGGTGGCCAAACCCGGGTAAGCCGAAATCGCTTCGAAGCGGATCGCCGTATCGGCCTTGATCGCCTGCATCGCCGGTAGCAAGTCCTGTTCCGCATAGCTTTGCAGCTCGTCCACCACCGCCTGGGGTTCGAAGGCCGGCAAGGCGCGCACCTCGAAGTCGAAGCGGCAGTCGGCCGGGACGATATTCAGCGCCGTGCCGCCCTGGATCACCCCGACCTGCACGGTGGAGAACGCCGGGTCGAAACGGGCGTCGTGATGCTCGGGGGCCGCCAGGCGCTGGCCGATCTCCCCCAGCCGGCCGATCAGCCGCGCCGCCTGTTCGATGGCGTTGACCCCGTAAGGCGCATAGGCCGAATGGCACGGCGCGCCGTGCACATGGCAACGCATGGCCAGCTTGCCCTTGTGGCCGAGCACGGGCTTGAGCTCGGTAGGCTCGCCGATCAGGCACAGCGCCGGCTGGGGAATGCGCTGCGGCAACAGCTCCAACAGGCTGCGCACGCCGAGGCAGCCGACCTCCTCGTCATAGGAGAACGCCAGGTGCACCGGCCGGCGCAGTGGGCTTTTGAGAAACAGCGGCACCGCAGCCAGCACCGAGGCCAGGTAGCCTTTCATGTCGGCGGTGCCGCGGCCGTAGAGCTTGCCGTCGCGCTCGGTCAGGCTGAAGGGTTCGAGCGTCCAGGGCTGGCCGTCCACCGGCACCACGTCGGTGTGCCCGGAAAGCACCACGCCGCCTTCCACCGCAGGGCCGATGCTGGCCAGCAGGTTGGCCTTGGTCCGCTCGGCGTTGTAGATCAGCTCGCAGCTCACGCCCAGGCCGCGCAGGTAGTCGCGGACGAACTCGATCAAGGCCAGGTTCGAATCGCGGCTGACCGTGGCAAAGCCCACCAGCCGGGCCAGCAAGGCGCGGCTGCGCAGCTCACTCATCGCCCGGCACTCCGTAGCTCGGCGCCAGGGTCGGATTGAGGGCGCGGGTCAGGTAGTCCTGCAACTGCGGCTCGTAGGCGCTCCAGAGTTTCTGCAGTTCGCCGATGGGATTGGCCTCGGCCCAGTCCACCCGCAGGTCGACGATCGGCCAGACCAGTTCGCCAACCACCGACAGCGCCGCCGAATGCACCGCGCCCGCCTCGCCCCCGGCGTCCTGACCGGCCTGCAGCGCGCTGAGCAGCCGCGCCGCCAGGCAGCCTTCGCTGCTTTCGAAGGCCTCGACCATGCGCTCGATCACTGTGCTGTTGGCCAGCAGGTTGCCGGCCGCCACGCATTGCTCACCGGCCACCGCATTGTTGATGCCCAGCGCGTGGTTGCCGCTGAACACCGCCGTGCGCCCCTGGGCATCCACCACCGCCACCTGGCGGTACTGGCTGTAGCCGTTGCGGGTCAGCGCCTGGTCCAGGGCCTGCGCGGGCGCCAGGCCTTCGCCCAGGCCATCGAGTACCTGGGGGCCGAGGGCCGGCAAGGTGATGTTCTGGCTCGATACTGCGCCCACGCCGCTGCGCAGCCAGGGGCAACGAGCCCCGACGGCGATGCTCGACGAGCTGATGGCAATGCCCAGCTGGCCGGTTTCGGCGCAGCGGCCGACGATGGAGAAAGTCATGGCGAACTCCTTATTCGGGGATAACCGCTATCACGTCGATTTCCATCAGCCACTGCGGCTGGCCCAGGGCGCTGACCACCAGCCCGGTGGAGATCGGGAACACGCCCTTGAGCCACTTGCCGACCTCCTGGTAGACCGGCTCGCGGTAACGCGGGTCGATCAGGTAGGTGGTGGTCTTGACGATATGGCTGAGGTCGCTGCCGGCCTCCTCCAGCAGTTGCTTGACGTTGCGCATGGCCTGTTCGGCCTGGGCCCGCGGATCGCCGAGGCCAACCAGCTGGCCATTGAAATCGGTGCCGACCTGGCCGCGCACATACACGGTGTTGCCGGCGCGCACGGCCTGGCACAGGTCGTTGTCCAGGCTCTGGTTCGGGTAGGTGTCTTTGGTGTTGAACATGCGGATGCGAGTGTGAGTAGGCATCAGCGGGCTCCCATGAGGCTGGTGGATTCAATGGAGGATTCGCGGTCGGCTTGACGCTGCGCGGCGTCGCGGTAATCGAAATAGAGCCGCTGTTTGACGATGTGCTCGGCGATGTGCCGGGCGTCGTGCCACACCCCCCAGATAAACGCCGAGCCGCGGCGCGACAGCCACGGCAGGCCGACGAAATAGACTCCGGGCTCGCTGGACACGCCGCGCTGATGGCGGGGCTTGCCGTTGTCCTTGAAGGCATCGACCTGCAGCCAGCTGTAGTCCACCGAATAACCGGTGGCCCAGATGATGGTGCCGACGCCGGCCTTGGCCAGGTCGAGTTCGAGGAGCGGCTGGGTCAGGCACGGCGGGTCCGGCAGCATCACCCGGGCTTCGGGCTCCTCCGGCAGGTCCAGGCCGTTGCGCGCGATGTAGGCATCGGCGGCATCGAGCAGCGTCAGGTAGTTTTCGTCGCCGCGGGCAATGTTCTCGGCCAGGTTGGCCTCGAAGCTGACCACCCCGTTATCGAAGGCCTTGGTCAGGCCGACCAGGGTCATGCCCTGCTGGGCCAGCCGACGGAAGTCCACGGTGTGCCCGCCACGGGCGCCGCTGACGGCGATGGTCACGTGCTCCTTGCCCGGCTGCATGGTCTCGGCATCCCACTCGCCGAGCACCCCCAGCCACCAGCAGAAGTCACGGTTGCGGTAGGCCCGCGGCGGACGGTCATGGGCGCCGACCGAGAGGTAGACCTGCTTGCCGGCACGTTGCAGTTCATCGGCGATCTGCACCCCCGAGGAGCCCGCGCCCACCACCAGCACCGCGCCTTCGGGCAGCTGCTGCGGGTTGCGGTAAGCGGCGGAGTGCATCTGCAGCACGCGCTGACCTTGCGGGGCGATCGGCGGGATCACCGGGCACTGGAACGGACCGGTGGCCACCACCACCTGCCGGGCTTCGATCAGGCCGTCGCTGGTGTCCACGGTGAAACCCGGGCGCTGGACGTTACGCACCACCTTCCTGACTTCCACACCGGTGCGGATCGGCGCGTTGAATTTGCGCGCGTAGGCTTCGAAGTAGTCGGCCACCTGGTCCTTGCCGGCAAAGGCATCGGGGTCCAGGCCTGGGAATTCCAGGCCGGGAAAGCGGTCGTGCCAGGCCGGGCCGTTGGCCACCAGCGAATCCCAGCGCCCGCTGCGCCAGGCTTCGGCGATGCGGTTGCGTTCCAGCACCAGGTGCGGCACGCCCAGGCGGCTCAGGTGTTCGCTCATGGCTACGCCGGCCTGGCCGGCGCCCACTACCAGCGTGTCGATTGTTGTTTTATGGGTTGTCATGTCTGCGCCCTACTGAGTGATCCCACGTAGGCAGCCGTGGGAGGTGTAGGACGCATTCTGGGAGAAGGCGAAAAATGCCGAAATTATGATTTTTGTGGTTGCTAGAGAGTAAAAAACTCTCTGGCTATTTTGGGGTTCTGTGCTTCAGCGCAGATTGCGCGGAATTGTCAGCCCGAGGTTTTCGCGCAAGGTGCTGCCCGGGTATTCGCGGCGATACACCCCACGCTCCTGGAGCAAGGGCACCACTTCCTCGGTGAACCGGCGAAACTGCCCGGGGTGGCCGATATAGATGTTGAAACCGTCCACGGCCCGCGCCGCGAACCATTCACTCATCTTCGCCGCGACGGTTTCGGCGCTGCCGACAAAGGCCCCGGGGCGCAGCTGCCGGGAGGCTTGCACTGCCTGGCGCAGGCTGAGCCCTTCACTGACCGCGCGCTCGGTGATGCGCTTGGCCACCGTGAAAAAGCTGCTGCGGGCGAACTCCAGGACCTGGGCCGGGAAAGGTGCATCCAGTTCGTACTGGCTGAAGTCGTGCCAGCCAAAGGAACGGCCGAACTCCAGCAGGGCCTGCTCGAAACTGTGATCGGCCGCGTGGTAATGGCGTTCGAGCTCCCGTGCCTGCTCGTCGCTATCGCCAACGAAGACCTCGGCCCCCGGCAGCACCAGCACCTGCTCGGGATCGCGGCCCTGGCGCAGCGCGCGCTCCTTGATTTCCCGATAGAACGCCTGGCCCTGCTCCAGGCTCGGGGCGTGGGTGAAGACCACGTCGGCAATCGCCGCGCCCAGCTCACGCCCCTGTTCGGAGTCTCCCGCCTGGAAGATCACCGGCTGGCCTTGCGGCGAGCGTTGCAGGTTGAGCGGCCCGACCACGGAAAAATGCTCGCCCTTGTGATTCAGCGCATGCAGCTTGGCCGGGTCGAAATACCGCCCGCTGGCGCGATCCCGGACAAAGGCGTCGTCCTCCCAGGACTGCCACAGGCCCTGCACCACCTGCACATGCTCCCGGGCCCGGCCATAGCGGGTGTCGTAGTCGTAGTGCTCGTCACGCCCGTAGTTGCCGGCGGTGCCGGCGTCGCCGCTGGTGACCACGTTCCAGCCGGCGCGGCCTTTGCTGATCAGGTCCAGCGAGGCCAGGCGGCGGGCGACGTTGAACGGCTCGTTATAGGAGGTGGTGAGCGTGCCCACCAGGCCGATATGCCGCGTGCTCACCGCCAGGGCCGAGAGCAGCGTCAGCGGCTCCAGGCGATTCAGGTAATGGGGCGGCGAACCCGGGGTGATGAACTGGCTGTCGACGATAAAGATCAGGTCGAACAACGCGGCCTCGGCCTGGCGCGCAATGTCGATGTACCAGTCGATATTGACGCTGGCGTCGGCGGGCAATTCGGGGTCCAGCCACAGGTTGTGCCGGCCGGGGCCACCGACGCCCATGGTCAGGGCGCCCAGTTTCAGTTGTCGTGTGCTCATGGAAGATCCTTGGTGGTTACGGCGCGGCCTGAAGCATCACAGAAGGGTTCTGCAAGGCGGCGTTGAAGGAGGTGTCGAACAGGCTGGCGGCAGGGTAGGACTTGATCAGGCCGATGCCACTGAAGAAATCCACGGTCTTCTGCGCGTCGGCGATGTTCTGCGGGCTGACCGGCCCGACGTCGGTTTGCGCCCGACGGAACCAGGCACGGGCAATCTCGCGGTCGGCGCGAGTGCGCTCGGCCCAGGCATCGGCATAGGCCTCGCTGTGGGCAGGATCGTTGATGCTCCAGGCCCGGGCTTTTTTCAGCCGTTGCAGGAAGTCGCCGATGGCCGCGCGCTTTTCTTCCAGGGAACGGTTGTTGCCGACCACGAAGCTCTGCGCCGGGATCAGCCCTTGCGCCGTGGCGATCACCCGACCGCCGCGCTGCTCCTGTTGCGTCACGTAGGGTTCCCAGGTGGCAATCACATCCACCGAGCCGCCTTCCAGCGCATGGAAGGCATCGAGGGCGCTGAGGTAGCGGATGTCCACCGCGTCACGGGGCACGCCGGCCTTGTCCAGCGCGCTGAACAGCAGTTGCTGGCTCCAGGAGCCCTTCCAGATCGCCACGCGCTTGCCACGGATGTCGGCGACGGTCTTGATCGGCGAATCCTGGTTGACCACGATGGCCACCCCGGAAAGATTCTGCTGGGTGACCGCGATCACCTTGATCGGCGCCCCCAGGGCACCGAGGAACAGCGGTGGCGCGTCCCCCAGCAGCCCGAGGTCGAGGCTGCCGGAGTTCAGCGCTTCGGCCACCGGCGAGCCGGCGGTGAACTGCTTCCACTCCAGGGTGTAAGGCAAGTCGTCGAGCACACCGGCGGCATCCATCACCGCGCGGGTGTTGTAGCTTTGGTCGCCGACGGTGAGGGTGAGCGCCGAGGCACCGAGGCTGATGGACGCGGCCAGCGCGGCGGCGGCCAGCGCGGCGGCGGCCAGTTGCAGAAGTGTACGCAAGGCAATCTCCAGGAAGTCGAAAGTCGAGGCTGTCATTTATTTGGTTATATAAGGAGACACCTTAAAAACCACAGCCTATAAGCTAACGACACCGAGGAGTGCTGTAAAAGTCATTTTAGGAATAACTTAATATGCAAAATTTGCATTTAAAGACGACCCTGGCGTAACGCGCCTGCCGAAGCGCTCTCCCCCGCACCCCAGGTGTACCGCGAGCGGGCTCGCTCCAGCGGGGCAAAGGGTGCTTTTCGGTCCGCTGCAGAAGCAGTGGTTCGACCCTCGATGGCTGGCGCCAGGACTCTTCCCCTCCCCCGCGCTTCGCCCTCCCACCCTTGCAATCGCGGAAACAATGAAATTCCGTTTAAGTAATTGATAGCACCCTAACGAAAGGTGCATGCTAGAGAGCTTTCATCGCGCTTATATCATTCCGAATGATAGTTACCTTCGGCTCATTCGATTCGTGCGATACAACCCCTGCCGAGCATCATCCGCCCATCTCAAATACATTGGCGGATGATCCATGGAACAGTCACTCAAACACTTACGCTTCCCTCTTGCATTATTGGCTGTGCTGGTGATGAGCGCCTGTGGCAAGGCACCGCAAACAGCCGCCAACATGCCTGCCGCCAAAGTCAGTGTGGCCAAGGTGCTGGAACAACCGGTCAACGAATGGGACGAGTTCACCGGGCGCCTCGAGGCGCCTGAAACCGTACAGATCCGCCCGCGGGTTTCCGGCCAGATCGATCAGGTGGCCTTCACCGAAGGCGCCCTGGTGAAAAAAGGCGACCTGCTGTTCCAGATCGACCCACGGCCGTTCCAGGCCGAAGTGCGCCGCCTGGAAGCCCAGCTGCAACAAGCGCGGGCCACCGCCACCCGCAGTGCCAATGAAGCCCAGCGTGGCCAGCGCCTGCTGACCAGTAACGCGATTTCCGCCGAACTGGCCGACACTCGCACCAGCGCCGCCCAGGAAGCCCGCGCCGGGGTCGACGCGATCCAGGCGCAACTGGACGTGGCCAAGCTCAACCTGAGCTTCACCCGGGTCAGCGCGCCCATCAGCGGCCGCGTCAGCCGCGCGGAAATCACCGCCGGCAACCTGGTGACCGCCGACGTCACCCCGCTGACCAGCGTGGTCTCCACCGACAAGGTCTACGCCTACTTCGACGCCGACGAGCGTGTGTACCTCAAGTACACCCAGCTCGCCCGCCAGGGCCAACGTGGCCAGACCACCCCGGTCTACCTCGGCCTGTCCAATGAAGATGGCCACCCGCACCTGGGCCAGATGAACTTCGTCGACAACCAGGTCAACCCGCAGACCGGCACCATCCGTGGTCGCGCGGTGTTCGACAACAGCGACGGCAGCTACACCCCGGGCCTCTATGCGCGCCTGAAACTGGTGGGCAGCGGCACCTACTCCGCCATGCTGATCAACGACGAAGCGGTGGGTACCGACCTGGGCAAGAAGTTCGTGCTGGTGATGGACGCCGACAACAAGCCGGCGTACCGCGCCGTCGAGTTGGGGCCGAAGATCGAAGGCCTGCGCATTGTGCGCAACGGCCTGAACAAGGACGACACCATCATCGTCAAGGGTCTGCAGCGAGCCCGTCCGGGCGCGCCGGTCAGCCCTGAAGTGGTGCCGATGGCCAGCAAGGAAACCCTCGCCGCCCTGGCGCAACAACGACAAGCCCTGGAAGCCAGCAACCTGCCTCAAGTCGCCCCCGCCAAGGGCGCGCCTGAAGCGGCTGCGAAACTGGCCAGCGCTGCGACTCCACGCGGTTAAGGGAAAAGACTCAAGATGAATTTCTCCCAATTCTTCATTTCACGGCCGATCTTCGCAGCGGTGCTTTCGCTGCTGATCCTGATCGCCGGCTCCATCTCGCTGTTCCAGCTGCCCATCAGCGAATACCCGGAAGTGGTACCGCCGACCGTGGTGGTGCGCGCCAACTTCCCGGGCGCCAACCCGAAAGTCATCGGCGAAACCGTGGCCGCGCCCCTGGAGCAGGCCATCACCGGCGTCGAGAACATGCTCTACATGTCCTCGCAGTCCACCGCCGACGGCAAGATCACCCTGACCATCACCTTCGCCCTGGGTACCGACCTGGACAACGCCCAGGTGCAGGTGCAGAACCGCGTGACCCGGACCGAGCCCAAGCTGCCTGAAGAGGTGACGCGCATCGGTATCACCGTGGACAAGGCCTCCCCGGACCTGACCATGGTCGTGCACTTGACCTCGCCGGACAAACGCTACGACATGCTCTACCTGTCCAACTACGCCATCCTCAACATCAAGGATGAGCTGGCGCGCCTGGGCGGCGTCGGCGACGTGCAGCTGTTCGGCATGGGCGACTACTCGCTGCGGGTCTGGCTCGATCCGAACAAGACCGCTTCGCGCAACCTGACCGCCACCGATGTGGTCACCGCCATTCGCGAGCAGAACCGCCAGGTCGCCGCCGGTACCCTGGGCGCCCCGCCCGCGCCGAGCGCCACCAGCTTCCAGCTATCGGTCAACACCCAGGGTCGCCTGGTGACCGAGGAAGAGTTCGAGAACATCATTATCCGTTCCGGCGACAACGGCGAGATCACTCGCCTGAAAGACATCGCCCGGGTCGAACTGGGTTCCAACCAGTACGCCCTGCGTTCGCTGCTGAACAACCAGCCGGCGGTGGCGATCCCGATCTTCCAGCGCCCTGGTTCCAACGCCATCGAGATCTCCAACGAAGTGCGGGCCAAGATGGCCGAGCTGAAGCAGAGCTTCCCGCAGGGCATGGACTTCAGCATCGTCTACGACCCGACCATCTTCGTCCGTGGCTCCATCGAGGCCGTGGTGCATACCCTGTTCGAAGCGCTGATCCTGGTGGTGCTGGTGGTGATCCTGTTCCTGCAGACCTGGCGCGCCTCGATCATCCCGCTGGTGGCGGTGCCGGTCTCGCTGATCGGTACCTTTGCCGTGATGCACCTGTTCGGCTTCTCGCTCAACGCCCTGTCGCTGTTCGGGCTCGTCCTGGCCATCGGTATCGTGGTGGACGACGCCATCGTGGTGGTGGAAAACGTCGAGCGTAATATCGGCCTCGGCCTGAACCCGGTGGAAGCCACCAAGCGCGCCATGCGCGAAGTGACCGGGCCGATCATCGCCACTGCCCTGGTGCTCTGCGCGGTGTTCGTGCCGGCAGCCTTCATCAGCGGCCTGACCGGGCAGTTCTACAAGCAGTTCGCCCTGACCATCGCGATCTCCACGGTGATCTCGGCCTTCAACTCCCTGACCCTGTCGCCGGCCCTGGCCGCGGTCTTGCTCAAGGACCACCACGCACCGAAGGACGGCTTCTCCAAGTTCCTCGACAAGTTGCTGGGTGGCTGGTTGTTCAAACCCTTCAACCGTTTCTTCGACCGTGCCAGCCATGGCTACGTCGGCACCGTGCGCCGGGTGATCCGTGGCAGCGGCATCGCCCTGTTCCTCTACGCGGGCCTGATGGTGCTGACCTGGTTCGGCTTCGCCCACACGCCAATGGGCTTCGTCCCGGCCCAGGACAAGCAATACCTGGTGGCCTTCGCCCAACTGCCCGACGCCGCGAGCCTGGACCGCACCGAGGACGTGATCAAGCGCATGTCCGACATCGCCCTGAAGCAACCGGGCGTGGAAAGCGCGGTGGCCTTCCCGGGCCTGTCGATCAACGGTTTCACCAACAGCCCGAACAACGGCATCGTGTTCGTGACCCTCAAGCCTTTCGACGAGCGCAAGGACCCGAGCATGTCCGCCGGGGCCATCGCCGGCGCCCTGAACGGCAAGTACGCCGATATCCAGGAAGCCTACATGGCAATCTTCCCACCGCCGCCGGTACAGGGCCTGGGGACCATTGGCGGTTTCCGCCTGCAGGTCGAGGACCGCAGCGGCATGGGTTACGAAGAGCTGTATAAAGAAGTGCAGAACGTCATCGCCAAGAGTCGCAGCGTGCCGGAACTGGCCGGGCTGTTCACCAGCTATCAGGTCAACGTGCCTCAGGTCGATGCGGCTATCGACCGGGAAAAGGCCAAGACCCACGGCGTGGCCATCAGCGACATCTTCGACACCCTGCAGGTCTACCTGGGCTCGCTGTACGCCAACGACTTCAACCGTTTTGGCCGTACCTATCAGGTCAACGTCCAGGCTGAACAGCAGTTCCGTCTCGAGGCCGAGCAGATCGGTCAGTTGAAAGTACGCAACAACAAGGGCGAGATGATCCCGCTGGCGACCTTCATCAAGGTCAGCGATACCTCGGGCCCGGACCGTGTGATGCACTACAACGGCTTCGTCACCGCGGAAATCAACGGCGCGGCCGCACCGGGCTACAGCTCCGGCCAGGCGGAAGCGGCGATCGAGAAACTGCTCAAGGAAGAACTGCCCAACGGCATGACCTACGAATGGACCGAGCTGACCTACCAGCAGATCCTTGCCGGTAACACCGCGCTGTTCGTCTTCCCGCTCTGCGTCCTGCTGGCGTTCCTGGTACTGGCGGCGCAATACGAGAGCTGGAGCCTGCCACTGGCGGTGATCCTGATCGTGCCCATGACCCTGCTGTCGGCCATCACCGGGGTGATCCTGTCCGGTGGCGACAACAACATCTTTACCCAGATCGGCCTGATCGTACTGGTGGGCCTGGCGTGTAAGAACGCGATCCTGATCGTCGAGTTCGCCAAGGACAAACAGGAAGAAGGCCTCGACCCGCTGGCCGCGGTACTGGAAGCCTGCCGCCTGCGTCTGCGGCCGATCCTGATGACCTCGTTCGCCTTCATCATGGGTGTGGTGCCCCTGGTGTTCTCCAGCGGCGCCGGTGCGGAAATGCGTCATGCCATGGGTGTCGCGGTGTTCTCCGGGATGCTCGGGGTGACCTTCTTCGGCCTGCTGCTGACCCCGGTGTTCTACGTCCTGATCCGCAACTATGTGGAGCGCAGCGAAGCCCGCAAAGCGACCCGTGCCCTGAAACTGGAGGCGCAACAATGAGCGTGAAAGTCTTCCTGCCGAGCTTGCTGGTACTGGCCCTGAGTGCCTGTGCCGTCGGCCCGGACTACCAGACCCCGACCACCGAGGCGGCCAACATCACGGCCGCCACCGATGGCGCCGCGGGCCAGAAGAATTTCGACCGCGCGCGTTTCGAAGGCATCTGGTGGCAGCAGTTCGACGACCCGGTGCTCAACCAGCTGGTGACCCAGTCCCTGCAGGGCAACCGTGAGTTGCGCGTGGCCTTCGCCCGTCTGCGGGCCGCCCGGGCGATTCGCGACGACGCCAGCAACGATGCGATGCCGACCATCACCAGCCGCGCCAGCAGCGACCTGGCCAAGGGTCAGATCCCCGGCCAGACCACCCGCCGGGTCAACAGCGAACGCTACGACCTGGGCCTGGACATGGCCTGGGAACTGGACCTGTTCGGCCGCATCCAGCGCAACCTGGAAGCCAGTGAAGCCGACCAGCAGGCCGCCGAGGCCGACCTCTACCAGCTGCAAGTCACCATGATTGCCGAGCTGGTGGATGCCTACGGCCAGCTGCGCGGCGCCCAGCTGCGGGAAAAGATCGCCCTGGCCAACCTGAGCAACCAGCAGGAGTCGCGCAAGATCACCGAAAGCCTGCGTGACGCCGGCGTCGGCGACCAGCTCGACGTGGTCCGTGCCGATGCGCGCCTGGCCGCGGTAGAAGCCAGCGTGCCGCAACTGCAGGCCGAGCAGGTGCGCCAGCGCAACCGTATCGCCACCCTGCTGGGCGAGCGTCCGGACAAGCTCAGCGTCGACCTCAAGCCCGCGCAGCTGCCGGCGATTGCCAAGGCCCTGCCGATCGGTGACCCGGGCGAACTGCTGCAGCGCCGTCCGGACATTCTCAGCGCCGAACGCCAGCTGGCCGCCGCCACCGCGCGGATCGGCGTGGCCAAGGCCGACCTGTTCCCCCGGGTCAGCCTCAGTGGTTTTCTCGGCTTCACCGCCGGGCGAGGTTCGCAGATCGGCTCCTCGGCCGCCAATGCCTGGGCCCTGGGCCCGAGCATTACCTGGGCCGCCTTCGACCTGGGTAGCGTGCGCGCCCGCCTGCGTGGCGCCAACGCCGACGCCGACGGCGCCCTGGCGACCTACGAGCAGCAAGTGCTGCTGGCCCTGGAAGAGTCGGAAAACGCTTTCAGCGATTACGGCAAGCGCCAGCAACGGCTGATCTCGCTGATTCGCCAGAGCGAGTCGAGCCGCGCCGCGGCGGACCTGGCGGAAATCCGCTACCGCGAAGGCACCGTCGATTTCCTGGTGCTGCTCGACGCCCAGCGCGAACGCCTGGCCGCCGAAGACTCCCAGGCCCAGGCCGAGGTCGACCTGTACCGTGGCATCGTCGCCATCTACAAGGCCCTGGGTGGCGGCTGGCAGCCAGAGACGGTCGCCAGCAAGTAAGGCTTCAACCGAGCTCCTTTGGTTGGCCGCAACCAACCAAATTTTTGCCCCGTGTTCTCATTCGGTCACGGGGCTTTTTTTTGCCTGGTAAAAAGCATCGCGGGCAAGTCGGATCGCCGCCCGCTCGCTCCTACAGAACCGGTGATCTTCTTCTGTAGGAGCGAGGCTTGCCCGCGATAGCGTCCTTCCCGGCACCGCCGCACGTTACTCCAACACCGTCACCGTCGCCGTGGTCCCAGCGCGCAACCTGTCCCTGCCCGGGTAATCAGGGTCGATGGCGATCCGCACCGGCACCCGCTGCGCCAGCTTGACCCAGGTGTAGCTGGGGTTGATGTTGGCCAGCAGGCGGCTGCCCTGGGAGTTCTCGCGGTCGGTAATGGCGAAGGCGATGCTCTGCACTTTGCCGCCGAAGGTCTCGCCGCTCATCAACTGGATGCGCACCGCACTGCCCTCCTCGATCCGCGGCAGTTTGGTCTCCTCGAAGTAGCCGCTGACATAAAAGGAGTCGCTGTCCACCAGGGCCAGCAAGGCCGCGCCGGCACTGGCGTAGTCGCCCTGGCGGGTCTGCAGGTTGGTCACGTAGCCGCTGACCGGGGCTTCGACCCGGGTGCGTTGCAGGTCCAGCTCGGCCTGTTTCAGCGCCGCCTGGGCCAGGTGCACGTTGGCCTGGGCCAGGCCGAGGTTGGCCTGGTCGCGCAACAGGTCGGCCTGGGCCACCGCCACATCGGTATTGGACTTCTCCCACTCCTCGCCGGAAATCGCGAAGCCCTGCTTCAGGCTCCGGCGCCGGCGCTCTTCGCTTTGCCGCTGCTTGAGCTGCGCCGTGCTGGAGGCAATCGCCGCTTCGGACTGGCCGAGGGTGGCGACCGCCACTTCCACCGAGCGCTTGGCATGTTCCACGGCCAGGGCATATTGCGCCGGGTCGATCTCCAGCAGCAGCTGGCCCTTGTCCACGTGCTGGTTGTCCTGCACCTGCAGGCTGACGATGCGCCCGGCGACGTCCGCCGACAGGGTCACCACATCAGCCCGCACCCGCGCATCGCGGGTCCAGGGCGCGCGGGTGTAATGCTCCCAGGCGAACCAGCCCAGCACCAGCGCCAGCAGTACCGCCACCAGGGTGATCGAGCGGGCCAGGGTGTTTTTCAGATTCATAGGCTTCCCATCAGCAGAATGACAATGGCGCAGACGCAGGCATACAGCGCCCCTTCGAACAACGCTTCGTGCCAGACGAAACGCAACACACCGAGGCGCCGCAGCCCCCAGTCCAGCAGCAGGAAAATCGGCAAGGCCAGCAACAGGGCCTGGGCGATGGGCGGCAGGTAGACGCCGCCGAATTCGAAATCAATGGGCAAGGGCCGGTTCTCCTGTTTCCGTGGGTTGCAGCATGGGGCGGTAGCGCTCCAGGAAGGCGCCGACGATCAGCAGCGAGACGCGCATGCGGAACACCGACCACAGTTGCTCGTGGGCCTGGGGCCGGTCGTCGGTGTGCAGTTGGTCAAGGTAATCACCCAGCTGCCGCAGCCGCGCCAGCAACTCGTCCACATCCAGCCCCGAGCGCCCCGCCACATAACGCCCGATCCGCCGCAGCAACTGCTGCAGGTCGGCGTTGGCCGCGCTGCTCAGCCAGGGGTTGTCCAGGCTCTGCTGCTTGAGCTGGTTCATCGCCACGCCCAGGGTCATGCAGGCCAGGCTGGTTTCAAAACGCTCGGCGCAAGCGCGGTCGCCGGCGGCGGGCAACAGCCCGAGCATCTGGGTCAGGCGGTCGACCATGCGGCTCTCGAAGACAAACTGCTCCTCATCGCTGGCCGTGGTTTTCTGCAAGGCGTACACCTGCTCGCGGGTGTCGCGGAACAAGCGGCGAATGCGCAGCACCGGGTTGAAGGGAAAAATGAAGGCGTAGACCAGCAACGACAGCACCCCGCCGCTGACATAGGCCCCGGCGAACTCGAACCACTGGATGGCGCTGTTCTGCCAGGCGCCGATGTTCTGCGGGCCGATCATCAGCAGGCTCGACAGCCCCAGGCCCATGCCGATGCCGGCGGTCATCGGGCTGGCCAGGCCCGCCGCGACCGTATACAGCAGCGGCACCAGCAGCAGCGCCAGCCACTCGAAATCGCCAATCAAGGGCACCAGGGCGAAGACGTAGACCGCCGATATCACCAGCGCCAGGGCCTGGCCGCGCATGTAGCTTTGCGCCGCCGCCAGGGGCCGGGGAAAGGTCGCCATCAGCGAACAGAGAATGCCCACCAGGACCATGCTCGAACGTGCGCCGTCCCAGGCGGTTTCGATCCAGATCAGCCCGGCGACCAGCAGCGCGGTAAAGGCCCGCAGCGCATTCATCGCCGCCAGCGGCCAGTCCAGATGCAAGGGATTGGCCCGGCCCTGGCGGTACAGGCAACTGGCCTGGCGACCGTCCTGGATGGCATCGCTGAATTCGAGAATGTCTTCGAGCTGCTTGAGCATCCGCGCCTGTTCCCAGCGCAGGGCCCAGGCCAGGGAACGCAGAGTGGCGGGCAAGGCATCGGCCTCGCGCTCGGCACGCCGTGCTTGCTCGTCGAAACGCTGCTGCAATTGCGCAAACTGCTGCCGTGAGGCAGCGGGCAAGGCGCGGCCGTGCTGCGCCAGTTCGTCGAGAAACGCCAGCTCGTCGGCGCGCAGTTGCTGGATCGCCTCCGGCAGCTCGCCGACCCAGCGCGCCCGCAGCAGTTCGCGCTGGTGACGCAGAACAGTGAGGCGCGAGGTCAGCAGCACCAGCTGGTTGCCCAGCAATTGCACCAGGCCATCGGCGCTGCGCAGGCGCGGTGCATCGAAATACAGGTGGCGGCGCAACCCTTCCAGTGCGCTGATCTCGCCCAGCAGCTGCATCTGCCGCTTGTGGAAGTCGGCCTCGCTTTCGTCGGTGCGAATCGCCGCCGCGGCGTGGGTCGCCAGCAGCTTGAGCACCTGGTCGATCTTGGCGAAGTAACCGTGGGCGACCGCCTCCGGGCGTGCCGTCAGCAGGCTGACCACACAGACACAAGCCACCGCCAGCAGGGTTTCGGTGACCCGGGTGATGGCCAGCATCAGGGTGTTGCCCTGCTCGGGGATCGCCAGCATCGCCACCACCACCGCGGTGTAGCCACTGAGCACGAACGCCTGGGAGCTGGTGTAGCGCAGCAAGGTGCCGCCGGCGGTGCACAACGCCAGCCACAGGCCGAGGGTGACCAGGAACGGCAGCGGCGCCTGGGGGAAGATCGCCATGATCAGCACCGCCACCGCGGCCCCCAGGGTGGTGCCGATCACCTGGCCGAAACTGCGGGCCAGGGCCATGCCGGCCAGGGGCTGGCTGACGATGATCACCGCCATCAGCGACCACTTGGGCTGGTCGAGATCGAAGATGAAGGCCAGGTACAGAGTCAGTAGGCCCGCGGCAATGGTGCGCAGGGCGAAGCGCAGCACCGCGCCCCCGGGATGGATCACGATCTTGAAGTAGTTGATCAGTGGCTGCATGAGTGGGTTCTGGACAAAGGGGCACCTGCGGCTAGCGTAGTCAATCGGCGGCCGGGAAAGCTTATCGCCCTGGCCTTCCCGGCAGGAAGGCAATTTTTCCCGAACTGTTGATCCTTCGCGCCAAACGCTTCGTCACCCAGAGTGATGGGACAAGCCGGGGCCGGTCTTCCAGCCTGGCCCCGCCACAAAAACCCGAGTCGTACCCGCCGACCCGCAACCGGGTTTGACTCCGAGGGGAACCTGACCGAAGCTTGCGCCTTCGTAAAGCCGCCCCCTGCCATGGATGCCTGCATGACCAAGCCCCGCCGCACCCTGCTGATCAGCCTCCTCGTCGTCCTGGCCCTGGGCCTGGCGTGGCTGTTCCTGCGCACCACGCCGCCGGTGGTGCCGGATGCGATCAAGCACGGTTATGGCAAGGCCCTGGAACAGGCGCGCAACGGCCAGCCCGGCGCGGCGCGGGTGTTGTATCAGCAGCTGGGGCGTCCCGACCTGTCGGACAGCCGGCGCATCCGCCTGCTCGCCGAGCTGCACAACTACCCCAGCCCGCAGGCGCTGAAACTGGCCGATGCCGGCCTGCACCACGCCGTGCCCGAGGTCCGCGAGGCCGCCCTTCAGGCGGTGCTCGGCCTGGTCCCGGCGCGCCAGCGCAGCCTGCTGATCGGCCCGCTGCTGGACGATGAAGTGCAAGCCGTGCGTTTTGCCGCCGTCACCGCCCTGCTCGGCCTGTCGCCGGATGAACAGGGCCTGTATTTCGGGCCGCTGCAGCAAGTGATCGACGAGTACACCCAGGTGCTCAAGGCCCAGCCGGAGAACGTCGAGGCGCAATACCAGCTGGCGCGCCTGTACCTGCACAACGCCAACCTGGTCCAGGCCCAGCAGACGCTGGAGCACGCCTTGAGCCTGCAACCGGACAACCTGCAAGCGGTGATCCTGCAACTGGAGGTGCTGGACCGCCAGGGCCGCAGCGAAGATGCCCGCCAGTTGCTGGCCAAACAACTGCAGGCGCAACAGGATTCCGCCTACCTGCAACACGCCCTGGGCATCTGGCTGCTGCACCACGACCAGAGCGAGTTCGCCCTGCTCGGCCTGTCCCGCGCCGTGGAGCTGGAGCCGAACAACGCCGGCTACCGCTACGACCTCGCCACCACCCTGCACAGCCAGGAAGAGCTGGAGGCGGCGCAGAAACAGCTTGAGGAAATCGTCCAGCGCCAACCCGCCAACCGCAAGGCGCGGGTGCTGCTGATCAAGTACTGGAAGGAAAGCGGCCAGCTGCAGAACGTGCAGATCCTCCTGGCCCAGCTGGAACAGCAGAACCCCGACGATCCGGCGTTGCAGCAAGGCCTGTAAAGGCCGCGTTAAAAGGAAGAGGCAGGCCCATCGGCCTGCCTGGGGATTCACGCCAGCAGGCGCTGGATCTGTTCCTGCAGGCTGTTGAGGTCGAAGGGCTTGGCCAGGATCGGCGCGCTTCTCGCGATCGGGCTGCCGGACTCGAGAATCTCGGTGGGATAGCCGCTGATGAAAATCACCTTGAGGTCCGGACGCAGCTTCACCGCGGGTTCGGCGATCATCACCCCGGTAATCCCGCCCGGCAGCCGGTAGTCGGTGATCATCACATCCAGGTGCGGTTTACTGGCGAGGATCTCGAACGCCTGCTCGCCGTTCTCTGCCTGCAATACCCGGTAGCCCAGGCCCGACAGATAGTCGGCGAGCAACATCAGAATCACCGGTTCATCTTCGACGATCAGTACGACGTCTTGTGCATCTTCACTCATGAGAAGCCTTTGTTCGGTCAATAGCTGCTGATACGACCATCCGGTCATCCAGAAGGTTGCGTGGGTGCCGGTGTTTTCCTACAGCGGCAGACAAACGCGAAACAGCGCACCTTCGCCTATCCTGCTCTCGACTTCAATGGTGCCGCCATGGGCGGTGACGATCTGCTCGGAAATGAACAGCCCCAGCCCGAGCCCGGCCACCGCATGATTGACAGAGACGCGCTCGAACTGCTGGAAGATACGCGCCTGGTTGTCCTCGCTGATGCCGATCCCGTGATCGCGCACTTCGACCCGCGCCTGCCCGTCCGCACTGTACACCCGCACTTCGATCGGGCTCTTGGCGCCATAACGCAAGGCATTGGTCAGCAGGTTGGAGATCACCTGCTCGATGCGGAATTCGTCCCACTGGCCGAGCAGCGAGTCTTCGCTGGTCAGGGCGATTGACGACTCGGCGGCCTCGGCCTGGGGCGCGAAGTTCTCCAGCAGGCCGCGCACCAGCTGCACCAGGTCGACCCGGCTCGGGCGGATCGACAGCTTGCCGGTACGGATCCGCGAGATGTCCAGCATGTCCTCGATCAGGCGGATCAGGCTTTTGATCTGGCGCTCGTCGCGATCGACCATGGCGTGCATCTTGTCCAGGGTGAAGGCGGCGGCGTTGTCGCGGGCCAGGTGCATCTTGCGCAGCTGGGTTTCCAGGATCAGGCCGTTCAACGGCGTGCGCACCTCGTGGGCGACGATCGACATGAAATCGTCACGCATGCGCACCGCCTGCTCCAGTTCGTTCTGGGTCGCCTGCAACTGCTTGAGCAACGCCTCCTGCTCGCGCCGGCTCCGCTCCAGGGCTTCGACCTGCTGCTTCATGGCCTTGCTCTGCCGGTACAGGTCGACAAACACATTGACCTTGCTCTTCACCGCATGGGTATCCAGCGGCTTGTGCAGGAAGTCCACCGCGCCGCTTTCATAGCCCTTGAAGGCATAGTCGAGTTCGCGCCCGGCGGCGCTGACGAACACGATGGGGATGTTCTTGGTCTTCTCGGTGCCGCGCATCAGCTCGGCCAGCTCGAAGCCGTTCATGCCGGGCATCTGCACATCGAGGATGGCCATGGCGAACTCATGCTGGAGCAACAGCGACAACGCCTCGTCCGCCGACAGCGCCTTGTACACCTGGCGGTCCTCGCGCTTGATCAGCGCTTCGAGGGCCAACAGGTTCTCTGGCAGATCGTCGACGATCAGCAGCTTGGCTTGGATATTACTTAACATGCGATTCGTTCCAGCTCGACAAGCAGACGGCCGATGCCGTGCAAAGGGAGAATGTAATCCGGTCGCTGCAGCGCGATGGCCGCCTCGGGCATGGTTGCCACCTGGGCCTCGGCCGGGTCCTGGACGATGCTCAGGCCGCCGCGCCGCTTGACCTGGGCCAGGCCATGGGCGCCATCCCGGTTGGCCCCGGTCAGCAGCACCGCGGCCAGGCGCGGGCCATAGGCATCGGCGGCGGAGTCGAACAGGTAATCGATAGCGGGACGCGAATGATGCACGCGTTCCTCCTGGCTCAGGGACAGGCTGCGGTCCTGCTCCACCGACAAGTGATAACCGGGCACAGCGAAATACAGGGTGCCGCGGTCGATGCTCTGCTTGTCGCGGGCCTCTTGCACCGGCAGCGCCAGGCGCTGGGCGAACACCTCGGCCAACTGGCTGCGATGCTCTTCGGGCAGGTGCAACACCACCACTACCGGCAGGCGGAAGCCCTCGGGAAACGCCGCGAAGATTTTCAGCAGCGCCTCGACGCCGCCGGCCGACGCGCCTATCACTATGGCCTCGACCCGCGGCAAGGCGGATTGCCCGATGGCGTCGTCGTTCATGATTTGCGGTAGACCCGTTCTTGTTTGACCAGCGGCTCGAAATGCTCGCCGTAGGCCGAGAAGTCCAGGGTTTCCTTGCTGCCCAGCACCAGGAAACCACGGTGGCAGAGCGACTCGTGGAACAGGCCGAAGGCGCGGTCCTGCAACTTCTTGTTGAAATAGATCAGCACGTTGCGACAGGAAATCAGCTGGGTTTCGGAGAACACGCTGTCGGTCGCCAGGCTGTGGTCGGCGAAGGTCACGTTCTCGCGCAGGGTCTTGTCGAAGATCGCGTAGTCGTAGGCCGCCGTGTAGTAGTCGGCAAAGGAGCGCAAACCGCCGGCCTGCTGGTAGTTCTGGGTGTAGGCGCGGATGTTCTCCAGGGAAAAGATGCCCTGCTTGGCCTTCTCCAGGGAGCTGGGGTTGATGTCGGTGGCATAGATGATGGTGCGCTCCAGCAGCCCTTCCTCGCGCAACAGGATGGCCATGGAATAGACCTCCTCGCCCGTACTGCAGCCGGCGATCCAGATCTTGATCGAGGGGTAGGTCTTGAGCAGCGGCACCACTTCCTGGCGAATCGCCAGGAAGTGCGACGGGTCGCGAAACATCTCGCTGACCGGGATCGTCAGGAACTGCAGCAACTGCATGAACGCGCCCGGATCGTGCAGCACCCGCTCCTGCAAGGCGGAAATGGTCTTGCATTCGAACTGGCGCAGCGCATGGTTGATCCGGCGCTTGATCGAGGCGCCGGAGTAATCGCGGAAGTCGTAGCTGTACTTGAGGTAGATAGCTTCGATCAACAGACGCAGTTCGATCTCGGTATTGCGCTCCACTAGATTCTTTCCATCTTGGGTAACCAGACTCGAATAAGGGAAAACAGCCGGTCGAGGTCGATCGGCTTGGCCAGGTAATCGTTGGCGCCGGCCTGCAGGCAGCGCTCCTGATCGTCCTTCATGGCCTTGGCGGTCACCGCGATGATCGGCAGCTTGCGCCAGCGCGGCTCCTTGCGGATTTCCAGGGTGGCTTGGTAACCATCCATCTCGGGCATCATCACGTCCATCAGCACCAGGTCGATGTCCTCGACTTCATTGAGCTTGGCGATCGCCTCATGGCCATTACGGCCGATGACCACGATCGCGCCCTTCTGCTCCAGGGCGCTGGTGAGGGCGAAGATATTGCGCACATCGTCGTCCACCAGCAGGACCTTGCGGCCCTCGAAGACCTTGTCGCGGCTGCGGGCGGCCTTGAGCATCTTCTGCCGCTCATGGGACAGCTGGGACTCGACTTTGTGCAGAAACAGCGTCACTTCGTCCAGCAGGCGCTCGGGCGAACGCGCGCCCTTGATGATGATCGAGCGCGAATACTTGCGCAGCTCCGCCTCTTCGTCGCGGGTCAGGTTGCGCCCGGTGTAGACAATCACCGGCGGGAACGAGCAGATGTCCTCGGTGGACATGCGCTTGAGCAGGTCGTTGCCGAGCATGTCCGGCAGCTTCAGGTCGATGACCATGCAGTCGTAGAGGTTGTCGCGCAGCAGCTCCAGGGCTTCCTGGGCCAGGCCGACGGCAGTGATCTCGATGTCGTCGTCGCCGATCAGCCGGGCGATGCTGTCGCGCTGCTGGTCGTCGTCCTCCACCAGCAGCACGCGCTTGACCTTCTGGGTGAGCTTGGCCTCCAGGCGGGCGAACACGTCCTTGAGTTCTTCCCGGGTGGTGGGCTTGACCGCGTAGCCGATGGCGCCCATGTGCATGGCGGCCTCGACCCGGTCCTCCACGGAAATCACGTGCACCGGGATATGCCGGGTGGTGGCGTGCGCCTTGAGGCGCTGCAACACCGTCAGGCCGGAATGGTCCGGCAGGCGCATGTCCAGCAGGATTGCGTCCGGCACGAACTGTTCGGCCAGGCTGTAGCCCTCGTCGGCGCCGTGGGCCACCAGGCACTGGTAACCCAGCTCGTGGGCCAGGTCATACAGAATGTGGGCAAAGTTCGCTTCGTCCTCCACCACCAGGATGCAGCGGGTGGCGAACGGTGCCTTGTCGCGATCGTCGGCGAAACGCGGGATCGCCACCTCGGGCACCAGGGCGACTGGCGCCGGAGCCGGTTTGCTCGGCGCCTGGCTCACCCGCACAGCGACCGGCTTGAGTCCGCCCTGTTCATCTGCCGCGCGCTCGACGTACTGCTCCGGCAGCACCAGGGTGAAGACACTGCCCTGCCCCGGCTCGCTGGCGACCGTGATCGAACCGCCAAGCAGCGCCGCCAGGTCGCGGGAAATCGACAACCCCAGGCCAGTGCCGCCGTAACGGCGATTGGTGGTGCCGTCGGCCTGGCGGAAAGCCTCGAAAATGCTTTCCTGCTGCTCCGGGGCGATCCCGATGCCCGAGTCGCTCACGGCAAAGGCAATGCCCGCCTCGGGCTGGCGCGACACGCTCAGGCTGACCTGGCCCTTCTCGGTGAATTTCACCGCGTTGGACAGCAGGTTCTTGAGAATCTGCTCGACCCGCTGGCAGTCGGTGAACAGCCTCTGCGGCACGCCGGGCTGCAACTCGACACGGAACTCCAGGCCCTTGTCCGCCGTCAGCGGCTGGAACAGCCCGCGCAGGCCTTCGACCAGGCGCGCGACGCTGGTGTTTTCCGGACGCACTTCGAGCTTGCCGGCTTCGACCTTGGAAATATCGAGAATGTCGTTGATCAGGTTGAGCAGATCGTTGCCCGCCGAATAGATCGACTCGGCGAACTGCACCTGTTCGGCGCTGAGGTTTTCCTGGGGGTTTTCCGCCAGCAGCTTGGCCAGGATCAGCGAGCTGTTCAGCGGCGTGCGCAGCTCGTGGGACATATTGGCGAGGAATTCCGACTTGTACCTGCTCGAACGCTGCAGCTCCTCGGCACGCTCTTGCAGCTGCACCTGGGCCTGGTTCAGCTCGCCGTTCTTGCGGTCCATGGCGTCGCGCTGCTCGGCCAGTTGCTCGTTGGTCTGCTCCAGTTCCACCTGCTGGGTTTCCAGGTGCACCTGGGACTCCTTGAGCACCCGCGACTGCTCCTCGAGCTCTTCGTTGGCGGTCTTCAGTTCTTCCTGCTGCACCTGCAGCTCTTCGTTGAGCTGCTGGGTTTCGGCCAGCACTTCCTGCAGGCGCTGGCGATAACGCGCGGCTTCGATGGCGGTGCCGATATTGCCGGCGATCAGCTCCAGCAGCTCGACATCACGCTCGCTGAGGGCGCGCAGGAAGCCCAGTTCGATCACCCCGTTGACCCGGTCGTCGTCGCTGGTCGGCACCACCAGCACGCTGCGCGGCACGCCTTCGCCCAGGCCGGAGCTGACCTTGAAGTAATCGGCGGGCACCTCGTCCAGGCGGATCAGCCGGTCCTGCTGGGCCGCCTGGCCGACCATGCCTTCACCGATGAAAATCGACTGTTCGCGCTCTTCCTGCTCGCGGGAGAAACCGTAGGCGGCCACGCGCTTGAGGCCGCCGTGCTCTTCACGCACGTACAGCGCCGCCACGGCGCTGCCCAGATACTGCGCGCAGAACTGCAGGATGTTGCGCCCCAGCAGGTTCAGCGTCAGTTGCCCCAGCAACTGCTCGGCCAGCTCGGTCTGGCCACTGCGCAGCCAGGCCTGTTGCGCCAGGTTCTGGGCGCTTTGCTGCTGGGCGGCGAGGTTGGCGCTGTAGCTCTTCGACAGGTTGAGCAGGTCGCGGCGCCCGATATAGGCCAGCAGGCCACTGATAAACACCACGAACAGCAGGTACAGGACCACGCTGAGGACTGTGGTGCGGGTGACGTTCTCGTTGCGATCGACCCGCAGTTGCTGCTCCATCGTCACCGCGTCGTCGTATTCCTTGCGCATCTGGTCGGTCAGGCGCTTGCCCCGGCCGGACTTCACCGCGCCGCGATAATCGCCTTCCTGGCGACGCATCTCGATCATGTTTTTCGCGTGCAGGCCCCACTCCTCCTGCAAGGCTTCCAGGCGCTTGAAGCGATCCACCTGCTGCGGGTTATCCGCCACCAGCCCCCGCAGCTCACGCAATTCACTGAAGATCTGCGGCTTGGCCACTTCATACGGGTCGAGAAAATGTTCGTCGCCGGTGATCAGGAAACCGCGCATGCCGGTTTCCAGGTCGACCGTCAGCTTGGCGGCCTGGTTGATGCCATTGATCACCCGGTCGCTGTGCTGGACCCACTGGATCGCCGAGAGCAGATAGCTGATCAGGGACACGAAGACCACCGCGCTGAGCACGCCCACGCCCAGGGGCAGCGCGATGTTGCGGCTTAGCAGCTTGCGAAAACTCTGTTCATCAACCGAAGACGAAGCGATCATTGAAAGGCCTTGGTGAAGTGTCAAAAACCATGGAGTTTGCCCCAAAGAAGGGCAGCGCATCTATTCTTCTGGCAACTCTAGGCACAAATTGCCATCCGGCACTGCCCGCTCTCGATCAGACAGGTTATTCTGGCACAGCTTGTACAGAATTATTTTTTTGTACAGCTTCAGTGACTTGTCATTGCGCGTTATTTATTGCCGCAAGAGGCGGTTTTTTTAGCGCTGCCGCCCCCTCCTTTTTTTCGAGAGCCTTTCTATGCCCGCCACCGATTCCACCATCCTGGTCGTCGAAGACGACGCCATCGTACGCATGCTGATTGTCGATGTGCTGGAGGAGCTGGAATTCAAGGTGCTGGAAGCCGCGGGCAGCGAGGAAGCCCTGGCCCGGTTGCAGGACAGCGCGCTGCGGATCGACCTGATGATGACCGACGTCGGCCTGCCCGGCATGGACGGCAAGGAACTGGCGGCACGCGCCCGCGCCTTGCGCCCGCAGTTGCCGGTGCTGTTCGCCAGCGGCTACGCGGAAAACATCGAGGTGGCCGCCGGCATGGCGGTGATCGGCAAGCCCTTCTCCATCGACCAGTTGCGCAACAAGGTCCGCACCCTCCTCGGCTGAACCCTCGGTAACCCGGGCGACCCGCCGGCATGGGCGCCAGGGCGGCCGCGCCAGCGCCCCGCTGTGGTTTAATGGCGCCCCCGCAGACACCCCCACGTTTTTCAGGAATACCCAGCCATGAGTCCGACCGCCGCCACCAAAGTCCTGGTCATTGGTTACGTCTGGCCCGAACCCCGCTCCTCGGCGGCCAGCGGGCACCTGATGCAGATCCTCCAGGTCTTCCTCCGGCAAGGCTGGGACATCACCTTCAGCAGCCCGGCCAACCCCGGCGAGCACAAGGAAGACCTGAGCGTCCTGGGTATCCGCGAGTGCCCGATCGAACTGAACAACAGCAGCTTCGACCGCTTCATCGCCGAACTGGCGCCGGATATCGTGCTGTTCGACCAGTTCATGATGGAGGAACAGTTCGGCTGGCGCGTCGAGCAGCAGTGCCCCGGCGCCCTGCGCGTGCTGGAGACTTCCGACCTGCAGAGCCTGCGCCACGCCCGCCATCAGCGCCTCAAGGAGCGCCTGAAAGCCAGCGACGACAACGATGACTTCAGCGCCCTGTTCGCCCCCACCGCCGAGCAGGAGTTCGCCGGCATGGCCGACACCGACCAGGCCCGGCGCGAGATCGCGGCGCTGTACCGCTGCGACCTGAGCCTGATGATCTCCGAGTTCGAGATCGAGCTGCTGGTCAAGCAATTCGGCCTGCCGCCGGCCTTGCTGCACTGGTGCCCGCTGATGCCCGAGCACATGCCGCACAGCTATGTGCCCTTCGCCGAACGGGCGCACTTCCTGAGCATCGGCAACTTCCGCCACGCGCCGAACTGGGACGCGGTGCTCTGGATGAAAAACGCCGTGTGGCCGCTGATCCGCCAGCAGTTGCCGGGCGCGCAGCTGCATATCTATGGCGCCTACACCCCGCCCAAGGCCGCGGCCCTGCACAATCCGGCCCAGGGGTTCCAGGTGATGAACTGGGCCGAGGATGCCTTGCAGGTCATGTCCGCCGCGCGGATCTGCCTGGCCCCGCTGCGTTTCGGCGCGGGCATCAAGGGCAAGCTGCTGGACGCCATGCTCTGTGGCACGCCGAGCGTCACCACCCCGGTCGGCGCCGAAGCCATGCACGGCGATGCGCCCTGGCCGGGAGCGGTGGCCGAGTCGGCCAGCGCCATCGCCGCGACGGCGGTACGCCTGTATCAGGACCAGGTGCTGTGGAGCGCGGCCCAGGAACAGGGTCGCCAACTGTTGCTTGCGCGCTATCGGCAACAGGTCCACGGCCCGGCCCTGATCGAACGCCTGCAGCACTGCCGGGCGAACCTGGCGCAACTGCGCCGCGACAACTTCACCGGCGGCATGCTGCGTCACCATCACCACAAGAGCACCCAGTACATGGCGCAGTGGATCGAAGCGAAAAACCGCCTGGCCTGAGGCCGGGCCTGTAGCCGCAGACCTCAAGAGCGCGCCCCTTCGGGCCGATCGCAGCCTGCGGCAGCGGCTACAGAAACCGAGCCGTGCCTCGATCTGTTAGCCGACACAAACCCTGTAGCCGCTGCCGAGCACCAGCGAGGCTGCGATTAGGGCCGCAGGCCCTCAGCGATCTTGAGAACGCCGCGCCCGAGCGCCTACAGGGATCTCCTGGCCAGCACTGGTGCTGGATATCCGATGGAGGCATGATCTGGCGCAACAACGATAAAAAGCGCAGCGCCATGAGCCGATCAGCGAGAGTCACCGACCCTTCCTACGAATTGATGGACGACCACAACGGCCTGTCGATCATCTATCGCCAGCACGGCTTCCCCTGCCCCCTGGTGCGCTGGCACTTCCACAAGGAGTACGAGCTGCACCTGATCGTCGCCAGCTCCGGCAAGGTGTTCATCGGCGACTACATCGGCAACTTCTACCCCGAATCGCTGTTCCTCACCGGCCCCAACCTGCCCCACAACTGGATCAGCCAGGTGGCCGAGGACGAAGTGGTGGCCAAGCGCGACATGCTGGTGAACTTCACCGACGAGCTGTTCGAAAGCGGCTATCAGGTGTTCGCCGAACTCAAGAGCCTGACCCCGCTGCTGGAACGCGCGCAGTACGGCATCGAGTTTCGCTGCAAGCGCACCATCGCCCAGGCCATGGACCTGATGCAGCGCATCGCCGACTCCAGCGGCATCACCCGCCTCGGGCACTTCTTCATCCTGCTGGAGCTGCTGGCCGCCTGTGACGACTACCAGCTGCTGTCCGGCGCCACCAACGTGCAACTGGCGGACGAGCACAACGTCGACCGCACCAACCGCGCGGTGGACTACATCTTCGCCCACTACGCCCGCGAACTGCCGCTGGAGGAAGTCGCCGACTACCTGGGCATGAAACCCACCTACTTCTCCCGGGTGTTCAAGCAGGCCACCGGCCGCTGCTTCGTCGAGTTCGTCAACCGCCTGCGCATCAGCAAATCCTGCGAACTGCTGGCCGACGGCGACAAGCCGGTGACCGACGTGTGCTTCGAGTCCGGCTTCAACAACATCTCCAACTTCAACCGGCGCTTCCAGCAACTCAAGGGCATGACCCCTTCCCACTACCGGCGCCTGGCCGTGCAGCGCCTGACTGAACAGAACCTGGCCTGAGCCCCACAAACACCGCCGCCCCCTTGTAGGAGCGAGGCTTGCCCGCGATGCAGGCACTGCGGTGTGTCAGGCATTGTGCGGCGTAGCTATCGCGGGCAAGTCGGATCGCCGCCCGCTCGCTCCTACAGACACAAACACACGCCCCGCGAAACGCGCTCCGTTCAGCTCGCGTTCAGCAAATGGCAATCATAGTCATTTGCGAATACGTATCATCATGTTACAACTTAGCTCCCTATCTATCTGCCCGCCGGTGCTGAATGCTCGTTCCATTTCTGATCATGCTGCGCGAAGGGATCGAAGCCGCGCTCATCGTTGGCATCATCGCCAGTTACCTGCAACAGACCGGGCGCGGCCAATGGATGCCAGCCGTGTGGATCGGCGTGTTTCTCGCCGCGGCCCTGGCCCTGCTGGTGGGCGGCGGCCTGGAGCTGATGAGCGCCGAGTTTCCGCAAAAGCAGCAGGAACTCTTCGAAGGCCTCGTCGGCCTGCTGGCCGTGGGCATCCTCAGTTCCATGGTGTTCTGGATGCGCAAGGTGGCGCGTTCGATCAAGCATTCCCTGCACACCTCGCTGGACCAGGCGCTGACCGGCTCCCGGCACCAGGTCACGGCGCTGATCGCCATGGTGTTCTTCGCCGTGGCCCGCGAAGGCCTGGAGACGGTGTTCTTCCTCCTCGCCGTGTTCCAGCAGAGCCAAGGCCCGGCCGCACCGATCGGCGCCCTGCTCGGCCTGGTGCTGGCAGTCGTCGTTGGCTGGCTGATCTACACCGGCAGCATGCGCCTGAACCTCAGCGCGTTCTTCCGCTGGACCGGCCTGTTCATCCTGGTGGTGGCCGCCGGCATCCTCGCCAATGCAGTGCAGGCCCTGCATGAAGCCGGGGTCTGGAACCACCTGCAGAGCGTGCTGTTCGACTTCAGTGCCAACCTGCCGATGGACGGCCCGCTGGGCTCGGTGCTGGCCGGCATGTTCGGTTACCAGGACACCCCCACCGTCAGCACCCTGGGCGCCTACCTGATCTACCTGCTGGTGACCCTGGTGCTGTTCTTCCTGCCCGGCGCGGCACCCGCCGCCAGCCCATCGTCTCCCGTTTCCAGCCACTAAGGCCTTTCCATGACCCAGCAAGCCTCCCCACAGCCCCCGACACCAAGCGCCCTGCGCTGGGCGCTCGCGGGTTCCGTGATGGTGATGATCGCCGCCGGCGGGCTGTTCTATTACGCCTCGCAGCTGGCCGCCAGCAAACGCCAGGCGCACAAGGACGAAATCACCGTGACCATCCACCCCCACAGCTGCGAGCCGAACGCCCTGAGCGTGCCGGCCGGGCCGGCCAGCTTTCGTATCGTCAACCGTTCGGACCGCGCCGTGGAATGGGAAATCCTCGACGGCGTGCTGGTGGTCGAAGAACGGGAAAATATCGCGCCGGGCCTGAGCCAGGTGATCAACGCCAGGTTGCAGCCCGGCGACTATGCGATCACCTGCGGCCTGCTGAGCAACCCGCGCGGCACCCTGCATGTGACCCCCACCGCCGAGTCCGACGCCCAGGCCAAGGCCCGGCCGTCGATGATCGCCTTTATCGGCCCACTGTCGGAGTTCCGGGTCTACCTGAGCAGCCAGGGTACGGCCCTGATCAAGGCCGTGAGCGCCCTGGAACAAGCCATCCAGGCCGGCGACCTGGCCCAGGCCCAGGACTTGTACCTGCCGGCGCGCGCGGCCTACCAGCGCCTTGCCCCGGCCGCCCAGCGCCTGGGCGAACTGGACAACAGTATCAACGCCCGCGCCGACTACTTCGAAAAACGCGAGCAGGACCCCGGCTTCGTCGGCTTCCACCGCCTCGAATACGCGCTGTTCCAACAACGCGACCTGAGCGACCTGGCGCCGATCGCCCAGCGCCTGCTCAGCGATGTCACCACGCTCAAGCAACAACTGCTGGCCCAGTCGCTGCCACCGGAGCAACTGGTCAGCCAGGTCGCGCGCAGCCAGCGCAGCATCGCCGAGGTGCGTGCCAGCAGCGGCGAAGAAGAGCGCTACAGCCACAGCGACCTCAACGGCTTTGCCGCCAACCTGGAGACCACCCGCAAGGTCGTCGACCTGCTGCGGCCCCTGCTGGCCAAGCCCGCTGCCCCGTTGCTGGCGCAGATCGACAGCGCCCTCGGCGCCCTCGACAGCCAGTACCGCGCCTTGCACGGCGCCGAGGGCTATGCCTCCTACGACAGTGTCGGCGCCGATCAGCGCAAGCGGATCGCCGACCAGGCCAAGGTTCTGGCCGATGCACTCGATGGAATCGATCCCGCCCTTGGCCTTTGGGGCCTGTAAGCAGAAGACGCCCGCCCGATGAACGACTCAGACTCTTCCAATCCAGCTTTCTCCGCCCAACGCCGCCGCGTGCTGCTGGGCATGGGCGCCGCCGGTGTCGCCCTGGCCGGCAGCAGCCTGAGCTGCCCGGCGCTGGCAGCCCAGACCGGGACAACCGCCGCCCAGGTCACACAAGCACCGAGCAGCGACAAGACCCAGGACCGCCACGACTTCCACGGCCAGCATCAAAGCGGCATCGTCACCCCGCGCCCGGCGGCCGGCATGCTGGTGTCGTTCGACGTACTGGCCAGCGATCGCGAAGACCTGGAGCGACTGCTGCGCACCCTCGACCAGCGCATCAAATTCCTCATGACCGGCGGCCCGGTGCGTCAAGTCAATCCGAAACTGCCGCCGCTGGACTCGGGCATCCTCGGCCCGGTGGTGACGCCGGACAACCTGACCATCACCGTCTCGGTCGGCGCCTCGCTGTTCGACGAGCGCTTCGGCCTGGCCGCGGCCAAACCCAAGCGCCTGATACGCATGGTCGGTTTCCCCAACGATGCGCTGGAGCCCGACTGCTGCCACGGCGACCTGAGCCTGCAGTTCTGCTCCAACACCGCCGACACCAATATCCACGCCCTGCGCGACATCGTGAAAAACCTGCCGGACCTGCTGCTGGTGCGCTGGAAGCAGGAAGGCAGCGTGCCACCCCAGGCCCCGGCGCGTCCTGGCGAGCCGGCGCAGAGCGCGCGCAACTTCCTGGGTTTTCGCGACGGCTCGGCCAACCCCGACTCCAACGACCGCAAGGCCATGGAGCAGATCGTCTGGGTCCAGCCCGGCAGCGACGAACCGGCCTGGGCCGCCCATGGCAGCTATCAGGCGGTGCGCATCATCCGCAACTTCGTCGAACGCTGGGACCGCACGCCCTTGCAGGAACAAGAAAGCATCATCGGCCGGGTCAAGGCCTCGGGCGCGCCCATGGATGGCCAGCGGGAACAGCAGGTGCCGGACTACCGCAAGGATCCCCACGGCCAGCTGACCAAGCTCGACGCCCACATCCGCCTGGCCAACCCGCGCACCGCCGAGACCCAGCGCAACCTGATCCTGCGCCGGCCGTTCAACTACTCCAACGGCGTGAACAAGAACGGCCAGCTGGACATGGGCCTGTTGTTCATCTGTTACCAGGCCGACCTGGAGCAAGGCTTCATCTCAGTGCAGACCCGCCTCAACGGCGAGCCCCTGGAGGAATACCTCAAGCCGGTGGGCGGCGGTTATTTCTTCACCCTGCCCGGGGTCACCGGCGACCGCGACTTCATCGGCCGCACGCTGCTCGAGGCCAGCCAACCGAAAGCCAGCGCCTGACCACCACCCACATCACCCCCACGGAAACGCCCCATGAAAAACTCGCCCCTCACTGTGTTGCTGACCCTTGGCTTGCTCCATGTTCCGCTGTCGGCTGTTGCCGCCACTTCGCCGCTGGAGCTGGTGGGGCCGATTTCCGACTACAAGATCTACGTCACCGAACAGCTCGACGAGCTGGCCAGCCATACCCAGGCCTTCACCGACGCGGTGAAGAAAGGTGACCTGGTCACCGCCAGGAAGCTCTACGCCCCGACCCGGGTGTACTACGAAGCGATCGAGCCGATCGCCGAGCTGTTCAGCGACCTCGACGCCGCCATCGACTCGCGGGTCGACGACCACGAACAAGGCGTCGAGGCCGAGGACTTCACCGGCTTCCACCGCATCGAGTATTCGCTGTTTGCCCAGAACTCCACCCAGGGCCTGGACGCGCTGGCCGACCGCCTGAACAAGGACGTCAAGGACCTGCAGGCCCGCGTCGCCGGCCTGACCTTCCCGCCGGAAAAAGTCGTCGGTGGCGCCGCCGCCCTGCTGGAGGAAGTGGCCGCGACCAAGATCTCCGGCGAAGAAGACCGCTACAGCCACACCGACCTCTACGACTTCCAGGGCAACATCGACGGGGCAAAGAAAATCGTCGAGCTGTTCCGCCCGCAGATCGAGCAGCAGGACCCGGCCTTCGTCGCCAAGGTCGACAAGAACTTCGCCACGGTGAACAAGATCCTGGCCAAGTACAAAACCGCCGACGGCGGCTTCGAGACCTATGACAAGGTCAAGGACAACGACCGCAAGGCGCTGGTGGGCCCGGTCAATACCCTGGC
>Ga0207976_100132_pt1 | contig 61031 bp, 58 predicted proteins | sample LakWasMe94_HOW11_2_FD_183916 | JGI IMG/M metagenome (GOLD analysis project Ga0207976, IMG submission 183916) | Freshwater sediment methanotrophic microbial communities from Lake Washington under simulated oxygen tension - Sediment Metagenome... | ecosystem: Environmental > Aquatic > Freshwater >...
CACCGGCTTGCAAACACGCACGGTCAAAGACATTGCTCCACACCGTGAAGAACGTCTCCGGAAGTGATGCAGCCTCTACGTCACTGAAGCTGGCAGGCACCGGCAGGCATTGCACCACCGGCGCCACACACCACTGGGCATAACCACCACCCGCCACCAAGGCGCAAACACGGTCACCCACACGAATGCCCGCCTCTGCCATCGCCAAAGCATCGCCCGACTCAACCACCCCCGCGACCTCCAGCCCCGGAAGATCCGAGGTGCCAGGAGGCGGCGCATAGTAGCCCATTCGCTGCAATACATCAGGGCGGTTGATGCCACTGGCCGCAACGCGGATCAGCAGCTCACCCGCACCCGCTACAGGAGCGGGGCGCTCACCCAGACGCAGCACCTCAGGCCCACCAAACGATGTGATCTCAACAGCATGCATAACGGGGTTTACCGAATATGGATTCAGATGATTTAGGCCGCTAGCGCATGATTTATAAGCGCCAGCAGCTACCAAATCAATAGCAGATCAATAATTTAGCCATTCACCTGAACAGACGCACCATCTGCAGGCATGGCCTGCTGCTGTTGCTGCTCTGCGGGATGACGGCCGCCATCACGACCGTGATCACGGCGGGGTTCGCGATCGCCACGTTCTGCAGGCGCTGGACGGTCGCTGCCACCGGCGGGACGATCTGCCAACACCTTCATGGACAGCTTGATGCGGCCCTTTTCGTCGGTTTCCATGACCTTGACCTTCACGATCTGGCCTTCGGTCAGGTAGTCAGACACCTTTTCGACGCGCTCGTGAGCGATCTGGCTGATGTGCAGCAGACCATCCTTGCCAGGCAGCAGATTGATCAGCGCGCCAAAGTCGAGGATCTTGGTCACAGGGCCTTCGTAGATCTTGCCGATCTCGACTTCTGCCGTGATCTGCTCGATGCGCTTCTTGGCTTCGTCGGCCTTCGCAGCGTCGGTGGCGGCAATGGTGATGGTGCCGTCTTCCTCGATGTTGATCTGGCAGCCAGTTTCTTCGGTCAGCGCACGGATCACAGCGCCGCCCTTGCCGATCACGTCACGGATCTTCTCGGGGTTGATCTTCATGGTGTACAACTTGGGCGCGAAGTTCGACACTTCGGTCTTGGCTTCACCCATGGCCTCCTGCATCTTGCCCAGGATGTGCATGCGCGCTTCCTTGGCCTGGGCCAGTGCCACTTGCATGATTTCCTTGGTGATGCCCTGGATCTTGATGTCCATCTGCAAGGCCGTGATACCGCCCGTGGTACCCGCCACCTTGAAGTCCATGTCACCCAGGTGATCTTCATCGCCCAGGATGTCGGTCAGCACGGCGAAACGGTTGGCGTCCTTGATCAGCCCCATCGCAATACCGGCCACGTGGGCCTTCATGGGCACGCCGGCATCCATCAGCGACAGGCAGCCGCCGCAAACCGAAGCCATCGACGAGGAACCGTTGGACTCGGTGATTTCAGACACCACACGCATGGTGTAGGGGAATTCTTCCTTGGTCGGCAGCACAGCAACCAGCGCGCGCTTGGCCAGACGACCGTGGCCGATTTCGCGGCGCTTGGTCGAGCCCATGCGGCCCACTTCGCCGGTGGCGAAGGGAGGCATGTTGTAGTGCATCATGAAGCGGTCTTCGTACTCGCCAGCCAGCGCATCGATGCGCTGTGCATCACGCTCGGTGCCCAGCGTGGTCACGACCAGCGCCTGGGTTTCGCCACGCGTGAACAGGGCCGAGCCGTGGGCACGGGGCAGCACGCTGTTGCGGATCTCGATGGGGCGCACGGTGCGCGTATCGCGGCCGTCGATGCGGGGCTCGCCAGCCAGGATCTGGCTGCGCACGATGCCCGCTTCGATGTCGAACAGCATGCCTTCAACCTTGACGGCGTCGAACTCAACACCATCGGCCTTCAACGCTGCCATCACGGCTGCATAGGCTTCGCGACAGGCCTGAGTGCGGGCTTGTTTGTTGCGGATCTGGTAGGCAGCGCGCAGCTTGTCGTCGGCCAGTGCCACCACCTTGGCGATCAGGGCTTCGTCCTTGGCAGGCGCTTCCCATTGCCACACGGGCTTGCCCGCGTCGCGCACCAGTTCGTGAATGGCGTTGATGGCCACATTGCCTTGCTCGTGACCGAACACCACGGCACCCAGCATGATTTCTTCAGACAGCTGCTGGGCTTCGGATTCGACCATCAGCACTGCGGCTTCGGTACCCGCCACCACCAGATCCATCTGCGAGTTCTTGCGCGCAGTCTGGCCAGGGTTGAGCACGTACTCACCGTTGATATAACCCACGCGTGCGGCACCAATGGGGCCGTTGAACGGAATGCCAGAGATGGCCAGGGCAGCACTGGTAGCGATCAACGCAGCGATGTCGGCATCCACTTCAGGGTTCAGCGACACCGTGTGGATCACCACGTGCACTTCGTTGAAGAAACCTTCGGGGAACAGCGGACGGATCGGGCGGTCGATCAGGCGGCTGGTCAAGGTTTCGTGCTCGCTGGGCTTGGCTTCGCGCTTGAAGAAGCTGCCAGGGATCTTGCCGGCCGCATACGTCTTCTCGATGTAGTCCACCGTCAGGGGAAAGAAGTCCTGGCCGGGCTTAGCGGACTTGGAGGCGACCACAGTGGCCAGCACCACGGTGTCGTCAATATTCACCAGCACGGCGCCAGAGGCCTGGCGGGCGATTTCGCCGGTTTCCATGATGACGGTCTTGTCACCCCATTGGAAGGTCTTGGTGACTTTGTTGAAAATGCTCATGTTCAGCTCCTGTTTTAATAGCTGGTAGTGCCCTACCAGATTGTCTTGGAGAGCAATTCAGAACACGATGCCATTCCAGGGAAGTTCTGCGCCAGGCAGTAACAACAACTTCATTGGAATGACACAGCTTCGCTCTGTTTTGCGGCTCCGAAGTAAAAAACGCCTGAGCTAGCGGACTAACCCAGGCGTTTTGGCATGCAATGAAAATTACTTGCGCAGACCCAACTTGGCGATCAGCGCGGTGTAACGGTCAGCGTCCTTGGCCTTCAGGTAGTCCAGCAGCTTACGACGGCGGCTCACCATGCGCAGCAGGCCACGGCGGCCATGGTGGTCCTTGGCGTGCGTCTTGAAGTGGGGAGTCAGTTCGTTGATGCGAGCGGTCAGCAGGGCCACTTGCACTTCTGGGCTACCAGTGTCATTGGCAGCACGGGCGTTCGCCTTGACGACTTCGGCCTTGATGGAGGATGCGATCATGTTTTTCCTTGAATGTGGCCTGCCGCAGGCGGAAGACCATGGTTTTTACTTGCGCCAGCAGCTGGAACGGCCGCAGGCGTGCGTCTTGCACCATGCAAAACTCGCGGATTATAACCCGAGGCCCTCTATTCGCCTCTGACCGGCCTATCGGCACATTGCCAGCCCGATCTCGCCGGACCAGAACACGGGGGCTTGCTGCTGCCCTTCGCCGCCGGTGTAGCGTAGAGGATACGCCGCAGCACAGGCCTCATCGGCGTGAGCCCGCCTCGACGCATTGCAGCCCAAGCCCACCTTAAGATCACTCGGCGCCCCGGCATCCCAACATTCACTCCCCCGGACCACTCAACATGCCATTCCCCCCGGCCCTCCACCCCTCGACCAACGTGGCACTGCGCAAGGTTATCGCTCCCCTGCTTTTGTGGATGCTGGCCCTTGGCCTCGGGCTGCATACCGGGGCAAGCCACGCCACCACCAAAAATGCGACCCAAAGCGGCCATAGCGAAGTGAGCAAGAAAAAGAAATCCACCAAGGTGAAACAGGAGCGAAGCTCATCCGAGGAGAGCCGCTCGGAACGCGACCGCCGGCTGTATCGGGAGTGCAAGGGGCGCGCCAATGCGGGCGCCTGCCTCGGATACACCCACAAACCGTGACCCCACACACCACGCTGCCAAGCCTGAAGTCATCCGCATCCCTCAGAGACACCCCGGGGCGTGGCGCCGGCGGTGCGAAAAGGCCGTGGCTTGTTCAGGCGTTGGCCGCTGTGATCCCCCAGCGCGCGAGCGCTGCATCGTCACTCACCCGTGCATCCACCCAGCGAGCGCCATGTGAGGTTTGCTCCTTTTTCCAGAACGGCGCCTGGGTCTTGAGGTAGTCCATCAAAAACTCGCAGGCCTGAAAACTCTGACCCCGGTGGGCACTGGTCACCGCCACCAGCACGATCTGGTCCAGGGGCTGCAGAAGACCCACCCGGTGAATCACGCGGGCGCCAAAAATATCGAAGCGCCGAAAGGCCTCGTCCACCATGGCTTCGATGGATTTTTCGGTCATGCCAGGGTAGTGCTCCAACTCCATGGAGGACACCTGATCCCCCTCGTTGCGATCACGGACGGTGCCCACGAAGCTGCAGACAGCGCCCACACCCTTGTTCTCACGACGCAAGGTAGCGATTTCGGTGGACAGGTCAAAGTCCTCGGTCTGAATGGAAACACGGGGCAAGGTCATGACAAAAGGCTCTCAGCAGGGAGTGTGGAGTTCAGACAGGAAGTCGCGTCAGGGCGAACGATGCAGCCGTGGTGCAGCCAGCAGGGCGCGTTCTTCCTCCACCACCTTGTTCAACTGCGCCAGTGCGGGCGATGAGGGCAACTGCGCCAGCAATGCCTGCAGCCGCGTGACGTCGCCCACGGTCGGTGCCACCTTGATCTGAGCAATGGCAGCGGGCAGGTTGCCGCCCCGAACCAACGCCAGCACCTTGGCGGGCCATTCACTTTTATTGCGTGCCATAGATTGGGAATAACGTTTGTCTGTACGATTCGCCCGCACTGTACCCGCATGCGATCCGGTACGTGATCTTCCAAGCCCTTTCCACCCATGGCCACACAAACGATTCAGACCGATCTCTACAAGCTCTACCCATCCCCGCGCAATACGGTCCGCGATGTGTTCGAGCACCAGGTCTTCGTGCCCCACCCCTACGCCATCATTGACTTGGATGTGATGGAGCTGGCGGGCAAAACGACGCTGTTTGGCGCCTGCCGCCTGTCGGACATGAAAATGGGCCAGGTGGTGACTTTCGAGCTGACCTCCGATCAGGCCAAGTTCGAGCGGCTGTTCACCCCCGACTAAACCACCCCATGGATGACGACAACCAGATCCACGTGCCGCCCTCCTTCATGGCGGTTTACACCGACACCCGAGGGCGCCTGACGGAAAAGGCGAACGACGTGCGCGCCCGCTACGAACTGTGCGAAGACCTGGCAGGCCACCTGGTGGAGCACGCGCAGACGCTGTACCACGTGCAGGCGCCTTCCGAGACCGAGATCCTGCAGCGCATCCACGCGGGGCTGTGCACGGCCGAATCTGGCGTGGCGGTGGCAGAAGCGACATGGATCGTCACCCGGCTGGCCGAGCTGCTGGTGTGGCAATGCCCCGTGCTGGTGCCGCCGCAGCCTGAATCAGCAGCCAACGCTGCCCGGCCACCGCAGGCAGGCTGACCAACCTTGGGACACGGTGGGCACTTGGCTATACTGCGGCCCATGTCCACGCACACCACCTTTGCCGCGACCGCCGCACCTGCGGTGGCGTTGCAGTGCGTGGGCAAAACCAAAAAACCAGAGCTCATCTGATCGGAGCTGTGGTTCCGTCCGGATGAGCGACGGAACCACCTGGTAGAGAAATTTCCTTTTCTCTTTTCACTCCCCGGCATTCCGCGCGCGCCCCCTCCGGACGGCTCTTCCCCTGGTCGACCCCTGAAAGGACGCTTCGCATGTCTGCCACCGATACCGCTACCTCCCACCAGCCGCTGTTCAGCGGGCTCTGGATCGCCTTGGTCACACCATTCAAGGACGGCGCCGTGGACCACCCGGCCCTTGCCGCACTCACCACCCGGCTGCGTGCCGACGGCGTTGCGGGCTTCGTTGCCTGCGGCTCGACCGGTGAGGCCGCGGCCCTCGACAAGGCCGAGCAACTGCAGGTGCTGGAGACCGTGCTCAGCGCCGCCCAGGGTTTGCCCGTGGTGATGGGCGTGTCGGGTTACCACCAGGGCCAGGTGCTGGAGCAGGTGCAGGCCCTTGCACACCACCCGGTGGCAGGCCTGCTGGTGTCCGCCCCGCACTACATCCGCCCCTCGCAGGAGGGCCTGCTGCACTGGTTCCGCACTCTGGCCGACGCCAGCGCGGTGCCCCTGCTGATCTACGACATTCCGTACCGCACGGGTGCCACGCTCACCACCGAAACGCTGCTGGCGCTGGCGGCGCATCCGCGCATAGAGGCCATCAAGGACTGTGGCGGCAACACGGCCAAGACGCAGGCCCTGATCGCCGATGGCCGGCTGCAGGTGCTGACGGGCGAAGACGCGCAGATCTTCCATACGCTGGCCCTCGGCGGCGCAGGCGCCATCTCTGCCTGTGCACACTGGCAGACGCCGCTTTTTGTGGAGTTGATGGCATTGCTGCGTCAGGGCGACCTGCCCGCAGCCCGCCATTTGTGGCAGGCCTTGCAACCCTGGGTGGAAGCGTGTTTTGCAGAGCCCAACCCTGCCCCGCTCAAGGCCATGCTGGCGCATGCAGGGTGGATGCACAGTGAACTGCGCGCGCCGATGATGCCGGCCTCAAAGGCGCTGCAAGATCGTTTGAAGGCGCTTTGAGGTGACGTGCTGGCGAGCGCGGGAGCGCCCTGGCTAGCCGCCCGTCACCGGGGGGAAGAAAGCCACCTCGGCCCCATCGGCCAGGGTGGCGGACTCGTCGCTCAAGGTCTGGTTGAGTGCCATGCGCACGGCCCGGCCCCGCGCCAGGCTGCTGGCGTGGGCACCACCGCGTGCGATGAGCTCGTCGCGCAAGGCACCCAGCGTGGTGGCAGCGGTTTCGACCGCCTCGCTGCCTTGCCCAATGGCCTCACGGATCGAGGCGAAGTAGCGCACAGAGACCTTCATCCCAGCAACTCCGAAAACGCGATAAACCGCACCATATCGCCTGGCGCAATCGTCTGGCCCGCCGGGTTGTCCACCACGCCATCACCCCAGGCGGCTGAAGTGAGCACACCCGAACTCTGGTTGTTGAACAGGTCCAGTCCGCCCGCCGCGTTGTGCCGCACGCGCAGAAATTCGCGGCGTTTATCGGCTTTGGGCCAGGTGAAATCGGCACGCACCGCCACGGCCTGCGGAGTCACGTCCTGCACGCCCTGCAGCCGCAGCACAAAAGGCTGCACCAGCAATGCAAAGGTCAGAAAGCTAGACACCGGGTTGCCGGGCAGGCCCATGAAATGGGCAGCACCGCCTTCACGCGGGATCTGGCCATAGGCAAACGGCTTGCCAGGCTTCATCGCGATTTGCCACAGGTCCAGCGTGCCCAGAGTCTCCACAGCAGGCTTGATGTGGTCTTCCTCACCCACGCTCACGCCGCCGCTGGTCAGGATCAGGTCGTGCGCGCTGCTGGCCTGGCGCAGGGCGTCGATGGTGGCCTCGCGCCGGTCGGGCACGATGCCCAAGTCGGTCACCTCGCAGCCCAGGCGTAGCAGCATCGCACGCAGGAAAAAGCGGTTGCTGTTGTAGATGGCACCGGGGCGCATCTGCTCGGGCGGGACTTCGCCGGGCATGACCAGTTCATCGCCCGTGGACAACAGCGCCACGCGCGGGCGCCGCACGACCTGCAGCTGGTGCTGACCGATGCTGGCCGCCAGGCCCAGTTCGGCCGGAGTGAGACGCGTGCCAGCCGACAGCACCACCGCACCCCGGGTGATGTCTTCGCCCGCGCTGCGGATCCACTGCCCGGCTTGGGGAACGGCGTTGATACGCACCGAGCCCAGGCCATCGGCCGCCGCAAGGGCTTCACAGTCTTCCTGCATCAGGATGGCATCGGCGCCTGCAGGCACTGGCGCACCGGTGAAGATGCGCGCTGCCGTGCCGGGCTGCAGTGGGTCGCCCGCACTGCCCGCAGGAATGCGCTGCGACACCGGCAACACCACCCCTGCCGCCGCCACATCAGAGCGGCGCACGGCGTAACCATCCATCGAGCTGTTGTCCTGGGGAGGCACGTGCAAAGCCGACACACAGCTCTGCGCCAGCACGCGGCCGTCGGCGTCAAAGGTGGTGACAGTGTCGGTGCCTGGCAGCGGCCGGGCGTGCGCCAGCAGGTCCGACAGCGCTTCGTCCAGCGGCTTGAGGGGCTTCATTGCGGGGCGCATGGCAGCGGCCCTCCATACAGTTCCCAGTTGTGCTCAAAGCGGTGTTCGTACTGGATGAGCCAGTCCACCACCTGATCGGGCGCGTTCAGGTCCAGCAAGGGCAATTGCGTGGAGACCGGCAGGCTCTCGGGGGCATCAGTGGCCACAGCCACCACAAAGTCGTCTTCGGGGTAACGCACGGGCTTGGCCACTTGCCCTGGCTCGGGGGCTCGCCAGACTTCGATCTTGAGCAGGTCGCTGTCCTTGAAACCCTCCACCAGCACCCAGTCCACGCCCTGGTACAGCTCCGCCAGCAGGTGGTGCACGCTGAGGGTGGCGGGCTGCTCGAACTCGCGCACTAGCATCAGGCGCTTGTCCGATGCCGCGACCACCTCGAAAGCCCCCGCCTCGCGGTGGCGGTAGGTGTCCTTGCCCGGGTGGTCCACATCAAAACTGTGATGTGCATGCTTGACCACCGACACTCGCAGGCCCCGCAGCCGCAGCGCGGGGATCAACTGCTCGACCAGCGTGGTCTTGCCACTGCCGGAAAACCCGGCAAAACCGACAACCTTCATCCACTGCTCCTTGATTAGCTATGTTATTTATAGCTTTAAGTGCATACCAGACTAGCGCCCGGGGCAATATTGACCACAAAAGACCCTGTCCTGGCCCGCCCGGCATCTGCCGGCCGCTCACGCGGACAGGCAGGTACCGACCGTTCACCCCAACGCTGCAGGGGAGCAATGGCGTTCGATGTAGGCCTTGACCAAGTCCACGTCGGCGGGCATCACCTGTACACGCTTGGGCAGGTCTTCGATGCCTGCAAACTTGGCAGGCCGCTCGGGCGCATGGCCCAGCGCTTCGACGATGGTTTCGGCAAACTTGATGGGCAGCGCCGTTTCCAGCACGATCATCGGTACGTTGGGGTCTTGGTGATGCTCCAGGGCCACCTTCACCCCGTCGGCGGTGTGGGTGTCAATGGTCACGCCATGGCGCTGATAGTTGTCGCGGATGGTGGCCAGGCGGTCGGCGTGGGTGCTCTTGCCACTTTCAAAACCGTATTTGGTGGCGGCATCGGCAAACAGCGGCTCTGCGCTCAAGTCAAAGCGGCCGTAGGTTTGCAATGCAGCGCCGAACAAGGCCTTGGTACGTTGGCCGTTGCGGCCCAGCAGGTCGAAAATGAAACGCTCGAAGTTGCTGGCCTTGCTGATGTCCATCGAAGGGCTGGACGTCTCGTGCGTGTCGGCACTGCTGCGCACGCGGTACACGCCGGTGCGGAAGAACTCGTCGAGCACGTCGTTTTCATTGGTGGCCACCACCAGCTTGGCAATGGGCAGGCCCATCATGCGCGCCACATGGCCCGCACACACGTTGCCAAAGTTGCCCGATGGCACCGTGAAACTCACCTTCTGGTTGTTGGTCTCGGTGGCCTGGATGTAGCCCGCAAAGTAGTACACCACCTGTGCCAGCAGGCGCGCCCAGTTGATAGAGTTGACGGTGCCGATCTTGTACTTGTGCTTGAAGGCGTGGTCATTGGAGACGGCCTTGACAATGTCCTGGCAGTCGTCGAACACACCTTCGATGGCGATGTTGTGGATGTTCTCGTCCTGCAGGCTGAACATCTGCGCCTGCTGGAAGGCGCTCATGCGGCCGTGCGGGCTGGTCATGAAGACACGCACGCCCTCTTTGCCGCGCATCGCGTATTCGGCGGCGCTGCCGGTGTCGCCACTGGTCGCGCCCAGGATGTTGAGCTGCTCGCCGCGGCGCTTGAGTTCGTACTCGAACAGGTTGCCCAGCAGCTGCATGGCCATGTCCTTGAAGGCCAGCGTGGGGCCGTTGGACAGGGCTTCGAGCCACAGACTGTTTTCGAGGTGGCGCAGGGGCACGATCTCGCCCGTGCCGAACACTTCGGCGGTGTACGTCTTGGCACAGATGGCCTTCAAATCGGCGGCAGGAATGTCGTCGATGTAGAGCGACAGGATCTGAAACGCCAGCTCGGCGTAGCCTTGCTCGTGGTAGGCCTTGCGCAGGCGCGTGAGCATGGCGTCATCCACCTGCGGGTAATGCTCGGGCAGGTACAGGCCACCATCGGGCGCCAGGCCTTCGAGCAGGATGTCGCAGAACTGTTTGCGGTCTGCATGGCCGCGGGTGCTGAGGTACTTCATGAAGGATTCCCGTCGGTATCGGTGAAGGTGGTGAACTGGCTAAAAGCTGATGCCGTACACACGGATGTCAATGTAGAGACGCGAGGCGATCAGCAGGAAGAACCCGCCGATCAGGATGAGCCAGTGCAGTGCCCGGTCCTGGCGGTTGTCGGTGCACTCCAGCAGCACAAAGTACAGCCACGCGGCCAGAAAGCTGCCCACACCGTTGAGCAGGGCCTGCGTGCGCGACATGGCCCCGAACAGGGCCAATGCGACCAGCAGGCCAAACCAGAACGCCAGATGCCAGCGCGGCAGATCGACATGCGCCATCTTGAGCAGCGCCGACAGCGTGAGGGCGGCAACCAGAGTGGGCATGGCGAGGCAGCATCATGGTGTGGCGTGGCCCATCATCAGTTGAGTTCTTCCTTGCGAATGCGCGTGATGGGTGCCAGCACGGTCGGCAGCGCCTGCATTTGTGCAATGACGGCATCCATCGTGCCTTCGCGGGTGTCGTGGGTCAGGATGATCAGGTCAGTCTGCGTCGATCCCTCGCCGCCCACTTCGTCAGCCTCGCGCTGCAGCACGGCATCGATGCTCACGCCTGCCTCGGCCAGCAGGCCGGTGACCTTGGCCAGCACGCCAGCCTGGTCGGCGACGCGCAAGCGCAGGTAGTAGCTGGTGACCACTTCGCTCATCGGCAGCACGGGCAGCTGGTCCATGGCGCCCTGCAGCGTGTTGGCCTGGAAGGCCAGGTGCGGCACGCGGTGTTCAGGGTCGGCCGTGTGCAAGCGTGCGATGTCTACCAGGTCGGCGATCACTGCACTGGCGGTGGGCTCACTGCCTGCGCCCTTGCCGTAGTACAGCGTGGTGCCCACGGCATCGCCCTGCACCACCACGGCGTTCATCGCGCCTTCGACGTTGGCGATCAGGCGCTTGGAGGGTACGAGGCTCGGGTGCACGCGCAGCTCGATGCCCTTTTCGGCGCGCTTGGTGATGCCCAGCAGCTTGATGCGGTAGCCCAGTTGTTCTGCGTATTTGATGTCGGCGGCGGAGAGTTTGGTGATGCCTTCCACATAGGCCTTGTCGAACTGCACCGGGATGCCGAAAGCGATGGCGCTCATCAACGTCGCCTTGTGCGCGGCATCCACGCCTTCAATGTCGAAGGTGGGGTCGGCCTCGGCGTAGCCCAGGCGTTGCGCTTCTTTGAGCACCACGTCGAAGTCCAGGCCCTTGCTGCGCATCTCGGACAGGATGAAGTTGGTGGTGCCGTTGATGATGCCGGCGATCCACTGGATGCGGTTGGCCGTGAGGCCTTCGCGCAGCGCCTTGATGATGGGAATGCCACCGGCCACGGCGGCCTCGAAGGCCACCATCACACCCTTGGCCGATGCGGCCGCAAAAATCTCGGTGCCATGAACGGCCAGCAGCGCCTTGTTGGCGGTGACCACATGCTTGCCTGCAGCAATGGCTTCGAGCACCAGTGCACGTGCGATGCCGTAGCCGCCAATCAACTCGATCACGATGTCGATGTCGGGGTTGGCGATGATGGCACGGGCGTCGTTGACCACCTGGATGCCGTCACCCACCACAGCCTTGGCGCGCGCTACGTCCAGGTCCGCCACCATGGTGATCTCGATGCCACGGCCAGCACGGCGGCTGATCTCGTCCTGGTTGCGCTGCAACACGTTGAACACGCCGCTGCCGACGGTGCCGATGCCCAGAAGGCCTACTTGGATGGGTTTCATAGCAATGGGAAGGGAAAGAAAAACAATGATTCGGGAGGGATGTAGAGGGCGCGGTGTCGAGCAGCAGATCCCTCAACGCGTGACATAGGTCGGCAACTGCCAGGCGCCGCCCGCAAAGCCACGGCACATGCCGTCGCCAGACTCGCCGCGCAGCACAAAACCCTGGCCGTCGAACTGCCACTCACGCACCCACCAGCAGTCGCCAATGCCCCGGCCCTTCATTGCCGAATGCACCGTGCCCGAGGCCGGATCGAAATCGCCGTCCACGTCCTGCAAGGGCTCTGGCTTGTAGGGCGGGCGGTCGTTGGCCACCCACAGCAGGCTGCTGAAGTTGTAAGCGCCCATGCCACAGGGCACGGACAGCAGCACCTTGCGCTCTGTGAGCCGGTAGACCTGCACATTGGCGGGGTTGAACGCATCGTCGCCGTTGCACTGGCCTTCGGTACTGGCGCGGTCCAGCACAGCCACCAGCGGCTTGGCCAGTGCGGCATCCCCCTTGCGCGCAGGCATCGGGGTCACAGCCTTGATGACAGGGGCAGGCAAAGACGGCAGCACGGAAGCCTCTGGCTTCGTGCCCTTGCGCACCAAGGCGCCCGGTGTGCCCACCCGGCCCTGGGCCTCGTCCATCTTGAGCAGAACCGCGGTGACACCCGCCAGTGACAGCAACCAACGGTCCTTGCCAGCGGCCACCATGGCCTCTTCGTTCTTGAGCAGCTCCTGCAGCAGGCGGGGCACCTGCGCTGCAGGCACTCTGGGGGTGTCGCCCTTGAGCCCTGGCAAAGACAGTGTGCCCACCTTGAGGTGCAGCGACGCTGGAGTGGCTTTCTCGGTGGACACCTGCAGGTCCACCAGCACCGGCGTGTCAGGTCCCGCCTCGCGGGTCAGGCGCATGGAGACCGGCTCCGACTCGCCACTCTCCGACTGGTACCCCACAGCCCTGCAAGTGCGGGTGTTGTCGCATTGCAAGGCCCAGTCCTTGTGCTGGAAGCTCACGGGCTCTTTGCCCTTGTCGGCAGCCTGCACAGCAGCGCCGTGCAAGCCCGCTGCCACCAGCCCACAGGCGGCGACATGCCGGGCCAGGTCAAGAACGGGGGGGCTGTGCATGGAGCGTATCGCCTTGTCTTCTGGGCAACGCGACGGATCAGGCCGCGACGGCTGCCGCAGCGGTCTGCTTGCGCTTTCGGTATTGCTCCAGGAAACGCGCCACGCGGCCAATGGCATCGCGCAGGTCGTCTTCATGGGGCAGGAACACGATGCGGAAATGGTCCGGAGCAGGCCAGTTGAAACCCGTGCCCTGCACCAGCATGACCTTCGTCTCCTGCAGCAACTCCAGGAAGAACTGCTGGTCGTCCTCGATGGGATACACCGCCGGGTCGAGGCGCGGGAACATGTACAGCGCGGCCTGAGGTTTCACACAGGTCACGCCCGGGATGGCCGTGATCAGTTCATAGGCCAGATCACGCTGCTTGCGCAGGCGGCCGCCCTCACAGACCAGTTCGTTGATGCTCTGGTAACCACCCAGCGCCGTCTGCACGGCCCACTGGCCAGGAACGTTGGCACAAAGTCGCATGTTCGAGAGCATGTTCAGGCCCTCGATGTAGTCCTTGGCGGGCTTCTTGTCGCCCGAGACCACCAGCCAGCCAGCGCGGTAACCGCAAGACCGGTAGCTTTTGGACAGCGAGTTGAAGGTGAGCGTAAGCACATCCTCGCTCAGCGAGCCGATGGCCGTGTGCTTGGCGCCGTCGTACAACACCTTGTCGTACACCTCGTCCGCAAAGATCACCAGGCCGTGTTCGCGGGCGATGGCCACGATGCCCTTCAGCAACTCGACCGAGTACAGCGCACCCGTGGGGTTGTTGGGGTTGATGACCACGATGCCTTTGGTACGCGGCGTGATCTTGGCGCGGATGTCCTCCAGGTCGGGCATCCAGCCATTGGCCTCGTCGCACAGGTAGTGCACCGGTGTGCCGCCCGACAGGCTGGCCGCAGCAGTCCACAGCGGGTAATCCGGCGATGGCAGCAACAACTCATCGCCCGTGTCCAGCAACGCGTTGGTGGCCATTACGATCAGTTCGCTGGCGCCGTTGCCCAGGTAGATGTCATCCAGCGCCACGCCCTTGATGCCCTGCTTCTGGGTCTCATGCATCACGGCCTTGCGGGCGGCGAAGATGCCTTTGCTGTCCGAGTAGCCCGCCGAGTTGGGCAGGTTGCGGATCATGTCCTGCTGGATTTCTTCGGGGGCATCAAAGCCAAACACCGCCAGATTGCCGATGTTGAGCTTGATGATCTTGTGCCCATCCTCCTCCATCTGCTTGGCCGCGTCCATGATCGGGCCCCGGATGTCGTAGCAAACATTGGCGAGTTTGGCGGATTTTTGGACGGTTTTCATGCGCTGACAGTAGTGCGGTGGGGTCAGGAGGCCGCCGGAGCCGGCGCCCTCAGGCGAAACCTATAATTTGACCACAGAACCGTTGCCATCCCCTGGCGCCGGGCGCCGCTGCCACACCCCGCAGCACCCGAGGCCCACCACTTCCCGCCATGAAATTCCAGCCCGACCGCTCCAACGCTCAGACCATCAGCGGCTACGGCCCCGGCTGGATCGGCATCGACGCCGACAAGATCACCCACAGCGTCATCATCGGGTCGGCAGGCCTGCGCCAGCCCTGGCCCTGCACCCGCTTTGAGGACCTGACCCCGGAGCATTTCGCCCAGTTGGCCGGGCTGGAAACCGAACTGGTCATTTTTGGCAGCGGGCTGCGCAATCGTTTTCCCCCGCCCGCATGGTTGGCTCCCCTGATAGCGCGGCGACTCGGGCTGGAGACCATGGACACCCAGGCAGCCTGCCGCACCTACAACATCCTGGCGAGCGAAGGACGCAACGTGGTCGCAGCCCTGATTCTGGAAGTCTGAACGGGCGCTCACGGCCTGCCTCAAAGTCTGGCGCACCGGGAATGCCACTTATGCACGGCCGTGCCAAAGTGCCCGCCGCCCCACGCAGGACACACTGTCTTACATTTGGCCGGGAACCGATTTCAGGGTAAAATCACCGGTTGCGGTCGGGGGCACCACCAAGAGCAATAACACACCCACTCCCCCGGCTTACCAACGACTACATCCTGAGAGATTGAAGTGATATGGCGATCGTTGTCAACAAACCCCTCCCTGAATTTGAAGCCAACGCAACCGGTGGTATCAAGGTCTCCAACACCTCCCACCTTGGCCAAATTCTGGTTCTCTACTTCTATCCCAAGGACAACACGCCGGGCTGCACCACGGAGGCCATGCAGTTTCGCGACAAGTACAAGGATTTCGTGAAAGCTGGCGCCGCCGTGTTTGGCGTCTCTCGCGACAACATGAAGTCGCACGACGACTTCAAGGAAAAGCTGGAACTGCCGTTCGAGCTGATCGCCGACACCGAAGAAAAGATGTGCCACATGTTCGGCGTGGTCAAGAACAAGATCATGTACGGCAAGAAGGTCAAGGGCATCGAGCGCAGCACCTTCCTGATCGGCCCCGATGGCCTGCTGGTGCAAGAGTGGCGTGGCCTCAAGGTACCAGGCCACGTGGACGAAGTCCTCAAGACCGTCAAATCCCTCAAGGCCCTGAAAAAGGCCGCCTGAGCGGACCACCTGATCGCATCAGCGCTGCGGCGACCGTTGCAATCCACCAAAGGGCACTGGAGCATCCACGCGACACACCGCCCGTTTTGCCCTGGCAAGACATATGGAGTGGGCATAATGGATCAATGCCCCTGGTTCTTGCACCGTTAGCACCCATCCAAAAAGCCGCCTTGGCCTCCAGGCGGCTTTTTGCTTTCTGACTCCATCCGTTACCCCTTTACCGACCGAGGCCCTGCCACCATGCCCCTGCCCCCCGCCCCCAGCCGGCGCGCTGCACTCCTCGCGCCAGAAGCCTTTGAAGTCACGGCCCGCCCCCGCGTAGCCACCACCTCGGCCAACGAAGCCGTTGCCATGCCTCAGCGCGCCGCTGCAGCCCCGGCCCGCGCGGGACGCAAGGCAGACAGTGTGGCCTCGTCGCTGGCAGCGCCTGACACCGCTCCACTGCTACAGATCGAGACCCGAACCCGTGCAGCCGCCCCCTCTGCCGCTCCCGTGGCTCGCAGCACTGGCACGCGCAAGGCGCGCGGCACCGCCACCCCTGCTGCCGTCACCGCCAGCCCCGCGCCAGCCACCGCAACCACCACACGCAGCCGCAAGTCCGCATCGCACGGCCCGACCAAGCTCTTCGTGCTGGACACCAATGTGCTCCTGCATGACCCGACCAGCCTGTTCCGCTTTGAAGAGCACGACATCTTCCTGCCGATGATCGTGCTGGAAGAATTGGACGGCCACAAGAAGGGCATGACCGAAGTCGCGCGCAACGGCCGCCAAGCCAGCCGCACCCTGGATGCGCTGGCGGCCGCCCAGGGCGCCGACATGGCCAAGGGCCTCAAGCTCGACTCCACCGGCCAGCGCGCCGCAGGCGGCCACCTGTTCTTCCAGACCGTACCGCTGGATTACAGCCTGCCCACCAGCCTGCCCCCCGGCAAGGCCGACAACCAGATCCTGGGCGTGGTCGAAGCCCTGCGCAAGCTGCACGCCCCGCGCGAGGTGGTGCTGGTATCCAAGGACATCAACATGCGAGTCAAGGCGCGCGCCCTGGGCCTGAACGCCGAGGACTACCAGAACGACAAGACACTGGAAGACGGCGACCTGCTGTACGCCGGTGTGCTGGCCCTGCCCCCCGACTTCTGGGCCAAGAGCGGCAAGAACGTAGAAAGCTGGCAGAGCGGCGCCCACACCTACTACCGCATCGGCGGGCCCATCGTGCCGCAGCTGATGATCAATCAGTTTGTGTACTTTGAAGCCCCCGGCGAGCCCAGCCTGTTTGCGCGCGTGAGCGAAATCCGCGAGAAAACAGCGGTGCTGCAGACCCTCAAGGACTACGGTTCGGCCAAAAACGCGGTATGGGGCGTGAGCACCCGCAACCGCGAGCAGAACTACGCTATGAATCTGCTCATGGACCCCGAGATCGACTTCGTGACCCTGACCGGCACCGCAGGCACCGGCAAGACCCTGCTGGCCCTGGCCGCGGGCCTCACTCAGGTGTTGGACGACCGCCGCTACACCGAGATCATCATGACCCGCGCCACCGTGAGCGTGGGCGAGGACATCGGCTTCCTGCCCGGCACCGAAGAAGAGAAGATGGGCCCCTGGATGGGCGCACTGGATGACAACCTGGAGTTTTTGGCCAAGGGCGATGGCGGCAACGCAGGAGAGTGGGGCCGCGCGGCCACCAACGAGCTGATCCGCAGCCGCATCAAGATCAAGAGCATGAACTTCATGCGCGGGCGCACCTTCCTGAACAAGTACGTGATCATCGACGAGGCGCAGAACCTGACGCCCAAGCAGATGAAGACACTGATCACCCGCGCAGGCCCCGGCACCAAGATCATCTGCATGGGCAACCTGGCGCAGATCGATACACCGTACCTGACCGAAGGCTCCTCCGGCCTGACGTATGCGGTGGACCGCTTCAAGGGCTGGCCACACAGCGGGCACATCACCCTGGCGCGGGGCGAACGCTCACGCCTGGCGGACTTCGCCAGCGAGGTGCTTTGAGTTGGCAGCGGGCTGGGTTGCAGCACTGAAACTGGTGCCCTGGGGCGACGTCATCGAGGCGACACCCCAGATCCTGCAGGCGGCCAAGAAGCTGCTGGGCACCACCCAAAAAGGGAATGCCGAAGCGGCGACGGCTGCACTCGATGGTGCCGTTGGCGAGCCCGCCATTCCGGTGGCCTTGCAGCTTCAGCATCTGCGTGACCGCGTGGCGCAATTGGAGCGGGAGCAGCAGGAGTCCGCCATGCTGATCCAGTCCCTGGCCGAACAGCATGCCCAGGTGGTGCAAGCGGTGGAAGTGCAGCGCCGACGCCAACAATGGCTCACCGTGGCGGTGAGCATGCTGGCAGTGGCATGCGCAGGTTTGCTGGTGTGGGTACTAACTCAATAGTGCAATAGCGATACCGCGCATGCCGGGAGCCTGGAACCACGGGCACTGTACGGCATGGCGCCAGAACTTGTTTGCTATAAATTCAATAGCTGCTAACGCATATAAAACCGGCGCTAGCAGCTATTTTTATTAGAAATCGTCGCCGGAACCCATCGCCAGGTTCTCAAAGCGCGTCTGGTTCTTCTGGAAGAACAGCTTCACCGTTCCGGTGGGGCCGTTCCGCTGTTTGCCGATGATGACCTCGGCCACGTTGGGCTCCTTGGAGTCCTTGTTGTAGTAGTCGTCGCGGTAGATGAACATGATGATGTCCGCGTCCTGCTCGATGGCGCCCGATTCGCGCAGGTCGGACATCATGGGGCGCTTGTCGGTACGCTGCTCCACCGAGCGGTTGAGCTGAGACAGCGCGATCACCGGGCACTGCAGCTCCTTGGCCAGCATCTTGAGGCCCCGGGAAATTTCGCCCAGCTCCGTCGCCCGGTTGTCCGAGCCCGACGAACCCGAGCCGCTCATGAGCTGCAAGTAGTCCACCACGATCAGGCCCAGCTTGCCACACTGGCGCGCCAGACGGCGCGCGTTGGCACGCAGCTCGCTGGGCGTGAGGCCCGGGGTTTCGTCGATGTGCAGCGATACCGTGCGCAGCTTTTCGATGGCTTCGGTCAGGCGTGGCCATTCATCGTCGGTGAGCTTGCCGGTGCGCAGGTTGCCCTGGTTCACCCGGCCGATCGAGCCCACGATACGCACCGCCAATTGAGCGGCGCCCATTTCCATCGAGAAGATGGCGACCGGCAAGCCCTCGTTGAGCGCCACGTGCTCAGCAATGTTCACCGCGAACGAGGTTTTGCCCATTGACGGGCGGGCTGCCAGCACCACCATGTCGCCCGCCTGCAAGCCACTGGTCATGCGGTCCAGGTCGGCAAAGCCGGTGGGGACGCCCGTGACGTCCACAGGGTTGTCCGCCATCTCCTGCACGCGGTCGAGCAGGTCAATCACCAGCGTGTCGAGCGACTGGAAGCCCTGCTTGGTGCGCGAACCCTCTTCGCCAATGGCAAAGATCTTGGCCTCGGCTTCGTCCAGGATGCGCTCCACCGTTTTGCCCTGGGGGTTGAACGCGTTGGTCGAAATTTCGTCGCTGGCCGTGACCAGCTTGCGCAGGATAGCGCGTTCGCGAACGATTTCGGCATAGCGCCGAATATTGCTGGCACTGGGTACGTATTGCGCCAGATTGTTCAGATAGGCCAGCCCGCCCATCTCCTGCGCCTTGCCCTGGTTCTGGAGGTGCTCGAACACCGTGATCACGTCGGCTGGCTTGCTGGCATTGATCAGCGCGCCAATGGCTGTGTAGATCATTTGGTGCTCGTGGCGATAGAAATGGCTTTCTACCAACAGGTCGCCCACGCGGTCCCAGGCGTTGTTGTCCAGCAGCAGACCACCCAGCACACTGGACTCCGCCTCGATGGAGTGCGGTGGCACACGCAACTGGGCAATTTCACGGTCCGGCACGGGCGTGAATCCATCATCAAGGGGTGGGAAAACGGCAGACATGGAATCCTTGGAGCTAACCCGGCATGCTATCGCCCACGCGGCGTGTCGTCATGGCACAAGTCTGTGGATAAGGCGGGGGTAACCCGTGGGCAACCGTGTACAAACTACGGTCACACAAAGACAAAAGCCGCCCAAGGGCGGCTTTTTTGAGAGGTCCTGACGGACGATCAGGCGGTTTCGCCGTAGACCGACACGTTGACTTCCACGACCACGTCGGTGTGCAGAGCCACGCTCACAGCGCTGTCGCTCACGACCTTGATCGGGCCGTTGGGTAGGCGGATTTGCGACTTGGCAACCTTGTAGCCTTGCTTGTTCAGCTCTTCGGCGATGTCGTGGTTGGTTACGGAACCAAACAGACGGCCGTCCACGCCAGCCTTTTGCGTCAGCTTGACGGTGGTGCCAGCCAGCTTTTCGCCTTGGGCTTGGGCTTCTGCCAGCTTGGCAGCGGCGGCCTTTTCGAGTTCAGCGCGCTTGGCTTCGAACTCTGCCTTGGCGGCTTCCGTGGCGCGGCGGGCGCGGCCAGCAGGAATCAGAAAGTTACGGGCGTAGCCGTCTTTGACCTTGACGATTTCACCGAGGTTGCCGAGGTTCACAACCTTGTCGAGCAGGATGATTTGCATGGGTTGTGCTCCTTAGATCTTGTGCTGGTCGCTGTAAGGCACCAGGGCCAGGAAGCGTGCGCGCTTGATGGCAGTGTTCAGCTGACGCTGGAAGATGGCGCGCGTGCCGGTCAGGCGTGCGGGGATGATCTTGCCGTTTTCGGCGATGAAATCGCGCAGCGTATCGACATCCTTGTAGTCGATTTCTTCAACACCGGTCACCGTGAAGCGGCAAAAGCGCTTGCGCTTGAACAGCAGGGACTGGGTGTTGCGCTTTGGGCGCTTGTCTTTGTTGAACTTCTTGAACGTGGCCATTGCGGACCCCTTGAAAATTAATTTTGTTGAATATCCTGGATGTGCAGCACTGCAGTCTTGCCATTGCGCGGTGTGGCCAGAAATCCATGAAAAGTCCAGAGACTTCCGATGTTTTGCCTTGCCAGTCGCTCAGCCATCGCTCCAAATGCGGTGGCTTTCATGGCGGCCTTGACTTCGCGGGGGTGGCCTGCTTCGGTTTGCTGGGACTCGTGTTCGAGGCGCAGCGTGAGGGCAGGCAGTCCGGCGGGCGTGTATCGCAGGGGCTCAGCCTCTGCGATACAGGCGGTCAAGACGACGCGGTTCTCCACTCCAAAGAGAGTAGAGGATCAGCGCTCGCCGGCCGCTGCGTATTCAGCTTGGCTGGCCTTGCGGGCTTCTTCGCGCTCGACGGTCTTCATCATGGAGGAAGGACCGGTTTCAGCCTTCTTCTTTTGCACGGTCAGGTGGCGCAGCACGGCGTCGTTGAACTTGAAGGCGTGCTCCAGTTCAGCCATCACAGCCTGGTCGGCTTCGATGTTCACGCACAGGTAGTGGGCCTTGGCCAGCTTGTTGATCAGGTACGCCAGTTGACGACGGCCCCAGTCTTCCACGCGGTGCACCTTGCCACCGCCAGCGGTGATCATGCCCTTGTAGCGCTCCAGCATGGCTGGAACTTGTTCGCTTTGATCCGGATGGATCAACAAAATGATTTCGTAATGACGCATGCAGACTCCTTTTGGGTGAGACCACCCACCGCGTCTAGAAGTGGTGTGGCAAGGGAAAGCCTGCGATTATAACCCGACCGCTTGCGCTTGTACACTCAGCACACCCGCTACAGCATCGTCCACACCCCATTTGTCCAGCCATGGAAGGTGCGGCCCTTGCAAAAACGGCGGTTGGGCCGACATGCCCTACAACCACTTGCGCCAACCCAGGGCCGTCATAACGACAAATCCCTGGCGCAGACCTTGAGATTTCCCGGCAAGCCCCCAGATGCCGCGCGTACTGCTTTTTTACCTCTTCAAATCCTGACATGTCAGACCACAGCCAAACCAACCCCTCCCCAAGCGCCCCCGCCCCCGAAGAAGTCGAAGCCGCCATGGCCGCCCACGCCTCCGACGAGCTGGCACGCCTGCAGGGCGAGCTGGCCGAGCTGAAGGCCAAAAGTGCCGATCTGGCGGACCAGTTCCTGCGCGCCAAGGCCGAGGCGGAGAACGCCCGCCGCCGCGCTGAAGAGGAAGTGTCCAAGGCCCGCAAGTTCGGCATCGAGAGTTTTGCCGAGAGCCTGCTGCCCGTGGCTGACAGCCTGGACGCGGCCCTGGCCATCAAGGAGGCAACGCCCCAGCAGCTGCGCGAAGGCGCCGACGCCACTTTGCGCCAGTTGACGTCTGCGCTGGAGCGCAACAAGGTGGTGGCCATCAACCCCGCCGCAGGCGCCAAGTTCGACCCCCACCAGCACCAGGCCATCAGCGTGGTGCCCGCGGAGCAAGAAGCCAATACTGTGGTGGCTGTGCTGCAAAAGGGCTACGTGATCGCGGAGCGCGTGTTGCGCCCAGCCTTGGTCACCGTGACTGCGCCCAAGTAAGCCTCAAAAAAATCGACCTGGAAGACTTGAAGCAAACCAAGTTATCCACAAGTTACTAGCCATCCAAACCATTCAAGCATTCGGAGAAAAATCATGGGAAGAATCATCGGCATTGACCTGGGCACCACCAACAGCTGCGTTTCCATCATGGAGGGCAACACGACCCGCGTGATTGAAAACAGCGAAGGTGCACGCACCACGCCCTCAATCGTGGCCTACCAGGAAGACGGCGAGATCCTCGTCGGCGCCTCGGCCAAGCGCCAGGCCGTGACCAACCCCAAGAACACGCTGTACGCCGTCAAGCGCCTGATCGGCCGCAAATTCACCGAAAAAGAAGTGCAAAAGGACATCGACCTGATGCCCTACAAGATCGTGGCTGCCGACAACGGCGACGCCTGGATCGAAGTGCGCGGCAACAAGCTGTCGGCCCAGCAGGTGTCCGCAGACATCCTGCGCAAGATGAAGAAAACGGCTGAAGACTACCTGGGCGAGCCCGTGACGGAAGCCGTCATCACCGTGCCCGCTTACTTCAACGACGCCCAGCGCCAGGCCACCAAGGACGCTGGCCGCATCGCTGGCCTTGATGTCAAGCGCATCATCAACGAGCCCACCGCTGCAGCCTTGGCCTTTGGCCTCGACAAGCAGGAAAAGGGCGACCGCAAGATTGCCGTGTATGACCTGGGTGGCGGCACGTTCGACGTGTCCATCATCGAAATCGCCGACGTGGATGGCGAAAAGCAGTTCGAAGTGCTGTCGACCAATGGTGACACCTTCCTGGGCGGCGAGGACTTCGACCAACGCATCATCGACTTCATCATCGGCGAGTTCAAGAAGGAACAAGGCGTGGACCTGTCCAAGGACGTCCTGGCCCTGCAACGCCTGAAGGAAGCCGCCGAAAAGGCCAAGATCGAGTTGTCGAATTCGGCAGCAACCGACATCAACCTGCCCTACATCACGGCCGACGCCTCGGGTCCCAAGCACCTGAACATCAAGCTGACCCGCTCCAAGCTGGAACAACTGGTGGAAGAGCTGATCGAGCGCACCATCGCTCCTTGCCGCATGGCGATCAAGGACGCGGGCGTGTCGGTGTCCGACATCCATGACGTGATTCTGGTCGGCGGCATGACCCGCATGCCCAAGGTGCAGGAGAAGGTCAAGGAATTCTTCGGCAAGGACCCCCGCAAGGATGTGAACCCTGACGAAGCCGTGGCCGTGGGCGCAGCCATCCAGGGCCAAGTGCTGTCGGGCGACCGCAAGGACGTGCTGCTGCTGGACGTGACCCCACTGTCGCTGGGTATCGAAACCCTGGGTGGTGTGATGACCAAGATGATCACCAAGAACACGACCATCCCGACGAAATTCGCTCAGACCTTCTCGACGGCCGATGACAACCAGCCTGCCGTGACCATCAAGGTCTATCAGGGCGAGCGCGAAATGGCCACCGGCAACAAGCTGCTGGGCGAGTTCAACCTCGAAGGCATTCCACCCGCAGCCCGTGGTGTTCCGCAGATCGAAGTGTCGTTCGACATTGACGCCAACGGCATCTTGCACGTGGGCGCCAAGGACAAGGGCACCGGCAAGGAAAACAAGATCACCATCAAGGCCAACTCGGGCCTGTCGGAAGAAGAAATACAGAAGATGGTGAAGGACGCCGAGCTGAACGCTGCGGACGACAAGAAGAAGCTGGAACTGGTGCAAGCCCGCAACCAGGGTGAAGCCGCTGTACACAGTGTCAACAAGAGCCTGGCCGAACACGGCGACAAGCTCGACGCAGGTGAAAAGGACGCAATCGCTGCAGCCGTGAAGGCCCTCGAAGAAGCCCTCAAGGGTGAAGACAAGGCCGCGATTGACGAAAAGACGACCGCGCTGATGGCCGCCAGCCAGAAGCTGGGCGAGAAGATGTACGCCGAATCGCAGGCAGCGCAAGCCGCCCAGGCGGCCGGTGGTGCAGACGCCGCAGGCGCATCGGCCGGTGCAGCCAACAAGCCCGCAGACGACGACAACGTCGTTGATGCCGAGGTGAAGGAAGTCAAGAAGGGCTGAACGAGCCCCCGTTGACCCGAGCCGCCGCGCAATGCTCGTCAGGGGCTGCGCGGCGTTCCTGTTCCAACCGGGTTCTGAATCACTATGTCCAAACGAGACTTTTACGAAATCCTGGGTGTTCCGAAGAACGCCTCGGACGAAGAAATCAAAAAGGCCTATCGCAAGCTGGCGATGAAGCACCATCCTGACCGCAATCAGGGGGACGCAGCCAAGCCTGCCGAAGAGAAGTTCAAAGAGGCCAAAGAGGCCTACGAGATGCTCTCGGACCCCCAAAAGCGTGCGGCCTATGACCAGTATGGCCATGCGGGGGTAGACCCCAACATGCGCGGCCCTGGTGGCGCGGGAGCGGAAGGATTTGGCGGTTTTGCGGAAGCCTTCGGCGACATCTTTGGCGACATGTTCGGCCAACAAGGCGGGCGCGGGCGCGGCGCCGGTGGACGTCAGGTCTACCGTGGCAGTGACCTCAGCTATGCCATGGAGATCACGCTCGAAGAAGCAGCTCGCGGCAAAGACGCGCAGATTCGTATCCCATCCTGGGACACCTGCGATACCTGCCATGGCAGCGGCGCCAAACCCGGCACCAGCGCCAAGACCTGCGGCACCTGCCAAGGCGCGGGCACCGTGCAAATGCGCCAGGGCTTCTTCAGCGTGCAACAGACCTGCCCCCACTGCCGTGGCACGGGCAAGATCATTCCTGAGCCTTGCACCACCTGCCATGGCCAAGGGAAGCTCAAGAAGCAGAAGACGCTGGAAGTGAAGATTCCTGCCGGCATCGACGATGGCATGCGCATCCGTTCCACCGGCAACGGCGAGCCGGGCACCAACGGCGGCCCACCAGGCGACCTGTACATCGAGATCCGCCTGAAGAAACACGACATCTTCGAACGCGACGGTGACGACCTGCACTGCCAGGTACCGGTAAGCTTCATCACAGCGGCGCTGGGTGGCGAGATCGAGGTGCCCACCCTGCAGGGCAAGGCGGCCATCGACATCCCCGAAGGCACCCAGGCCGGCAAGCAGTTCCGCCTGCGCGGCAAGGGCATCAAGGGTGTGCGCGCCAGCTACCCAGGTGACTTGTACTGCCACATTGCGGTCGAGACACCCGTCAAGCTCACCGAACACCAGCGCAAGCTGCTGCGCGAGCTGGAAGACTCCCTCAAGAAGGGCGGCGCACGCCATTCGCCCAGCGGCGAGAGCTGGACGGACCGGCTGAAGAACTTCTTCAGCTGATCACGCGCGGGTTTCCCGCCAAAAACCGCCTGCAGCCCCAAGGCCGCAGGCGGTTTTTTCTTGATGCAAGGCAAGAAACCCCCTGGCAACGTCCGCAGGCGCAATCCGACCAGTAGGATGGTCATCATCGATGATCACCCGGGAGTCTGGACACATGAACGTCAACATCACCTTCCTGGGGGGCTCCGGCACCGTCACCGGCTCCAAGTACCTGGTGCGTTACAACGGCAAGAGCCTGCTGGTCGATTGCGGCCTGTTCCAGGGCTACAAGCAGTTGCGCCTGCGCAATTGGCAGCCCCTGCCCGTCACGCCGCACCAGATCGACGCCGTGGTGCTGACCCATGCCCACCTGGACCACAGCGGCTACCTGCCGCTGCTGGCGCGCGACGGCTACACCCACGCCATCCACTGCACCCCGGGCACACGTGACCTGTGCACCATCCTGCTGCCCGACAGCGGGCACCTGCAAGAAGAGGACGCGGCCTTCCTCAACCGCCACCAGCTCAGCAGCCACAGCCCCGCCCTGCCCCTGTATACCCGGCTCGACGCGCTGCACTGCCTCAAACAATTCCAGATCCATGCCTTCCACAAGGCCTTCGAGCCCCTGCCCGGCTGGCGCGTGACCCTTTCGCCCGCAGGCCACATCCTGGGTGCGGCCAGCGTGCTGCTGGAGGTGGGCGGCAGGCGCATCCTGTTCTCTGGCGACCTGGGCCGGCCGGACGACTTGCTGATGAATCCACCGGACGCCCCGCCCCAGGCGGACACCGTGCTCATCGAATCCACCTATGGCGACCGCGAGCACCCGCCCGAAGGTCTGCTCGACGAACTGGGCCCCGCCCTACAGCGCCTGGCCGCACGCGGGGGCATCGCCGTGGTGCCCGTCTTCGCCGTGGGCCGTGCACAGGTCGTGCTGCACGCCATCGGGTTGTTGAAGGCGCAGGGTGTGGTGCCAGCATCGCTCAAGGTATTCCTCGACAGCCCCATGGCCGTGAGCACCACCGGACTGTTCCAGCACCACATGCAGGAACACCGCCTGAGCGGCCGCGAGGTGCAGGCGCTAGAGCATGGCGCCACCATGGTCCAGACACCCGAGCAATCCAAAGGACTGGCCAAACTGCATGGTCCCATGGTCATCCTGTCAGCCAGTGGCATGGCTACCGGGGGCCGCGTGCTGCACCACCTGGCACTGCACGCTGGCGATCACCGCAACATGATCATTCTGACCGGGCACCAGGCGCCGGGCACACGCGGCGCGCGGCTGGCTGAGGGCGAAAAGACCATCCGCATTCACGGCCAGGACGTGGCCGTGCGCGCCGAAGTGGTCAAGTTGTCTTCCGCATCGGCCCACGCCGACGGCAACCAGCTCATCGCCTGGCTGCGCAGCATGGGCCACGCGCCCGACCAGGTGTATGTGGTGCATGGCGAAATGGGCGCCGCCGACCTGCTGCGCCAGCGCATTGAACACGAACTGCGCTGGCGGGCCTCAGTGCCAGAGCACGGCAGCACCTGCGCGGCCTGAGCCTCGGTCTCTTTCTGCACTCCAGAGAGCCACTCTTGCGCAGAAGGGCATCTCAGCCATCGCGTATCGCGATGACAAACCACCGACAATGGGGAGAAAATATGAAACCTTCTCTTTATGAGAAGTCAAAACCCCATGAAAAGCTCCGAGCGCAGTTTTGCGCGCCGTATTGACCTCACCTCGCTGCAATTGTTTGTGGCGGTGTGCGAGCTGGGCAGCATCGGCCGCGCCGCCGAGCGCGAATTCATTGCAGCATCGGCGGTCAGCAAGCGCCTGTCGGACCTGGAAACGGCTGTAGACACCGCCCTGCTCTACCGCCACAGCCGGGGTGTGACGCTCACGCCCGCTGGCGAGAGCCTGCTGCATCATGCGCGCACCGTGCTGTTTGGCCTGGAGCGCATGCAGGGCGAACTGAGTGAATACGCCGACGGCGTTCGCGGCCATGTTCGCATGCACGCCAACATATCGGCCATCTTCCAGTTTCTGCCCGAAGACCTGGGCGCCTTTGCGCGCGAGCATAGCCAGATCAAGATCGACCTGCAGGAGCACCTCTCCAGCGATGTGCTGCACGCCGTGCAAGAAGGGGCCGCCGACCTGGGCATCTGCAACATCGGCATGGCGAACGGCGGCGGCGTCCTGGAGCTGCAGAGCCGCCCCTACCGCGCCGACAATTTGGTGCTGGTTGTGCCCCGAGCGCATGATTTATCTGCGCTGGATGCTATCAATTTTGAAGAAGTCCTGGACTGGGACATTGTGGGCCTGCACGCCAACAGCAGCATCAGCCTGGCCATGCGCGCAGCCGCCGCCGCCGCCGGGCGCCCCCTGCGCCAGCGCATCCAGGTGACGGGGCTGGACGCCATGTGCCGCATGATCGACAACGGCCTGGGCGTGGGCCTGCTGCCCGACCGGGCGTTTGCACTGATGCGCGGCGTGGGCAACCTGCAAGCCATCCCGCTGAGCGATGCCTGGGCCCACCGCGAACTGCGCGTGGTAGCGCGCGACTTTGACGCCCTGCCCGTCACGGCGCGTTTGCTGGTGGAACACCTCTCACCCCGGGCAGAACCCGCCCCGGCGCACCCGGCACCCGACACTAAAATCCAATCACCCACCTGAAAGCAGAAAGAAAGCCACGCCATGGGACGCACCCTGTACGACAAGATCTGGGACGAGCATGTCGTCCACACCGAAGAGGACGGCACCTCCATCCTCTACATCGACCGCCATCTGGTGCATGAAGTCACCAGCCCTCAGGCATTCGAAGGTCTGCGCGAGGCGGGCCGCAAGGTCTGGCGCATGAGTTCCATCGTGGCCACGGCCGACCACAACACGCCCACCACGGGCTGGGAAAACGGCTACGACGGCATCACCGATCCGATCAGCAAAGAACAGATCACCACGCTGAACGACAACATCGCGCAGATCACACCCGCCGCGTTTTTCCCCTTCATGCACAAGCGCCAGGGCATCGTGCACGTGATCGGCCCTGAAAACGGTGCCACCCTGCCCGGCATGACCGTGGTCTGCGGCGACAGCCACACCAGCACGCACGGCGCCTTTGGCGCCCTGGCCCACGGCATCGGCACCTCCGAGGTCGAGCACGTGATGGCCACGCAGACCTTGCTGGCCAAAAAAGCCAAGAACATGCTGGTGCAGGTTGATGGCACCTTGGCCAAAGGCGTGACGCCCAAAGACGTGGTGCTGGCCATCATCGGCAAGATCGGCACGGCCGGCGGCACGGGCTACACCATTGAATTTGCAGGTTCTGTCTTCCGCGCGATGAGCATGGAAGGCCGCATGACCGTGTGCAATATGGCCATCGAAGGTGGTGCTCGCGCGGGTCTGGTGGCGGTGGACGACAAAACCATTGAATACGTCAAGGGCCGCCCCCTGTCGCCCACGGGCGTGGAATGGGACCAGGCTGTTGCGTACTGGAGGACGCTGCACTCCGACGCCGACGCAAAGTTCGACACCGTGGTCAAGCTTGATGCGGCCGACATCGTGCCGCAGGTCACCTGGGGCACCAGCCCCGAGATGGTGCTGGGCGTGGACGCTCGCGTGCCCGACCCGGACAAGGAAAAGGACGTCAACAAGCGTGGTGCCATCGAGCGCGCGCTGACGTACATGGGCCTGCAGCCCGGCAAGCCGATCAATGACATCACGATCGACAAGGTCTTCATCGGCAGCTGCACCAACAGCCGCATCGAAGACATGCGCGAAGCCGCCGCTGTGGTGAAGAACCTGGGTCGCAAGGTGGCCGGCAATGTGAAGCTGGCCATGGTGGTGCCCGGCTCGGGGCTGGTCAAGGAGCAGGCCGAGCGCGAGGGCCTTGACAAGATTTTTGTGGCCGCAGGCTTTGAGTGGCGCGAGCCCGGTTGCAGCATGTGCCTGGCCATGAACGCCGACCGGCTGGAGCCTGGCGAGCGCTGCGCCTCCACCAGCAACCGCAACTTTGAAGGCCGCCAGGGCGCTGGTGGCCGCACGCACCTGGTGAGCCCGGCCATGGCCGCAGCCGCTGCCGTGCACGGCCACTTTGTGGACATCCGCCAGTTCACCTGAGCTGATCATTCATCCCATCATCCGCCCGTTGTCCTCTCTACTGCCCCAACCGCCTGAAGGAGCCTTGTCATGAAAAAGACCGCCACCCTCATCGCCCTGTCCCTGGCCTTTGTGCTGGCTGGCTGCAACACCGTCAAGGGTGTGGGCCAGGACATTGGCAAAGCCGGTAGCGCCATCGAGCGGGCCGCCAAGTAACTGATACCGCCATGCAAAAATTCACCTTGCTCAAAGGCCTTGTGGCCCCCATGGATCGCGAGAACGTCGATACCGACGCCATCATCCCCAAGCAGTTCCTCAAGTCGATCAAGAAGACCGGCTTTGGCGTGAACCTGTTTGACGAATGGCGTTACCTGGACCACGGCGAGCCCGGCCAGGACCCCGCCAGTCGCAAGCCCAATCCCGACTTCGTGCTGAACCAGCCGCGTTACCAAGGCGGCAGCATCCTGATCGCACGCAAGAATTTCGGGTGTGGTTCCAGCCGCGAGCACGCGCCGTGGGCCTTGGATCAGTTCGGCTTCCGCGCCATCATCGCGCCCAGCTTTGCGGACATCTTCTTCAACAACTGCTTCAAGAACGGCCTGCTGCCCATCGTGCTGCCCGAGGCCACGGTGGCCCAGCTGTTCGACGAAGTGCTGGCCTTCCCCGGCTACCAGCTCACCATCGACCTGGAGCGCCAGGTCATCGTGCGCCCCCAGGGCGAAGAGATCCCGTTCGACGTGCAGGCCTTCCGCAAGTACTGCCTGCTCAACGGTTTTGACGACATCGGCCTGACCCTGCGCCAGTCGGACAAGATCAAGGCCTTTGAAGCCCAGCGCCTTGCCACCAAGCCCTGGCTGGCACACACCATGGTGTCGTAACTCAAAAATTCAGCCCAATCGGCCGCAAGCGCTACATCCATATGCGCTAGCAGCTATCAAAAACAAAGCAAAATCAATGAAAATCGCAGTTCTGCCGGGTGACGGCATCGGTACCGAAATCGTGGCCGAGGCCGTCAAGGTCCTCAACGCACTCGACCTGAAGTTCGAGATGGAATCCGCCCTGGTCGGCGGCGCCGCCTACGAGGCCCACGGCCACCCGCTGCCCGAATCCACCCTCAAGCTCGCCAAGGAAGCCGACGCCATTCTGTTCGGTGCCGTGGGCGACTGGAAATACGACAAGCTCGACCGCCCCCTTCGCCCCGAGCAGGCCATCCTGGGCCTGCGCAAGAACCTGGGCCTGTTCGCCAACTTCCGCCCTGCCATCTGCTACGAGCAACTGGTGGGCGCATCGAGCCTCAAGCCCGAACTGATCGCAGGCCTGGATATCCTCATCATCCGCGAGCTGACCGGCGACATCTACTTCGGCCAGCCGCGCGGCCGCCGCGCGGCCACCGACGGCCACTTCCCCGGTGCCGAAGAAGCGTTTGACACCATGCGCTACAGCCGCCCCGAGATCGAGCGCATCGCCCACGTCGCCTTCCAGGCCGCCCGCAAGCGCAACAAGAAGGTCACCAGCGTGGACAAAGCCAACGTGCTGGAAACCTTCCAGTTCTGGAAGGACGTGGTCACCGACGTGCACAAGGAATACCCCGACGTCGAACTGCAGCACATGTACGTGGACAACGCGGCCATGCAACTGGTCAAGGCTCCCAAGGCGTTTGACGTGGTGGTGACCGGCAACATGTTCGGCGACATCCTGTCGGACGAAGCCTCCATGCTGACTGGCTCCATCGGCATGCTGCCCTCGGCCAGCCTGAACAGCAGCAACCAGGGCTTGTACGAGCCCAGCCACGGCAGCGCCCCCGACATCGCCGGCAAGGGCGTGGCCAACCCGCTGGCCACCATCCTCTCGGCAGCGATGATGCTGCGCTTTAGCCTGAACCAGGAAGCTGCCGCCCAGCGCATCGAAGCCGCCGTGCAGAAGGTGCTGGGCCAGGGCCTGCGCACGCCCGACATCTACAGCGAAGGCACCACCAAGGTCGGCACGGCGCAGATGGGCGACGCGGTGGTGAAGGCGCTACAGGCGTAAGTCACCCCAGCCGTCCGAGCTGCCCAGAGCGGCGGCGCATGGCATCCACAAAAGGCGATCCTCTGTGATCGCCTTTTTTATGGGCGTGGACCGACTCGCACACCCATCCAGCCCGCCAGGGGCGCCGTCGCCGAGCGCACCATGGCGTTCCCGCAACGCTGCAAGCCCCGTGCAAGCCGCGATCCATTACAATCATGCCCATGTTTGCCGCCCGCCCGTTCGACCTGAACACCGCTACTGCCGCCCTGGCAGGCGTGGCTGTGCGCGCAATCACCACCAAAACCACGACCATTATTAAGGGCTGATCCAGCTCCGGTACCGTCGTGCGCCCTCTCCCGGCCAGACGAGCCGGGGCAAACAGTCTGGTCTGGCACTGTTTCTTAATCTGAAAGGGGCGTTGAAATGAGCAAGTTGGTAGGTTTGGTCGGCTGGCGCGGCATGGTCGGCTCGGTGTTGATGGACCGCATGGTCGAGGAAAAAGACTTCGACCTGATTGAGCCATTGTTCTTCTCCACATCCAATGCCGGCGGCAAGGCCCCTGCGCAGGCCAAGAACGAAACCACACTGCAAGACGCCTTCAACATCGACGCCTTGAAGCGTTGCGACATCATCATCACAGCCCAAGGCGGCGACTACACCACCGAAGTCTTCCCCAAGCTGCGTGCCGCAGGCTGGAACGGCCATTGGATCGATGCTGCTTCGACCCTGCGCATGGAAAAAGACGCGGTCATCATCCTGGACCCCGTCAACATGCCCGTCATCAAGGACGCGCTGGCCAACGGCGGCAAGAACTGGGTGGGCGGCAACTGCACCGTGAGCTGCATGCTGATGGGCGTGGGCGCACTGTACAAGGCCGGGCTGGTCGAGTGGATGAGCACCCAGACCTACCAGGCGGCATCGGGCGGTGGCGCGCAGCATATGCGCGAATTGCTCACCCAATACGGCACGCTGAATGCCGAAGTGAAGGCCCTGCTCGACGACCCCAAGAGCGCCATCCTGGAAATCGACCGCAAGGTCATCGCCAAGCAGCGCGCACTGACCGGTGCAGAAACCGCCAACTTTGGCGTGCCGCTGGGTGGCTCGCTGATCCCCTGGATCGACAAGGACCTGGGCAACGGCCAGTCCAAGGAAGAGTGGAAGGGCATGGCTGAAACCAACAAGATCCTGGGCCTGGGCGAAGGCTTTGACTCCGCAGCCATTCCAGTCGACGGATTCTGCGTGCGCGTGGGCGCCATGCGCTGCCACAGCCAGGCGCTGACCTTCAAGCTCAAGAAGGACGTGCCCGTGGCCGACCTCGAAGCCATGATCGCCGCCGACAACGAGTGGGTGAAGGTGGTACCCAACACCCGCGAAGCCACCATCAAGGACCTGACACCCGTCGCCGTGACGGGCACCATGACCATCCCCGTGGGCCGCATCCGCAAGCTGGCCATGGGCCCCGAGTATGTCGGCGCCTTCACCATCGGCGACCAGCTCCTGTGGGGAGCCGCCGAGCCACTGCGTCGCATGCTGCGCATCTTGCTCAACGCCTGATCGTCTCACTTCATAAAGCGCGCGCAAGCCCCCTTGCGCGCGCTTTTTTACGCCTGAGACATCGACACACTCGGTTACGCTGCGTTGGCAATTGGCAACATCTGCATGCCCCAATTTGGGGCACCGGGACCCCACTCAAAGCTTCGGAGCCACCTCAGCTTGTCAGTGCAAAACATTGATGCTATGGTGCTTTTTACATATTTTCACGCGCCGGGGCGGGGATCAGACCATGAGAACAAAAGCACCGCTCGTCCGAGCCGCAAAAAATCCTAATCAGTTGTTGGCAAACATGCATCGTTGGAAATTTTCTGTCCTGGCGGCCGCGGCCGTGGCTTGCGCTGGTTTCTACACCAGCGACGCGTCTGCGCTGGCACTGGGCCGCATCACCGTGCAGTCTGCCCTGGGCGAGCCGCTGCGCGCTGAAATCGACCTGCCACAGATCACTCCTGCCGAAGCGGACTCGCTGCGTGCCACGACGGCCACGCCTGAGGTTTTCCGTGCCCAGGGCATGGAATACACGCAAACCATGAACAACCTGCAGATTCAACTGCAGCGCCGCGCCGACGGCACCGCCGTGTTGCGCCTGTCAAGCGACCGGCCTGTGAACGAACCCTTCCTGGACTTGGTGCTGGATGCCAACTGGGGCTCAGGCCGCATCGTTCGCAGCTACACCATGCTGTTTGACCCGCCAAGCATGCGCCGCGCAGCCCCTGCCGTCACAGCAGCGCCCCAAATTTCTGCCCCGGTGGCGCCCCAGGTCCCTGCAACGCGCCCCGCAGCCACAGCCCGTGCCAGCGAGGCAACCGCCGCTGCACCCGCACCCCGTGCGGCAGCCCCACGCCCGGCCCCCGCAGATGGCGTGACGGTACAGGCCGGCGATACCGCCGGCCGCATCGCGAACGCGTACAAGCCTGCAGGCGTTTCGCTCGACCAGATGCTGGTCGCCATGATGCGTACCAACCCGGACGCATTCATCCAGGGCAACGTCAACCGCCTGAGGGCAGGTGCCGTGCTGCAAATGCCCGACCAGGCCGCAGCGCAATCCACCACAGCCCCCGAAGCACGTCAGATTCTGGCCGCACAGGCCCGTGACTTCAACGACTTCCGCCGCAAGCTCGCGGGTGCGGCTCCTTCGACCGAAGTGGCGGCTGCCCAGCGCTCCGCTTCTGGCACCGTACAGACGCGCGTAGAAGACAAAAAACCCGCGACCGCAGCGCCCGACAAGCTCACCCTGTCCAAGGGGGCCGTCAAAGGCCAGAAGGCAGCCGAAGAGCAAGTCGCCAAGGACAAACAGGCCAGCGAAGCCGCCACGCGGATGGCAGAGTTGTCCAAGAACATCACCGACCTCAACAAGCTGAGCGCGGCCTCTGCAGCCGCCGGAAGCAGCCCTGCGCCCGCCGCTGCGGGTGCGGCCAGCGCACCTGCGGGGGTGGCCGTGCAGGCCCCAGCCGTCCCGGCAACACCGACCGCGCCCCCGGCGCCCGAAGCCCCGGCATCCGCCCCCGCAGCGGCCGCGAGCACCCCGCCAGACACCGCAGTGGCAGCAGAAGCGGCCGCCTCGGCACCCGCCACGGAGGCGTCTGCACCCGCACCGGCCCCCAAACCAGCGCCCACACCCAAACCTGCTCCGGCCCCCGTCGAGGAGCCCGGTTTCCTGTCCACCCTTATGGACGACCCACTGTTGCCTATTGGCGGCGGCATCCTGGTGGCGGGCCTGCTCGGATTTGGCGCTTACCGCCTGGTCCAGCGCCGTCGACAGAACGGTGGGGTGGACAGCTCCTTCCTGGAAAGTCGCATTCAACCCGACTCGTTTTTTGGTGCCAGCGGCGGCCAGCGTGTAGACACAGCCAACAGCGACATGACCACTGGCTCGTCCATGGCCTATTCACCCAGCCAACTGGACGCCGGCGGTGACGTGGACCCCGTGGCCGAAGCCGACGTTTATCTGGCCTACGGCCGCGATCTCCAGGCCGAAGAAATCCTGAAAGAAGCCGTGCGCCACAACCCGGGCCGCGTCTCAGTGCACGTCAAGCTGGGTGAAATCTACGCCAAGCGCCAGGACCGCAAAGCCCTTGAGGCCGTCGCAGGCGAAGTGTTCAAGCTGACCCAGGGCGAAGGGCCTGACTGGAACCGCATTGCCGAACTCGGGCGTGACCTGGAGCCCGAAAACCGCCTGTACCAACCTGGCGGCCGCCCCGGAATGGCCGAGGATGAATCGCCTTCGGTGCCACCGGGCGGGTTCCCCAGCACCTTCACTGGTGCAGGCAGCCCTGCCGCAGCCCTGCCACCAGACTTGGACCTCGACCTGGATCTGGACCTGCCCGATGACGCGCTGACAGACGCCCCTCCTGCTGCAGCCGGTGGTTTTGCTGCGGCCGCTGCGGCTGCTGCGGCCAACAACCGCAGTGAAGCCAGCGAACCACAGACGCTGCGCCCCGAGTTGGATCTGCCCAGCATCCCCGACGAGCCCACGGCCGCGTGGAGCAGTCAGGAAACCGCTCCGAGTCCCATGATGGCGCCGCCTCCAGTGGCCAATCTGGACTTCCCCAGCAGCGACGACCTGACCATGGCGCCGTCCGGCCCCATGCCTCTCCATGGCGAGCCCCAAGACTCTGGCCCTATGGAGTTTGATCTGGGCGACCTGTCGCTGGACCTGAACGCCCCCTCCAAGCCCATGGCAGCTCCCGCCGCCAAGGCCCCGGCGGCTCCCGCACCGGAATTCACCGACGATGGATCGGCCGCAGCGCAGGACGACCCGCTGGCCACCAAGCTTGCGCTGGCCGAAGAGTTCAACGCCATCGGGGACACCGACGGCGCTCGTACGCTGATTGAAGAGGTGGTGGCAGAGTCCAGCGGCGCCCTCAAGACCCGCGCCCAGCGCATGCTGGCCGAACTGGGCTGATGCCGCTCAGCCCCTCCGCTGATTTAACCCCCAGCACGTCCCCAGGCCGCCCCGTGACCCGGGTGGCGCTGGGTGTCAGCTATAACGGCCAGGCCTACAGTGGCTGGCAGAGCCAGCTTTCTGGCAATACAGTGCAGGACAAACTCGAAGCGGCCCTGGGCCGCTTTGCTACGCATCCGGTCAGCACCCTTTGCGCAGGCCGTACCGATGCGGGTGTGCACGGCCTGATGCAGGTGGTGCACTTTGACACCCCGCTGGACCGGCCCGCCGCGTCCTGGGTCCGGGGTACCAACACCTTCCTGCCCTCCGACATCGCGGTGCAATGGGCTCAGGCCGTCCCAGACCACTTTCATGCGCGTGCCAGCGCTGTGGCTCGGCGCTATGCCTACGTGCTTCTGCAGTCGCCAGTGCGGCCCAGCGTGGATGCCGGGCGGGTGGGCTGGGTGTTTCACCCGTTAGACCATGACGCCATGCGGCAGGCGGCCGACTACCTGATCGGCGAGCATGATTTCACCTCGTTTCGCGCGTCCGCCTGCCAGGCCAAGACCCCGGTCAAGACCTTGCAACGCATCGACATCGTGCGACGGGGGGCGGACACACCGCACCCCGAACTGGGCTGGAGCCCCTGTTACTGGCGTTTTGAATTCGAAGCCAACGCCTTCTTGCACCACATGATCCGCAACATCATGGGCTGCCTGATCACCATCGGCCAGGGCACGCAGCCTCCCGAATGGATGGCCGAAGTGCTGGCAGCCCAGTCCCGCAAGGTGGCTGCGCCGACATTCTCGCCAGACGGGTTGTACTTTCAAGGGCCCGTCTACGACGCCGCCTGGGGGCTACCCCAGCGCACGGCTGCGTATGATTGGCTTCCATGAACCAGGCCACTACACCGACCACAACGGCTCCCGCCGTCAGTCAACGCCTCCACGCCCCTTTCCAGGCGTCTGCCAACGTACGCACCCGCATCAAGATCTGCGGGCTGACCCGCGAGGAAGACGTGGATGCAGCTGTGGCTGCGGGCGCCGATGCGGTGGGTTTTGTGCTCTACGCCCCCAGCCCACGGTCGGTCACCCCCCCACGGGCCGCGCAGTTGGCACGGCGCCTGCCGCCGTTTGTCACGCCCGTGCTGCTGTTCGTGAACGAATCCACTCCTAATGTGATAGCAGCCAGTGCAATGATTGCTGGCGCTACAGTGCAATTCCATGGTGATGAGACGCCACAGGACTGCATGGCGGCCACCCACCAGGGGGCACGCCCCTACCTGCGCGCAGCCCGAATTCCCCTCGGTGATGGAGCGGCGCAGTTTGACCTCGTAAAATACGCCCACGATTACTCTCACGCCCAAGCCATCCTGCTCGACGCCCATGTCGAGGGGTTTGGCGGCAGCGGCAAGGCATTCAATTGGTCACTCCTTCCACCAAGCGTCAGCTCTCACCTCGTTTTGTCTGGTGGACTCACGCCTGCAAACGTGACCGATGGCATTTTGCAAGTCCGCCCGCGGGGTCTCTCGCTGGCGGTTGATGTCAGTTCCGGCGTCGAAGCCGATGGTCCTGATGGCAAACCCGTCAAGGGCATCAAGGACGCCGTGAAGATCCAACGCTTCGTTGCCGCCGTGCGTGCGGCCGATGCACAACTTGCAAAGAACCCCCATGAATTCCTATCAGCAACCTGATGCTTCCGGCCATTTCGGCCCGTATGGTGGCAGCTTCGTCAGCGAAACCCTGACCCACGCCATCCAGGAACTGCGCGAGGCTTACGCGCGCTACCAGAACGACCCTGAATTTCTGGCTGAATTCCATTACGAACTCAAGCACTTCGTCGGTCGCCCCTCCCCCATCTACCATGCAGCGCGCACCAGCCGCGAGATGGGTGGCGCACAGATCTACCTCAAGCGCGAAGACCTGAACCACACAGGCGCGCACAAGATCAACAACGTGATCGGCCAAGCCATGCTGGCCAAGCGCATGGGCAAGCCCCGCGTGATTGCCGAGACGGGTGCGGGCCAGCACGGCGTGGCCACTGCCACCATCTGCGCGCGCTACGGGCTCGAATGCGTTGTTTACATGGGTGTCGAAGACGTGAAGCGCCAAAGCCCCAACGTGTACCGCATGAAACTGCTGGGCGCTACGGTGGTGCCCGTCGAGTCTGGCAGCAAGACCTTGAAGGACGCCCTGAACGAAGCCATGCGCGATTGGGTGGCGAATGTGGACAACACCTTCTACATCATCGGCACGGTGGCGGGCCCGCACCCCTACCCCATGATGGTGCGCGACTTCCAGAGCGTGATCGGCAAGGAATGCATTGAGCAAATGCCCAGCATGCTGGCCGAGCAAAAGGTGCTGGGCGACCAGCCCGATGCGGTTATCGCCTGCGTGGGTGGTGGCAGCAATGCCATGGGTATCTTTCACCCTTACATCCCTTTCGAGAAAACGCGCCTCATCGGCGTGGAGGCAGCGGGCGAAGGTCTGGAGTCGGGCAAACACTCGGCGTCGCTGCAAAAGGGCAGCGCGGGTGTGCTGCACGGCAACCGCACCTTCATCTTGCAGGATGACAACGGCCAGATCACCGAAACCCATAGCATCAGCGCAGGCTTGGACTACCCCGGCGTGGGCCCGGAGCACGCCTGGTTGCAGGAAATCGGCCGCGCCGAATACGTCGGCATCACCGACCAGGAAGCGCTGGACGCCTTCCACTACCTGTGCCGCACCGAGGGCATCATCCCCGCACTCGAATCCAGTCACGCCGTGGCCTACGCCATGAAGCTGGCCAAAACCATGCGCCCAGAACAGTCGATCCTGGTCAACCTCTCGGGCCGGGGCGACAAGGACATTGGTACTGTGGCCGATCTCAGTGGCGCCGACTTTTACTGCCGACCCAGCTGCCAGGGGCAGTCCGTCAAGGGCGGCGAGCAACCCATCAAGTTGGTGAAATAAATGAGCCGTATCGCATCCACCTTTTCTGCCCTGCAAGCACAGGGCCGCAAGGCGCTGATTCCTTATGTGACCGCCGGTTTCCCGTTTGCCGACATCACCCCCGCGCTCATGCACGGCATGGTCGAGGCCGGTGCCGACGTGATCGAGCTGGGCGTGCCCTTTTCCGACCCCATGGCCGATGGCCCGGTGATCCAGAAGGCGGGTGAAAAAGCCCTCAGCCTGGGCATTGGCATGGTGCAGGTGCTCGACCATGTGCGTGAGTTCCGCAAGCGCAACAGCACCACGCCAGTGGTGTTGATGGGCTATGCCAACCCTGTGGAACGCTACGACCAGAAGCACGGCGAAGGTGCGTTTGTGCGCGACTCTGCCGCTGCGGGCGTGGACGGCGTGCTCATCGTGGACTACCCGCCCGAAGAATGCGAAGCCTTTGCCGCCAGCCTGCGCGCGCACGGCATGGACCTGATCTTCCTGCTGGCCCCCACCAGCACGGATGAGCGTATGGCCCAGGTGGCGCGTGTGGCCAGCGGCTATGTGTACTACGTATCGCTCAAGGGCGTGACCGGCTCAGGCGCGCTGGACACGGCGGCCGTGGAGCAGATGCTGCCCCGTATTCGCCAGCACGTGATCATCCCGGTGGGTGTGGGCTTCGGCATCCGCGACGCCGCCACCGCCCAGGCCATCGGCAAGGTGGCCGATGCCGTGGTCATCGGCAGCCGCATCATCCAGTTGATTGAAGACCAGGAGCACGCCAAGGTGGTGCCCCTGACCATCGACTTCCTGCGCGGCATCCGCAAGGCCCTGGACGCCTAGTCGCATAATGCAGCCCGGCGCATCCTGCGGGGTGCGCCGACAGATTCACACCCGGCCTGCCCCGCAAACGCCTAAGGGCTTTGTAGCAAGTCGCGCCACTGAAGAGGAGAACACCATGTCCTGGCTCGAAAAACTTCTACCCGCCAAAATCCAGCAAACCGACCCCACCGAGCGCCGTCAGGTGCCCGAAGGCCTGTGGATCAAGTGCCCGAGCTGCGAGACGGTGCTCTACAAGGCCGACCTGGAGCACAACCAGAATGTGTGCCCCCACTGCAGCCACCACCACCGCATCGGTGCGCGCGCCCGACTGGACGCATTTCTGGATGCTGAAGGCCGCTACGAAATCGGCCAGGAAGTGCTGCCCGTAGACGCGCTCAAGTTCAAGGACAGCCGCAAGTACCCCGAGCGCCTGAAAGAAGCCCTGGAGAACACCGGCGAGACCGACGCCCTCATCGTGATGGGCGGCGCGGTCAAGAGCATCAACGTGGTCGCCGCCTGCTTCGAGTTCGACTTCATGGGCGGCTCCATGGGCTCCGTGGTGGGCGAGCGATTTGTGCGCGGCGTGGAAACCGCCATCGAGCAAAAAGTGCCCTTCATCTGCTTTACCGCCACCGGTGGCGCCCGCATGCAGGAAGGTCTGCTGTCGCTCATGCAAATGGCCAAGACCAATGCGGCGCTGACCCGCCTGGCCAAGAAGGGCCTGCCCTACATCAGTGTGCTGACCGACCCCACCATGGGTGGCGTGAGCGCAGGTTTTGCCTTTGTGGGCGACATCGTGATTGCCGAGCCCAAGGCGCTGATCGGCTTTGCTGGCCCGCGCGTGATCGAATCTACCGTGCGTGTGACCCTGCCCGAGGGCTTCCAGCGTGCAGAGTTCCTGCAAACCAAGGGCGCGGTGGACTTCATCTGCGACCGCCGCGAACTGCGCAACACCGTGGCCAGCAGTTTGGCTATGCTGCAACGACTGCCTGCTGACGCGGTGATGTAAATACCCGGTCCCCGAAAAGGGGACTGAGTGAGGCCTCACCACGCCATTGCTATATTTTCAATAGCAAACAGAGCATATTTGGCTAGCGCATAGGGCCTTTGGGATGCTTAACGCATCACACTGGCCTGCAAATGGCCCAGAACAATCATCACAACCTGCAGCACCACCAGCGCCACCAATGGCGACAGGTCGAAGCCGCCCATCAGCGGAATGACGCGCCGAAAAGGACGCAACACAGGTTCACACAGGCGCGCGATCACATCCGCCAGCGGTGAACGGCCACCCTGTACCCAGGACAGGACGGCATAGACAATCAGCAGGCCGATCAGCCCCGAGACCGCCACGCGCAGCAGCCCGAACAAGGCCAACCAGGGCAACCACGCCCATGCCGATCCCGCACCGAGCAGCAAGGTCAACAATGCGTACTGCACCAGCTGCACCAGCATCGCTGCCACCAGGCTCGACACATCCCAACGCCCCACGGGAGGTATCACCCGGCGCAACGGCATGATCAGCCAATCGGTCAACGCAAACACCAACCCACCAACCGGGTTGGAGAACGGCACCCGCTGCCACTGCATGTACAGCCGCAAAAGGCAGGCTCCGGTCAACAAGCCGCCAACAACATCGAGCAGGAAAGAGGCGATCTGATAGAGCATGGATGAGACAAAAACAGTGGTGTGCAGCAAAAGCCGACGGTGTCATGGGATGATAGCGGGCGAAGGCATCCACGCGCCCATGACCCCACCTCTCACCTTGTCGTCCCTGCCGCTTTTCCCCCTGGGCTCTGTCTTGTTCCCGGACGGAGTGCTAGCTCTGAGGGTGTTTGAGGTGCGCTACCTGGACATGGTGCGCAAGTGCCACCGAACAGGCGCCCCCTTCGGCGTGGTTGCACTCACCCAAGGCCAGGAAGTGCGCCAAGCCGGAGCGCCAGAAGAACGCTTCAACGACATCGGTACCCTGGCCATCATCGAGCAATTGGAGACACCCCAGCCCGGACTGGTCACCCTGTTGTGCCGAGGTAGCCAGCGTTTTCGCATCACTCAACGCCATCACCTGCAGCACGGCCTTTGGATTGCTGACGTCGATCACGTCGAACAGGATCTGACAGTACCGGTTCCAGACGATCTCAAAAAGGCGTCAACTGCATTGGCGCAGGTCTTGCACACGCTGCAGGTACGCGACCCAGACATGCCCCACTTGGTCACCCCCACTGCAGCACAACTGAACGATTGCGGCTGGGTGGCGAACCGATGGTGCGAACTGCTGCCAGTGCCACTGGAGCTGAAACAGCGGTTGATGGAGCTGGACAACCCCCTGGTCCGCCTGGAACTGGTGGGGGATGTGCTGGAGCGGACGGGGATCGCGCAGTAGCGCGAGAGACACAGGCCGCAGCTTGAGTCAACGCACTGAGTATTCAGGTACCAGACTCTGGAGCCAGGCACGCAGCGACGAAGCTGCCGGGGCAACCCCTAAACTCTCAATATCGCTGCAGACCATCTCCGGGTTCAGGCGGCCCGGTGAGCTGGTTTTGGCCACGTGCAGTTTGGGATGTGGTGTCGGAATAGTGGTTTCGCCATTGGCAAGAAGCTCTTCGTAGAGTTTCTCTCCTGGTCTGAGCCCTGTGAACACCACAGGAATTTCCTGCTCGTTTTTGCCAGACAACCGTATCAATATCTTCGCGAGATCAAGGATTTTGACGGGCTCTCCCATGTCCAGCACAAAAATCTGCCCTGATTGCCCCATCAAACCAGCCTGCAGAACCAGTTGGGCAGCTTCCGGAATCGTCATGAAGTAACGAACAATGTCCGGATGGGTGACTGTTACAGGACCGCCACGCGCGATCTGCGCAGAAAACAACGGAACAACCGAGCCACTGGAACCCAACACGTTTCCAAAACGCACGGCCACAAAACGCGTGCTTTCGCATTCGCTAGCCACCGACTGCATGACCAGTTCAGCGAGCCGTTTACTCGCACCCATGACATTGGTCGGGTTGACCGCTTTATCGGTGGATATCAGCACAAAACGCGTAGCTCCGACAGCGCCAGCGACGCGAGCAGCATTCAACGTTCCCAACACATTGGTGCGCAGGGCTTCCACCTCGTTCAAAGACTCCATCAAGGGAACATGCTTGTAGGCGGCAGCATGAAATACCACCGTCGGTCGGTGGAGCTGAGCGATGGCAAGCAATCGCTCATATTCTCGGACGTTCGCGGTGTAGTAAAGCCCTTGCACTTGGGGATGAGCCCTGCGTAGCTCTTGCTCCAGTTGGTAGATGGCGTATTCGGACACGTCAACACACACAAGCCGCGCAACACCAAAGCGCGCAATCTGGCGGCACAATTCAGATCCAATCGACCCTCCTGCACCGGTGACCAGCACCGTCTCTCCGGCAATGAGATCAGACAGGCCCTTTTCATCCAGCGCCACAGGCGCTCTACCCAGCAAGTCCTCCAGCTCGATACGCCTAGGTTGACCATCTTCAGCGCGCAGCCACTCGTCTGGCCGCGGCATTGTCAAAAGGGGCAGACTCGCTTCGCTAGCACCCATGAGCACTTCTCGCCGGGCATCAGACCCTGCGGCCAAGACCACAAGGGCGGCTGCCGCTTGGGTGCGCGCAGCAATGTGAGAGAGGTCGCCCAAACCTCCCAGCACGCTCAGTCCCTGCAGGCTGCGGCCTTTTTCGGCGGCGATGGGACTGACGATACCCACCGGCGACCACAGCCGCGTCTCGCGCAACGCAGGCAGTGCCGCTGCTGCGTCTTGAACCGAACCCACCAGCAGCAAGGGCTTGCCGGTAGGCACACTTTGCCCACGGTTGACCAGCAACAGTCGGGCGCTGATGCGGGCACCGCCCAAAAGCAGCAACACCAACATGGGATGCAACAGCAGCACCGAGCGCGGGAAAGACCCGACTCGCAGCATCAGCACTGCAGACGCAGACAACAAACCGGCGAACACCACGCCATATACAAGGCGCGTGAGTTCGGCCACGCTGGTATAGCGCCAGATGTGGCGGTACACCCCCCATACCAGCAGACTCGTACCAAACCCGAGCAACGGCCATGGCAGGGTGTCAACCATCATGGCCTGGAATTCATCGGGTGTCTCGAGGTTGAAGCGGAGCCAAAACGCAAGCCACCAGCCAAGTGCAACCAGTGCCAAGTCGATCGGCAGCTGCAGCCAACGGTTGCTTATAGGCTGCACACTGCTCACGGGCATATCGGTTGCGTGACACAGGGTAGCACGGCGCTCACGAGTCCTGGCCTTCACCTAGCAGCGACCATGCCATGGGGGTGCCGGCCTTCACATCTTGTCCGATGGACAAACCCAATAGGCTGCCCAGATGCTTGGGCGCGAGACCGAATCCGGGCCGCACACAGCGCAGGTTTTCAGAGGTGAGCACCTCACCGGCCTGCAAGTCCTTCGCGATGTAGAGCGATCGGCGAAAAGCAAGTGACTTCATCTCGGCTGCTGTAGGGCCGTAGCTCACTTGCCCCAGTGCCTGCCAAGCACGCTCAGTCTCTTCACGCAACTGACGCAGCTCCTGAGGCTCCATCGAGAAAGAAGAATCTACACCACCGTCGGCGCGGTGCAGAGTAAAGTGCTTTTCGATCACCGTTGCGCGTAAAGCTGTAGCCGCCACCGCCACGCCGCAACCCAGGGTGTGATCCGACAGACCAACTTCGCAGCCGAACAGAGTGCGCATGTGCGGGATGGTCGAAATATTGGTGTTGTCGGCACTCGCCGGGTAAGTGCTGGTGCACTTGAGCAGCACAAGGTCACGGCAACCGGAGTCGCGCGCAGCGCGCACGGCCTCATCAATCTCGCCCGCCGTGGCCATGCCGGTGGACATGATTATGGGCTTGCCGGTAGCCGCCACGCGGCGGATCAGCGGCAGGTCGGTGTTCTCGAACGAGGCAATCTTGTATGCCGGCACATTCAGCGATTCAAGAAAGTCTACCGAACTGAAATCGAACGGTGTGCTGAAGCAATGCACGCCGTGGCTGGCAGCGCGCTCCATGATTGGCACGTGCCATTCCCAAGGGGTATGGGCTTCCGCATACAGCTCGTACAACTGGCGCCCCGCCCACAGACTTTTGGGGTCGTCAATCGTGAAGCCGGGCATGCGCAGGTTCAGCGTCATGGTATCGGCGGTGTAGGTCTGCAGCTTGATGGCATCAGCACCGTGCGCGGCGGCGGCATCCACGATGGCCAGCGCGCGTTCCAGCGACTGGTTGTGGTTGCCAGACATTTCTGCGATGAGATAGGGGCGCTGGCAGAGGCCTATGGTGCGATCGAGGATTTTCATGATTCGGTGTATTCCGAGGTAGGCAATGGGCCAACCAATTTCCGGTATCGCAAAGGCCCCCAATGGTATCCAGCAACCTGAAACAAGCGTTGTGATGCGGTGTTGCCAGGCAGGACCTGTGCCTCCAAGGTAAAGCCGCCGGGGTACAACGCAAGCAGCGCCTGTTCACCGGCCGCCAGCAGTCGCTGCCCCAGGCCCAGGCCTTGCAGGTCTGGGTCGGTATAGAGCGAAACCTCAACATGTCCGTTGTCGAGCCAGTCGAAACGGATGCTGCCCACGGGCAATTGGCCGATCTGGGCAACGAACAAACAGCGCGCAGGGTTCTCCAACACGGCGCGCAGCCAGCGCTGGTGCGCGTCAAAGGTGATTGTGTCCTGGGAGACCGACACCACGCGCACAGAGAGGTGGTTACGCCACGCATGCAACTGCGAGGCGTCGTCGGCCGTGGCGGGGCGCAGTTGCAGATGGTCGCGCAGAAGCATCAGAGCCACGCGCTGGGCGCCACGGCCATCAACCAGTGCTGCCGCACGCTCAGAAAGCACAAGCCGTGCAGTGGGATCCGCGATAAGTTCACGCAGCACGCCCGGCAGGGTCGCTTCATCGGCGGAACGCACCGCGCCCAGTTCGGCCAGACCAGCCACCACAGCCGATTGGTTGGCCGCCATGACCAAGGCGACGGCGGGGGCACCGACACAGCAACGCTCCCAGGTCGCCCCACCACCAGCGCCGATCTGCAGGTCATGGCGTGCGAAGAAGGCCGAGAGATCGGATTGATCTACTGTCAACGTGACGCTGGAGTCCGCGGCACAAACCTCACGCAGCGCGTCCAGGCGCGGATTGGCCGAAGTGGACACAACCTCGATGAGTCCGACAAAACCTGCTGCCCTGCAGGCATCCAACACGCGGGCCGACACGCCCTCCGGGTCAGTTCCTCCCATGAAGATACCAAGGCTGCTTACCTTGGGCTGGTAGGCGTAGCGCAACCCTCTCCGGTATGCGGGTGAGAGCAAAGCGTAACGTGGACCAACCAACCAGCGCGACTCGCACGCCAGCCGACCCGCGTATTTGGCACGGTGGTCGGGCGCCCAGTTGGGGTCCAGCAAGACATCGGCACTTATTGCACGGTCTGCGGTGTCGTCAATCACTAACAGGCGGCAGCCGAGGGATGTACGAACAGTCTCGTGCCAGCGCGCATCAAAGGCATAGTGGTCTACCACAATCCAGTCGGGTTGCTTGCTTCGCAGGGCGTTCGCGGTGTCCTCGGCGTCCTGAAACCACGAAACACGTGCCCATGCAGCATGTGGCGTGGCGGTTGTATTCGTCGAAGTGTCGCCACTGGGTGCAGGCAACCAGTGCAAACAGCAAGGCGTTTCACGCGACAACACCTGCGCCGCTACAGCGTCCAGATCGCGCGTTACCAGTATGACCTGAGCACCTTGTTCTAGGAGCGCGTGCGTCAATGACAGGCAGCGCGTTAGGTGACCGGTGCCCATGTTCGCAGATGCATCTACGCGAATCGCCACAAGCGTCATGTCAGGTCAACGCTTTTCCATCAAGAACCAAGTGATGTCGTCCTGCGGAAAGCTGGGGTCGCGGCGGTAGGCAAAGCCGTAATCCACTAGTTGCAATTGCGGGTGGCGATCCATGATCTCGCCCGCAAAGTCGCGCTTGAACAGACGATCGTCGTGGCCACGATAGGGAATGGCCACCGGCACCGGGTTGTAGTACTCAGCTACCAGAAGATAGCGACCGCAGGCGGCGAACAGCTTGTCGTACACCTGGGGGAGCACCTCCTGGTTGATGTGGATGAGCACACCTTTGACAAGGGTCAGGTCCCATTGGCGCATAGGCACGAAGTCCAAGATAGAGGTGTTATAGACTTTTGCCGACGGGATGACCTCGCCCAGTTGGTTCGCGGCCGCGGCGTTGATCTCTATGGCGTAGGCATCAATGCCAGGGTGCAGCAGCTTAAGTGCCCTGAGGTTCATGCCGATGTTCGCGCCGAATTCGATACAGCTGCGAAAGCCGCTGGCCTGACGCAGGGCCTTGCCGAAGAAATCGAGGTTGGAGGCGAGCAGCGCATCGCCCTGGTTGCGCCGGATGTACTCGGTGCCGAAATCGCCGGCCCAGAAGGCTTCCTGCTCAGTCTTGAAGGTCATGGTTTTTTCTTGACGGTCTGGGTTTCGTTCGCAGGCTTCTGCATGATGTGCTGGTTGAGCGCGATCCAGTCGGGGTGCTGGTCCAACAGTGTCAACACGTCGGCCTGATTGAAATAGGGCTTGGTCGGCATCAAGTGGTCGAACAAACGACTGACGAGCGCATAGTCCTCGGGGGTATCCACAGTCCAGCGATGCTGGCTCAGGTCCACAGGGCTAGCAACATTGCACAGGCGGTAACGCTCGGGGCGCCAGTAAAGAAATGGCGTGACGTGCTCACGCTCGGCCGCTTGGGTGGCTTCTTCATGGGCCTGAGCCAGCACAGCCTCGCTAAACACCTCCACAGCCATGCCGTATGGCCAGGTTGGCGGCAGCATATTGGAGACGTAGTCGCCGCAGCCCTCTTCATAGGCGTTGATCACCCGGTCGATCAACGCCGGATCGATCAGCGGACAATCGGAGGTGACGCGCACAACCGTGTCGGCGCCGTGCAGTCGTGCAGCGTCGGCATATCGGGAAAGCACGTCGTGTTCGAGCCCCCGATGGCAGGAAACGCCCAGCTGTGCGCACAGCCCAGCGATCGGATCGTCGGTCACGTTGGTGGTGCTGGCAACGACGATACCGTCGGCGCGCTGCACTCGGCACAGCCGCTCGACTAGCCGCGTGAGCATAGGTTCGCCAGCCAAGGGCAGCAGCACCTTGCCCGGCAGTCGGGTCGAGGTCATGCGCGCCTGGACGATGATCAGTGTGGTCATGCCTGCAAGGCCGCTGTCAGCGCCGCCACGACGCGGTCCTGTTGAACATCTGTCAGGGATGGGTAAAGCGGGATTGAAAGGGCTTGTACAGCATAGGCCTCGGCGGCCGGGAACTGGCCAGGCTGAAAGCCCAGGCCGCGATAGTACGGCTGCAGCGGAATCGGTTCGTAGTGCACATTGACACCGATGCCAGCCTCGCGCATACGAGTGAACACGGTGGCGCGGTCGGCCACGCCAAGGCCCGGCAGCAGCTCCACCACGTAGAGGTGCCAGGACGAACGGGCAGTCGAGCCCGGGCCGGGCACGCGGGCCGGCCGCCGCAGGGGCAGCTTGGCCAGCAATTGGTCGTAGCGTTCGGCCAGACGTTCGCGGGCGGCTTGGAAGCTGTCGATGCGCTGTAGCTGCGAGTGGCCCAGGGCGGCCTGGATGTCCGTCATCCGATAGTTGAAGCCCAGGCTGTGCTGTTCGTAGTGCCAGGCACCCGTTTCAGGGTGATCCATCTCACACACCTCACGCGTGATGCCGTGCGACCGAAGCAGCTGTAGACTGCGCGCCAGCGCGGCGTCCTGCGTGGTCACCATGCCGCCTTCACCAGTGGTCACGATCTTGACCGGATGGAAGCTGAACACGCTGGCGTCGGCATATGCGCTCCCAATAGGCTGGCCGTTGTAAAGGGCGCCCACAGAGTGGGACGCATCTTCCAGGACCTTGAAACCGTAACGGTCCGCCAACGCTCGCATGGGCACGAGGTCGCAGGGCAGGCCGCCGAAATGCACCGGAATCACTATGGCGGGCAGGCGGCCGTCGCGTTCGGCCTGTTCCAGTCTCACTGCCAAGCCCGCCACACTCATGTTCCGGGTGACGGGGTCGATGTCCACGAAGTCCACATCTGCACCGCAGTACAGCGCGCTGTTGGCCGAGGCAACGAAGGTATTAGGGCTGGTCCACACGGTCTTACCTGGACCTGCACCTAGAGCAAGGCAGGCGATGTGCAGGCCGGCGGTGGCGTTGGACACGGCCACCGCGTGAGCTACACAGTGCCGCTGCGCGAAAGCCTGCTCAAACCTTGGCACAGCTGGGCCCTGGGTCAACCAACCCGAGGTCAGAGCCTCGCGCACTGCTGCCAAGTCGTCTTCATTGATCGACTGTGTGGCGTAGGGGATGAAGTCCATGACGCTGCCCGGATCAGATGCGGCCGATCTTGTCCTGGTGCTGGGCTATCCAGGCCTGCAGGGCAGACACGTCCATCCACTCGGTGTTATTGTCGCTGGCGTAGGTGAAGCCTGCGGGCACGCGCCGCCCATCCTTAATACGCTTGAAGTCCTCGTGCCAGCTGTGAATGGCGGGCAGTATCTTGAAGTGCTCCGGGTATTCATAAGTGTAGTAGGCGTCTTCCGGACTGATCATCTGTTCATGCAGTTTCTCGCCCGGACGGATACCCACGATCTCGTGCTGTGCTTCAGGGTCGACCGCCAGGGCGATATCGGTCACCTTCATCGACGGGATCTTCTTGACATAGATCTCGCCGCCCTCCATGTCCTCGAATGCGTGCCAGACCAGCTCCACGCCCTGTTCAAGGCTGATCATGAAGCGGGTCATGCGCGCGTCGGTCACTGGCAAAGATCCTTTACCCTTCTGTGTCAGGAAGAATGGAATGACCGAACCGCGCGAACCCATGACATTTCCGTAGCGCACTACCGAGAACTTGCATCCATCGACACCAGCGTAGGAATTCCCTGCAACGAACAACTTATCAGAAGCGAGCTTGGTCGCTCCGTAGAGATTCACTGGGCTGCTGGCCTTGTCGGTGGACAGGGCCACCACACCCTTGACCCGCCGGTCAATACATGCATCGATCACGTTCATAGCACCATTCACGTTAGTTTTGACGCATTCGAACGGGTTGTACTCTGCTGTGGGTACGATCTTGGTGGCGGCGGCGTGAACCACGTAATCCACCCCATCCAGCGCCCGGTACATGCGCTCGCGGTCGCGTACGTCGCCGATAAAAAAGCGCACTCGTTCGTCACCCCGGAACAACTTGGCCATTTCCCACTGCTTCATCTCGTCGCGCGAGTAAACGATGAGCTTGCGGGGGTTGTAGCGCGCCAGGGTCATGGGCACGAAAGTGTGGCCGAACGATCCGGTGCCGCCGGTGATGAGTATGGTGGACTGGTTCAGCATGTCCTGAGAGCGGATTAAAGTGGAAAAAAATGCTTAGAGATTCACCTAGTCACTGAGCTCGTGTCTCCTCCAGCCACCATCAAACCACCATACCCGCGGGTCCCGGAAGGTGTCAGCGATAGCATCGAAGGTGGTTTCATCCATACCCACGTAATTCAGCCAGCGCTGCACATCAAACGGCTTGACAGGGTCGTGATGCCGAGCTAACGCAATGCCTTCAGCGCGCGACAGTGCGCCACTGCGGATGTCTTTGGATGCGTGATCTGTACAGCGGCCATAACCGAACTTCACGTATTTCATGTAGTCGTGCGCGCCGTTCTCGTGCATGTCGTCTAGGTTGGACGCTCGGCGGTAGGTGCGTTCAAACGGCGTGTTGCCTGCCTCAAAACCGTACAACTCTGAAGCCAGTTTGCTGTTAGCGTTACCGTCCCATGGTACATAGTTAGAGAGGTAGATACCCTTGAGGTTGAGGTCAAAAAGCTCTTGATCACTGGGGTACTGGTAAGGCACCATGTCAGCCGCCGTGATGTCTTCGAAGCCCACCATGTAGTTCCACTCGTAGCCGCGGCCAAAATGCTCAAGGCGATTGCGGTAGCTCCACTCAACAAAGTCGTTCATGGAGAACTGCCCGCACAAGTCGGCATAGCCGTGCTCACCCCAAACTACCAAAGGAATCTTATGCAACGCAGCGATTTTCATTGGCAGTGTGGCGATACCCATATGGCCGTGCCAGTTCATATCCCCCATAATCTGGAAGCCTAGGCGATTGAGCTTTTTCAGCAGGGTCACACTGGGTTTGTAGATGATGTGATCTACATCGAACACCTCGGCCATGCGCCGCAAGTTGTATTCGCCCTCTGGGGTGTAGTTGTTGCCGTAATACGTTACCAAGAGCGGTTTGTAGCCCAACACGTTCTTTACGTAGTGAGTCTGGAAGTAGCTATCCTTGCCACCTGAGACGCCAATGACGCAGTCGTGCCGCGTTCCGTCGGATGAACGGGCTTGTTCAAAAATTCCGCGCAGGATTGTGCCGCGACGTTGCCATTCCGAGGCTCCGAAATCGGTCTTCATCTGCGCCATCTGGCAACCCGTGCACAAACCCTTGGCGTCGTACTCCATGGGTGTGGCACTCAGTGATGGATACAGACATTGTGTGCACCAGCGCATCTTTCGTTCACGCGGATCCTGCGCCGCTGCGAAAAGACCTTGGCGCGCATGGCTCATCCGCATCTCGAGTTTGGCTTTTTCAATTTGAAAGTCGTATTGCGGTTCACGCGTAAACCACTTGTTGGCCAGTTGCACGGGCCGCATGGCAACCCCCGCATCGATGCAAGTTTTTTTGGCGTGCGGGTAAGCCAGCTCATAGAAGTTGAAGATGTTGGCTGCAGCTGCGGCACTGGCGCCGCCTTCATTCAAAGCGGGCACGAAGTCAGCGTATGCGCCGACACCACCGCAAGCAATCACGGGGATCGATACTGACGTCGTAACCGCCTGAACCAATGCAAGGTCATAGCCGGTGCCAGCACCATCGCGGTCCACAGAGTTGAGCACGATCTCGCCCGCGCCCCGTTGTTCACACTCGCGTGCCCACGCCAATGGATCCAGCCCAGTCGGCGTTCTACCGCCGTCGATCATCACTTCCAAGCGACCATCGCGATGGCGAAGCACGTCGATGCTTACCACCACGGCCTGGGCACCAAATGCCCTCGAGGCCTCAGTCAGCAGTGCAGGGTTGCGCACCGCCTCAGAGTTGATGACGCATTTGTCTGCACCTGCAGCAAAGCGTTCGCGCATAGCCTCGATATCTCGAATGCCACCTCCCACCGCCAGCGGCATGAAGCACAGTTTGGCGATCTCAGGAAGCAAGCCCAGCAGGGTGGTGCCTTGGTATTGCACCTGGAGGTCGTCGCGACGCAGGTCATGGCGGTCTTCGGTAGAGATATCGAGCAAGATCAGCTCATCAACGTTCCAGTTGGAGAGCCGACGCACCGTGTGCATAGGGTTACCGATGCTTTGATGGATACTGAACAGTTGGCTACGTACTATCAGTCCGTTCTTGAGCAGTAGCACCGGGATGAGGCGTTTCATGTTCGATCAGCGGAAGTGACAAACTAGTGCGTGAAGGAGGTCCAAGCCGGGCTCCTGGCTTTTCTCAGGGTGAAACTGAGTCCCCAGCACTCGACCCCGAGCCACAATGCTGGCGATGTTTTCATCAGCAAAACGCGATGTGCCGATGCAGTGAGAAGGCGATTTCACCTCAAAGTGGTAGCTATGCACATGGTAGAAATTAGCGCCGTCGAGAACGGCTGGTAGCACTGCCGTTGAATACTCGTTCAAATGAACCGTGCGCCAGCCTACATTTGGCACGCGATGGTCTGGCAGCTTTTCTCGCAACCTTACCACCTGCCCTGGGATCAGTCCCAAACCTGGATGTTCGCCATGCTCCTGGCTGGAATCTCCGAGCAGCTGCATGCCCAAACAGAACCCTACAACGGGACGCTGGCGCTCTAAAGCATGATGTTGAATCACCTCCGCCAGCCCGCTTTGAAACAAGCGTCGCGAAGCCTCCGCAAATGAGCCTACACCCGGCAGTACCAGCAGGTCAGCCTGCGCTATCGCGGCTGCATCGCGTGCAACTATCACCCGCGCGCCCACCAAATTCAGAGCTTGGGTCACTGACAATATATTCTGGATTTGCAAGTCCACCAAAGTAACTATGCGTTGGGGCATCGAAGACCTGTTCGTGTGACTGGATATGGTAGTTGCTCAAATTGGCTTGCGCGCCAAGACCCAGAGATTTGAGGAAAGCCCTTGCGCTATCAGATAGTCTTGGAACGCTTGGCCATGCTGCTCCCATCCGTCGAGCAACACCCTCTTCAAAAACGGCTGATGGCTCAGGTCGAATGAACCTTCGAGCACCTTGTTGCGCACCAATTCGGCATCCAGCAAACCCGGGGTGAACGACTCTAGTACGTCCAAGCCAACGCGCCGCAGCATTTTTTCAAGCGATGCGGCATTGAAGTAGTTCAGATGCTCATGATCAACCGTATCGCTCACAGGGCCAAGTGTCTCGATGTCAAAGCCTTGTCCATTGGGGCAGGTCAGCAACAGCAGACCGCCAGGGCGCAGCAAGCGAACCATCTGCAGGGCAAAGTCCAGGGGGCTAAACAGGTGTTCGATAACTTCGAAGCTGGCGACTACGTCGAACAAGTCCGTAGACTGCAGAGTGACCTCCTCGATCGGCATTTCGAGCACTTCAATGCCACGCTCTCGGCAACTGATGGCAAGCCCTGGTGTCGGCTCGACAGCCACGACTCGCTTGAAAACGTTTCGCGACATGAGCTCAGCACAGAAAGTACCGAATCCCGCACCGACTTCCAGTAGTGAGTCCGTCCGGGTCTGGTGCCGGGCGCATATCTCCAGCAAGCGATTGACCCGAGGCACAAAAATCCGAGTCCTCCGCGAAACCTCCGATGCAGGGAAGATGTGGGCATTCCAGTACGCGTAGTTTGGAGAGTCAGGGTAAAACCAAGCCAAAACTTCAGCTGTAGGCCGGGGTGAGACATAAAGAGTTTGGCAATCTTCACACCGAACGTACCGTAGTCCATTTTTGCTGTACTGCGCTGTACGTCGATGAGCGCCACACGCTGGGCAATCCACCTCAACGAATTCACTGTAGCGCGTGAGAAGACGACCCACGTCGGTAAGTGCTGCGACCTTCTGGCCCGTCATCAAATTTTTCGGGCGAATTTCTTCCTCAGTCAGTTTTGTCGTCATGGAGAGTTCAAAAGTTGTAGAGCCAGCTCGGTAATGCGGGGTGTAGCAGGCCCTTGAGGGACAGACACAGGGCGGTCAGCAGCTGGCGCTGGGCGATTGTTGAGCATGGTTGCAATCTCGTCGAGGCTGTTTACCAACTCACTGGGGCCAAGACTCCCCAAGTCGAAGTCGGCACTCTGAACCCAGGCGGAAAACCCAAGGTGGAGTACGCGCTTACCAAGCACGGCCGCTTGCAGTCCAACCGTACTAACTTGGTGGATCACCGTATCAGCTGCGTGCAGCAAGGGGGCAATCGGATCCACCCTCGGGATACTCAAGTGCACACCTTCCTGCGGTGCTAGGCGCGCAAACTCGTGATACTGAGCCGGGTGGTAGCGAACGATCAGACCGGTCTGAGGCGTATTCTTGACCCAGGCTCGCAGAGCTTGCTCTACGGCCAGGCCAAAAGCAGCGCCGGGAAAAGTCGCGTGATCCGGCTCAAGTATCCCGGCCCAAAGCACTATGTGAAATCCTTCCCAGCCCAACTTCGCCCTCAGAGCTCGACCCTGCTCCACAGCGCAAGGGTCAAAAAGTTCGTCGAAATCGGGGCTACCGGTCACAAACACCTGATTAGATGCGAGGCCGTGGGCAAGGAATCTCTCACGCACCTCTGTGGCGATGACAGTAATGCACCGGGCATGCACAGGTCTGTAGAGAAAGGGGTCAGACTCTGGCGCAAACAAATCAACCATCGTGAGCGTTGGGATACCACGACTAACTGCGGAACGAATCGCTGCCTCCTCGGATCGAGGCGTGCTGGTAGCCACGACTAGGCCGGGCTGCAGAGCATCCAGCACCCGCCCCATGAAATCGACCGGCATGAACCCTTGGCGACCCCTCTGCTGATACCGCAGGCGCGCGGCCACCTCACCTTCGGCATCAACCCATTGCAAGAAGTTGATACCCAAGTAGCAACGCGTTTCCTCCAAATCGACTTCGGGATGTGTGTTGCCGACCAGCAGGCGATCTCCCCACGATAGTGCCTCCTCCACTCGAGGACCTAGCAGGGGCAGGAAATCCCGATAGCCCATAGGTTCAAGTCCCAGCTGCCGAGCCTTCGGATAGCCAATCGTGAGTGCCATCAACAAACACTCAACGCCCTGTCGTTGCAACTCGCGAACCACTGGCGCAATTTTGGCGATGTGGCCAGCGCCATAGCTAACAAAAAAAGCCCTTCGCCGCGGATCGCGCGTGCGGAAGCGCGGCAGAGTCTGCGAGTTCAGCATGCAGTACTCCAAATTTCTAACGCGGCCAGCGCACGTAGCTCCCGAGTGAAGTTACCTTGGCCGTCCCTATGCCGATCCAACATACAGCCCAATATTGTGGGATCGAACAATCGTCCGATTACTTCACTGCCCTGCAGGGTCTGACGCAACCAGCCATGCAACTCGCCTTGGAACCAATCACCGATGGGCACAGTGAACATTTGCTTCTTGCGGTACGCCAATTCGTTACCTATCAGCGGTGCAGCCGCCCGCTTCAACCAATGCTTTTTGTCGCCCCGAGCCGATAGCTTGGTCGCGCCGCGCGAGCGAAAGGCGAACTGCATCATCCGCCAGTCCAGGAATGGTGTGCGCGCCTCAATACTCGCAGCCATACCCATCCGGTCGGGCTTGACAAGGTTGTTACCGCTCAGTAGCAGCTGCATATCTAAGTAGAGCGCCTGGTTGATACGGTCAAAATGGCATGCCTCTTCGAACCAGGGTTGGGCCGCAGCGGTGAAGCTGTCGACGCCAGCCAGTTGCGCGCGCACTTCGGGCCGATACAGCGCGGTCTTGGCCTTGGGAGTGAATAGCGAAATACTGTCAAAGTAACTGCGCTCAAACGCGGTTTGCGGCAAAGTCAGTGCATCTGGCCGCGCGAAGAACTGGGCATATTTGTCGTAACCAGCAAATAGTTCGTCGCCGCCGTCACCTGTCAGCACCACCTTGACCTGCTTCGCCGCGAGTTCGCTCACGCGCAGGGTGGGCATGAAAGAAGCATCACCATGCGGCTGGTCCAGGTGATGCAGTGCGCGGGGCCACTGCGCCAACATATTCAATTCGGCAACTTCCATCGTATGGTCACAACCAAAACGCTGGGCGGCTTGTAGAGCGAAGGCCGACTCGTCGTAGCGCGAGTCTTCAAAGCCTATACAAAAGGTTTTGACCGGCTCCCGCACGTGGCGCGCCATCAGTCCGACGATGGTGCTCGAATCGACCCCGCCCGAAAGGAAAGCGCCGAAGGGTACGTCGGCACGCAAGCGGATGCGGGTGGCATCGTCGAGCAAAGCAATGAACTCATCGGACCAATCGCCAAACTCAAAGTCTTGCTCACGCTGGTCTGCCAGGCTCCACCAGCGCTGCGTCTGCACATGGCGGCCCCGTGTGTATTTATGCCAGGTGCCAGGCATGACATGGCACACGCCTTCGTAGGCCGTCCACGGCGCAGGGACATAGTTGAACGTCAGGTAATGATGGATTGCTTCCAGGCACATACCAGGCTTGCGCCGAACGGCCGGCCACAGGGCCTTGGGCTCAGAGCCAAACAGCATACGTTGGCCGTCGTCGTACACAAACAGGGGCTTGACGCCGATGCGGTCGCGCGCCAGATACAACGCGTCTTCGCGCGCATCGTCGATGGCAATAGCGAACATACCGTTCAGGCGACTCAGGCAGGAGATGCCCTCGCGCTCGTACAGGCGCAGGATGACTTCGGTGTCCGACTGCGTGCGCAGACGCACGCCCTGCGAGCGCAGCTCGGCGGCCAACTCCAAGTGATTGAAGATTTCGCCGTTTTGCACCACGGCAACCAAGCCGTCGTCGCTGACAAAGGGCTGGTGACCGCCGCCTAGATCGATGATGGACAGGCGCCGGTTGCCGATAGCTACACCCCGCTGGGGCTGGTGGTGGATGCCTTCGTCGTCCGGTCCGCGGTGCACCAGCGCTTGCGCCATACCGCGCAGGACTTTATCGTCCAACGACTGTTGTATGCGATCCCAGTAGCCAAAGATACCGCACATGGTTCAGTTCGCGCCCTGGCCGCCCAGTCGCTTGAATGTCCACCAGCAGATCTTCAGGTCGAGCCAGAGCGAAGCTTCGCGTGTGTAGCACAGGTCGGCTTCGAGCCGCTGCACCTCTGTCGAATCGGACCGGTACAGGGCCTGAGCCAGCCCTGTGATACCGGGTCGCACGCTGCAACGCTGCGCCCAGTCAGCGTCGGTGTATAGGCTGCGCTGAGCGGGCACGTCGGGACGCGGGCCGACTAAGCTCATCTCACCCGTAAGCACATTAATTAGCTGAGGCAGTTCATCGATGCTGGTGCGGCGTATGAAGCGGCCAACGCGGGTGATGCGCGGATCATTTTCAGCGGTGAAATATGGACCCATCTGAGCCGCATTCTTCACCATGCTGCGAAATTTGTACATGCCGAACTCTTGGCCATTCAGACCCAGGCGGGTCTGCCGGAAAAGAACCGGAAAACCCGTTTCTAAAGCAATCGCCAGCGCAGCCACCAACAGCAGCGGGCTCAGGACCAGCAGCGCCACCAAGGAAAGCACGATATCCACGCCGCGCTTCAATCCACTGCCTCTACAGTCCGCACGAACATGGACGTTGCAATAGAACGTATCACACTGCTGATACGTAGCCTGTCTGCAACGACCTGCTCTGGCGTACGCGTTGACAAGGTCTGCTCAGACTGCCGCAGGGCTTCAACCTCGGCCTCAAAGGTGTGCACGGCAGCCCCCGATTCGTCTGGTCGATGAAAAGTGCGCGACAAAATCACGCCTCGTGAGCCTAAGCGAACATGCTCAGCCAACACATCACGGCCCGGAAGCAGCCCTTCGTCCAATCGTGCGATGCCGCCAAAACCAAAGCGCAATCCATACGCATGAGCCTTGAGTGCCACGCCGTCCAGCAGCCCCTGCGCCAGGGGCTCGAACATGAATCTGCAGCCCAGCGACAGATGCAAGTCGTTCAGCCCCACGAACACTTCACACAGCCCCGGGGTATCCGCCCAAGCATCCAGTGAATGCAGTGCACCCGCCGTCTCCAGCAACGCAACGATAGGAGCCCGCCCTGCCACGATACGGCTGAAGGCACGCAACTCGTCGGGGGACTGGAACATGGGCAACATCACCGAGTCGGCACCTTGCGCCAGCACTGTGTCTAACTCCATGGCCGTGCCTTCGTGCAACGGGTTCACCCGCACCATCAACTGGGACCGCCGCAACTGAGCCTTGATACGACCTACATCCTCGGGTTGGTGCGTGCTGATGAACGTGTTACGTCCTGCCTGGCGCGCGGCCTTGCCATTCCTTTCCAGATCGACAAACAAGCGCATACCGGGCAGCGCATCGCAACGGCGCGCCAGATCTGGGTCATTGGTGATCTGTAGAAAATCCATCATGGTTGGGATCGGATTATGACCGCAGGGCTTGGCGCAATCCGGGGCCAACGAACCAACCAGACGCTATAACAAAGAGAGCAGCTACCACAGATAGAAGAAACGCTTGAACCTGTTTTGATCCAGAAATCGAAGAAGGCGTTGCTCCTGCAAGGCCAAGCCATTGCGTCACGGTCACCCAGGCCACCAGCATGAAAAAGGGCGACAGCAAGGCCCTCACCGGAACCCAGCGCCGCATGGCAGGAACGCCCAGCGCGCCCCAAGCCACCACCGCAGCACCAAGGAACCCCGCGTTCAGAGCCCACATCAACTGGTGCCCCGCCGTGTAACCCATGACTCCAGCAACGAGCACTATCGCCAGGGCGAGCGCATAGGCCAGCACTGCAAAACGCATGCGCCCTACGGTGGCCAAAATTGTCAAAGCTACTGCCAAAAGTGCTTGCGGCAACAAGCCCCAGGCACCCACACTACCCCAGGCTGCAATCTGCACCAAAGCTGAGGCTTGCATGCGCCCCCAGCCGAAGAGCACACTGGAGATAGCGGGAGCCCCCACCAACAACGCTGCTGCTGCTGCGCAGGCCAATGTCCAGGCCAATATCAGGGCGCCGCGTACGGCAGATGCCATCGCTTCCTCGTTTGAATTTTCAGAGTCGGTTTGCCTACCGTGGGCGTGGGCGATGGCGGGGAAAGCCAGCGACGCCACCAATTGGATCGCCAGAACCAACGGCAACTCCACCAGTTTCCATGCATAGTTGAAGGTAGCAAGAGCCCCCTCACCCGCGCCAGACGCGAAGGTACGCGCCACGAAGGGCAAGGTCAGTGGCAGACCGGCCCCCAAAACCGCCCATATCCAGATGCGCCAGCCGGGCAAAGGGCCAGGCGCGATGGAAGAAGAGGGCGGGGAGTTGCCATGGCGGTACAGCGGTCGCATGCGCCAGCCCTGCCACAGCAGCCTCATGAAGACCGCTACCAACAGAAAGACACCCAACGTTGGCACCGCCCCTTCGCCCGTCGCAGATCCACGCGTGCTCCAAAAGACCAGCGCTGTAATCAATACACCATTGACCACCAGGTTCGCGCTATACATGCCCAGGAAGTCCCTCTCATGCTGCAGCCGCGTTGCCCACAGACCCGCCAGCATGGCGGCTGGCAAGGCAAGAGCACTCCAAACCACCGCTTGACCGACTGAGCCCTCAAGGGAAAGCGATATTCCCGGCACCAGCAGAGGCCCCAATGAAGCATGGGTCGCCGTCATCACACTTGTAAGCAGGATGCTTCCCCACAGCAGATACCTGGCCACCCGATGTTGTGTGGCATTCTGCTGCGTGGCCGACTCTCTCGCCCAATGCGGCAGCAGAACATAGGCCAACGCACCGCTGACGAATACGCCCGCAAGCCAATCCGGCAGGGTCAACATGACGATGGCCACATCTGCCATGCCTGAGCTGCCAAAAGCAGCGGCCAATGCTGTTTCACGCAACACCCCCAATACGCGACTGACCAGCAGCAACAGCAGTGAGAGGAGGCCCGCTTTAAGAAACATGCGGCAAATTATCCGGGCTCAGACGGGTACAAGCACCCCACGGCACGTGCAAAAAACTAAAATCACAGGTTTTGGTTCGAATAACGCCTCTGAACGCCTCCATTTGCGGGCGGCTCTCCATGTCTGACACCACCACCACCCTCCCCCCTCAGGACGACAACCAGCTCATCGCCGAGCGCCGCGAAAAGCTCCGCGCTCTGCGCGAAGCCCAGGCCAACGGCGGTAGCGTTGCTTTTCCCAACAACTTCAAGCCCAGCCACAAGGCTGCCCAGTTGCACCTGGAACACAGCGCTGCCACAAACGAGTCCCTGGAAGCCACGCCGGTGAATGTGTCCATAGCCGGCCGCATGATGCTCAAGCGGGTGATGGGCAAGGCCAGCTTCGCCACTATCCAGGATGGCTCGTTGGGCGAAGTGGGTGGGCGTATACAGCTCTATGTGACCCGTGACGCTGTGGGCGAAGAGCTATATGCGGCCTTCAAGCACTGGGATCTGGGCGACATCGTGGGTGCCGAAGGCTTGCTGATGAAGACCAAGACCGGCGAGCTGTCGGTCAAGGTGACCAGCCTGCGCCTGCTCACCAAGAGCCTGCGCCCGCTGCCCGACAAGTTCCACGGCATGGCAGACCAGGAGCAGAAGTACCGCCAGCGCTATGTGGACCTGATCACCGATGAGCAGGCCCGCAAGCGCTTCGTGGCCCGCAGCAAGGCCGTGAGCGGCCTGCGCGAGTTCATGGTGAGCCACGGCTTCCTCGAAGTCGAAACGCCCATGCTGCACCCCATCCCAGGCGGCGCCAATGCCAAGCCGTTCGTGACGCACCACAATGCTTTGGAGCAGGAGATGTACCTGCGCATCGCGCCCGAGCTGTACCTGAAGCGCCTGATCGTGGGCGGCTTCGAGCGCGTGTTCGAGATCAACCGCAGCTACCGCAACGAAGGCATCTCGGTGCGCCACAACCCCGAGTTCACCATGATGGAGTTCTACGCGGCGTACTGGAACTACCTGGACCTGATGGACTTCACCGAGACGCTGATCCGTGAAGTGGCGCTCAAGGCCACGGGCTCGCTGCAGATGACCTACCAGGGCCGCGCGGTGGACCTGACCCAGCCGTTTGCCCGCCTGACCATCCGTGAAGCCATCTTCCAGTACACCGAGGCCGGTGCCCATGTGGACGATGCCGCCTGGCTCATCAGTGCATTGAAGAAGCTGGGCATGACCGAAGAGAAGGACAAGCTCTCGACCCGCACGCTGGCCAGCCTGCAGGTGTTGTACTTTGAAGAAACGGTGGAAGACAAGCTGTGGCAGCCCACCTTCATCATG